>Ga0066256_1001193_pt1 | contig 38796 bp, 32 predicted proteins | sample ThiBio_1000_biof_FD_87107 | JGI IMG/M metagenome (GOLD analysis project Ga0066256, IMG submission 87107) | Wastewater bioreactor microbial communities from Cape Town, South Africa - Thiocy_expt_1000_biof (version 2) | ecosystem: Engineered > Bioreactor > Thiocyanate-remediating >... | reverse complement strand
GGCGGATTTGCCGACCACCTCACGATCCCCCGTGCCGACCCCGACCATCGGGTCGGTCTGGTTGTCCTCCTGACCCGCCATGTTGGTCGTGAAGTGCTGGTAGGAGAGGCGCAGCACCTGCTCGTTGGCGTCGCCGAACCGCCAGGTGGCCTTGGCGAGGCCGGACGGCGCGGAGATTTCCGAACCGAGGACCGGAGTGCCGTTGCCCGAGGTGTAGACGTCCGCGTAGCGGTAGTTGCCCGAGAGCAGGAACTCGAAATTGTCGGTCGGCCGGAGCGCGACGATACCGGCGCCGAGCCAGCCGTTGGAGTTGGAATCGTAGGAGCCCTTGATGCGGACCGCGCCCTTCTGGCCCGGCTCGAGGAAGTCCGACGCATCCTTGGTCGTGAAGTTGATGACGCCGCCCAGCGCGCCCGCGCCGTAGAGCGTCGACGAGGCCGGTCCGCGGAGAACCTCGACGCGCTTGAACAGCTCCATGTCCGTGAAGAGGCTGCCCATGCGGTACTGCTCGTAGAACTTCGGCACGCCGTCGACGTTGACGATGATGCGGCCTTCGTCGCCCGCGGTCTCGGGGCCACCGATGCCGCGGATGTTGATCGCCTGGCCGAGCAGGCGGTCTGAGCCCGACAGGTTCACGCCGGGCGTCTTCTTGAGGACGTCGCCCAGCGTCTGCGGCTGATCGCGGGCAATGTCTTCCTGTTCGACGACCGTCACCGCCTGCGGCGTGTCGATCGCGACCTTCTCGGCGCCGGCGCCGACGACGAGACGCTGCAGCACCGTGCCGACGCGCGCCTGCTTGGCGGTCGTCGTCGTGCTGCCATTCTCCTGAGCCCAGGCGGCTCCCTGCGCGAGAACCACGCTCGCCGCCCCACCCAGCAACAGCGCAAAGCTGCGTCCTACCAACCCCATGTCCCTACTCCTGATAAGTGACGCGTACCGGCTGGCCCTGGGCTTGCTGCTGCATCGATCCCGTGGAGGACCAATTTCTTGACTCTCTCACTCCACTATTGCGCTTCCTATTTAACATGATTATTCGAGTCAACAATTTAGAAGGCCCGGCCACGCCGGACGGATTTGAGAGGGAAGAGACAGATGCAAACAGGCCACAGGCTCTCGGCGGCAGCGATCCGCGAGGCGCGCGCCGCGCAGCCGCAGACGCGCGAGCGCGACTTCGCCGCGACGCTGGGGATAACGGAAGCCGAATACGTCGCGGCCTATTGCGGCATCAGCGCCGCCCGCGTGTCGGCCGACATCAACGCGCTGCTGCCCCAGCTCACCGCGCTCGGCACGGTGATGGCGCTGACGCGCAACGAGAGCGCGGTGCACGAGAAGATCGGCGTCTACGATAAGGCCCGCACCGGCGAGCGCGCCTCGGTGGTGCTCGGCGAGATCGACCTGCGCATCTTCCCGGCGCGCTGGGTGCACGGCTTCGCCGTCGAGAAGAAAGGCGAGGACGGCGAGGTCCGCCACAGCCTGCAGTTCTTCGACGCGCATGGCGAGGCGGTCCACAAGATCCACCTGCGGCCCGAATCCGACCTCGCCGCCTACCGGGCGCTGGTCGAGCGCATCCGGACCGAGGACCAGTCGGCGGGAATCGCCGAGATCGCCCCGCGCGCGGCGTCCGCCGCCGGCAAGACGCGCCAGCCGGCCAGCCGCGAGGAGTTGCGCTCGCGTTGGGAGGCGATGACCGACCTGCACCAGTTCTTCGGCATCCTGCGCTCGCTGGAGCTGACCCGGCTCGAAGCCTTCGACATGGCCGGCGAGGACCTCGCCTGGCGGGTCGCCAACGGCTCGATCGGCGAACTGATGCAGCGCATGGGCGGCAGCGACATGCCGATCATGTGCTTCGTCGGCAACGAGGGCTGCATCCAGATCCACACCGGCCCGGTCGCCGCCATCAAGGAAATGGGGCCGTGGATCAACGTGCTCGACCCGACCTTCCACCTGCACCTGCGGCTCGACCACATCCGCCAGGCCTGGGTGGTGCGCAAGCCGAGCAAGGACGGCCACGTCACCTCGGTGGAGGCCTATGACGGCGAGGGCCGGCTCATCATCCAGTTCTGCGGCAAGCGCCATGAAGGCGAGGGCGAGCGGGCCGACTGGCGCGCGCTCGCCGAGAGCCTCGCCCGCCTGCCCACCTCGAACGCCGCATGAGAAAGACGATGCTCCGCAAGCTCCGCACCCTGATCGCAGCCGCGGCCGCGCTGGTCGCCCTGCCCGCCGCCGCAAACACGGTCGACAAGATAGAGGACACCTCCCGCCTGGTGGCGGTGGGCGGCTCGATCACCGAGATCGTCTATGCGCTCGGCGAGGAGGGCAAGCTGATCGCCCGCGATTCGACCGGGGTCTACCCGCCGCAGGCGCTGGCGCTGCCCGACGTCGGCTACATGCGGGCGCTGTCGCCGGAGGGCGTGCTGTCGGTCGAGCCGAGCGGCATCCTGGCGCTGGAGGGCAGCGGCCCGGCCGACGCGCTGGAGGTGCTGAAGAAGGCGAGCGTGCCGATCGTGATGGTGCCCGACGGCTTCGACCGCGAGGGCATCATCGCCAAGATCCGCACCGTCGGCCACGCGATCGGCGTCGAGGACAAGGCGGCGAAGCTCGCCGACGAGGTCGACCGGCAGATCCGCGAGGCGCAGGCGCTGACGGCCAAGATCGCGGAGCGCAAGCGCGTGCTCTTCATCCTCAGCACGCAGGGCGGCAAGCTGCTCGCCTCGGGCACCGGCACGGCGGCCGACGGCATCATCGCCATGGCCGGCGGCGTCAACGCGGTCGACGGCTATGCCGGCTACAAGCAGATCTCCGACGAGGCCGTGATCGAGGCCAGGCCCGACTTCGTGCTGATGATGGACCGCGGCGGCGAACACGACACGGCAGCCGACCAGCTGCTGGCGCACCCGGCGATCGCGGCCACGCCGGCCGGCCGCAACAAGGCGGTGATCCGCATGGACGGCGCCTACCTGCTCGGCTTCGGCCCGCGCACTGCGGCCGCGGCGCGCGAGCTGGCGACCGACCTCTACGGCAACGCGCTGGCGAACTGATCCTATGCTGGCGCCCGCCCGACCCGCACAGCACGCCGGCGCGGGCCTCCCCCGTCGCGCCGAGGGCGACCGCTCGCATCTCGCCCGGTTGGCGATCGTGCTGCTGGCCATCCTGCTCGCGGCGACCGCGCTGTTCAGCCTGAGCTCCGGCGCCTCGAACGCGTCGCTCGCGGCCGTCGTCGCCGACTGGTTCCGCAGCGGCGAGAGCGCGCTGCCGCTGCGCGACCGCATCGTCATCTACGACATCCGGCTGCCGCGCATGGTGATGGGCGTGCTGGTCGGCGCAGCGCTGGCGGTGGCCGGCGCGGTGCTGCAGGGCCTGTTCCGCAACCCGCTCGCCGATCCCGGCATCATCGGCGTCTCCTCCGGCGCCGGGCTCGGCGCGGTCTCGATGATCGTGCTCGGCGGCACGGTGCTGGCGCCGGTCACCATCGCGCTCGGCATCTACGCGCTGCCGATCGCCGCCTTCGCCGGCGCGCTGGCGACCGTGCTGGTGCTCTACGGCATCGCCACGCGGCAGGGCCGCACCTCGGTCGCGACCATGCTGCTGGCCGGCATCGCGCTCGGCGCCATGGCCGGTGCCTTCACCGGCGTGCTGGTCTTCATGGCCGACGACCGGCAGCTCCGCGACCTGACGTTCTGGCAGCTCGGTTCGCTCGCCGGCGCGACCTGGATCAAGATCCTGGCCATCGGCCCGATCATCGCCGCGGCGCTGCTGGCCACGCCCTTCCTGGCGCGCGGCCTCAACGCCTTCGCGCTCGGCGAGGCGACGGCCAACCATCTCGGCATCCCGGTTCAGCGCTTCAAATACATGGCGATCCTGGCCTCGACGGCGGCGACCGGCGCGGCGGTCGCGGTGTCGGGCGGCATCGGCTTCATCGGCATCGTGGTGCCGCATCTGCTGAGGCTGTCGATCGGGCCGGACCACCGCTACCTGCTGCCGGCCAGCGCGCTGCTCGGCGCCATACTGCTGCTGCTGGCCGACGCGGTCGCCCGCACCATCGTGGCGCCGGCGGAGCTGCCGATCGGCATCGTCACGGCCGCCGCCGGCGCGCCGTTCTTCCTGTGGATCCTGCTGCGCAAGCGCAGCGTCATCGACCTCTAGGTGGCGAGATGATCAGCGCCGACACGATCAGCGTCCGCATCGGCACCCGCGCCATCCTGCACGGCGTGTCGTTCCGGGCCGAGGCCGGCGAGGTGACGGCGATCGTCGGTCCCAACGGCTCCGGCAAGACGACGCTGATGCGCGCTATCTCCGGCGACGTGGGCTATGCCGGCACGGTGACGCTCGGCGGCCGCGACCTGCGCGCGCTGCGGCCGTGGCAGGCGGCGGAGCTGCGCGGCGTGCTGCCGCAGGCGACCGCGCTCTCCTTCCCGTTCACGGTGCGCGAGATCGTCAGGCTCGGCTTCCTCGGCGGCCGGCTCGATGCCGGCGACGGCAGCGAGACGGAGGTCGTCGAGGCGGCGCTGGCGCGGGTCGACCTCGAAGGCTTCGCCGGCCGCTTCTACCAGGAGCTGTCCGGCGGCGAGCAGCGGGGGGGGCGGGCCGGGGGCGTGGTGCGCCGGGTCGGGCGGCCGGGGGGCGGCGGGGGGGCGCGCTGCGTGCCGCTCGACGAGCCGGTGTCGAGCCTCGACATCCGCCACCAGCTCGCGATCATGGACATCGCCCGCGACTTCGCGGAGGCCGGCGGCGGCGTCGTCGCCGTGCTGCACGACCTCAATCTCGCGGCGATGTATGCCGACCGCGTGGCCGTCATGTCGCAGGGAAGGCTCGTCGCCAGCGGCGCGCCGCGCGAGGTCATCACCGACGCCATGCTGCGCGAGGTGTTCGGCGCTCAGATCAGCGTCGGCGTGGCGCCGCCGGCCGGCCAGATCTTCGTGCTGCCGCACGGCGCGACGCGGTAGACCAACCGCCTTTCCCGGCCGGAGAAACGCCTTCCGGGGACAGGCTGACGCAGGGGCCGCAAGGCCTGCGCAAATTGGAACGATTCCAGAGAGTTGATGCCTGACTGATTCTGTCAGCTTTTGATTGACAAGCGCCCGCCGCGGGGTCTTAAAAGGGTCCGCAAGCAACGATCCCGGCGATCCGGAGCCTCCCGTCCCCGGAAATGCCGACCGCAGCGGAATGCACGAATGCTGGTCTGTCAGTGCAATCTGATCACGCAAAAGGAGGTTGAACAGGCGATTCTGTCGCTTCTCGACCAGGATCCGTGGCAGCTCATCGTGCCTGCCAAGGTCTATCACACGCTCAGCAAGCGTGGTCGTTGTTGCGGCTGCTTCCCAAATGTGGTGGAAACTATCATCCGCGTCACCGAGGAGTACCATCTTCGCGACGGCCGGGATGGCGCGGAAGTCATCACATTCCTGGATCGCGTAAAGGCCATGCGCGTCCAGTACGGGAGCAGAAGCCATGAAGGGCGATCCGAAGATCATCGAGCGGCTTAACGAGGCGCTTTTCCTCGAACTGGGCGCAGTCAACCAGTACTGGGTGCACTACCGTCTGCTCGACGACTGGGGCTACCAGAAGCTGGCCAAGAAGGAGCGCGCCGAATCGATCGAGGAGATGCACCACGCCGACCGCCTGGTCGCCCGCATCATCTTCCTCGAAGGCCATCCCAACCTGCAGAAGGTCGGCCCGCTCAGGATCGGCCAGAACGTCAAGGAAGTGCTCGAGGCCGACCTCGCCGGCGAATACGACGCCCGCACCGCCTACAAGAAGTCGCGCGAGATCTGCAACGAGCTCGGCGACTACGTGACGATGAAGCTGTTCGAGGAACTGCTCGCCGACGAGGAAGGCCATATCGACTTCCTCGAGACGCAGCTCGCCCTCTACGAGCAGATCGGCGACACCAAATACGGCCAGCTCAACGCCGAGCCCGCCAACGAGGCCGAATAGGCCGCGCTGCCGCCGGAGCGGGCCGCGCCCGCTCCGCAACCCGCCGCGATACCCCGACGGAAACCTTTTCGCCCCGCCGCGCGTTTGATGCGCAGCAAGCGAGGTATACGGACATGGGCATCGCACTCGGATACGCATTCCTTCTGGCGATCGCCGGCGGGATGATCGCCATCTGCTTCGCCTGGCTGGGCGAGCTGATGGAGGACCGCTCCGCCGACGCTCCGCGCGGCGAGAGCTTCCCCGCGCCGCGGCAGGCGACCCCGCAGAGGCGCCTCGGCGCGCGTCAGGCGGGCGGGCTGCACCACCAGTTCTGAAGGCACGGGCGGCCGGCACGTCCGGTCGCCGCGTCGCCGTCACGCGGAAGTGACGCGCCGCCTCACTGGCGGGCATTGACCCTGCAAGGGGGCGAATGCTCAATCCTTCCCGTCGCGCCCGGCGCGAGAACCGTCCAGCCACGGGAAGAGCATCCTTGAAAAGCTTCGTCAAAGTCCTCGCGGCCCTCCTGCCGCTCCTGCTGCTTGCCGCCACGGCGCGTGCGGCGGGCCCAGACCCGGCGAAGTGGGACGAGGTGCTGGCCGAGGCCAGGGGCCAGACGGTCTATTTCGACGCCTGGGGCGGCTCGGAGAACATCAACGCCTATCTCGAATGGGCGGCAGGCGAGGTGAAGGCCCGCTACGGCTTCAACGTCGTCCACGTGAAGCTCGACGACACGGCCAACGCCGTCGCCAAGGTGGTGGCCGAGAAGGCCGCCGGCCGCGACAGCGGCGGCACTGTCGACCTCGTCTGGATCAACGGCGAGAACTTCGCCTCGATGAAGCGGCAGGGCCTGCTCTACGGCCCCGGCTGGGCCGAGAAGCTGCCCAACCGGCGCTATGTCGACGTCGAGACCAAGCCGACCATCCGCAACGACTTCACCGTGCCGGTTGAGGGCTACGAGAGCCCGTGGGGCATGGCGAAGCTCGTCTTCTTCTACGACGGCGCGCGCACCGACGCCGCAAGCCTGCCGAAGTCGGCCGCCGGGCTGCTCGACTGGGCAAGGGCCAATCCCGGCCGCTTCTCCTACCCGCAGCCGCCGGACTTCATGGGCACTTCGTTCCTCAAGCAGGTGCTGATCGAGACCGTCACCGACCGATCCGTGCTGGAAAAGCCGGTGGACGAGGCTTCCTTCGCCGCCGTCACGGCGCCGCTGTTCGCCTATCTCGACGCGCTGCACCCGCTGATGTGGCGCAAGGGCGAGGCGTTCCCGCAGAACTACCCGGCGATGAAGCAGCTTCTGGCCGACCGCGAACTCGACATCATCTTCGCCTTCAACCCGGCCGAGGCGTCGGGCGCGATCGCCGCCGGCGAGCTGCCGGACACGGTGCGCTCCTTCACCTTCCCCGCCGGCACGCTCGCCAACACGCATTTCGTCGCGATCCCCTACAACGCCGCCGCCAAGGCGGGCGCGCTGGTGCTCGCCGACTTCCTGCTGTCGCCGCAGGCGCAGGCGCGCAAGCAGGACCCGAAGGTGTGGGGCGACCCGACCGTGCTGGCGATGGACAAGCTGTCGACCGAGGACCGCGCCCGCTTCGCCGCGCTCGACCTCGGCGTCGCCACCCTGCCGCCCGACCAGCTCGGCCCGGCGCTCCCCGAGCCGCATCCGAGCTGGGTCGACCGGCTGGAGACCGAGTGGGCGAAGCGCTACGGCGTGGCGAAGTAGTTCAACGCGAACCGGCCAACAGTGCATCCCTTCGCGCCCCCCTCTGTCCTGCCGGACATCTCCCCCACGAGGAGGGAGATCAGCAGCTTCACCGATTTCGCCAAGCCGCGACGATTGGCGAAAAGGCGGACGACAGCCAATCTCCCCCCTTGTGGGGGAGATGTCCGGCAGGACAGAGGGGGGCAACGTAGGGCGCAAGCGCGTCCCGGCCGCAACAAGCTATGCTCTCCCGCCTCGGCCCGCCGCTGACGCTCGCGGTCCTCGCAGGGCCGGTGCTGGCGGGGCTGGCCGGCACGCTGCTGCCGGCCTTCGGCTACCTGCCGGCGCTGGGCGGCGAGGCGCTGACGCTCGACCCATTCCGCCAGCTCCTCGCCCAGCCCGGCATCTGGCATTCGGCGCTGCTGTCGCTGACGGCAGGCGTGGCGACGGCGGCCGCGGCGCTCGCCATCGTCATGCTGTTCCTCGCCGGCTGGGCGGGCACGCCGGCCTTTTCCCGGCTGCAGCATCTCATATCGCCGCTGCTGTCGGTGCCGCATGCGGCCGCCGCCTTCGGGCTGGCCTTCCTGATCGCGCCGTCGGGGATCGCCGCCCGGCTCATCTCGCCCTGGCTGACCGGCTGGGAGCGGCCGCCGGACGTGCTGATCGTCAACGACCCGGCCGGGCTCGCCATGATGGCCGGGCTGGTGGTGAAGGAGATCCCGTTCCTGCTGCTGATTTCGCTCGCCGCGCTGCCGCAGGCCGACCCTTTCCGCCGGCGCAGGCTCGCCGCCTCGCTCGGCTACGGCCGCATGGCCGGCTTCCTGTTCGGCACCTGGCCGGCGATCTACCGGCAGATCCGGCTCGCCGTCTTCGCCGTGATCGCGTTTTCGTCCTCCGTCGTCGACGTCGCGATCATCCTCGGCCCGACGCGGCCGGCCACGCTCGCCGTGCGGCTGGTCGGCTGGATGAACGACCCGGAGCTGACCATGCGCTTCCTCGCCTGCGCGGGCGCGGTGCTCCAGCTCGGCGTGACGGCCGCCGCGCTGGCGCTGTGGATCGGGCTGGAGCATGCCGGCGCTTGGCTGCGCGACCGCGCGGCCGCCGGGGGCCTGAGGCTGCGGCGCGACCGGCCGGCGGCGCTCGGCGCGCTCGCCGCCATGACCGCTTCCGCCATTGTCGTGCTTGCCGGCTTGGCGACGCTGGCGCTGTGGTCGGTGGTCGGGCTGTGGCAGTTTCCCGACGCGCTGCCAGCGGCCTTCACGCTGCGGAGCTGGGAGGCGGCGCTGCCGCGCATCGCCGCGCCGCTCGGCACGACGCTGGCGGTCGCCACCGCCGCGACGCTCGCGGCGGCCGCGCTGGCGCTGCTATGCCTCGCCGAGGAGGACCGCGCCGGCCGGCGGCGGATCGCGCTGGCGCTGGTCTACCTGCCGCTGATCGTGCCGCAGGTGGCCTTCCTGTTCGGGCTCCAGCTCCTGTTCGGCCTGACCGGCGCGGCGCCGGGCCTGCCGGCGCTGGCCCTGACGCCTCTCGCCTTCGTCATGCCCTACGTGCTGCTGTCGCTCTCCGACCCATGGCGCGCCTTCGACCGCCGCTACGAGGCCGTGGCGCACGGGCTCGGGCACGGCCGGGCCTCGACGCTCATGCGCATCAAGCTGCCGATGCTGATGCGCGCGGTGCTTGTCGCCGCCGCGGTCGGCTTCGCGGTGTCGATCGGGCAGTACCTGCCGACGCTGCTCGTCGGCGCCGGCCGGCTGCCGACCATCACCACCGAGGCGGTGGCGCTCGCTTCCGGGGGCAATCGCCGCGTCATCGGCGTCTACGCCTTCCTGCAGGCGGTGCTGCCCTTCCTCGGCTTCGCCGTTGCAACGGCAGTCCCGGCGCTGCTATTGCGCCGCTTTCGGGCGATGCGGGCATAGGACGGCATGCAGGACGGAGCCGAGGCAGCCTCAGACGCGGCGCGCGACGGGCGCGGGCTCAGCCTCGACCATGTCGCGATCGGCCTCGGCGGGCGGCCGCTGATGGCGCTCGACGGCCATGTCGCCGGCGGCGAGGTGCTGACGGTGATGGGCCCGTCCGGCTCCGGCAAGTCGACGCTGCTCGCCTTCGTCGGCGGCTTCCTCGACCCGGCTTTTTCCGCACAGGGCAGAATATTCATCGACGGGCAGGACATCACCGACGCGCCGGCCGAGACGCGGCATGTCGGCATCCTGTTCCAGGACCCGCTGCTGTTTCCTCACATGACGGTCGCCGGCAACCTCGCCTTCGCGGTTCCGCAGGACGTGCGCGGCCGGGCGGCGCGGACCGCGCTGGTCGAAGCAGCACTCGCCGGCGTCGGGCTCGACGGTCTCGGGGCGCGCGACCCCGACACGCTGTCGGGCGGCCAGAAGGCGCGGGTGGCGCTGGCGCGGGTGCTGTTGTCGCGGCCGCGCGCGCTGCTGCTCGACGAACCCTTCTCGCGGCTGGACGCGCCGCTCAGGGCGCAGATGCGCGAGCTGGTGTTCTCCAGCGCCCGCGAACGCGGCCTGCCGGTGCTGCTCGTCACCCACGACGCCGCCGACGCCGAGGCCGCCCACGGCACCATCGTGACGATCGGCGAGGGCTGAGATGGCCGCCCTGCCCGAGCTCCCCGTCACCGCCGTGCTCGGCGAGCTCGCCGCCGCGCTGGACGGCGCGGGCAAGGCGGTGCTGGTCGCGCCGCCGGGCGCCGGCAAGACGACGCTGGTGCCGCTCGCCCTGCTTCAAGCCGGCTGGCGCGGCGACGGCACGATCCTGCTCTTGGAGCCACGCCGGCTCGCGGCGCGTGCCGCCGCCCGGCGCATGGCGGCGCTGCTCGGCGAGGAGCCGGGCGGCACGGTCGGCTACGCCATGCGCATGGACAGCCGCACGTCTGCCAGGACGCGCATCCTCGTCGTCACCGAGGGCGTGCTCGCCCGCATGATCCTCGACGACCCCGAGCTTAAGGGCATCGCGGCGGTGGTCTTCGACGAGTTCCACGAGCGTTCGCTGGACGGCGATTTCGGGCTGGCGCTGGCGCTCGACGTGCAGGGCGCGCTCAGGCCCGACCTGCGCCTGCTCGTCATGTCGGCCACGCTCGACGGCGCGCGGGTGGCGGCACTTCTGGGCGACGCGCCGGTGGTCGAGAGCCGCGGCCGCAGCTTCCCCGTCGAGATCGTCAATCGCGAGCGGCCCGCCGACCAGCGCATCGAGGAGGCGGTTGCCGCGGCGGTCCGCGAGGCGCTGGCACGCGAGACCGGCAGCGTGCTCGCCTTCCTGCCCGGCCAGCGCGAGATCGAGCGGACGGCGGCGCTGCTCGAAGGCCGCGTGCCCGGCGACACCGACATCGTGCCGCTCTACGGCAATCTCGACGGCCGCGCGCAGGACGCCGCGATCCGCCCGGCGCCGGCCGGCCGGCGCAAGGTGGTGCTGGCGACCGCCATCGCCGAGACCTCGATCACCATCGACGGCGTGCGGGTGGTTGTCGATTCCGGCCTGTCGCGACTGCCGAAATACGAGCCGGCGACCGGGCTGACGCGGCTGGAGACGATGCGGGTTTCCCGCGCCTCCGCCGAGCAGCGCGCCGGCCGCGCCGGCCGCACGGAGCCGGGCGTCGCGATCCGCCTGTGGCGGGCGGAGCAGACCGCGGCGCTGCCGGCCTTCTCGCCGCCCGAGATCCTCGAAGCCGACCTTTCCGGCCTCGTGCTCGACTGCGCCGCCTTCGGCGTCGCCGACCCGGCCGCGCTCTCCTTCCTCGACCCGCCGCCGGCCCCGGCGCTCGCAGAGGCAAAGGCGCTGCTGCGGGAGCTGGGCGCCGTCGACGCGGCCGGGCGGCTGACGGAAGCGGGCGCCGCGATGCGCAGGCTCGCCTTGCCGGTGCGGCTGGCGCACATGGTGGCGGAAGCCGCGAGACACGGCGCGACGGACGAGGCGGCGCGGCTCGCCGTGCTGCTCACCGAGCGTGGGCTTGGGGGCACCGGCCCCGACCTCGACCAGCGGCTGGCCCGGTTCGCCACGGACCGCTCCGCGCGGGCGGAGGCGGCACGGGGGCTGGCGCAGAGGCTGGCGGCTTCCACCTTGCCCATTGCGGGTAAAGGCATCGGTGCCGGCGCCCTCCTGCTGCACGCCTATCCCGACCGCGTCGCGAAGCAGCGCGGCGGGCACGGGCGCTATGTGCTCGCCAACGGGCGCGGGGCGGTGCTGGAGGAGACAGAGGCGCTGGCGCGCGAGCCGTTCCTCGTCGTCGCCGACCTCCAGGGCAAGGCGCAGGCCGCCCGCATCGCATCCGCCGCCGCGCTCGCCGAGGACGACATCCGCGCCGCGCTCGCCGGCCGCATCGAGCGGAAGACCGAGACGGCCTTCGACGCCGGGAAGCGCGCCGTGCGCGTGCGCGAGACCGAGCGGCTGGGCGCGATCGTGCTTGCCGAGCGCATGCTGCCGGCGCCGAAGGGCGAGGCCGCGAACCGCGCGGTGATCGAGGCGATCCGCGCCAACGGCCTGTCGCTGCTGCCGTGGGGAAAGGGTGCTGCCGCGCTGCGCCACCGGCTCGGCTGGCTCCGGCAGGGCCTCGGCGCACCGTGGCCGGACGTCTCCGACGCGACGCTCACCGAGCGGCTGGAGGACTGGCTGGCACCCTTCCTGCCCGGCGAGCCGGCGCTCGACCGCATCCCCGCGCAGGCGCTGACCGACGGGCTGATGTCGCTCGTGCCCTACGATCTGCATCGCAGGATCGACGCGCTGGCGCCGACCCATTTCGACGCGCCGTCGGGCAGCCGCGTGCCGATCGACTACGAAGGCGAGCAGCCGGTGCTGTCGATCCGCGTGCAGGAGCTGTTCGGGCTCTCCGAGCACCCGTCGATCGCCGGCGGCACGGTGCCGCTGACGCTGGAGCTGCTGTCGCCCGCGCACCGGCCGATCCAGACGACGCGTGACCTGCCCGGCTTCTGGCGCGGCTCGTGGGCCGACGTCAGGGCCGACATGCGCGGCCGCTATCCCAAGCATGTCTGGCCGGAGAACCCGCTGGAAGCGCAGGCGACCAGCCGCGCCAAGCCACGGAAATAGCACCTTGGCGCGGCGGCCGTCGCGTCGCATAAGGCTGGCCATGGCCCACGACGTCCTCGCCCCGCAGCCCGCCGAGTTCCACCGGCTGAGGCTCAACACGCTGATCCGCCTGCGCTGGCTGGCGCTGGCCGGCCAGAGCGCGGCCGTGCTGGTGGTGGCGTTCTGGCTCTCCTTCCCGCTGCCGGTCGCGCTGTGCTTCGCGCTGATCGCCTGCTCGGCCTGGCTCAACCTCTTCCTCACCTTCCGCTACCCGGCCACGCACCTGCTCGAGCCGCATGCGGCGCTCGTGCTGCTCACCTTCGACGCGGCGCAGCTCGCCGGCCTGCTCTACGTCACCGGCGGGCTGACCAACCCGTTCTCGCTACTGATGACGGTCCCGGTGGTGATCTCGGCCACTTCGCTGCCGATGCGGCTGACGGCGCTTCTGGGCGTGCTGGTGATCGCGGCGGCGACGCTGCTCGCCATCTTCCACCTGCCGCTGCCGTGGTTTCCCGGCACGCAGATCGCCATGCCCTTCATCTACGTCGCCGGCATGTGGATGGCGCTGATCTCGTCGATCCTGTTCACCGGCGTCTATGCCTACCGCGTGGCGGAGGAGGCGCGGCTGCTCGCCAACGCGCTGTCGGCGACGGAGCTGGTGCTGCAGCGGGAGCAGCACCTGTCGGCGCTGGACGGGCTGGCGGCGGCGGCCGCGCACGAGCTCGGCACGCCGCTCGCCACGATCGCGCTGGTGGTCAAGGAAATGGAGCGCGCGCTGGGCAACGACCCGCGCCTGCGCGACGACGTGGCGCTGCTGAAGTCGCAGACCGAGCGATGCCGCGGCATCCTCAAGCGGCTGACCAACCTGTCGTCGGAGGGCGAGGCGCACATGGCGCGGCTGCCCTTCACCTCGCTGATCGAGGAGGTGGCGGCGCCGCACCGCGAGTTCGGCATCGACATCCGGCTGGAGCCGGGCCGGCGCGAGGGCGCCGAGCCGGTCGCGCGGCGCAACCCGGGCGTGCTCTACGGGCTCGGCAACCTCGTCGAGAACGCCGTCGACTTCGCCCGCGAGGCGGTGACGGTCGAATGGAGCTGGGACGCGGCGCGGGTGCGCATCGCGGTCACCGACGACGGGCCGGGCTATCCGGCCGAGATCCTCGACCGCATCGGCGAGCCCTACATGACGCGGCGCGGCGGCGCCGAGGCCGGCGGCGGGCTGGGGCTGGGCCTGTTCATCGCCAAGACGCTGCTGGAGCGCTCGGGCGCCACCATCGCCTTCTCCAACGCCAGCGAGCCGGGCAAGGGCGCGCAGGTCACGGTCGAATGGCCGCGCGAGACGTTCGCGCTGCCCGCCGGGCCGCTGCCGCTTGCTGGACAGGATGCCGAAATCCGCTAAACAGGGCCGGACGAACCGAAAGGAACCCACATGGCCGAGGATGGCGACGACGCGGGCGCCGAAGCGCTGGGTGCCGACCGCAGCCTGGACATGCGGCTGGGCGACGGCAACGGTCTCGCCGTGGTGGCCGCCATCGGGGAGCGGCGCAGCAATGCCCGCATGATCGTGCTGACCGGCTACGGCAACATCGCCACCGCGGTGACGGCGGTGAAGCTCGGCGCGGTCGACTACCTCGCCAAGCCGGCCGACGCCGACGAGATCTTCGCCGCGCTCACCCACCAGGGCGAGCGCCCGGCCCCGCCGGAGAACCCGATGTCGGCCGACCGGGTGCGCTGGGAACACATCCAGCGCGTCTACGAAAGCTGCGACCGCAACGTCTCCGAGACCGCGCGCCGGCTGAACATGCATCGACGCACGCTGCAGCGGATCCTGGCGAAGCGGGCGCCGCGATGAAGCGAGTAGCGAGTAGGGAATAGCGAGTAGGGAATAGCGAATAGAGTGTGGGAAACTGGAACGCAGCTAAGGTCCTTTTCCCCTATTCGCTATTCGCTATTCCCTACTCGCTCCTTCAATCCCCTTCCCCCTCCAGCGACGGCACCGACACCCCCGCCATCTCGGCGGCGGTGAGGCGGGCGGCACCGGAGCGCGCGATCCTCAGCATCAGCGCCCGGCGGACATGCGCGGCGAGCCTGTGCTCCGGCGCCTCGCGCAGGATCTCGGCGCCGTAGCCGTCCGAAAGCATGAAGCCGCATTCTTCGGGAAAGATGTGGGCCGGTACCTCGGGATGGGTGGCGAAGAAGAAGCGGTCGCAGAACAGTCGGTATTCGGGCCATTTGCGGTCGACGCGGAAATCCTCGATCGACGACTTGATCTCGATGATCCAGATGTCGCCGTTGCGGGCGAGCGCGACCAAGTCGGCGCGGCGGCCCGTCGCCAGCGACAGCTCCGGCAGCACCGCCGCGCCCATCTCGACCAGCAGACGCTGGACGCCGCGGCGGATGACCATGGCGCGCTCCGACTGGCGGCCATCGGCGAGCGGGTTCAGGGGAATCGGCGACACGATCGGCATGGATGCCCTTATCGCACGCCGTGTTCACGTTTTGAACCCGTCATCGGCCCGACGGGCATACCGCGACGGAAAGCGCACGCCGTGAGCGCATGCGGCTTGGGCGGCCGCCCACCGCAGGTTGTGGACAACCGGCCCCGCTTCACATTGCCGTGAGCTGTTGCCTATTTACCATACTGGTTCGGCGAAGCGCCCGGCGCCCGGCCGCGCGCGGCACAAACGGCTTGGCAATCAAAGGCCGCCGCGCTCTAACAATCGGGCGAAAATGAGGCTCGATTCGAGCCAGAGGGCATTGCGGGGATCACGGATTTTCATGATGCGGGTAAAGACAATTCTCGCGGCGGCGGCAATTTCGCTGTCGGCCGCGCTCGCCGGCTGCACCACCGGCGGCATGTTCTATGCGGCCGACTACAGCGCGCGCAAGGATTCGGGCTTCCAGATGCCCGCGATCCCGATCTACAAGGTGCCGGCCAAGTTCCACCGCCAGCCGGTCAGCTACCAGACCAAGGAACAGCCCGGCACGGTCATCGTCGATACCAAGAACAAGTTCCTCTACTACGTCATGGGCGGCGGCAAGGCGATGCGCTACGGCATCGGCGTCGGCAAGGAAGGCTTCGAGTGGAAGGGCACGACCACCGTCGCGATGAAGCGCGAGTGGCCGGTCTGGACGCCGCCGGCGGCGATGATCAAGCGCCGCCCAGACCTGGCGAAGTGGCGCGGCGGCATGCCCGGCGGCCCGGAGAACGCGCTCGGCGCGCGCGCCATGTACCTGTTCAACAAGGGCGGCGATTCGGGCTACCGGCTGCATGGCACGCCGGAGTGGAGCTCGATCGGCAAGGCGATGTCGTCGGGCTGCATCCGGCTGATGAACCAGGACGTCATCGACCTCTACGAGCGCGTCAAGGTCGGCGCGAAGGTCATCGTGATGTAGGGCCGTCCCAGGCAACGAGACGGACCAAATGAAAAACCGGGCCTCGAGCCCGGTTTTTTGTTGCCTGTCCTTGCTGCCGCCTGCGCGGCGCCGCGCCGGATCAGGCGGCGACCTGCTCCACCTGCTGGACCTCGGGCACGAAGTGCTTCAGCAGGTTCTGGATGCCGTGCTTCAGCGTCGCGGTGGAGGACGGGCAGCCGGCGCAGGCGCCCTTCATGTAGAGGAACACGGTGCCGTTCGGGTAGCCGCGGAAGGTGATGTCGCCGCCGTCCTGGGCGACGGCCGGGCGCGCGCGGGTGTCGAGCAGCTCCTTGATCGTGACCACGATCTCGGCGTCCGCCTCGTCGTAGAACTCCTCGCCCTCGGCGGTATCGACGCCTGCCCCGGCCGGCGCCATCACCGGCTGGCCGGACATGAAGTGCTCCATGATGGCGCCGAGGATGGCCGGCTTGAGATGCTGCCAGTCGGGACCGTCTTCCTTGGTGACGGTGATGAAGTCGTAGCCGAAGAAGACGCCGGTGATGCCGGGAATGGCGAACAGCCGCTCGGCGAGCGGCGAGTCCTGCGCGGCGGCATCGGCGTCGCGGAAGTCCGCCGTGCCGGCTTCCAGCACAACCTTGCCGGGCAGGAACTTGAGCGTGGCCGGGTTCGGCGTGGTTTCGGTCTGGATGAACATCGGGGCGCTCCCGCGGGCTTTCTTTGGAAAGGTTCTAAATAGACCCGGCTCCGGCCGGGTTCAAGCAAGGATATGATCCCAATATAGGGATGCGGGAAGGCCGGCGGAAGGTCCAGAGGCGCGGTCGCGCGTCAGGCCAGGCTCTCTATGTCCTCGTCCGACAGGCTCTGCGGCACCACGGTGACCGGAATCGGGAAGGCGGCCGCCTTGCCGGCGATCGAGGAGACGAGCGGGCCGGGACCCTCCTTCGAGCCGCCCGCGGCGAGCACGAGGATGGCGATGTCCTGGTCCTCCTCGATCAGCTTGTGGATCTCCTCCACCGCATGGCCCTCGCGGATGACCAGCTCGGGCTCGATGCCGATCGTCTCGCGGACCTTGGACGCCTGGGCCTCCAGCGCGCCGGAGGCGGCCGTGCGGGCCTCCTCGCGCATGATCTCCTTGACGCCCAGCCATTGCTGGAAATCGGCCGAGTCGATCACGAACAGCAGGACGACGACGCCCCCCGTCGTCTTGGCGCGGCGCGCGGCATAGGCGACGGCGCGCTCGCATTCAGGCGTCTCGTCGACGACGGTGAGGAACTTGCGCCGGTGGCCGGCTTCCCTGCTGAGACGCTTCGATACCATGCGCGGACCTCGCGGCTGTTTTCACCAAGAGCAGTCTGACACCCGCCGCCCCGCGACCGCAAGGCGGCGGGCGGTATCAATCCTGAAGGAGGCCGATGATGTCACGCACCGTCGTCATGGTCTGCTCGGCGAGCACGCCGGCGCGCTCGCCGCCGTCCTTCAGCACGGCATCGACATAGGCGGTGTCGGCCATGATGCGGCGCATCTCGGCCGCGATGGGCGCGAGCTTCTCCACCGCGAGGCCGGCGAGCGCCGGCTTGAAGGCGGAGAATTGCTGGCCGCCGAACTCCTTCAGCACCTGCTCCTTCGACATGTCGGCCAGGCCCGCATAGATGCCGACGAGGTTCTTCGCCTCGGGGCGCCCTTCCAGGCCGTCGACCTCGCTCGGCAGGGCGTCGGGGTCGGTCTTGGCCTTCTTGATCTTCTTCGAGATCGCGTCGGCGTCGTCGGTCAGATTGATGCGCGACAGGTCGGACGGGTCCGACTTCGACATCTTCTTGGAGCCATCGCGCAGGCTCATGATGCGCGCGGCCGGGCCGCCGATCAGCGGCTCGGTGAGCGGGAAGAAGCCGTTGACCGTCTCCTCGCCGACCTGCATCTCGACGCCGACGCCGAGCTTGGCGATGCGGGCCGAGAAGTCGTTGTTGAACTTCTGGGCGATGTCGCGGGTGAGCTCCAGATGCTGCTTCTGGTCCTCGCCGACCGGCACGTGGGTGGCGCGGTAGACGAGGATGTCGGCGGCCATCAGGCTCGGATAGGCGAGCAGGCCGAGCGAGGCGTTCTCGCGGTCCTTGCCGGCCTTGTCCTTGAACTGCGTCATGCGGTTCATCCAGCCGATGCGCGCCACGCAATTGAAGATCCAAGCGAGCTCGGCGTGCTGCATGACCCGGCTCTGGTTGAAGACGATGTGCTTCTTCGGGTCGATGCCGGAGGCGAGGAAGGCGGCGGTGATCTGGCGGGTCTGGTCGGCCAGGTCGTCATAGACCATCTGCGCGGTCAGCGAATGCAGGTCGACGACGCAATAGATGCAGTCATAGTCGTCCTGCAGCGCGACGAAGCGCCGGATCGCGCCGAGATAGTTGCCGAGATGGAGGTTGCCTGTCGGCTGGACGCCGGAGAAGACGAGTTGCTTGAAGCTGCTCATGGGTGGGATTCCGTGGCTTGTGGAGGGCCGTTTCGCGCGCGGCGAAAATCGGTGCGCGGCTTATGGACGAGGCGCGAAGGAGGCGCAAGGGCGACTTCGGGCGAATTTGACTGTTGGCGGGATCGGCTACATATTGGCATCTACATGACGGAGGCTACATGCCGTGACCATCAACATCACCAACCGGGAAGCGGACACGCTCACGCGGCGGCTGGCTCGGATCGAGGGCGTGAGCCTCACCGAGGCGATCGTCATCGCCATGCGGGAAGCCCTGGCGCGGCGCCGGACGGCCGACAGCATGCGCGCATCGGTCGACCGCCTGCATGCGGAGTTCGGCGTCAAGCTGACCGACGAGCGGCGGGAGCCGCTGCCGCGCAGCGTCTATGACGAGATGTCCGGCGAGGACCAGTTCTGATGTTCGTGGATGCGGCGGCCATGGTCGCAGTGCTCGGCCGCGAGGCCGAGATGGACCGCTGCATCGAGGCGATGGCAGCCGTGGAAAAGGCCTTCACCTCGCCCATCGCGGTGTGGGAGGCCGCGATGGCACTGGCGAGGCCGGACAAGCTCGATCTGCCGGTATCGGCCGGCTTCGGCCTCGTCATGCAGTTCCTGCAGGACAACGGGATCGAGCTGCGCCAGCTTCCCCCGCCGGAGGAGCTCGTGGCGCTCTCCGCCTCGGCGGCGGAGCGCTTTCGCGGTAAGACGGGCTATCTCAACCTCGCCGACTGCTTCCATTACGCCTGCGCGAAGCACTATGCCGCGTCGGTGCTTTCGACCGCCGACGAATTCCGCTTCACCGACCTCGACGTCGTCGCATGAGGCGTCAGGCTCAGCCACGCTTCCCGCCGCGCCTGAGGTTGCGGCGGAGCATGCCGAGGTCGGCGCCGCCGATGGCGAAGGCGACGGCGAAGTAGACGAGCATCGCCGCGCCGATCAGGCCGCCGAGCGCCACCGCCTGGTGCCGCAGCGGGCTCGCCGGGGCAAGCCAGCCCGACAGCCAGCCGACGGCGAAATGGACGAACAGCGCCATCAGCGCGGCGGCGACGACGAGACGCGGGATGCGCGTCAGGAGCGGGACGTCGCGGCCCCACTGGCGGCGCCTGAGCAGCGTCGCGAACAGCAGGACGGCGTTGGCCCAGCCGGCCACGACCGAGGCGATGGCGATGCCCGGCGCGCCCATCGAGGGGAACAGCGTCAGCGCGATGGCGATGTTGATCGCCACCGAGATCGCCGCGAAGATCATCGGCGTGCGGGTGTCCTCGCGCGCGAAGAAGCCCGGCGTGAACGCCTTGATGAGGACGAAGGCGGGGAGGCCGAGGCCGAAGATGGCGAGGATGCTGCCCACCATCGCCGTATCGTCCTGCGAGAAGGCGCCGCGCTCGTAGAGCACGCGCACGATCGGCTCCGACATCACCAGCAGGGCGGCGGCGGCCGGCAGCGTCATGAACAGGCTGAACTCGACCGAGCGGTTCTGCAGGTTCGAGGCCTCCCGGTCGTTGCCCGCCTTGAGCGCGCGCGCCAGCTCGGGTAGCAGCACGATGGCGACGGCGATGCCGATGACGCCGAGCGGGAGCTGGTAGACGCGGTCGGCGAGCGACAGCGACGAGATGGCGCTCGCCTCAGCCGAGGCGATGACGGTGCCGACCAGCGTGTTGATCTGGGTGATGCCGCCGGCGACGGCGGCGGGCAGCGCCAGCCACAGCAAGCGCCTGACGTTGGGCGTCAGGCGCGGCCGGCGGAAGCCGATGCGTACGCCGGCATGGCGCACGGCGAACCAGACGATGGCGAGTTGCACCAGCCCGGCGGCGAGCACGCCCCAGGCAAGACCGTAGCCGATCCCGACCGCGCCCAGCCCCTGCCGCCAGGCCCATAGCAGCACCGCGATCAGGATGATATTGAGGAAGACCGGCGCGACCGCGGCGGCGAAATAGCGCCGCAGCGCGTTGAGCATGCCGCTCATCATGGCGGCCAGCGACATGCAGATCAGGTAGGGGAACATGATCGTGGCCAGCGGCACGGCCAGCTCGAACTTGCCGGGCTCGTCGACGAAGCCGGGCGCGATGACGGTCGCGACCAGCACCGGCATGGCGAACTCCATGACGATGGTCAGCGCCAGGAGCACGGTGAAGAGGACGCCGAACACCTCCTCCGAGAAGCGGCGCGCGCCGTCGACGCCGTTCGCCTCGATCTCCTTGGCGAAGAGCGGCACGAAGGCGGTGTTGAATGCACCCTCGGCGAACAGGCGGCGGAAGGTGTTGGGGAACTGGAAGGCGGCGTAGGAGACGCCCCCCGCCCCCGCCGGGGCCCAGAGCAGGCCCGGCACACCCACCGCGGGGACGACGCGGAGACGCCGGCCCACCCGCGCCCGGGCACCGGGGGTGGGAAGTTCCTGCAGAGGGTCCGCCCGCGGGGGCGCGCCCGCGCGGGGGGCCCCCATCCCGGGCCCGCGCGTCCGGGCCCCGCCGCCCCCTGCGCCGGCCTGGCGGACGCGGCCGCCTCGCCCGAGAGCGTGGCGACCAGCCGCTCGCGGATCGCGGCGACGCGGGTCGGGCTCTCGATCTTGTGGCCGGTGAGATCGGTGACGTAGAAGGTGTCGATCACTTTTTCCCCAAACGTGGTGATGTGCGCCGACGCGATGTCGAGCGACAGGTCCGAGATCGCGCCGGTGATCTCCGACAGCAGGCCGGGCCGGTCCAGCCCCTCGACCTCGATCACGGAGAAGCGGTTCGACAGCGTGTTGCGCAGCTCGGCGCGCGGCTCGATGCGGAAGGCCTTTGCCCCGCGCTTGGGCTTGGCGCGCTGCTGGATGATCTGCGGCAGCCAGCTCTTGCCCGACAGCACGTCCTCGATCAGCCGGCCGACGCGCTCGGCCCGGCGGCGCTCGTCGTCGTCATGGGCGAACTCGCGGTTGATGAGGATGGTGTCGAGCGCGGGGCCGTCGGAGGTGGTGAAGATCTGCGCGTCGACGATGTTGCCGCCGGCCGCCGCGCAGGCGCCGGCGATGATCGACAGCAGGCGCGGATGGTCGGGCGCCAGCACGGTGATCTCGGTCACCGCCTCGAACTCGAGCGTGCGGATCGTGGTGGCGAGCTGGCGGCCGGACTTGTCGGCCTCGCGGATGAAGGCGGCGTGGCGGAGCTGGTCCTCGAGCGCGACGGTGAGCAGGTAATTCTCGTAGTGCAGCTTCAGGTAGCGTTTGCGGTCGCGCTCCGGCCAGTCCGACAGCGCCTCGGCCAGCCGCTGGCGCGCTTCCTCGGTGCGGGTGGCGCGCGCGACCTCGGAGAAGCCGCCGGTGAGCAGTAGCTCGGTCTCGTAGTAGAGCGTGCGCAGGAGCTGGCCCTTCCAGCCGTTCCAGACGCCGGGGCCGACGCCGCGTATGTCGCAGACCGTCAGGATCAGCAGCAGCTTCAGCCGCTCGACAGACTGCACGACGTTGGCGAAGTCCTCGATCGTCTTGCGGTCGTTCAGGTCGCGGGTCTGGGCGGTCATCGACATCAGCAGATGGTGCTCGACCAGCCAGGCGATGAGGTCGGCATCCTCCTCGCCGAAGCCCATATGCGGGGCGAGCCGGCGGGCGATGCGGGCGCCGGCGATCGAATGATCCTCCGGGCGGCCCTTGGCGATGTCGTGCAGCAGGATCGCGACGTAGAGCACCTCGCGGCGCTTGGCGAGGTCCGGCATCAGCGAATGCGACAGCGGGTGCACCTTTGCGCCGTCGCCGCGCTCGATCTCGGCCAGCACGCCGATGCAGCGCAGGAGATGCTCGTCCACCGTGTAGTGGTGGTACATGTTGAACTGCATCATCGCCACGATCCTGTTGAAGTCGGGGATGAGCTTGCCGAGCAGCCCGGCCTCGTTCATGCGGCGCATGTTGAGTTCGGGGTTGCGGTCCGACGTCAGCAGGTCGAGGAAGAGGCGGTTGGCCTCGGGATCGCGGCGCAGATTGCGGTCGACCAGCCCAAGCGAGCGGGTGAGCAACTGCATGGCGTCGGGATGGTATTCCAGCCCGTGCCGGTCGGCGAACCAGAACAGCCGGATCAGGTTGACCGGATCACGCTCGAAGACGTGGTCGTCAGCCACCGTGATGCGGCTGTTGTCGATCAGGAAGTCGCTGGTGCCGGGCAGCTTGCGCCGCCGCCGCGAGAAGCTGTTGAACAGCCGGTTGAAGCCCGGCGCGTGCTTGGCCTGCTCGTCTTCCAGCTTGGCGCAGAAGATGCGGGTCAGGTCGCCCACGCTCTTGGCCAGCAGGAAGTAGTGCTTCATGAAGCGCTCGACCGCCGACAGGCCGGGATGGCTCGTATAGCCGAGCCGGCGGGCGATGTCGGGCTGGATGTCGAAATGCAGCCGCTCCTCGGCCCGGCCGGTGAGGAAGTGCATGTGGCAGCGCACGGCCCAGAGGAAGTCCTCGGCCTTGCGGAACTCCAGATATTCGCGGCGGGTGAAGACGCCCTTGTCGACCAGCTCCTCGCCGGTGCGGACGCGGTAGAAATACTTTCCGATCCAGAACAGCGTGTGCAGGTCGCGCAGGCCGCCCTTGCCGTCCTTGACGTTGGGCTCGACCAGATAGCGGCTCTCGCCGGCCTTGGCGTGGCGCTCGTCGCGCTCGGCGAGCTTGGCCTGCACGAATTCGGGGCCGGTGCTGCGCACCACCTCGTCGTCGAAACGGGCGACCAGCTCGTCGGCGAGACCGCGGTCGCCCCAGATGAAGCGCGCCTCCAGGATCGAGGTGCGGATCGTCATGTCGGCGCGCGACTGGCGGATGCACTCGTCGACGTTGCGGGTGGCGTGGCCGACCTTGAGGCCGAGATCCCACAATACGTAGAGGATGTACTCAACGATCTGCTCGCCGAGCGGCGTCTGCTTGTAGGGCAGCACGAACAGGAGGTCGATGTCGGAGCCCGGCGCCAGCGTGCCGCGGCCGTAGCCGCCGACGGCGACCACCGCCATGCGCTCGCCCTGCGTCAGGTTGCGGGCCTGGTAGACATGGCCGACGGCGAAATCGTGCAGCGCGGCGATGATCTCGTCCATCAGATGCGACAGGCGCGCCGCGCAGGCGGTGCCGCCGCCGTCCTCGGCCAGCATCGCCTCGGCGCGCGCGCGGCCGGCGGCCATGCGCTCCTTGAGCAGCGCCAGCACCTGCTTGCGCACCTGCGGGGCCGAGCCGTCGCCGCCATTGGCGGCGGCGAGCGCGGCGAGATCGGCGCGGAGGGCCGCGCCGTCGACGATCTCGTTCAGCTTGAGCGGAATCTTTGCCATTGCGGCGCGACGGAAGCTCGAAAATGGGCTTTTGCGTGACCGGCGGGTCTATAGCGCGTTTCGCGCTGCGGCGATACAGCCGCGGCCGCCGTCAGGAGGCCGCGCGCCAGCGCCGCGACAGCACGAATTCCTTCAGGTCGGGCGCCGACATGGGCCGCGCGAAGGCGTAGCCCTGCAAGGCGTTGCAGCCAAGCTGGCGCAGCACGCGGGCGTGCTCCATCGTCTCGACGCCCTCGGCCAGCACCTCGATGCCGAGCGACTTGCCGATGTCGATGATGGAGCCGACGAGCTGGCGCTGGCGGGCCGAGCGGACGATCGGCATGACGATCTGGCGGTCGATCTTGAGGCGGCGCGGCTTCAGCTTCATCAGGCTGACGATGGAGGCGTAGCCGGTGCCGAAATCGTCGATCTCGATGTCGATGCCGAGTTCCTTGATGCGGTCGACGTTCCAGGCGAGCAGCTCGTCCTGCTCGTCGAGGAAGATCGATTCGACAAGCTCGAAGGAAATCGTGTTGGGCTGGATGTCGAGGCCGGCGAGGTTGGTGATCAGCTCGTCGTCGCGCAGCCGCCGCGCCGAGACGTTGACCGAGGCCTTGGGGATGCCGAGGCCGGACAGGCGCCAGGCGGCCATGTCGCGCAGCGTCTGCTCCAGCACCACCCGGTCGATGGCCGCGACGACGTTCAGCTCCTCGGCGATCTTCAGGAAGGCGCTCGGCGGCAGCAGGCCGTCGGTCGGGTGGTCCCAGCGCGCCAGCGCCTCGACGCCGACCACCTCGTGGGTGTCGGCGGAGAACTGCGGCTGGTAGTGGACGACGAACTGGCCGTTCTCCAGCCCCGACAGGATCTCGTCGGCGACGCGCTTGGTGTGGACGATCTCGTCCTGCAGGGCGTCGTTGAAGAACTGGTAGCGGTTGCGGCCGTTGTCCTTAGCCCGGTAGAGCGCCATGTCGGCGTTGATGAACAGCCGGCGCGGGTCGGCCTGCGAATCGGTGTCGCGGGCGATGCCGACCGACACGCCGAAGCGGCATTCATGGCCCTGGAACATGACCGGCTCGCGCATCCGCTCGACGATTGTTGCGGCGAGCCTGGCGAGGCAGGTGTCCTCCAGCGGCTCGTCGGGCCGGCGGCGCACGACGATGACGAACTCGTCGCCGCCGACGCGGGCGAAGAAGTCGCGCCGCTCGACGACGTCGCGCAGCACGGCCGCGACATGGACCAGCATGGCGTCGCCGGCGGCATGGCCGAGCGTGTCGTTGATCTGCTTGAAGCGGTCGAGGTCGATGTGCAGCAGGCCGGCGCGCTCGCCGGCGGCGAAGCCCTCGACATGGGCGGCCAGCACGTCGTCGAGATAGCGGCGGTTGGGCAGGCCGGTGAGCGAATCGTGCAGGGCGTTGTACTCGATGCGCGCCTTGGCCGATTCCAGCTCGGCGTTGCGCGCCTCCGACAGCATGTTGGAGTGGCGCAAGTCCTCGTTGAGGGCGACGTCGGCCGACACGTCCCAGTTGACGCCGACGATGCGCAGCTCGCCCCTGGCGTCCTGGTAGACCATGCCGTTGGCGCGGATGTGGCGCACCTCGCCGCCGTCGAGCAGAACGCGGAACTCGGAATAATAGCGGCCGCGCGTGTCGATGGCGTCGCGGAACTCGCGCGCCGCCCTCTCACGGTCGTCGGGGTGGAGGCGGCCGATCCAGTGGGCGCGGGCGCGCGGGCCGCCCTTGCCGGGATAGCCGTAGATCTCGTTCATGCGGTCGTCCCAGAGGAGCTCCTCCGTCGCGACCAGATATTCCCACACGCCGATGCGCGAGGTCTCCAGCGCCAGCCCGAGGCGCTGCGACAGGCCTTCGAGGTCGCGCTCGCGCCCGCGCAGCACGGCGATGTAGCGCTGGCGCTCGTCCATCAGCCGGCCGGCGACGACGATCGGCAGCAGGATCAGGATCGCGCCGATGGCCATGAACAGGCGGCTGGAGGTGATGCGGTCGGCCGGCGCAACCCAGCCGCCATGCGGGCGCGCGGCGATCTGCCACGAGCCGGAGGGCAGCATGACGCTGGCCAGCACCGGGTTGTCGGCGACCGTCTCGGCGCTGCCGTAGAAGCGCTCGCCGGCGTCGCCGAGCGCGTCGCGGCCGGTGATGGCGAGGTCGAGTTCGGTGGCGTCGTAGATGCCGCTGTTGCGGTAGAGGCTCTGGAGGTCGACGACGGCGGAGACGAGGCCCCAGAAGCGGGTGCCGTCGGCCTGGCCGACGAAGACGGGGAAGCGGCCGATGAAGCCCTGGCCGCCCTGCACGAGGTCGACCGGACCGGCGAAGATCAGCTCGCCCTGGTCGCGCGCGCGCAGCGCCGCCTCGCGCTGCTGGGGATTGTTGCGATAGTCGAGGCCGAGCACCGGGCCGTTGCGGCCGGGCGGGTAGACCATGGTGACGACGAGGTCGGGCGCGGCGGCGATGTTGCGGATCTCGGAGCGCTCGTCGATCAGGCTGCCGGCCAGCGCCTCGAAGCGCTGCGGCGTCATGTCCGGCTCGGTCGAGAGCGCGCCGACGAGGCCGCGCACGAGCTGGAGGTTGCCGTTGATGTTGCCTTCGAGCTTGGCGCGGATGACGCTGACGCGCGCCAGCACGTCGGAGCGCAGCCGCTCCAGCTCGTAGCGCCGGTTCTGCAGGTCGGCGTAATAGGTCGCCACCAGGATGACCACGAGCGCGATCGCCGCCGGGATGTTGCTCGGGCGGAAGATGGCTCTGGCAATGGCCGCAGCACGGGCGGACGCTTTCATCAGTCTCGATCCGCCTTCGGCGTGTCCGATCGCCAAGACGTATCACCAGAAGCTTAACAGGCCTTTATGCGGCTATGCGGTGCCCCCGCCGCCGGCCGCCGCCAGCTTGAGCCGGTAGAGCGCCTCCAGCGCCTCGCGCGGCGTCATCTCGTCGGGATTGAGGGCGGCGAGCGCCTCGGCGAGGCCGTCGCGGCGCGGCGGCTGCGCCGCCTCGCGCTTCACCGCGACCGCGAACAGCGGCAGGTCGTCGACAAGCCGCGAGGCCCGGCCGGAGAGCTCCCCCTCCTCGAGCTGGCGCAGCACCTGGCGGGCGCGCTCGACCACCGGCTCCGGCAGGCCGGCGAGGCGGGCGACCTGCACGCCGTAGGAGCGGTCGGCCGCGCCGGCGGCGACCTCGTGCAGGAAGACGACGTCGCCCTCCCACTCCTTGACGCGCATGGTGACGTTGCGCAGCCGCGGCAGCTTCTCGGCGAGCGCCGTCATCTCGTGGAAATGGGTGGCGAAGATGGCCCGCGCCCGGTTCTTCTCGTGCAGGAACTCGACCGCCGCCCAGGCGATCGACAGGCCGTCGAAGGTGGCCGTGCCGCGGCCGATCTCGTCGAGGATGACCAGCGAGCGCTCGCCGGCCTGGTTGAGGATCGCCGCCGTCTCGACCATCTCGACCATGAAGGTGGAGCGGCCGCGGGCGAGGTCGTCGGAGGCGCCGACCCTGCTGAACAGCCGGTCGACGACGCCGATCTCGGCGGAGCGCGCCGGCACGAAGGAGCCGGCCTGCGCCATGACGGCGATCAGCGCGTTCTGGCGCAGGAAGGTCGACTTGCCGCCCATGTTGGGGCCGGTGAGCAGCCAGATCGCCCCGCTGGCGGCGCCCTCGGCGGGCGACAGGTCGCAGTCGTTGGCCACGAACGGGTCGGCGAGCTGACGGCGCAGCGCCTGCTCCACCACCGGGTGGCGGCCGGCCTCGATGCGGAAGGTGAGGCTGGCGTCGACGCGCGGGCGGCAATAGTCCTGCTCGGCAGCGAGCACGGCGAGCGCGGCCGCCAGATCGATCTCCGCCAGCGCGGCCGCGCCGGCGCGGATCGCGTCGGCGGCTTCGACCGCCTCGACCAGCAGTCGGTCGAAGACGGCGAGCTCGATCGCCAGCGCGCGGCCGGCGGCGTTGGCGATCCTGGTCTCCAGCCCGGCCAGCTCGGTGGTGGTGAAGCGCATCGCGCTCGCCATCGTCTGGCGGTGGATGAAGCGGGCCTTCGCCCCGTCCGTGCCGGTCATGGCGCCGGCATTGTTGGCCGTCACCTCGATGTAGAAGCCGAGTACGTTGTTGTGGCGGATCTTGAGCGAGCGGATGCCCGTCTCCTCGACGAGGTCGCGCTCCATCGCTGCGATCACCCGGCGGGATTCGGTCGCCAGCGCGCGCACCTCGTCCAGTTCGCCATCATAGCCCTTGCGGACGAAGCCGCCGTCGCGCTTCAAGAGCGGCAGTTCGTCGTCGAGCGCGGCCTCGAAATGGTCTCTCAATGCGCCCGGCAGCGCGCCGAGCGCAGAACAGGCGTCGGCGAGAAGCTGCGGCAGCTCCGCGCCGGCGAGCAGCGCCGCCATGTCGACCGCGGCGGCGAGGCCGGCGCGCAGCGCGCCGAGGTCGCGCGGACCGCCGCGGTTGAGCGCCAGCCGCGACAGGGCGCGCGGCATGTCTGGCACGGATTTGAGCAGTACGCGCGCCGCCTCGCGCAGGCGCGGCTCGGCGAGCAGGAAGGAAACGCAGTCGAGCCGGCGGCCAATCGCTGCGGGATCGGTGAGCGGCGCGGTCAGCCGCTCGGCCAGCAGCCGCGCCCCGGCTCCGGTGACGGTGCGGTCGATCGTCGCAGCCAGCGAGCCCTCGCGGCTGCCCGATTGGGTGCGCAGCAGCTCCAGGCTGGCGCGCGTCGCCGGGTCGATGAACATCGCCGCGCCGCCGTCCAGCCGCTCCGGCCGCTGCAGGGGCGGGCGCTCGGCCTTCTGCGTCTTCTCGACATAGGCGACGGCGGCGGCCGCCGCGGCCAGCTCGGCGCGGCCGAAGCGGCCGAAGCCGTCGGCGGTAGCGACGCCGAAGAAGCGGGAGATGCGCGCCTCGGCGGCGGCCGAATCGAACAGCACCGCCGGCTGCGGCACGGCGATGCGGCCGATCACGTCGAAGACCGGCCGCAGAACCGGGTCCTGGAACACCGGCTCGGCCAGGATCAGCTCGCGCGGCTCGACGCGCAATATGTCGGCGAGCAGCCGGTCGGGCGCGGTCTCGGCGACGCGGAAGACGCCGGTCGAGATGTCGATCCAGGCGAGCGCCAGCGCGTCGCCCGCCCCGGCCGCGCCGCCCCTCACCCGCGCCAGCGCCATCAGGAAGTTGGCCTCGCCCGGCGCGAGGATCTTCTCCTCGGTGATGGTGCCCGGCGTGACCAGGCGCACGACGTCGCGCCGCACCACCGACTTGGCGCCGCGCTTCCTGGCTTCCGCCGGGTCCTCGACCTGCTCGCAGACGGCGACCCGGTGGCCGAGCGCGATCAGCTTCTGCAGATAGTCGTCGGCGGCATGCACCGGCACGCCGCACATGGGGATGTCGTCGCCCTGGTGCTTGCCGCGCTTGGTCAGCGTGATGCCGAGCGCCCGCGAAGCCACTTCCGCGTCGTGGAAGAACAGCTCGTAGAAGTCGCCCATGCGATAGAACAGCAGCGAGTCGGGGTTGGCCGACTTGATCTCGATATACTGCTCCATCATCGGCGTGGCGCCTTCCGCCGACAGGGTCGGCGGCGCGGCGGGCATGCTGTCCTGCGGGCTGGCGAGCATCGTCACTCCGTCACAGGCTGATCAGGGCCGTGCCCGCGACGGCGAGCGCCGAACCCGCCCAGGCCGCCGGCGCGGGTGCCACACCGCTGCGCAGCCACACCATCGGCAGGATCACCACCGGCGTCAGCGACGACAGCGTCGAGACGATGCCGACGTCGCCACGGGCGAGCGCTGCCATCAGCAGCGACATGCCGAGCCCGGTGCCGAAGAAGGCCGAGCCGATGCCCAGCCCCAGATCGGCGAAGCGGAAGCGGTAGGGCGGGTTGATCGTCGCCGACGGCACCAGCGCGAGCATCAGGAAGAACGCCGCCCCGACGCCCGAGCGCACCGCCATCGCGGTGACCGGCTCGACACCGGCCGCCATGGCCGGCCGCGCCAGGACGCTGCCGACCGCCTGGCCGATCGCCGTCACCACGCCGAGCGCGACGCCGAAGAGGAAGGTGCGCGACGGCGCCACCGCCACCCCATGCGGCAGCGGCGCATCGAGCGCCACCGCCGGCATGCCGCTGCCGGCACCGCCGAAGCGGCGCGGCAGGCCGATGGCGAGCACGATGCCGGCCAGAACCAGCACGACGCCGAGCCCCTGGCGCAGGTCGATCGTCTCGCCGAACGCCAGATAGCCGAACAGCAGCGCGAAAGGGGCGCCGAGCGAGAACAGCAGCGCCGTCACCCGCGGGCCGGCCGCATAGATGGCGGCGAAGTAGGTGGTGGTGGCAATCACGATGCCGGCGACGCCCGACAGCGCCAGCAGGCCGACCTGCCAGCCCTCGAGGCTGCGCCAGCCGCCGACGAGCAGCGAGGTCGCGCCGGTCATGGCGAAGGCGGCCAGCATCTGCCAGCGCACCAGCCGCAGCACGTCGACGCGCCCCCTGAGCTCGGCGATCAGCATGCCGCTCGCGGCGATGCAGACGGCAGCAGCCACGGCGAGGCCTTCCGACAGGAACAATCTTCTCTTCCACGCGCGCGTCCGGACCTTCCGGCCGTTTCAGTTTCCTGCTTGGCGCTTTACTCCGCCCGAGTGTAGCCTTAATCCCGGACACTCCACAAAAAGAAGTCGCATTGCCCCGGGGGAACGACGAATCATGCCTGCACATGCCAAGGAGCCCAATGGCCCGTCCGTGAGCGCGGAGGAAGCGCTCGAATTCCATGCCATGGGCCGTCCCGGCAAGCTGGAGGTCAACCCGACCAAGCCGATGGCCACCCAGCGCGACCTGTCGCTGGCCTATTCGCCGGGCGTGGCGGTGCCGGTGAAGGCGATCGCGGAGGATCCCAGCCGCGCCTTCGACTACACGGCGCGCGGCAACATGGTGGCGGTCATCTCCAACGGCACGGCCATCCTCGGGCTCGGGAACCTCGGCGCGCTCGCCTCCAAGCCGGTGATGGAAGGCAAGGCGGTGCTGTTCAAGCGCTTCGCCGACGTCGATTCGATCGACCTGGAGGTCGCGACGGAGGACGCCGAGGAGTTCATCAACTGCGTCCGCTTCCTCGGGCCCTCCTTCGGCGGCATCAACCTCGAGGACATCAAGGCGCCCGAGTGCTTCATCATCGAGCAGCGGCTGCGCGAGCTGATGGACATCCCGGTGTTCCACGACGACCAGCACGGCACGGCGATCATCTCGGCCGCCGGGCTGATCAACGCGCTGGAGATCACCGGCCGCGACATGAAGACGACGAAGCTCGTCTGCAACGGCGCCGGCTCGGCCGGCATCGCCTGCGTCGAGCTGGTCAAGGCGATGGGCTTCGCGCCCGAGAACGTCATCCTGTGCGACACCAAGGGCGTGATCTACCAGGGCCGCACCGAGGGCATGAACCAGTGGAAATCTGCGCATGCGGTGAAAACCGAGGCGCGCTCGCTGGCCGACGCCATGGACGGCGCTGACGTGGTGTTCGGGCTCTCGGCCAAGGGCGCCTTCACCAACGCCATGATCCAGTCGATGGCGAAGAACCCGATCATCTTCGCGATGGCCAATCCCGACCCGGAGATCACCCCGGAGGAAGTGGCCGAAATCCGCACCGACGCGATCATGGCGACCGGCCGCTCGGACTATCCGAACCAGGTCAACAACGTGCTCGGCTTCCCCTACATCTTCCGCGGCGCGCTCGACGTGCGCGCGACCACCATCAACGACGCCATGAAGGTGGCGGCGGCCGAGGCGCTCGCCGCGCTCGCCCGCCAGGACGTGCCGGACGACGTCGCCGCCGCCTACCAGGGCAACCGGCCGAAATTCGGCCGCAACTACATCATCCCGGTGCCGTTCGACCCGCGGCTGATCTCGGCGATCCCCGTCGCGGTCGCAAGGGCCGCGATGGATTCGGGCGTGGCGCGGCGGCCGATCGTCGACTTCGAGAAATACGCCCAGCAGTTGTCTGCCCGTCGCGACCCGATCGCCTCGACGCTGCAGCGCATCTACGACCGCGTGCGGCGCCAGCCCAAGCGCATCGTCTTCGCCGAGGGCGAGGAGGAGCAGGTGATGCGCGCCGCCGTCTCCTACGTGAACCAGCGGCTCGGCACGGCGATCCTCGTCGGCCGCGACGAGGTGATCAAGGAGAACGCGCGATCGGCCGGCATCGACCTCGACAAGCCGGGCATCGAGATCATCAACGCGCGGCTGTCGCGCCGCAACGCGCTCTATGCCGAGCACCTCTACGAGCGCATGCAGCGCAAGGGCTACCTGTTCCGCGACTGCCAGCGCCTCATCAACAACGACCGCAACCATTTCGCCGGCTGCATGGTGGCGCTGGGCGACGCCGACGGCATGGTGACGGGCGTGACGCGCAACTATTCGACCGTGCTGGAGGACGTGCGCCGCGTCGTCGACGCCAAGCCGGGCCACCGCGTCATCGGCGTGTCGCTGGCGCTCTGCCGCGGTCGCACGGTGATCGTGGCCGACACCGCCGTCCACGACATGCCGACGGCCGACCAGATCGCCGACATCGCCGAGGAAGCGGCGAATTTCGCCCGCCGCATGGGCTACGAGCCGCGCGTGGCGATGCTCGCCTATTCGACCTTCGGCCATCCGGCCGGCGAGCGCTCGGAGCGGGTGCAGGAAGCCGTCAAGATGCTCGACAAGCGCCGCGTCGACTTCGAGTACGACGGCGAGATGGCCGCCGACGTGGCGCTCGACTTCCGGCTGATGCGGCAGCAATACCCGTTCTGCCGGCTGTCCGGGCCGGCCAACGTGCTGGTCATGCCGGCGTTCCACTCGGCCTCGATCTCGACCAAGATGCTGCAGGAGCTCGGCGGCTGCACGGTCATCGGCCCGCTGCTGGTCGGCCTCAACAAGCCGGTGCAGATCGTCGGGCTGAACGCCAAGGACAGCGACATCGTCAACATGGCGGCGATCGCCGCCTACAGCGCCGGGTCGTGAGGCCGGGCGGCGGAAAGCCGCCGCCCGCCCCGCTCAGCCCTCGTACCAGCGGCCGAGCACGACCTTGGTCTTTGCCCCGGCCTTGGCCAGCGCATCGGCGAAGACCTGCGGGTCGCTGCCCTTGTAGTGGTAGGGGTAGACGTAGTCCGGCGCGAAGGCGGCCACGCCTTGCGCCGCCTGCTCCGGGCTCATCGTGAAGGGCAGGTTCATCGGCACGAAGGCGACGAGGATGTCCTTCAGCGCCCGCATCTCGGGCGTGTCCTCGGTGTCGCCGGCGATGTAGACGCGGCCGCCGCCGAGGGTGAGCACATAGCCGTTGTCGCGGCCCTTCGGATGATACTTCGTGCGGTCCTCGGTCATGTTGTAGGCGGGGATCGCCTCGATCTCGACCTCGCCGACTGTCGTCGTCTCGCCATTGGCCAGCGGCGTCACCCGCGCCTTCAGATCGTCCGGCAGCTTGTCGTGCACGGCAGGGTTGGTGACGAGCTTGGTGTCGGCGGCAACGAGCGCGGCGAGCGTTGCGGGGTCGAAATGGTCGCCGTGCTCGTGGGTTATGAGGACCAGGTTGGGGCGCGGCAGACCTTCATAGAGCGCGGCGCCGCCGACCGGATCGGCGTAGATCACCATGCCGGGCACTGTCAGCACCAGCGAGGCGTGCTGGACCGGGCGCACGACGATCTCGCCGCCCTCGATCGGGTAGCGGTCGCCGCCCTCCTGCGCATGGGCAAGCGGCGGCAGCAGGCTCGCGCCGGCGCGTCAGCAGCATCGGTCACTCCCTTGGCTCGATACGGTTCATCCGACGCCCCGGCCGGATGATCGCCGCGGCAGGCTGCCATCGCAATTGAACTGAACGTGATGGGGCTGTTACCGGCCGGCCTCGCGGACGAGCTTCTTCGGCGCCTGCCGGCGCCAGGCGAGGGCCAGCCGATGGGCCAGCTCCTCGTCTGAGACGGCTTCGAGCCGCATCAGGAGCGCGGGCCAGCCGCGATAATGGTCGGTCTCGTAATAGAGGTCGGGGGCGGCGGCCATCAGCAGCTCCTTCTCCTCCAGCGGGCACATGAGCACGACCGTTCCGGCATCCTTGATGCGGCAGATCAGCTTGCCGCGCACCTTCAGCGCCGGCGTGCCGTAGGAGGTGCCCTCCTCCACCTCCGGCAGGCCGGCGGCGGCCTTCTTCAAGCGCTCCAGCGCATAGGCGAAATCGTCGCTCATGCGGCAAGCCTAGCGATCCGGGCACAAGCCGCAACCGCCCGACATTCCCCCTGCTGCCAGAGGGTGTCAGCAGGCAGGAGGTGGCTCAGGCCTGGAAGAAGCGGTCGGCCTCGGCGCCGTAATAGGCGATGTAGCGGGCCGAGATCGTCTCGACCGGCAGGATGATGAAGACGTCCGTGGTGCCGAACTCGGCATCGACGACGCAGCCGTCGCCGACCTTGGCGCCGAGCCGCAGATAGCCCTTGACCAGCGGCGGCATGGCGGCGAGCGCGGCGCGCATGTCGACCGCCTCGGACGGCATCAGGTCCATCTGGCAATAGCGGTCGGCGACGGCGCGCACGTCCCATTCCGGCGCCGGACGGCACTGATGGGCGAGGAAGGACAGCGCCTCGGCGTGGGCTGCCGGGACCGTGCCGTGGAAGGAGGCGCAGCCGGCCATGACGCCGATGCCGTAGGTGTTCACATAGGCCCAGATGCCCTGCCACAGCACCTCGATGGTGCGCTTGGAGCGGTATTTTGGCAGTACGCAGGATCGGCCGAGCTCCATGAAGCGGCGGCCGCGATGGCGAGCCACCAGCTTGTCCAGCTCGAACTCGCCGCTGGAATAGAAGCCGCCCGAGGCGGCCGCCATCTCGTCGCGCAGCAGCCGGTAGGTGCCGACGATGCGGTCGATGTCCCTGCCGGGCAGCGCCGTGTCGATGACCAGCAGATGGTCGCAGATGTCGTCGAAGCGGTCGGCGTCGCGGCGCTCGCTGGCAAGCCCGCCCCGCGCGCCCAGCTCCTCGAAGAAGACGCGGTAGCGCACCTGCGGGGCTGCCGCGGCCTCCTCGGCCGAGCGGGTCAGCCTGACTTCGAGCGAGCCGATGCGGCCGAGCGGCAGCCCGTTGGCCACCGCATCGCGAAACCGCACCGAACCGGCGATGATCCCTGGTTCTATCCGGACCCCCTCGGGCTTCCACACTGTGCCGCGCATGGGCGATGCTCCCGCTGTCTCGCCGACCGGATACGCGCGCATCGCAACAGAAGAATGACAATACCGGCAGGCCGGCAGCCCGACAAGCGGCGAGCCGTAGCCGGCTCAGCCGCCGTGCTTCATCGCCCCGCCCATGCCGGCCGGGGCGCCGCCGGCCATGCCGGTGACGGCGAACTCGACCGCGACCGGGCCGGCCTTCTCGAAGCTGAGCGTGGCGGCGAAGGGCTCACCCTCCTTCGGCGGCGCCTTCAGGCCGATGAACATCAGGTGGTAGCCGCCGGGCTTGAGCTCGACCGTGCCGCCGGCCGGGATCTCAAGCCCGCCTTCCACCATGCGCATGGTCATCACGCCCTTGTCGTCGACCGCCATGGTGTGGATCTCGGCCTTGCCGGAAATCCCCGATTCGACGGCCATCAGCCTGTCGGGCGCGGAGCCGGCATTGCGAATCACCATATAGCCGGCCGCGACCTGGGCGCCGGCGGGCGTGGCACGCGACCAGGGCTGCTCGACGGTCAGGTCGCCGGCCTTGAACTCCTGCGCCGAAGCCGGCGCGGCGAGCGCCATGAACGCGGCTGCCGCGACGGCCAGCGTGCCGATGCGCTGAAATCGGGCGAATGCGCGGGAATTTACCATCGTCGTGAGCTCCCTTGCCTGGCCGGGCGCGGCCGGCCGCATTCGAGGCGGCAGGGGCCGTTCCAGCGTCCTGAAGCTCAGATAGCACCGCGCTGCCCGCCCCGGTAGGCGCGCGCCATGCGGCAAATATGCGGCCGGGGGACTAGCTCCGCGATTCGTTGCGCAAGCGCAGGAAGCTCATCGAGATGTGCGAGCGGCGGATGTGGCCGACCGCCTCGAGGTCGCCCACCTCGACGGCCGAGACGATGTCGGCCACTTCGCGATGGAAGATCGTGATCTCGTTCTGCAGCACCTCCTCGTACTGGCTGAGCCGCGAGGCGGTCTTCAGCCAGATGCGGGTGGTCTGGTAATAGAGCCGCTCGGCGATCTCGCGCAGCGGCTCGTTGCCGGTCAGCGAGTTGAGCAGGTGGAAGAAATCCATGTTGATGCGGGCGAATTCGCGCGGGTCGGGCTGCTCCAGCAGGCCGTCGCAGCGGGCGAGCATGCCGCGGAAGGCCGCGATCTTGGAGGCGTCCGGGGCGATCGGCGACAGCTTGCCGATCAGCTCCGCCAGCTCGACGCGGAGCTGATAGACCTGCGCCAGTTCCTCCACGTCGATATCGGTGACGATGGTGCCGACGCCGTGGACCGAGCGCAGCAGGCCCTCGGTCTCCAGCCGCACGAGCACGCGGCGGATGGGGGTGCGGCTGATGCCGAACTCGTCGGCCAGGTCCTCCTCGCGCAGGCGGCTGCCGGGCGGATAGTCGAGCAGGCAGATGCGGGTGCGCAGCACGTGGTAGATGCGGTCGAAGCGGCCGCGCGCGCCTTCTTCCCCGGCGGCGGGCCGCTCGCCCGCGCCCGAATGGATATCGGCTTCGTGAAGGCTCATGCCGTCAGCTTCGCACCCAGCTTCTCCAGCATGTTCATGCAAGCGGCCAACTGGTCAAGTGCGACGAACTCGTCGGGCTTGTGCGCCTGCGAGATGGAGCCCGGCCCGCAGATGACGGCCGACATGCCGGCGGCCTGGAACAGGCCGGCCTCGGTGCCGAAGGCCACGACGTCGGCGCCGCTCTGCCCGGTCAGCTCGCAGACGATGGCGCGGGCCTCCGATTCGGGGACGACCTGCAGGCCCTCGACCTCGCCGACCGTCAGGGTGACGATGTCGGCGTCCGGCGAGACGGCGCGCATGGCGGGCCTCAGCACGGTGTCGACATGGCGGGCGATGCCGTCGCGGACGAAGTCGGCGTCGGACTGCTGGACGGGCCGCATCTCCCATTCGACCGAACAGTGGCCGGCGATGATGTTGCGCGCCGCGCCGCCGTGAATGCAGCCGACCTGCCGGGTCGGCCAGGGCGGGTCGAGGCGGCTGCCGGCCGGTGCGCGCGGCTTCCGCGCCTCGCGGAGGCCGACCAGGCGGTTGATGTGGCGCGGGGCGTATTCGACGGCGTTGACGCCGCGGTCGGGCTGCGAGCCGTGGCCCTCCAACCCGGTGAACTCGGTCGTGTATTCGTAGCAGCCCTTGTGGCCTTCGATGACGCGCATGCCGGTAGGCTCGCCAACGAGGGCGACCGCCGGGCGGATGCCGGCCCGCGCGATCTCGCCGACGAGCGCCTGCGCGCCGAAGCAGCCGATCTCCTCGTCATAGGTGAAGGCGAAATGCAGCGGCCGCTTCAGATCGAGCGCGGCGTAGCGCGGCGCCATGGCAAGGCAGGCGGCGATGAAACCCTTCATGTCGCAGGCACCGCGGCCGTAGAGCCGGCCGTCGCGCTCGATCATGCGGAACGGGTCCGACGTCCAGTCCTGCCCCTCGACCGGCACAACGTCGGTATGGCCGGACAGGACGATGCCGCCGTCGCCGGCCGGGCCGAGCGTAGCGAAGAGGTTGGCCTTGGCGCCGGTCCCGTCGCGGTTGACCGAGACCGATGCGCCGGCGTCGCCGAGAAGGTCTGCCGCATAGGCGATCAGGTCGAGATTGCTCGCCGACGAGACGGTCGGGAACGCGATCAGGTCGCCGAGAATCTCGCGCGTGCGGGCGAGGCTGGTCATGTGCGGGCCGACGTCACAACGCTAGTCCTTCACGATCAGCCGGCGCGGGCGGTCGCAGAGGCACTCGGCCGGGCCGGACTCGCGGATCAGGATCGGCTCGGTGATCTCCAGCCCCCAGTCGGCCATCCACAGGCCGGGCATGAAATGGAAGGCCATGCCGGGGCGCAGCTCGGTCTCGTCGTCGCGGCGCAGCGAAACGGTCCGCTCGCCCCAATCCGGTGGATAGGACATGCCGATCGCGTAGCCGCAGCGGCCCTCCTTGCGGATGCCGGCCTTCTCCAGCGACGAGAACAGCGCGTCAGCCACCTGGCCGGCGCGGTTTCCCGCGCGCGCGGCGTCGAGGCCGGCCTCCAGCCCCTCGACCAGCGCCTTCTCGGCGTCGAGCAGGTCCTGCGGCGGCTTGCCGAGGAAGACGGTGCGGCAAAACGGGGCGTGGTAGCGGCGGTAGCAGCCGGCGATCTCGAAGAAGGTCGCCTGCCCCTTCTCGAACGGCCGCCCGTCCCAGGTCAAATGCGGCGCCGCCGCATCGGCGCCGGACGGCAGCAGCGGCACGATCGCGGCATAGTCGCCCCAGGCATCCTCCGCGCCGCGGGCGGCGTCGCGGAGAATCTCGCCGACCAGCTCGTTCTTCCTGAGTCCCGGCTCGACGCGCGCGACGATGCCGTCGACGATCTTCTCGGAGATGCGCGCCGCCTTGCGCATGAAGGCGATCTCCTCGGCCGACTTGACGCCGCGCTGCCAGTTGACCAGCGCGGTGGCGTCGACCAGCTCGGCGTCGGGCAGTTCCTGGCGCAGCACGAGATAGGCCTTGGCCGAGAAATAATAGTTCTCCAGCTCCAGCCCGATGCGGCCCGCGCCGTGGCCGAGGTCGCGCAGGATGGCGGCGAGGTCCTGCATGGCGTGGCGCACCGGCGACTGGATGTAGCGGTCGTCGTAGCCCGCCACCCGGTCGCTTGCCATCCAGACGGTGCGCCAGGCTCCGTTGGCGTCCTGCCGGCGGCCCCACCAGATCGGGTCGGCGTCGTGCAGCACGATGACGCCCTGGTGCACGTAGAAGGACCAGCCGTCATAGCCGGTCAGCCAGGCCATGTTGGACGGGTCCTCGACGAACAGGGCACCGATGCCGCGCTCGGCCATCGCGGTGCGCACCAGCGCGAGCCGGCGAGCGTATTCGGCGCGGCTGAAAGGCAGGTCGGCGGCCGGCATGTTTCCTCCCCGGCCCGCGTCGTCCATGGCGAGCCTCTCGCCTTCTTGTGTACATCTAAT
>Ga0066256_1001192_pt1 | contig 38824 bp, 31 predicted proteins | sample ThiBio_1000_biof_FD_87107 | JGI IMG/M metagenome (GOLD analysis project Ga0066256, IMG submission 87107) | Wastewater bioreactor microbial communities from Cape Town, South Africa - Thiocy_expt_1000_biof (version 2) | ecosystem: Engineered > Bioreactor > Thiocyanate-remediating >... | reverse complement strand
CGGAGCCATCGCAACCCGCGCAGGCTGACGGGCACCATGATGCGGTTGTGTGGCTGGCCGTTTCGCCGGACCGCCATTTCCTGATGAGCGCCAGCACCGACCGCACGATCAAGCTTTGGGATCTTGAAGGTAAGCGGCTGGCCAAGACGCTTGGCGTTCACAAGGACATGGCGCGCGCGGCTCTGTTCATGCCCGACGGCAAGCGCGTGCTGACAGCTGGCGACGATGGCGAGATCGTGCTGTGGTCCATCGAGGATGGTGCGGTGCTGCACGTGTTTTCGGCCGGCGAGAATGGCGGCGCGAACAAGCTGGCGCTCTCACCGGACGGAAAACGCGCTGTCAGCGGGCACGATACGGGAACGGTGATCGTCTGGGACATCGATGCCGGCAAGGTGTTGCACGTGCTTTCAGGGCATTCGTGGTCGATTTCCTCGGTTGCGATTTCACCGGATGGGGCAAAGGCCGTCAGTGGCAGCATCGACGGTATGCTCAACCTTTGGGACATTGACGATGGCCGGCTGATACGGACGTGGCAAGGGCATGAGCGCGGTACTTACGGCGCGGCGTTCACCGCTGACGGCAGCAAGCTGGTGACGGGCAGCGGCGACTACACGATCAAGCTTTGGGACGTGGCCTCCGGCGAGCAACTGCGCCAGTTCAACGGGCATTCGGGAACGGTTTATGCGCTGGTGCTGTCCGAGGACGGCAAGCGCATATTGAGCTGTTCACTCGATGGCACCGCGCGCATCTGGGACATGGAAACCGGCCGCGAGGTGACGCAGTTTGTCGGCAGGGCATCGCTCTATTCGGTGGCCTTCGCGCCGGACGGCTCGGTGCTGACCGGAGGCAAGGATCGCGCGATCCGGACTTGGCCGGTCGGCGGCGGCAGTTCGAAGGTGCTGTTCGCCGGCGCGCGCGACTGAAACGCCTTATTCGGCAGGCGCAGGCAGCGGCGGCGTCTGGTTGCGTTGGCGCTCGACCACGTAGGAAAGCGCTGCAACGGCGACGGCGACAAGCATGGCGACGGTGCCGAGCAGGGGCAGGGCGCGGTAGCCATAGCCGGCGTTGAGGACGGCAGCGCCCAAGGATGCCGCGATGGCAATACCGATGTTGAAGCCGGACGGGATAAGCGAGGAGGCAAGACCGGATGCATCCGCCGTCCATGACAGGATGCGGGTCTGGATCGGCGTGCCGATGGCGAAGTTGAGGCCGCCCCAAACGGTGATCGCCGCGATCATCGGCAGCGGATAGGGGCTGGCTGCGTAGATGGCCGCGAGCATGAGCGCCTGCATGGCGAGCAGCGCGATCAGGGAGGGCATCAGCTTCCAGTCTGCGAGCCGCCCGCCGATGAAGACGCCGATGGTTGCGCCGACGCCGTTGAGGAGGAGCACCCACGGCACCCAGGCCTCGCTCAAGCCGGTGACTTCCTGCAACATCGGCGCGATGTAGGTGAATGGCCCGAACTGGCCGATCATCAGCATCAACATGATGATGAGCGAGGTCCACACCTGCTGACGCCCGAGCGCGCGCACCTCATGGAGCAGGCCGGCCTTGCGATCGGAAGCTCCGGTTGTTGCCGGAACGAGGGCGGCAATGGTGGCGATGGCAAAGACACCAAGGCCGCCCATGACCCAGAAGGTGGCGCGCCAACCCCAGATGTTACCGATGGCGGTACCTGCCGGAACGCCGATGACGTTGGAGACGGTGAGACCAGCAAGGATAAGCGCTACCGCCATGCCGCGCTGATCTTCCCGCACCAGCCCGACGGCCACGACCATGGCGACGCCGAAATAAGCGCCGTGCCCAACGGCAATCGCAACACGCAGCGCCAGCATGGAGGTAAAGTCGGGGGCAAGCGCGCAGGCGACCTGACCGAGCGTGAACAGGATCGTCAGTCCGAGAAGCAGAGTTTTGCGCGAAAGGCGATGCGTGGCGAGCGTGAGCAGCGGCCCGCCAATGGCGATGCCCAGCGCATAGCCGGAGACCAGATAGCCGGCGGACGGAACCGATACGCCGAGGCCGTGCGCGACCTGCGGCAGCACGCCGGCAATGACGAATTCGGTGGTTCCGAACGCGAAGGCCGCGATGAACAGGGCAATCAGCGGTAGCGGCATGGGCACCTCTTGGGAGGGCGTGTCAAACCACGGATGCCCGAGGCGGGCAATCCGAAAATTCTTCACGCAGAATCAGATTTCTTGGGCGGAGGTTCAGCTTGCCTTGAGGCGCGAGCCGGACAGCAGGCCGTGCTCTTCCAGCACCGGATAGGCCATCGAAGCGAGCAGCGAGTTGATCTGCTTGAGGTCGCGGATGGTGTCGAGGTGGATGGAGCTGGTCTCGATCGACTTCGGCGTGCCGTCGCGCAGGCGCAGGAAATGCTTCTGGCTGGTTTCCTTCTCGAAGTCGCGCAGGCGGTCCTTTTCCAGCACGAGCTGGCGCGCCGTTTCGGAATCCCGCGAAACCAGCACGTTGAAGGACAGGCGGGCGTTGGCGAGCACCGAGGCGTGGAAGGCGCAGAGTTCCTGCCAGCCTTCCGGCGTGAATTCGAGGCCCTTTGCAAGCTTCTTCTGAACGTGGACCAGCATGTTGCGCACGATGATGTCGCCGACCTGCTCCAGCTTGACGCAAGCGCCGATGAGTTCCTGACAGCGCAGGGCCTGATCTTCGGTCAGAGGATTTCTGGTGAGCTTGGCAAGATAGATCTTGATCGCCGCGTGGCGGGCGTCGACACGATCGTCGAGAGCGGCCAGCGCCTTGATCTTGTCTTCGTCGGCGCTTTCGTAAAGCTCGATGATGCGCTTCAGCATGATCTCGACCGTCTCGCACACGCGCACCACTTCGCGCGTGGCGTTGCCGAGCGCCTGCGTGGGGTTGGACAGCGCCGCCTCGTTCAGGGCCGACAGTTCGGCCACCTGCAGGGCGTCCGCCGATTCGGGTTTCGCGCCGAGCGCGACGATCTTTTCCGACGCCTTGTAGACCAGCCCAGCCAGCGGCAGGCCGGCGAGCAGGATGATGACGTTGAAGAGGATGTGCGCGTTGACGATCTGGTCGGAGGCCGTTGCGCCGAGGAAGGCAACGTCCGGCCGGAAGCTCATGAAAAGTATGAGCATGACGACGGAGCCGACGCCGCGCATCAAAAGGTTGCCGACGGGCACGACGCGGACGCCGGGCTCGGCGTTGCGGGTGAGCATCGGAGCGATGACCGAGGAGCCGAGATTGACGCCCAGGACCAGCACGACGCCAAGTTCGGGCGTGATGAGGCCGCGCCCGGCGAGCGTGGCCATCAAGAGGACGGACGCGATGCTCGACTGGAACAGCCATGTGATCAGCGCGGCAAGCAGGTAGGCCGTGACCGAATCGCCGGAGAAATAGTTGATGATGATCGGCATCAGCGCGCTTTCGCGCAGCGGCTCGGAGGCCTGGCCGATCATTTCCAGCGACAGGATGAGCAGGCCGATGCCGACGAGGATGCGGCCGATCTGGCGCCAGTCGCGGCGTTCCGTGGCCATGAACATGAAGGTGCCTGCGATGAGGCAAAGCGGAACCAGAAGCGTGAGATCATAGGTGAGCAGCTTAGCGACCAGCGCCGAGCCGATTTCCGCACCGCGCACGGCAAGCTGGCCGGCGAGGCCGGAGACGATGCCGGCGCCGGCAAACGAGCCGACCAGAAGGGTGACGGCGGTAGAGCTTTGCAAGGCGATGGCGAGCGCCGTGCCGGCGAGCACCGCCATGACCGGGTTGCGCATGGTGGCGCGCAGCTTGTGGCGCAGAACGTCGCCATAGGCGCGCTCGACGCCTGTCTTTACCAGCCGGGTGGCGAACAGCATGAGCGCGACGGCACCGGCCAGATGGATGAGAACGACCGAGCCGCTCATGCCTGCATGTTCCCCGACGAGGATGGCAGGGCAGGGAGTGCGCGCGCCAACGCCGGATGCCGCGAACAAGCGGCCACGGAGGTTGTGCAGGCAAGGGTGCGAATCAGGTTCATGGGCCGGCTCATAGCATAGCTCTCGACATTAGCCGGATAATAAAATTTGTCCATCGTCCGCGCGTTTTTGCGCGACCGATGTGGTCGCGATGAGGCAAGGACGCTTTTTGCGATGCTCTCGGCCCGCTGAACTTGCAGCCTTGCTTCGAACGTTTCCGAAGTGAATCCGGACTTTTAGATAAACAACGGATTTCATTACATATTTGTAATGCGCCCGTTCAGTTTCGGTTCATGCGGCGGCTTCTATTCCTCATGGCGTTGTCAATCGAGGAGTGCCTCCCATGAAACGTATCATCCTCTCCGTTCTCGCTTTTTCCATGCTGGCCGCGACGTCGCTGCAAGGCCTGGCCGCGCCCATGAACATGCCCGCCCAGCCGCGGGGCAACTACGCCCAGGTGGACTGGAAAAAGCCCGTTCACCGCTATGACGAGCGCCGCGTCGAGAAGCAGGTCATCATCAAGAAGCAGAAGGTGGTGAAGCGTCACGACTGGAAGCGCGGCCAGCGTTATGGCGAGTGGCGCCGCCACCAGCCGGTGCGCGACTATCACCGCTATGGTTTGAAGCGGCCGGGCCACGGCCAGGAATGGATCCGGGTTGGCAATGACTACCTGCTGGTCGGCATTGCTTCGGGCATCATCGCCGGCATGATCGTGGCCCGTTAAGGCGCGTCTTTATCGATGCGGCAAGGGGCGGCCAGCGGGCCGCCCTTTTCGTTTTGGCCTGTGAAAATCGGGCATGGGTCGGATCGGGAGTCGTCTTGGCGGATGCAGATGGCTATATGAAGTGAAAAGAGCCATTTCCTGATGCGTTTTTCGCCCTCATTTCTCGACGAGATCCGTGACCACGTGCCGATTTCTTCGGTCATCGGCGCGCGCGTTTCGTGGGATCGCAAGAAGACCAACGCGTCGCGGGGCGATTATTGGGCTTGCTGTCCGTTCCATGGCGAGAAATCGCCGTCGTTCCACTGCGAGGACAAGAAGGGGCGCTACCACTGCTTCGGCTGCGGGGTGACGGGCGACCATTTCCGTTTCCTGACCGAACTCGATGGTTTGAGCTTTCCGGAAGCGGTCGAGCGCGTTGCCGACATGGCCGGGGTGCCGATGCCGGTTCGCGACGAGCAGGAGGAGCGGCGCGAGCAGCAGCGCGCCAGCCTGACCGACGTGATGGAAATGGCCACGGCCTTTTTCCAGGATCGCCTGCATGGCAGCGACGGCGCAAAGGCCCGTGCCTATCTGCGCGACCGCGGCCTGACGCCGGCGACACAGCAGTCGTTCCGGCTGGGTTATGCGCCGGACAGCCGCAATGCGCTGAAGGAGTTCCTGGCTTCGAAGGGCGTCGGCAAGGCGGATATCGAAGCCTGCGGGCTGGTGGTGTTCGGCGAAGACATCCCGGTTTCCTATGACCGCTTCCGCGATCGCATCATGTTCCCGATCCCGGATTCACGCGGCAGGATCATCGCGTTCGGCGGACGGGCGATGTCACCGGACGTTTCGGCCAAATACCTGAATTCGCCGGAAACAGAGCTCTTCCACAAGGGCAACGTGCTTTACAATTTTGCCCGCGCCCGCAAGGCAATGGGCAAAGACGGAACGGTGATCGCGGTAGAAGGCTACATGGACGTGATTGCGCTGGCGCAGGCCGGTTTCGAGAACGTCGTCGCGCCGCTGGGGACCGCGCTGACCGAGAACCAGATGGAACTTCTGTGGCGCATGAACGGCGAGCCGGTTCTGTGCTTCGATGGCGACAAGGCTGGCCTGAAGGCGGCGTGGCGGGCGGCCGACCTTGTGCTCCCGTCGATCCAGGCGGGCAGGACGGCGCGGTTTGCGCTTTTGCCGGAGGGCAAGGACCCGGATGACCTCGTCAAGGCGGATGGGCCGGATGCATTCCGTGCGGTGCTTGGGGAAGCACGCCCGCTGGCCGACCTTCTGTGGATGCGCGAAACGGCAGGCGGCGTGTTCGATACGCCTGAGCGGCGGGCGGAACTGGAAAAGACGCTTCGGGAACTGACCAACCGCATCCGTGACGAGAGCGTGCGCTTTCACTACAATCAGGAGATGCGCGAAAGGGTGCAGAGTTTCTTCGGTTCGCAGCGCAGCAGGCCGCAGCGAGCCGGGGAGCGGCGCGGGCAGGGTGGAAATTTCGGCGTGTCAGGGGGCGGCCAATGGTCGCGCGGTGGCGCGGGAGGGCGCAGTCCGATCAGCGAAAGCCTCGGGCGCTCGGCCCTGTTGAAGCGCGGTGGCGAGGTGATGTCGGTGCGCGAGGCGACGATCATGGTCGCGCTGATCAACCATCCGGCGCTGATCGACGAGAATTTCGAGTATGTCGAGTTCCTGGACCTTGCAAACAGCGACTTGCGCAAGCTTCACACTGCCTTGCTCGATGCGCTTGCGCACGATCTCGCCAACGAGCGCAATGCAGTGGTGGAAGCGATCGACCGGGCGGGTTGCACCGACATCTGGGACCGTGCGGTGGGGCTCATCAAGCGCACGCGGCAATGGCCGGCGCTGGAAAGTGCTGCGCTTGAGGACGCGCGCGATGCCTTCAGCCAGGCGCTGCACTTGCACCGCAGCGCGCGAACTCTACATAAGGAGCTGAAGCAGGCCGAAGTTGCGCTGGCTACAGATCCCACGGATGAAAATTATCGGCGACTGGTCGAAATCCAGGCGCAATTCAGGGACGTGCAGGCAACGGAGGCGCTGATCGAGGGATTTGGCGTCTCGTCGGGGCGAGTCGGCCGTGTTTAGCTCCAAAGGGGCACATACGGGCATTTGATTCGCTTTTTTGTCGCGAATCATGCGACAGGCGCTTGACCTCAAGGCAGAATGACGGAATCAGGTCGATTCGAAAACTTTAGCCCACTGGCGTCGACGACAAAAGCGCAGATGCGAGGGTACCGGTCACTGGACGGATGGAAAACCGACCACAGATATCAGGGTTAATCCACACTTAACGAGACATGCGGCAACTGTGATGGTGGGGCGCATCGTTCCAGACGAACGCGCCCATGACATTACCCGGTTCGATAGCTTGCCCGGCTTACCAGTAGAGCCGCTTGGAGACATAAAAAGAATGGCGACAAAGGAAAAGGAAGAGGTCGAAACCGAGCGCGAAGGCACAACCGATGGCCCCTTGCTCGACCTTTCCGACGATGCTGTCAAGAAGATGATCAAGGTCGCGAAGAAGCGCGGCTATGTGACCATGGACGAGCTGAACGCGGTGCTGCCGTCCGAGGAAGTGACTTCCGAGCAGATCGAAGACACCATGGCCATGCTTTCCGACATGGGCATCAATGTCGTGGAAGACGACGAGCATGGCGAGGAAGCCGAGGGCGAAGGCCAGGCCGACGCCGAAGAAGACGCCAATGAATTGGCCGAGCAGACCGGTACTGCGGTAGCAGCCGTCGCCAAGAAGGAACCGACCGACCGGACCGACGACCCTGTGCGCATGTATCTGCGCGAGATGGGTTCGGTGGAGCTTCTGTCGCGTGAAGGCGAAATCGCGATCGCCAAGCGCATCGAGGCTGGCCGCGAAACGATGATCGCGGGCCTCTGCGAAAGCCCGCTGACCTTCCAGGCCATCATCATCTGGCGCGACGAACTCAACGAAGCCAAGATCCTGCTGCGCGAGATCATTGATCTCGAAGCGACCTATGCCGGCCCCGAGGCCAAGCAGGCGCCGATCGTCGAGCGGGTGGAAGAGGACGCCAAGCCGAAGACGGACGAGAAGCCGCGCCGTGCTTCGCGGGAAGACGAAGACGACATTACCAATGTCGGCGGCGACACGCGCGGGCTGGAAGAAGACGAGGAAGACGAGGACGAGGCGAACCTTTCGCTGGCGGCCATGGAAGCCGAGCTTCGGCCGCAGGTGATGGAGACGCTCGACGTCATCGCCGACACCTACAAGAAGCTGCGCAAGCTGCAGGACCAGCAGGTGGAAAACCGCCTTGCCGCGGCCGGCACGCTGTCGCCCAGCCAGGATCGCCGCCTGAAGGAGCTGAAGGACCAACTGATCAAGGCAGTGAAGTCGCTGTCGCTTAACCAGGCTCGTATCGAATCGCTGGTCGAGCAGCTTTACGACATCAACAAGCGGCTGGTGCAGAACGAGGGCAAGCTGTTGCGCCTGGCTGAAAGCTATGGCGTGCGCCGCGAGGAATTCCTCAAGGAATACCAGGGCTCGGAACTCGACCCCAACTGGATGCGCTCGATCGCCAACCTGACGTCGCGCGGGTGGAAGGAATTCACCAAGAACGAGAAGGACACCATCCGGGACCTTCGCGCCGAAATCCAGAATCTGGCGACGGAAACCGCGATCTCGATCCTCGAGTTCCGCAAGATCGTCAATCAGGTTCAGAAGGGCGAGCGCGAAGCGGCGATTGCCAAGAAGGAAATGGTGGAGGCGAACCTGCGCCTCGTCATCTCCATCGCCAAGAAGTACACGAACCGTGGTTTGCAGTTCCTCGACCTGATCCAGGAAGGCAATATCGGCCTGATGAAGGCCGTGGATAAGTTCGAATACCGGCGCGGCTACAAGTTCTCGACCTATGCGACGTGGTGGATCCGGCAGGCAATCACCCGCTCGATCGCCGACCAGGCGCGCACCATCCGCATTCCGGTGCACATGATCGAGACGATCAACAAGATCGTGCGCACCTCGCGCCAGATGCTGCACGAGATCGGCCGCGAGCCGACGCCGGAGGAACTGGCGGAAAAGCTCGCCATGCCGCTGGAAAAGGTGCGCAAGGTGCTGAAGATCGCCAAGGAGCCGATCTCGCTCGAAACGCCGGTAGGCGACGAGGAGGATTCGCACCTCGGCGATTTCATCGAGGACAAGATGGCGATCCTGCCGATCGATGCGGCGATCCAGGCCAATTTGCGTGAGACGACGACGCGGGTGCTGGCTTCGCTGACGCCGCGCGAAGAGCGCGTGCTGCGCATGCGCTTCGGCATCGGCATGAACACCGACCACACGCTGGAGGAAGTCGGCCAGCAGTTTTCGGTGACGCGCGAACGTATCCGCCAGATCGAAGCCAAGGCGCTGCGCAAGCTCAAGCATCCGAGCCGTTCGCGCAAGCTGAGGAGCTTCCTCGACAGCTGATCGACTATGGATAACTTGAAACGAAAAGCCCGGCAAATGCCGGGCTTTTTGCATTTTGAACCGCCGCATCCGGCGGTTGTGGCGCGGCGGCTTGTCCAGGTTCATAATTGTGGCTGGGGGGCGGTTATTTCCGGCACCGGAAACGTGCTGCATGCACGGCAAGGTGGCGGTAGGGAGGTGAACCGTGACCACTTACATCATGCTTCTGAACTGGACTGATCAAGGTGTGAAGACAGTGCGTGACTCACCCAAGCGGCTGGATGCGGCCAGGAAGGCCCTTGCCGACATGGGCGGTTCTTTCAAGGAATTCTACATGACCATGGGCGAGTACGACATGGTGGCGGTGTGCGAGGCGCCCGACGATGCCGTGGCTGCGCGGTTTGCGCTGCAGATCGGCGCCGCCGGCAACATCCGCTCGCGCACGCTTAAGGCATTCCCCGAAAATGCCTATCGCGCGGTGGTCGCCTCGCTCGGATAGAGATGCGGCGACGCGCCGCGAACCGGCGCGTCGCCCTTCTGTCCATATGAGGCGGCGCGTGAGGTACATTGCAATTCAGGACCCCAAAGGCCAGCATGGCTTGAAGCCCAAATTTGCAGGATTGCCATGCTTACTTTGTTTTACGCTCCCCGGACCTGTGCCCTCGCGTCCCATATCGCGCTCGAAGAGGCCGGTGCCGACTACCGGCTGAACCGCCTCGATTTTTCCAAGACGCAACAGCAATCAGCCGAATATCTTGCGCTGAACCCGAAAGGCCGTGTGCCGGCACTGGCAACCGAGCGGGGTGTCTTGACGGAAACGCCGGCGATCCTTGCCTTCGTCGCGCAGACGCATCCCAAGGCAAAGCTCGCACCGCTGGACGATGCCTTCGCCTTTGCCGAACTGCAGGCATTCAACAGCTATCTTTGCTCGACGGTACATGTGGCACATGCCCACAAGATGCGTGGCAGCCGATGGGCCGACGACGAGGCGGCGTTTGAATCGATGCGGCGTAAAGTGCCGCAATCGGTTGGCGCCTGTTGCGATCTTATCGAGAATGGGATGCTGAAAGGGCCGTGGGTGATGGGGGAAGCATACACCGTTGCCGATCCCTATCTGTTCACAATCGCGCAGTGGCTCGAGGGCGACGGCGTCGATACCGGACGGCTGCCGCGCGTGATGGATCATCGCAAGCGCATGATGGACAGGCCGGCGGTGGCGAAGGCGGTCGCACAGGAGACCGCCGCCTGATATTGGCTCGGCGGTTTGCCTGCGGGCAGGTCGGGGTTATAGAGGGTGCGTAGACGGGAGGCCAAGCAATGTCATTTTTCAAGAAACTGTTCGGTGGCGGCGGTGAATCCTCCGAGACTCCGGCGGATGCCAAGCCCGTCAAACAGGTTGAGCACAACGGTTTTACGATCAGCGCCACGCCCTACAAGTCGGAAGGCCAGTACCAGACCTGCGGCGTCATCACCAAGGTGATCGACGGCGAGACCAAGGAACACCGCTTTATTCGTGCCGACCGCTTTCCGGGCCTGGACGACGCAGCGGACATCTCCATCCGCAAGGGCGTGCAACTCGTCAACGAACAGGGCGACCGCATTTTCGGCTGAGGCTGCCGGCTATTCGACAAACAGCCCATCGATGATCGCGGCGAGTGCTGCGTTCAGGTCTGCCGGCTTGGCACCGGCCTCGACTGCGAGTGCTGCCCGGTCGAACGCGGCTGAAAGAAGCGCGGTCAAGGCATCGAGCGGCAGCTTTTTCATCCCGCCTTCGCCCATCGCAATCGCCAGCCCTTCGTGGAGCGTGCGGGCGCTGTGTTTCCCATCGATTTCGTCCATGGCGGCGCGGCCGAGCACGGCCGGGCCATCGAGCAGCAGGAGCCTGGTGCGGCCGGGCGCCGCCATGGCCGCGACGAAAGCCCGGCCGCCTTGCAGTAGGGCGTCGCGGGCGTTCGCGGATGCAGGTGCCGCGCGTTCTATCTCTTCGGCTACTTGGGCAGCCTCCTGCTCCACCACCGCGCGAAACAAGGCCTGCTTGTCGGCGAAGTGGTGGTAGAGCGCGCCGCGGGTGACGCCCGCCGCCGCAACGATGTCCGGCGTGGCGGTTTCGGCATAGGATTTTTCGATGAACAGCCTGCGCGCTGCCGAGAGCAGGGCGGTGCGGGTGGTCTCGGTGCGCTCGCGGTTGGAGCGGCGCGGCATTTCCTGTTGCATACATACAGCCTGTATGTTAATTACTAGAAACATGCAGACTGTATGTTAAATCTGGCAAGGAGGAAAGCGATGAAAGCGACCAGCTATTATCCGGTGATCATGACGCATGACGTGGCCGGCACGGCGGCCTTCTACGCCAGCCATCTTCGCTTCAAGCCGCTGTTTGAAAGCGATTGGTATGTGCACCTGCAATCGGCGGAAGATGAGGGCGTCAATCTCGGTATCGTCGATGCCGACCATGAGACAATTCCCGAAAAGGCGCGCGGCACGGCGTCGCAAGGCTTGCTTATCAATTTTGAGGTCGAGGACCCGGATGCCGTGCATGAGCGCATCGTGGCGGCAGGCCTGCCGATCCTGCGCAGCCTGAGGGACGAGGCGTTCGGCCAGCGCCACTTCATCTTCGCGGACCCCAACGGCGTGCTGATCGACGTGATCAAGCCGATCCAGCCATCGGCCGAGTTTCTGGAACAGTATGCGGACGGCGCTGCCGGTGCCTGAACTTAGAACTCCACCTTGGTAACGACAGCGCGATGATCAGACGGCCATGGGCTGACGACGATGTCGGCTTCGGGTGCCTTTTCGCCGACGACTTCGGAGCTCAGGACCTTTAGCCCGGCGGCCCGGGCGAAAACGAAGTCGATGCGGTCGTGATGGTCTTCGGGATCGGACGGTTCGCTGGTCGGCGTCCAGGTTATGCCGGGCTTGGCGACCGGATCGGCATGTATGGCGCGGAAGGTATCGACGAAGCCGGCTTTTTCCAGCTTGGTGGTACCCGGCCACGCGACGGCGAGGGGCTGCAGGCCGGCTTTTACCGTCCTGTCAGTCCAGTCGCGATGCGACGGTTCGTTGAAATCGCCGGCGATAAAGACTGCTGCGGCATCCTTGGCGGCGTCCGCACCGGCGATCAGGGCATCGAACGACTTGCCGCGCGTTTCTTCGGCGGACTTGATCGCTTCGTCGGCCGTTTTCAGGAATGGGGCATCGCCATATTCGATGTTGAGGAGCTGGTAGGGCTGGTAGGGCGCGTCATCGAGATTGACGCAGAAGACGTAGACCGCGCGGCCATTCACATCGATCGAAACGCCAAGATCGTCAGCGGCAGGCTTGGTGATCGGATATTTCGAGATGATGGCGTTGGCCCAGATGGCCGGGTTCTTGGCGGTCTGGTCATAGTAGTGATAGCCGAGCGCTTCGGCGATTTTGGGCGCGACGGAGTCTCCGCGCGGGTCGCACACGTCGGCCGTGCAGGGCTCGCCTTCGAGGCGGGTTTCGGAAACGGCGATGATGTCGGCACCGGCGGCCTTGATGGCGGCGACCGTTTCGTCGACGGGCTTGCCCTCGTTACCGCCGCCGCCCCAGATGTTGTAGGCCATGACGGTTAGCGTATCTGCTGCGAGGGCCGGATGGGCCATGGCTGCGATCAGGCTTACGGTTGCGGCGAACAATCCTACCTTCATTTCACAGCCCCAAGAGCGACATGTCCGGTGAGATAGTGTCAATAAGTGCGGCGCGTGGCAATGCGATGACATTGGGTGCGTGCGCGTGCAGCCTCCCTTGCGTCATCCGTGGCGGCCTTGCGCTAGGGCGCTTGTGCGGGCAAGGATCGTCCATCTTTGAATTGGAGGCCGTGACATGTCGCTCAAGGGAAAGACGCTGTTCATCTCCGGAGGGTCGCGCGGCATCGGGCTGGCGATTGCGCTGCGCGCCGCACGCGACGGCGCCAACGTGACCATCGCCGCCAAGACCGCGGAGCCGCATCCGAAGCTGCCGGGCACGATCTACTCAGCGGTCGAGGAGATCGAGCAGGCGGGCGGCAGGGGGTTGCCGGTGCTGTGCGATATCCGCGAGGAGGGGCAAGTGGCGGACGCCGTTGCCAAGACCGTGGAGCGGTTCGGCGGCATCGATATCTGCGTCAACAACGCCAGCGCTATCCAGCTTACCGGAACGCTGGAAACCGATATGAAGCGCTATGATCTGATGCACCAGATCAATACACGCGGCACGTTCCTCGTTTCGAAAATGTGTATTCAGCACCTGAAGTTGGCGCAGAACCCTCACATTTTGAATCTGGCGCCGCCGCTGGACATGAAGGCCAAGTGGTTCAAGAACCACGTCGCCTACACCATGGCCAAGTTCGGCATGTCGATGTGCACGCTGGGCATGAGCGCGGAGTTCGCCAAGGACGGCATTGCCGTGAACTCGCTGTGGCCGATCACGACGATCGACACCTCTGCGGTGCGCAACCTGCTGGGCGGGGCGACGGTCGCGGCGATGAGCCGTTCTCCCGACATCATGGCCGATGCTGCCCATGCCATCTTTAACCGGCCGTCGCGCGAGGCGACGGGCAATTTCTACATCGACGAAGAAGTGATGCGCGCCGAAGGCGTCACGGACTTCTCCCACTATGCGCCGGGAGCAACGGGACCGCTTGCCAGCGATTTCTTCGTGCCGGACGAGGTCTTTGAGCGCACCGATACCGAGATCAAGCGGCTGTTCTAGAGATCGGGCCCGCCGCTGGCGGCATCTTCGGGTTTCGCTGCCTTGGAGTGGCCCATGACACGGTCGATATAGGCCAGCATCAGCGCAGATACGACGAAGGCGAGATGCATGATGGTGAGCCACATCAACTGGGCATTCGTGTAGGTCGAGCTGTTGAGGAACACCTGCAGCAGGTGGATCGATGAGATGGCGACGATGGTGGAGGCGACCTTCACCTTCAGCGAACCGACATCGATGGTGCCCAGCCAATGGACTTCGCCGTCATGCGCATCGAAGCGGCTGACGAAATTCTCGTAGCCCGAGATGATGACCATCACCACAAGCGAGGCGACAAGTGCCGCATCGATCAGGCCGAGCATCTTGAGGATGGTATCGGTTTCATCGAGCAGGAGCACCGTGGCGAGAAACTCGTAGAGCTTCTTGGCGAAGGAAATCGCGTAGACGGCGAGCGCAAGGCCGAGACCGACATAGAAGACGACGAGCAGCCAGCGCGAGGCCAGGATGATGGATTCAATGGCAAGTTCGAGGCGCTTCATGCAACGGGCCCTGTGGATCTCGCGCGCATTTGGGGAAAAGGTTTTCTCATTGCAAGGGGTTTGATTGGGTTGGCCTGCCGATGGCGCGGGAAAATGCGTTGCTTTGCCTGAAAATTGTGAGGCCCTGCCGGGAGGGGGCTCGGCAGGGCCTCGTGTCCCGCGGGGAGCGGGACGGGGCAGGGAACCCCATAATAAATCTGGGATAGCAGCGCCGCGATTCAATGGCTTGCCGTTGAATCGCGGCGCAATTTTTTATCAGTTCGCGCTGGCGACCGGCGCGACCAGCGGGGTGATGCGCCGGATTGTGACGCGGCGGTTTTCCCGCTCCGGCTTTTGCGACTTGATCTTCAGATACTGCTCGCCATAGCCCTGCGTGGTCAGGTTTTCCGGCGGGATGCCGAAGGCGCCTGTCAGGGCTTCCGCCACCGATTCAGCGCGACGGTCCGACAGGGCCAGATTGGCTTCGTTCGAACCAACGGCGTCGGTGTGGCCTTCGATGAGGAAGGTCTCCGCCGGGTTCTTCTTCAGAAGCTTCTCGATCGCGTCGGCCACGCCTTGCAGTTTCTCGACTTCGGCGTCGCCGATGGAGGCGGAACCGAACTCGAAATTCAGCGTATCGAGGTCGATGCGCCGGGCGATATCGCGAACGCGGGCGGAACGCTTGACCTCATCAACCGAGTAGAGGCGCTGGACCCGCTCGACCGGCGGCTGTTCGAGGAAGTCGTAATACAGGTCAGGATCCTCGACGGCGCGCGATTCCAGAATGTAGTCGCGACGCGGGATGGTGAGCCGCATCGGCGGCAGGTCGTAACCCGGATCGCGCCATTCGCGCACGTTGTCGTAGTAGCGCTCATCGACATAGTTCAGCACGTATTCGCGGCCATCCGGCATGATGCGCGAGCGGCGGATGATATCGCCGTTGCGATTGCGGATGGTGACGAGTTGACTTCCGTCCCTGCGCTCCACGACCTCACGCGTGCGTCCGCGCGGCAGGTCTTCGTAGTAGACGTCGCGCGCGTCGCGGGTGATGCGCGGCCTGTCGTCGCTTTCCACGAACGTCTGGTTGTTGAACTGGATGATGATGCGGTTGCCGATTTCGCGCACGACGTCTGCACCTTGCGGGCGCTCACGACGTTCAACTTCCGGCGCGCGTTCCCGGCGCGTGCCCTTTTCTTCCGTCACGGGCACGATCTTCTCAGGCGTGATCGCCTGCTGGGCAGCCTTGTCGTCGGCAGGAGGCGGGCCGGGATCGACCGGAGCCGGCTGCGGAGCCGCGGCCTGTCCACCGTCGGCCGGTGCGGCCTGCCCGCCTGTGGCGGCACCGCCGCCCTGCGCGGGAGCGGGTGCTTCCTTCTGGCTGTCCAGGATAGGCGCTTCGTTGGGATTGGCGGGCGCCTCGCCCTGTGCGGGCTGTTCGCCGGTGGCAGGTTGCTCGCCTGTCGCCGGTTGCTGGTCTGCGGGGGCCTGTTCACCCTGCTGCGCAGGTTGCTCGGTCTGCTGAGCGGGCTGTTCCTGCGCGGGAGCCTGCTCAGGCGTGGGTGCTGCACCGGAATCGGGCGTCGGCGCTGGCTGCTCTGGCTCTGCCGCAGGCTGCTCCGGCTGAGGCGCTGCCTCAGGCTGCGGCGCAGCTTCGGGTTCTGCAGCGGGCGCCTGTTGCTGCTCGGGGGCAGCCTCGGGAGCCTTCTGCTCTGGGGCAGGGGCTTCTTCTGCCGGCTGTTCTGCCTGTGGCTCGGGCTGCGGGGCGGCTTCCGGCTCTGCAGCCGGCTGCTCCGGTTCTGGCTGAGGTGCTGCCTCTGGTTCCGGAGCTGGCTGTTCAGCTTCCGGCTGGGGTGCTGCCTCAGGCTGCGGGGCGGGTTCGGGTTCTGCGGCAGGGGCCTGTTGCTGTTCGGGCTCAGGCTCAGGTGCAGGCTGCGGCTCGGGCGCAGGCTGTTCTGCCTGAGGTTCCGGCGCAGGTGCGGCCTCTGGTTCCGGCTGCGGTTCAGGGGCCGGGGCGGCTTCCGGTTCAGGCGCTGGTGCGGGCTGTTCCGGCTCTGCGGGCGCCGATTGCTGCTGGCGCGCGGCGCAGGCTTCGGCGGATTCGCCTTCGGCGCATTCGGCTTGCGCAAGCAGGAAGGTTCCGTCTGAAGTCCGTGGTGAAAGGTTTACGCTGTCCAACAGCGGGAAGGCCGCCAATGGCGTCGATGCCATGAGCAGGCCAAGTGCGGTCCCTGCCAGAATCCGGGGTTGGCGTTTCATTCGTTCGCTCTCCTTGTAAAGTCCCATCGCTGTCGAAACTTGCCGTCCCGCATTTGGTTCCGACATCAGCGCGATAGACTAGATGCAAGGCGAATGCCCGTCAGAACAATGGCAAGATCGTGTCTTTTGCCACTCTTGCTTGACCTTGGGCCCTGCGCAAGCCACATGCAGGCCGATGGACGCGCCATTCTGGAAGACCAAAACGCTGGAAGAGATGAGCCCGCACGAATGGGAATCGTTGTGCGATGGTTGCGGCAAGTGCTGTCTCTCCAAGCTGGAAGACGAAGACACCGGCGAAATCTACTGGACCAGTGTTGCCTGCCGGCTTTTCGACGCCGGCACGTGCCGCTGTTCCGACTACGCCAACCGGCTGGCAAAGGTGCCGGACTGCGTCGGCCTCACGCCTGAAAATGTGCGCACCATAAGCTGGCTGCCGGGCACCTGCGCCTACCGGCTGGTGGCGGAAGGGCGCGATCTTTACTGGTGGCACAGGCTGGTTTCGGGCAGCGCGCAGACCGTGCATGAAGCCGGCATCTCCATTCGCGGGCGCGTGCGTGCAAGCGAGACAGACCTGGCCGAGCCGGAAGACTATTTCGACTATGTGCTCGACGAAGAGCCGTAGGCGCACCACGCATTTTCTTGAAATATATTTATAAATCAATTGCCTAGGTCGCAGGATGGGTAGAGCTGTAGCTGCCATTCACAAATGAACCGCACATGAATGCGCGGTTCCCGTTCGGTTCAGCATCGAAATTCTAGTGTTGCGGCATGGATTGGCGAACGACTGGAAAAGCCAAGCCAAACGAACCGCAGCAGGAGAACGACAATGCTCAAGATGATCAAGACCGCAGTGCTTTCCGCTCTCATCGGCCTCGGCGGCATAGCCGCCATTCCCGCCGCCGCGCAGGCGGATGGCCTTTACCTCAATTTCGGTGGTGGTTCGGGCATGGGCTTCCATGTCGACGACCGCTACAGCCGCCACGATTGGCGCCACGATCGCCGCGACTGGCGTCGTGGTTGCTCGCCGGAGCGCGCGCTGAACAAGGCCGAGCGCATGGGCCTTCGCCGTGCCCGCATCATCGATGCCGGTCCCCGCACCGTGAAGGTGGCGGGCCGCAGGTTCCACGATCGCCAGATCGTGGTGTTTGCCAACGAACGCGGCTGCCCCGTCATCTACCGCTAATCGCAGGCTGGTCTGCGAGACTTAAAGAAAATGCCCCGGAAGCACGCGCTTCCGGGGCATTTCGTTCAATAGGCGATCACTTGATTTCGAAAGTGACGTTGACCTGGACCCGGTATGAATTCTCCCCGGCCTGGATCGGGACAGCCGCCCTGGCCGAATCGAAGGATTTGGCACTCATTGGCATGGGCTGGGGCGCATAGCTCTGTTCGCTGATCTCGACCACCTTGCCAACCGATACACCGGCAGCCTCGGCCAAGGTCTTGGCCTTGGCCATCGCATCGGACACCGCCTTCTTGCGAGCCTGGGTGATGACGCTCGATGGATCGGCATTGGTGAAGGAAATGCCGCCGCCTTCGTTGACGCCGAGCGTTACCGCCTTGTCCAGGATCTCTCCTGTCTTGTCGATGTCGCGCACCCGCACGGACAGCGTGTTGGTGATCTGGTAGGCGACCAGTTCGGCCTTTTGGGTTCCGTCGGGATCGTTGGTGTAATTGTAGCGCGGGTTGATCTGGATGCCCGCCGTCTGCAGGTCGCGATCGGCAATGCCGCCCGACTTCATTGCGGCGATGACGGCTGCCATGGCGTCGTTGTTGGCATCAAGGGCCGTGCGCGCGGTCTTGGCCTCACGCATGACGGAAAGCGTGAGCATGGCAAGGTCGGGCGCTGCGGTGGCTTCGCCTTCGCCGCTGACGATGATGCGGGGCGGCGGTGGAACGTCGGCTGCGCGTGCCACTGCGGGCAATGTCATTGCCGCTGCCAGCGCCAAAGGAAAAAACGATCTGGTCATAAAATTCTCCATCAGGTGCGTCCCTTTTGGCGGGCATATTTTGTGAATATGGACTGATTTGGGCAGCCCACACCAGAGTGGCCACGAAGCCTTGTGCGCAGAGAAGAAAAACACTAAGCAGCCTGCGTGGGGCCTGTAGCTCAATGGTTAGAGCCGGCGGCTCATAACCGCTTGGTTGGGGGTTCGAGTCCCTCCGGGCCCACCATCCAGCCTTGGTGCTTTGCGCCGGTTGGAGCATTCTCCAAATTGCACCGACATTTCCCCCACTTGCCGTGGGAGAGACGGAATAATGTCCAGGCCAAAGACGGTTTCGCTGTCTTGAGCCGATTTTCGGCCGTTTGTCTCAGTTCGGCTTTCCCGGTGCCGGATATGTTGATCTGCCGATGGGTTGACCGTCTCGCCGACGCGGGCGAGATCGCCGCCACCTCAGTAACCGAGGAATCTCGCATCAGGGCGAGGGGCGTTGGTGGATGACCAACTTATGCCCGTCATCAAGACATTTGGCTCGGATGCCGGTTTGATTTGGTGGAGTGTCGAACTCTCCGTTCAGCCGGCGTATAGCGCGGCGAATTCGTCGCGCAGGGCGTTCTTCTGGATCTTGCCCATGGCGTTGCGGGGTAGCGCGTCCTTGACCAGAACGCGCTTCGGGATCTTGAACTTGGCCAGCACGCTTTCGAGCTCGCCGCGAATTGCAGCCTCGTCGATGGTGCGGCCGGGGCGTGCCGTAACCACCGCCGTCACCGCCTCACCAAAATCGGCATGCGGAAGGCCGATCACCGCTGACTCTCCGATCGACGCAAGCGCGTCGAGTGCGTTCTCGACCTCGGCTGGATAGACATTGAAGCCGCCCGAGATGATCAGGTCCTTGGCGCGGCCGGAGATGGTGAAATAGCCGTCAGGGTCGATGTAGCCGAGGTCGCCGGTGATGAAGAAGCCGTCGGCGCGGAATTCCTGCGCTGTCTTCTCCGGCATGCGCCAATAGCCGGAAAAGACGTTCGGTCCCTTGAGTTCGATGACGCCGACCTCGCCTTGCGGCAGCGGCGTCCCGGTCTCCGGATCGGCGATGCGCACAGTGATACCCGGCAGGGCGAAGCCGACAGCGCCCGGCCGGCGTTCTCCCTCATAGGGATTGGAGGTGATCATGTTGGTCTCGGTCATGCCATAGCGTTCCAGGATGGCGTGGCCGGTGAGCGCGGTGAAGGCGCGATGCGTCTCCGCCGACAAGGGCGCCGAACCCGACACAAACAGCCGCATGTGGTTGGCGGCAGTGCGGTCGAAGCGGCTGTCGGCAAGCAACCTCGTGTAGAAGGTCGGCACACCCATCATCGTGGTGGCGCGCGGCAGGGCCGCCATCACAGCGTCGATGTCGAACTTCGGCTGGTAGATCATCGACGCACCCGACAGCATCACTGTGTTGATGGCCACGAACAGCCCGTGCGTGTGAAAGATCGGCAGCGCGTGCAGGAGGACGTCGCGGGCGCTGAAGCGCCAGCTCTCGACGAGGGCGAGGGCGTTGGAGCGCAGGTTCTCGTGGGTAATCATTGCGCCCTTCGAGCGGCCCGTCGTGCCGGAGGTATAGAGGATCGCGGCGAGATCATCCGGGCCAGTCTCGACGGTGACGAAGCTCGTAGGCATGTCGCCGGCAAGCTGTTGCAGCGTGCCGGTGCCGGCCGCGTCAAGTGTCTCGATGCGCCCCACCGCCGCGCCAAGTGCGGCGCGCAGCGTTGTGAGGCTGGCCGGCTCGCACACCAAAAGCGCAGGCTCGGCATCGCCGACGAAGTAGCTTACCTCGGCCGGTGTGTAGGCCGGGTTGAGCGGAAGGTAGACAGCGCCTGCCCGCAGGCAGCCGAGATAGAGCCAGATGCTGTCGACATGCTTGCCGGTCTGGACGGCCACCCGATCGCCCGGCTTCACGCCCAGCGATGCCAGAAGACTGGCATGGCGCGCAGAGGCCGCCAGCATGTCGGCGTAGGACAGCGACTTGCGGCCATCGGCGTGCATGAACGGACGCGCCGGATCGGCGATCGCGGCCTCCATGGTGGCGAACAGGTTGCCGTTCATGACTTCATCCCCTCGATAATCGCTGATTCGACCAGACGCCCGCCGGCCGTTGCAAGCCGGCGCACCACGGCTGACACGGCGACCGGCTGACCCGAAGCATAGGCCTCATGATTGCGCTCTATCTCGTCAAGTTTGTAAAGATAGTTGACCATGATCCCGTGCGACGAAGCCATGCCGGCATTGCCGGTGTTGGCCAGGAAATTGATGCGCTCCAGCCGCGCGCCGTTGCCGAGATGGAAGCGGGCGACCGGATCTGGCAGGCGGCCCGAAGCGTCGCGCGGGCCGGTGAGATACCAGGCGGCCAGCGGCGCAAGCTTGTCCTCCAGTGCTGCAGCGGTCTCCGGGCTTTTCCACCAGCCGGGCCGCGCAGCCGCCTCGATGCCAAGCCGGCCGGCGTCCTGCCTGGCCAGCCAGCGGGTGAAAAGTGGCACCGGAGACAGCGTGACGAAGCGGGTGAGTTGCGGCAGTTCGTTGCGCAGTTCCTCGACCACTTGCTTGATGAGGAAGTTGCCGAAGGAAATGCCGCGCAAGCCGGGCTGGCAATCCGAGATCGAGTAGAACACGGCCGTGTCGGCCTGCGCAGCCTGGATCACCTTGCGGTCTGGACTTAGGATTGCGTCGATTGACGAGGCCGCGGCCTTGGCCAGCGCCACTTCCACGAAGATCAGCGGCTCGTCGCGCAGGCGGGGGTGGAAGAAAGCGTAAAGCCGCCGGTCGGGCGGGTCGATGCGCCGGCGCAGATCGTGCCAATCCTCGATCTCGTGCACCGCTTCGTAGCGGATGATCCGTTCGAGGATCGCCGCCGGCGTATCCCAGTCGATGCGGCGCAGTTCCAGGAAGCCACGATTGAACCAGGATCGGAACAGGTGCTGGAAATCCTTGTCGACAGGGTCGAGGTCGCGGTTGTCGGGCAACAGCGCCAGCAGGTCTGCCCGCATGCCGATGAGCTCGGCCGTGCCGCGCGAGGTCTGGTTGAGCAGGCGAAAGAGATTCTGGCGGCGCGGCTCCGACAGATGGTGCAGAGCTTCGGCCGCACGCTCGTCGGGAGCGGAGGCGAAGCGCCGTGCTGCTGCGATCAACGGTTCCATGTCGGGGCCGAATTCGTTCAGCAATATCCGGAAGAACGCCGGCCGCATGGCTGCGTCCATGTCGCGGTAGCGTCCAAGGATCTCGGCTGCCCTGGCCAACGCACCGGCTTCACCGCGTGATGAGAGGAGGCTCGCGCACAGCGCGGTCATCTGCTCGATCGGCGTCGCCGCCTGTGGGATGGCGTTGAAGTCGACCAGCGCCTTGCCACGTTCGGTGATGGCAGCCAGCATGTCGCCGAGAAAAGACATCAGGACCCCGCTTGCCAGATCGTTGCGTTGACGGCCGTAAGCATTTTACCGGTCTTTATATCCATATAATGAACTCTATATCCAAATTATGACTGTACGCAAGCAGGACGCTTGGTAGAGTTGGAAGGCGATGGCCCGCTTCGGATAATGGCGCTGGTAGCCCTCTGTTCTACTTGGTTGATCGCGGCACGCGAGAGGCGGGACGCCGGCACACCAGCTTATGTCATGCAGCGCCGTCCTCGTTCGACCGACCTGTCTACGCTGGCGAACAGGCGACACCTTTCATTGCCCCCGATAAGCGAATGTCAGAGTTTGCCGTCAGATGCCGACGCAATCAGGGCAAGCCTTTGTTCATCGGGAAAGCAAAGCGATGCATTCCTGAGAGGGAAGAATTCAGGTCTGGTCTTCGCTGGTTTCCGCCACTCCGTCCCATCGTTGAAAAGTCGCGACAGGGAGCCCGATTCCCGCTTGCGGGCAGGGTAGGCACGTGTTACTTTTTAGGATATAGTATCCGTATAGTGGATATAGACCTCGGTCGGTATCCAGATAAAAACGAGGGGAGATACGAGGTTCATGGCCACGCAGGGCGCTATCCTTTCGATCGCTGGCCTGTCGGTGTCCTACGGCACGGTGCATGCCGTGCGGCAGCTCGATATGGAGATTTCGGAAGGCGAAACCGTCGTTCTTCTCGGCGCCAACGGCGCCGGCAAGTCGAGCACGCTCAATGCCATCGTCGGGCTCGCGCCGCGCAGTGGCGGTCGGCTGGTCTTCGCCGGTGAGGACATCACGCGCAAGCCGACCGAGGCGATCATCCGTTCCGGCCTTGCGCTGGTGCCGGAAGGAAGGCGGCTGTTCTCCAACATGACCGTGCGCGAGAACCTGCGGCTCGGCGCGGCTGCGCTGTCCACCGCCGAGTTCGACCGGGAGAGGCAGGCGCTGGAAGACATGTTTCCGATCACCCGCCGCCGCGCCCACGAGCAGGCGGGGCTGCTGTCGGGCGGCGAGCAGCAGCAGGTTGCAATCGCGCGCGCCCTTCTGGCCCGACCGAAGCTTTTGCTGCTCGACGAGCCGTCGCTCGGCCTCGCGCCGATCATTGTCAACACCATCTTCGAGATCATCGCCGAACTGAAGCGGCGCAAGGTCACCATCCTGCTGGTCGAGCAGAACGCCGAGCGGGCGCTGTCGATCGCGGACCGCGCCTATGTGCTGGCCCAGGGCAGGCTCGAGCTTTCGGGCGCCGCCGGCAGCATCAACGCAACCACACTCGAGAAAGCCTATCTCGGCGAGCGGGAGCACGCCTAATGCAGCTTGCCTTTCAGCAATTCATCAACGCCCTGTCGCTTGGGTCGATTTATGCCCTGGTGGCGCTCGGCGTCGCCATCCTGTTCAGCATCCTGCGCCTGGCGAACTTCGCCCATGGCGAGCTGATGACGACGGCCGGCTTCACACTCTACATGACGCTTGCCTCCGGCTGGAACTGGGTGCTGGCGGTGATTGCGGCAATCGCCGCTTCCGTTGTCGCAGCATTGATCCTCGAACGCGTCGCCTACCGGCGACTTCGCAACGCACAGCCGCTGACGCTGCTGATGACCTCGTTTGCCGTCTCGGTGGCGCTGCAGAGCATTTTCCTGCTCACCTTCGGCGCAAGGCCCAAGGGCATCGAGCTGCCCGCCTTCGTCGATGCCTCGTTTCGCATCGGCGGCATGCGGGTGCAGTGGCTGGACATCGCCATCATCCTCATCACCGCGGCGATCGTGTTCGGCCTGACGCTGTTCCTGCGCAAGACCGTCATCGGCCTCGCGCTGCGCTCCGCCGCCGACGACTTCCAGACGACGCGGCTGATGGGCGTGAAGGCCAACGCACTTTTCGTCGGCGCCTTCGTGCTGTCGGGCATGCTGGCAGGCATCGCGGCGCTGTTCTACTTCGCGACCGTACCAAACGTCGTGCCGAGTTCGGGCTTCGAGCCGATGCTGAAGGGCTTCATCGCCTGCGTCATCGGCGGCCTTGGCAGCTTGCCGGCGGCGATCGTCGGCGGCTTCTTGCTGGCCTTCCTCGAGGTCGGTTCGGACGCGCTCCTGTCGGACAATTTCAGCCCTTATCTCGACGCCATCGTCTTCCTTATCGCCATCGTCATCCTTCGCTGGCGCCCGGGCGGAATTTTCGGCGTGCGTCTGACTGCGGAGCAGCGGGTATGAGCATGCTTTCCGGAAAATGGTGGAAGCAGTCACTCGTCGGCTCGGCGCTGCTGCTGGCCATCTTGCTGGCGATCGTGGCGATCGTGGCGCTGGCCGGTTCGACGACCGACATGCGCATCCTGATGGTGTTCCTGATCAACGTCATCGCCGCGATCTCGCTGCAGACCTATGCCGGCAATTCCGGCAACATTTCCTTCGGCCATGTCGGCTTCATGGCGCTTGGCGCCTACGGGTCGGCACTGTTTACCGCCGACCCGGCGATCAAGGCGATTGGCATTCCGGATGCGCCGGCCTTTATCCGCGAAGCCCAGATCAGCTTCCTGCCGGCGATGCTGATCGGCACGGTGATCGCGGTGGCGGTGGCTGCTGCGATCGGGCGTGTCTTCGTGCGGTTGAGCGGGGCTGCCGCGGCGGTGGCGACGCTCGGCTTCATGGTCATCGTCTATACGCTGCTGTCGAATGCCGAGCAGCTGACCCGCGGTTCGAAAGCCTTCAGCGGCATTCCCGAATACACCACGCTTGGCTGGTGCGTGGCGCTGCTGGCGCTGACCATAGTCGTGGCCCGTCTGCTGCGTGATTCCAACACCGGGCTCGGGCTGCGCGCCTGCGCCGACGACCCCATCGCGGGCCAGGCCGCCGGCGTCGACATCCTCAACAGCCGCTATGTGATGTGGGTAGCCAGTGCTGCAGGTGCCGCAATCGCGGGCGCGCTCTATGCGCACTACATCGGCGCCATTCTGCCCAAGGCATTCCATTTCGAACTGACGTTCGTGCTGGTCACCATGGTCATCGTCGGCGGCAGATCGATCACCGGCGCGGTGGCTGGCGCCGCGCTCATCACCATCCTGACGGAGGTGCTGCGCCGCTTGGAGAACGGCTTTTCGATCGGCAGCATCAATCTCAGCGAGGCTCCGGGGCTTACCACCGCAGTGCTTGCGCTGATGATCGTCGCAACGCTGACGATCAGGCCCCAGGGGCTGGTTAGCCGCTGGGAGATCGAAGAACTGCTCCAGCGCTGGCAGCTTCGGCAGAAACCGCAGGCATCCGCCCGCACGGAGGAGAACCACGCCTGAAGAGCAAGTGCATTCATTCGTCCACATAAAAACGCAAGGGGAACCGACAATGAAGAACAGCACCGCATCCACAATCAAACGAGCCGGCATCGGACTTGCCGCAGCAACAGCCATGATGGCGTGGTCGCTCGCCGCCCACGCCGAGGACACCTACAAGATTGGCTGGGCGTCCGATAAATCCAATTACCTGTCCTTCGTCGACGAGCCGTTGGCCAAGGGCATGGAAGTCGCCATCGACGAGATCAACGCCAAGGGCGGTATCGGCGGCAAGATGAAGATCGAGCTCGACCGGCGCGACATGAAGTCGGACCCGATGCTCGGCGCCACCGTCGTCCAGGAACTGATCGCCGCCGGCGCCAAGTTCATCGTCACCACCTGCGACACCGACGTCTCGCTACCGGGCGCGCAGATGGCGGCAAAGGCCTCGCTGCCGGTGATGAGCAGTTGCGGCGCGGACGCCGCCGGGCCGAGCCAGGTGCCGGACGGCTACGGGTTCCTCAATGTGCCGGGCAGCCTGACGCAAGGCGCGTTCCTGGCCGAATACGCCGCCGCACAGGGCTACAAGAAGGCCTTCACGCTGAAGTCCAAGAGCGAGGGCTACACCCACACGCTCGCCAACGCCTTCGAGGAACGCTTCAAGGAACTCGGCGGCGAGATCGTCGGCCAGGCCTTCTACACGCTCGGCGACAGCTCCTATCGTGTCACCGCGACCAAGATGGTCGATTCCGATGCCGACGTCATCATGTCCAACGCCTTCCCGTCGGACAGCACGGCCTTCCTCAAGGACATGGAGCGGCTGGGCAACACCAAGCCGCTGCTTTTGGTCGATGGCAACGACACGCCGGTGATCTTCGACGCGGGCAAGCAACTCGCCCTGTCGGTGATGGCAACCTATGGCGGCGACCGTTCGCCTGGCTCGACCTTCTCGAAGTTCGAGGAGGAATATCGTGCGAAGTTCGGTGCCGATCCGGACTCGCTGCAGACCGCGCTCGGCTATGATCTGGTGATTGCCGTTGCCGCAGCAGTGGAAGCGGCTGGTAGCACGGACGGGCCTGCGGTTCGCGATGCGCTGCACAATCTGGACAACGTCCACGGCGCCACCGGCCTGATCACCTACAAGGACAGCCCGATCGGCAAGGGCATCCCGAAGAAGGACTACGCGCTGGTGAAGTTCGACCTCGACAACAAGAAGTTTATCACCCTGTCGACCGGCTTCCCGGAAAAGTTTCCTCCGGTGAAGTGACGCATTGCGGGCGAGCGGCTTTGCGGCCCCATCGTCCGCTATCCCACGTCGGGCATTGCCGGAATACCTAACAGCCGGCAATGCTCCAGTTTCGCATTTCACGCAGTTCGCCGGGTTTTCCCGCCGGAACTGCCCGGGTCCAACGGTATCATAAAAGATGCATCTTCAAGCCAATGACGTCGTCATGAAGTTCAAGGGGGTGACAGCCCTCGACGGTGTCGACATGGAACTCCGCAAGGGTGAGATCGTCGGCCTGATCGGGCCGAACGGCTCGGGCAAGACGACGTTCTTGAACGTCCTGTCGGGCGTGTTCACGCCGACGAATGGTAATTTTCGCATGGGTGACCGGCAATGGTCGAAGGTGTCGCTGCGCGAAGCCGCGCGGCTCGGCATCCGCCGCACCTTCCAGAACATCCGGCTGTTCCCGTCCTTCACGGTGATGGAGACGGTCGAAGTCGCCTCGGCCTGGCTGGACAAGGGCGACCGGCGGGAGAATGCGCGGATCGCGCTCGACGCGCTGAATTTCGGCCAGTATCGCGACCGCATCGCCTCGGAGCTTTCCTACGGCATGCAGCGACGGCTGGAGATCGCCCGGGCAATCGCCGGCAGGCTGGAGTTCCTGCTGGTCGATGAGCCGACAGCGGGGCTGAACCACGGCGAATCGCAGGACATCGTCGAGGTGCTGCAGCGAATCCGCGACCAACGCGGCTGCGGCATCGTGCTCATCGACCACGACCTCAATGTCATCATGAATGTGTGTGACCGCGTGATCGTGCTGGCAGAGGGCAAGATCATCTCGTCGGGAACGCCGCAGCAGGTGCGCAGCGATCCAAAAGTGATCGCCGCCTATCTCGGGTCGTGAAATGAACGGAGTGACTTCAATGAGCGACCAATCGCAACCCGGCGGACCCGCGCTGCTCGACTTGCTTATCACCGATGCCCGTCTGCTCGACCGAGAAGGGCGCTTCGACATCGGAATCGCGGGCGGCAGGATCGTTGAGATCGGCCATTCGTCCGCCTCCTCGGCTGCGCGCCGCATCGATGCGAAGGGCGGGCTGGTGACGACGAGCTTCGTCGATCCGCATTTCCATCTCGATAAGGTTCTGTCGCGCGACTATGTCGGCGCGCTGACCTATAGCGAGGCATTCGCCCGGGCGCGTGAGGCAAAGGCCAATTTCACCGTTGCCGACGTCGAGGCGCGTGTCTGCAAAGCTCTCGACCTCGCGGTGTCGCAAGGGCTGGGCGCGATCCGCTCGCAGGTCGACGTCGATTTCGCCACCGGTCTGGTCTCACTGGAAGGCGTGATGCGGGCGCGCGAGCGCTTCAGCGGCCTGATCGACGTCGAGATCGTCGCCTTTCCGCAGGAAGGCATCGTGACCGACCCCAAGGCGCCGGATCTTCTCAGGGAAGCGCTGCGCATGGGTATCAGGCTGGTCGGCGGCCTGCCGGAGTTCGAGGCCAATGTCGAGGACCAGAGGACCCATGTCCGGACGATCCTCGACATTGCCGAGGAATTCGACGCGAACGTCGACATGCATTGCGACTACACCGACCTGCCGCATTTCAAGACCTTGGAGATGCTGGCCGACATGGTGATCGAGCGCGGCATGCAGGGGCGTGCGACGGCCGATCATTGCTGTGCATTGGCGGTCTATCCCGACGACGAGGCGGCACGCGTCATCGACAAGGTCGTGCGGGCGGGGATCAGCATCATTATCCTCCCGATTGCCAACCTGCAGATGCTCGGCGGCAACGGCGTCACCCCGGTCAATCGCGGCTCTTCGCGCGCAAGGGAACTGCTGGCCGCAGGCGTCAACGTCAGCGCCGGCGCCGACAACATGTACGACATCTGGTTCCGCTTCAATCGCATGGACCCAGTGGACACCGCCTATATGACGTGCCTCAGCACCGGCATGCGCACCGACGCGGAGGTGCGCGAGGCCTTCGACATGACGACCTCTCGGCCGGCTCGGCTGCTTGGCATCGAGGGCCATGGCGTCGATGTCGGCTGCCGCGCCGACCTGGTGGTGCACAGCGCGGCCAACCTCGTCGACATGTTCCGCAACGTGCCCGGCAGGCGCTGCCACATCAAGGGCGGCAGACTGGTCGGCGGCGTGGAGGGAAGCACATGGACAGCGCGGTGACGGGCATTGCCCTGCGGGGCTGGGAGCTGGAAATTGCGTAACTCCATCCGTTTCCTGCTCGGCAGGGAGATGCGGGAACTCGCGAGCTTTCCACCAACGACCACCGTGCTCGACTATCTGCGCGGCACGGAACGGCGTTGCGGCACCAAGGAGGGCTGCGCCGAGGGCGATTGCGGCGCCTGCACGGTGGTGGTGGGCGAGTTGCAGGACGGCGCCATGCGCTACCGCGCGGTCAATTCCTGCATCCAGTTCCTCGGAACGCTGGACGGCAAACAACTCATCACTGTCGAGGATCTCGCCCAGGGCGGCGAGTTGCACCCGGTTCAGGAGGCCATCGCAACGTCGAACGGCTCGCAATGCGGCTTCTGCACGCCTGGCTTCGTCATGTCGCTGTTTTCGGCCTGGGCCAACGGCCAGCAGCTCACGCGCGTGGCGCTGGACGACACGCTGTCGGGCAATCTGTGCCGCTGCACCGGCTACGGCACCATCGTCGAGGCCGCATCCAGCTTGACCGGCCGCGACCGTAACGACCACTTTGCGCAGGACAGCGCCGTCACCGTGGAACGGCTCTCAGGTCTGGACGACGGGCAGGACGTGGCGATCGAGCAGGGCGGCATGCGGTTTTTCGCGCCTGCGACTACCGAAAAGTTGGCGCAGTTGCTTTTGGAGCATCCCGACGCGACCATCCTGGCCGGCGGCACCGACGTCGGCCTGTGGGTCACCAAGCAGCACCGCAAGCTGCCGGTCATCATCTCCGTGCTGGGCATCGAGGCGTTGCGAGCTACCACGCTTGCCGACGGCTTGCTCGCGTTCGGTGCCGGCGTCTCGCTGAATGCCGCTGCGCTCGCCCTGTCTCGGCACGTACCGGAGCTGGGCCTTTTGATGCGCCGCTTCGCCTCGGCGCAAATCCGCAACACAGGCACGCTGTGCGGCAACATCGCCAACGGCTCGCCGATTGGCGACCTGCCGCCGGCCCTCATCGCGCTTGGCGCCGAGATCGTCCTGCGCAAGGGCGAACGGCAGCGCGTGATTGCCTTGCAGGACTATTTCCTCGCCTACCAGAAGCAGGACCGCGCGCCCGGCGAATTCGTGGAGGCAGTCCGCGTTCCGCTACCGCCTGCCGGCGCACTGTTTCGCGTGCACAAGGTGTCGAAGCGGCGCGACGAGGATATCTCTGCGGTCTGCGCCGCCCATTATGTCGAGGTCGAGGACGGTCGGGTAGCAGCGGTGCGGCTGGCCTATGGCGGCATGGCCGCCACGCCGAAGCGTGCGACGGCCACCGAGCAGAGCCTGCTCGGTCAAGTCTGGGGCGAGCCGGCAATCCGCATGGCGCAGGATGCGATGGCGCAAGATTTTGCACCGATCAGCGACATGCGCGCCAGCGCAGCCTACCGCATGACGGTGGCGACCAACCTTTTGTGGCGCAGCTTCCTGGAGATGGGGGGAGCCGGCGACACGCAGATCCCTGACGAATGGTGTCTGGCCCATGCCTGAGGTGCTCGAAAAATCTCCAGCCGACGAGACGATCAGGGGAGGTGTGCACCAGCGCATCATCCACGATTCGGCGTTCAAGCATGTCACCGGCCTGGCGCAGTATATCGACGACCTGCCCGAGCCGCGCGATCTGCTCCACGTCTTCATCGCGCAGAGCCAGCGCGCCCATGCGCGGCTCGTGAAGCTCGACGTCGAGGCTGTGCGCCGCGCGCCCGGCGTGTCGGTGGTGCTGACGGCTGCGGACGTGCCCGGCGAGAACGATTTCGGCCATGCGCATTGCGGCGACGAGCCGGTGTTCGCTGTAGATACGGTGGTCTATTTCGGCCAGCCGATCTTCGCGGTGGCGGCCGATACGGTCGCCAATGCGCGCGAGGCAGCCCGGTTGGCCGTGGTCGAGTACGAAGACCTGGAGCCTATCCTCTCGGTTCGGCAAGCGATGGAGCACAGCTCGTTCCTGGGCCAGCCGATGCAGCTGGTGCAGGGCGACTGGGAGGCGGCGCTGGCAGCCGCGCCGCATCGCGCCAAGGGCAGCATCGAAGTTGGCGGGCAAGAGCACTTCTACCTCGAGGGGCAGGCAAGCCTCGCCCTGATCCGCGAGGACGGCGACGTCTACATCCATTGCGCCACGCAGGACCCGTCCGCCGTGCAGCACATGGTAGCCCGCGTGCTCGGCCGCGACGCCAATGCGGTGACGATCGAGGTGCGCCGCATGGGCGGTGCTTTCGGCGGCAAGGAGACCGGTGCCACCCAGTTCGCGGCAATCGCCGCCATTGTGGCGGTCAGGACGCGGCGACCGGCGAAGGTGCGGCTCGATCGCGACGATGACATGGTGATGACCGGCAAGCGGCATGATTTCTGCTTCGACTACGATGTCGGCTTCGACGGTGACGGCCGTATCCTCAGCATCGATATCGTGGCCATGCAGCGCGCCGGCTATTCGCACGACCAGTCGCGCCCGGTGCTGCAGCGCACGATCTACAACTGCGACAACGCTTATTTTCTGCCGGCCGCGCGCCTGACGGGCTATGCCTGCCGCACCAACACGCAGTCGAATACCGCCTTTCGCGGTTTCGGCTCGCCGCAGGGCAATCTGGTGATCGAGCGGGTGATGGACGAGATCGCCTATGCGCTCGACAAGCAGCCTTTCGATGTCCGCATGGCCAATCTCTATGGCGAAAGCGAGCGCAACGTCACCCCTTATGACTGGGTCCTCAAGGACAATATCCTGCCGCGCATCGTCGCCGAGGCGCTGGAAGTCTCGGATTTCACCGCGCGCCGGCAGGCAGTTGTCGCGTTCAACCGGGAAAGCCGCATCATCAAGCGCGGCATCGCGCTAATGCCGCTCAAATATCCAGTCGGCTTCTCGGCCCGCTTTCTCAACCAGGCCGGCGCACTGGTGCACATCTATCAGGACGGCAGCATCCATCTCAACCATGGCGGGACCGAGATGGGGCAGGGGCTGTTCATCAAGGTGGCGCAAGTCGTCGCCGAGGAGTTCCAGGTCGACGTCGATCGGATCAAGATCACCGCCACGGTAACCGATAAGGTGCCGAACACCACGGCGACCGCCGCCTCTTCGGGCACCGACATGAATGGCGCCGCTGCCCAGATCGCCGCGCGGGCGATCAAGACGCGGCTGATCGACTTCGCCGCCGAGCACTACAAGGTCGGCGAGGAGCAGATCGTTTTCGAACCCAACAGGGTGCGGGTCGGAAACCAGCTGATCCCGTTCGATGCATTGGTGAAACAGGCCTACGAGAACCTGATCTCATTGTCGGCCTTCGGATACTACCGCAATCCCGACATCGCCGTCGATCCGGTGACGATGAAGGGCCGGGCCTATCACTACTGCTGCTATGGCACCGCCGTGGTGGAAGTGGCGATCGATACGCTGACAGGCGAGAACCGGGTGCTGCGCGTCGACATCGTCCATGACGTCGGCAAGTCGCTCAACCCGGCCATCGACATGGGTCAGCTCGAGGGAGGATTCGTCCAGGGCATGGGTTGGGTCACCAGCGAGGAGCTGGTCTGGGACGACCGCGGCCGGCTGAGGACCCACGCACCCTCGACCTACAAGATCCCGGTGTGCAGCGACCGGCCGAAGGAGCTGAACATGCGCCTGGTCGACTGGAGCCGCAATCGTGAGAACACGGTCTACCGTTCGAAGGCGATCGGCGAGCCGCCGTTCAACCTGGCGATCAGCGTTTTCAACGCGCTGACCGACGCGGTGGCCAGTGTCGGGAACTATCGCTTCTGCCCCGATCTCGACGCGCCTGCGACACCGGAACGGATATTGATGGCGTGCGACGCGCTGCGCAGGCGGCTGGCGGAAGAGGGCTGATTTTCGTCGCGGCGCGCGAATAGCGTCATGGATCAGACAGGATGGCGACAAGCGCAAATCCTTTGAAGAATTTTCTCGACCGGGCGGGCGAAGCCGTGATGGTCGAGGTCGTTGGCGTCGCCGGCTCCACGCCGCGCGAGACGGGTGCTTACATGCTCGTCGCGAGGGACGCTGTGCACGGAACGATTGGCGGCGGGCACCTGGAATATATTGCGATGGACAAGGCCCGCGAGATGCTGCGCGGGCCTTTCGCGTCGTCTGCCCCCGTCGAACTTGATCTGGCGCTTGGGCCTGAGATCGGGCAGTGCTGCGGCGGGCGGGTCCGCATCGCGTTACGCCCTGTCGGCCACGCACTCGCAGCCCGCCTCGTCGGTCAGGCCAAGGCGCAGGATAGCCGCATGCCGCACGTCTATCTCTTTGGCGGCGGGCATGTCGGCAATGCCATGGCCCGAACCCTGGCGCTGCTGCCGGTGCGAGTGACCATCGTGGAGACGCGGGCCTCGGCGCTCGAAGACACCCCTCCGGGCGTCGCATCGGCGCTCACGCCGGTTCCGGAGGCGGTCGTCCGCGAGGCGCCGGCCGGTGCCGCCTTCGTCATCCTGACCCACGACCACGCTTTGGATTTCCTGATTGCAGCAGAGGCGCTCAAGCACGGTACAGCCGCCTATATCGGCATGATCGGTTCGAAGACCAAGCGGGCGACGTTTCGGAGCTGGTTCCTGAAAAGTGGCGGCGGCACCGAAGCCAGTTTCCGCCGCCTCGTCTCCCCGATTGGTGGCGACGCCGTGAAGGACAAGCGGCCTGCTGTCATCGCTGCCCTTGCTGCCGCTGAAGTGATGGTCGCGCTCGACATGTGGGAGCGCCGACCCGCGCTCCAGCCGGCGGCGCTGTAACGCTTTCCAAGCGACTTTTTCACGCATCGGAGGCCAGTTCCGAACGCCTGTGGCAGGCCTCTGCAGCGCAGGGGCGACCAACGAACCGGATTGTGTTTGGCCGATCCAAAAAACCGCTTGCCACGCGAATACGATATGCGGTAAATGAATGTCATATCCGTATAGTGGATATTGGAGAGCGCAATGAATGTCAGGGTAGCCATCGACACGGGCGGGACGTTCACCGATGTGGTGGCGATCGACCAACGCACAGGAACGATCACTGCGATCAAGACGCCATCGACACCGAGCGACCCGAGCGTCGGCCTGCTCGACGGCGTCCGCAAGGTTTTGGAGAAGGTCGGCGCTGAGCCGAAAGACCTCGCCATGCTGCTGCATGGCTCGACGGTTGCGACCAATGCCGTGCTCGAGCACAAGTTCGCCGGTCTCGGCCTGCTGGTGACGCGCGGTTTCCGCCACATGATCGAGATCGCGCGCCAGTCGGTGCCCGATGGCTACGGCAACTCCTTCTTCTGGGTGAAGCCGCCGCGGCTGGTGCCGCTGCACCTGGTGCGCGAGGTGCCCGGCCGGATGAAGTTCGACGGCAGCGAGATCGAGCCGATCGACGAGGAAGAGACGCTGAAGGCGGTGCGCGAGCTCGTCGAGGACGGCGTCAAGTGCATCGGCGTGTGCCTGCTGCACTCCTATGCCAATGACGAGCACGAACGGCGCATCGGTGCGCTGATCGAGAAGCATTTCCCGGGCGTCTTCGTATCGCTCTCCTCGATCGTGTTGCCGGAGTACCGCGAATACGAGCGCGCCATGACCACGCTGGTCGACGTGCTCGTGAAGCCCTATTGCAAGACCTACCTGCAAAGCGCGGCCGACCGGCTGCGCTCCCAGTCCGGCGATATCCCCTTCCTCATCATGCAGTCGAACGGCGGCGTGGTGAAGCACTCGACGGCCGGCGAGAAGCCTGTGACCATGCTTCTCTCAGGTCCGGCCGCCGGCATTCTCGGCGCCATCCACATGGCGACGCTGGCCGGCTACGACAACATCCTCACCTCCGACGTCGGCGGCACCTCGACAGATATCTCCATCATCGAGAAGCAGATGCCGATGTACACGTCCGAATCGATGATCGAGCACTATCCGGTCAAGACGCCGATGCTCGACATCGTCACCGTCGGCTCGGGCGGCGGTTCGATCGCCTGGACGGACCCCTATGGCAGCCTGAAGGTTGGCCCGCAAAGTGCGGGTGCGGATCCGGGGCCGATCTGCTACGGTCGCGGCGGCACGCAGCCGACCGTTACCGACGCGGCGATCGTGCTCGGCCGCCTGCCTACCGCGCTGATCGGCGGCGAGATCCAGCTCGACCTCGCCTCGGCGAAGAAGGCCTATGAGGCGCTCGGCCGCCAGCACAATATGAGTGCGGAAGAGGTTGCCGCTGGCGTACTGGAGATTGCCGCGGTCAACCAGGTGTTCGGTATCCGCAAGGTCACCACCTCACGCGGCCGCGATCCCGGCAACTACGCCATGGTCGCCTTTGGTGGCGCCGGTGGCCTGTTCGCAACCGAGGTAGCCGACTTCCTCGGCATGAAGACCGTCATCTCGCCGCCCGATCCGGGCAATCTCTGCGCGCTCGGCCTGCATGTCTCGGACGTGCGCCGCGACTACATCCGCACCATGGTGCGGCGGCAGTCGTCGGCCGATGTTGCCGAGATCGTCTCGGCCTGGAATGCACTCGCCGACGAGGGCCGACACGATATCCGAGCCGAAGGCATCGCCGATGCCGACATCAAGATCGAGTACGTCGCCGACGTGCGCTATTTCGGCGAGGGCCACGAGGTGCAGGTCACAGCGCCGGAAGCCGTTTCTGGCGAGGCTGCGGTGGCGCACATATGGAAGGACTTCCATCGTGTCCACGACGAGTCGTTCGGCTTCCACTACGAGGGCGAACAGGACGTCGAGCTGGTGAACCTGCGGGTTCGCGCCGTCGGCGTGCAGAACCGCCCGCAGATCAATGCCAGCGAGAAGTCTGGGCAGGCGGCGAAGCCGTTCGGTTCGCGCAAGGTCTACTGGAAGGGTGCCGGCTGGGTAGACAGCCCACTCTACGAGCGCACGGAACTCGTCGCCGACCAGGCGATCCCGGGACCGGCCATCGTCCAGGAATACGGGTCGACCGTCGTCGTCCCCGGCGGCTGGACCTGCACGGCCGACCGCTACCGCAACCTCATTCTCACCGCCAGGGAGACGCAGTCGTGAGCAGCCAGAAGAAAGCGAAGCTCGGCCCGATTGAGCTGGAAGTCATCCACGGAACCATCCGTGCTGCCGAATTGGAGATCGAGGCGGCGGTGGAGCGCACCGCGCGCTCGCCGATGATCCGCGATCAGCACGACTATCGTGTCGCGCTGTTCGATGCGAAAGGCCGCAAGCTGACCGGCCGTTCCTACTCGGCGATCGTCGAGCCGGTGTTCGAATATTTCGGCGAGGACAAGATCTTCCCCGGCGACGTGTTTTTCTGGAATGACCCTTATAATTCCTGCGGTGGCATCGGCCATGTGCCGGATCTGTGCACCACAGTGCCGATCTTCCACGAGGACAGGCTGATCGGCTTCAGCCAGGTCTTCGGCCACCATGACGATATCGGCGGTGCCGTGCCGGGAAGTCTGCCGGTGCACGCCACCGATAGCGGGATGGGGGGCGTGCTGATCCCGCCGATCAAGCTCTATGAGCGCGGCGTGCTCAACGAGGCCGCCTTCCGCATCATCACCCGCAACTCGCGCCTGGAGGATCACCTTGCCGGCGATCTCGATGCCGAGATCGGCGCCTGCAAGCTTGGTTCGCGCCGTATCGTCTCGCTGGCCGAACGCTATGGTGTCGAGACGCTGGAAGCCGCCTTCGAGCAGATCCTGAAGAACGCGGCCGAAATCTTCAGGCGCGAAATCCTGCCGAAGATCAAGGACGGCGTCTATCACTACGAAGACTATATCGAGGCTGACGGCGTCGAGGACGGCAAAATCCACGCGCTCCGCCTCACCATGACCAAGACCGCCGACAAGATCGTGCTCGACTTCAACGGCACCGATCCGGAGGCCAAGGGACCGATCAACTGGTCGCTGGATGAGGTCGAGGGCCGCTATTTCCGCAAGTGGCTGGCGCCGGTGCTGCGCTCGCTGGCAGCTTCGCCGGAGCGTGCCGCCGAGATCGATTCCAACGAAGGCGTGCTGGACGTTATTGATGTGGTGTTCCCGCAGAAGGGCACACTGATCACGCCGACCTTCGGCAAGCCGACGGGCATGCGCTTCTTCCTGATGCTGCGTTCGCTCGGCGTGTTCGCCGCGTGTCTGTCGAAGGCGACGGACGGGCGTATGCCGGCCGACCACGAGACGATCCGCATCTGGGGCCTGACCGGTGGTAGGAACCGCGACGACTTCTTCCTGTTCCGCGAGGTTCTCGGTGGCGGTGGCCCGGGGCGGCCGTGGGCCGACGGTTCGGACGTTGTCCACATCGTGCCGAACTCACGCAACCTGCCGGCCGAGTTCTCCGAGACGCGCTACCCGATCATGGTCGAGCAGCTTGCGCTCAAGGAAGATTCCGGCGGGGCCGGCTTCCGCCGCGGTGGCTTCGGCTACGACAAGAAGATCCGTGCGCTTGACGAATGCCGGCTGATCTCCAATGCCGACCGCTCGATCCTTGGCTGCTACGGTGTCAACGGTGGCCAGACCGGTCAGATCTACCAGGTGTCGGTGATCGAGAACGGCGACGAAACAATCCATCCCGGCATGTCCGATACGGTCGTGGTCAAGCCCGGCGCCTCAGTGCGTGTTGTTACCACCGGCGGCGGCGGTTGGGGCGACCCGCTGGCGCGCGAGGCCGACAAGGTGGTCTATGACCTGCAATGCGGCCTGATCTCCGAACAGAGCGCACGCGACAACTACGGCGTCGTCGTCACGCTCAAGGGCCGTCAGTGGACCCACGACGCCGCCCAGACCCAGGCGCGGCGCGAGAAGCTGCGCAAGGAGCGCGGCATTCCGCCGATGTTCGACCGTGGCGAAACTTTCCGCGCCATGAAGGCCAAGGGCATGGTCCGCTATCCGGACAACTGGACGGACCCGGACGAGGGCTGGAACGCCGTCGGCGAGGGGGCATCCTTCCCCCAGGCCGCTGAGTAGGCGAGGACGGACGACGAGGGCGCTTCCCGATGGAGGCGCCTTCGGCACGAAAGAAAGCCGACAAAGGCGCAGAGCGCCATAGTGCCAGGGAGACGATCATGGAACGCCGTATGTCCTACATGACCCAGATGGAGATCGCAGACGCGATCGCCGCCGGCAGAGCCGTGATCGTGCCGACCGGCGCTACCGAGGCGCACGGCCCGCACATGCCCGTCGACACCGACACGCACCAGGTCGACCACATCGCCGTGTTGCTCGCCGAGCGCATCGACGCGATCGTGGCGCCGCCGGTCGCCTATGGCGTGTCGATGACCTTCGAGCATTTCCCAGGGACGATCTCGTTGTCGATCCCGACCTACCAGCTCATGTTGTTCGAGATCGGTGCGGCCTTGGTCAAACAGGGCTTCAACCACATCATCCTGCTCAACGGCAACCGCCCGAGCGGCACCGCCAACGACCAGGTGGCGCGCCACATGATCGACGAGCTCGATGGCGACCACGACTTCAAGGTCTCTGCCGTCAGCTACTGGGAACCGGCAGCGGACAAGATCCATGCGCTGCGCAAGTCGGTCGTCGGCGGCATGGGCCATGGCTGCGAGCTGGAAGCGTCCTTCCAGCTGGCGACACGGCCCGAATTGGTGAAGATGGACCGGCTGAAGGGCGCGAAATACGGCCCCGTCGGCTGGGATCTCGTCGCACCGACCAATCCGACGCGCACCTATGCGCGGCGGCCGCGCCCGGGTGCCGGCCATGCGGCGATATTCGGCGACCCGACCGTGGCAACGGCGGAAATGGGCGAAAAGTCGATCGCGATCATCATCGACGTGCTGGAGCAGACCTTCACAAATCTGCAGGGCTCGTATCAAGACCGCAAGGATCGACCAGCCTGAAGTGGCCAGTCAGGGATGCCAGCCGAGCTCGATCGAGAGCGTGTGCGTCATCAGCAGCAGCGCTTCTTTAAGCCCGTCCATCAGGGCCTGATCGCGCGCCACTTTCTTGAGATAGACAAAACTAATGCAGCCCACCACCGTGCCCTTGCTGCCGAACACCGGCGCAGCGATGGAGCCGGTGAAGCTCTGCACGTCGCCCTCGGTCTGCGCAAATCCGGCCTTGCGCACCTCGTCGAGGCGCTGGCGCAGCACGGCGGGATCGGTGATGGTCAGCGTTGTGAGCGGTTCGAGCGGCTCGGCGCAATAGGCGGCAACGAACTCGGGCGTCTCATGTGCCAGCAGCACGAGACCTTTGGAGCCGGCGTGGAGCGGGATGTGGTAGCCGTACTGCGCCTTCGATATCTCCTGGAGTTGTCGCTTCTCGGCATGGATGATCACGGAGAAGCTGCCGATGCGCTCGACCACCTGCACGTCGACACCACGCATG
>Ga0066256_1001190_pt1 | contig 38874 bp, 43 predicted proteins | sample ThiBio_1000_biof_FD_87107 | JGI IMG/M metagenome (GOLD analysis project Ga0066256, IMG submission 87107) | Wastewater bioreactor microbial communities from Cape Town, South Africa - Thiocy_expt_1000_biof (version 2) | ecosystem: Engineered > Bioreactor > Thiocyanate-remediating >... | reverse complement strand
CGCTACGCTGCGGGAACACTTGACCCGGACGTCCGTGTGCCTTCCTCGATAAGCCCCGCGAATATGGCCCACAACCATGACGGTCATACGAACTCAACAGGACAGTTGCGACGCAGAACCTAACAGCCCGACGCGGAAGGTGTTCTCGGCCAGCGAGTCGTCGACGGCCGAGGTCTTGGCATTGGCCTTCTTGACGAGGCAGGGGACCAGGCCGTCCTCGGGGAAGCGACCCTTTGCCACCAGGCGGGCGATGACGCGGTAGCGGCGACCGCCGGCCGGGGTCTCGAAATCGCCGGTCTCGTTGCCGTCGGCGTCGAGAACGGCGCGGACATTGATGCCGAGGATCAGGTCCTCGCGGCGCTCGACATCGAACTCAAGCTCATCGAGGCCCGCATCGGCGTCGACTTCGCGAACATTGTCGTTCGACAGATGGATGCGGTTGAAGGGAATGTCGCGCGACCGCGAGAACTCGATCATCGCGAGGGCGGGCTTCTTCTTGGCAGCTCGGGCCATGGTGGGGTACTCCGTGACGGGCGCCGAGAGCCTCTCTCTCCGCTATCAACCCGTCACGAAATCCCCATCCCCTCTCTCACTCTCTGGAACGCCGATGCGGGCGCCTGCCTCACCGGGCGGGGAGCGACGGCCGCGGCGCGTCCACCCCGTATTTCCGCCGCAGCGTGTCGATCGCCGCCTCCTGCCGGACGATCCTGCGACGAAGCCGGTCGAGATCGGGACCGGACGCCTTGAGCAGATCGTCGAGGATGCGGCGGTATTCCGCCTCGTCCGCGCCGGTCCAGCGGCTCATCGCACGATGGTAGTGCCGCGCTTTCGGCCGCCGGCGGATCGCCTCGGCTTCGGCCCGGCGGCATACCGCCCGCTCGGCCAGCGCGAGATTGTCCCGGCGTCGGGCGAGGCCGGCTTCCATGCGCACGAGAGCGGCGTGAAGTCGCGCGCGGTCAATCACGCCGCCCGCCTGTCAGGCTCGGCCTCCACCGGGCGCAGCCCGTCATCGGGGGCGAAGGACAATATCCAGTCGGCCGCCTTGCTGGCCTGGCTGGCGGCGCGGACCACGGCGCGGGAATCCTCGCGCAGCACGTCGAGCCAGGAGCCGATATAGTCGGCATGGCGCACGGTCGGGACGATGCCGAGCGACGCGCAGCAGAATGCGGCGCTCATCTCGGCGATCAGTTCCTCGAAGGCATATTTCTTCGTGCCGAAGGAGGAGGAGAAATCGCGGTTCAGCCGGCTGCGATGGCCGCTGGCGTGACCCAGCTCGTGCAGGGTCGTCCGGTGCCAGTTGATCGGCTCGAAATAGGCTTGCGGCGGCGGCACGACCACATAGTCGTCGGCCGGCACATAGAATGCCCTGTCGCCGCCGATGCGGAAGTCGACGCCCGTCGCCCTGATCAGCGCCTCGACCCTCGGCTCGATCAGGCCGGGGGGCGGCGGCGGAACCGCGACGGTGATGTCGTCGGGCAGCCGTTCGCATTGCGCTGCATTGAAGACGGTGAAGCGCTTGAGGAAGGGGATGGCCTGGGCTTCCTCGCCGGTCTCGCGCGCCCGGCGCTTCTCGTCCTCTGGGACGAAGCGGTCGGCATAGACGACGGTGGTGCCCTGCTCGCCCTTGCGGACATTGCCGCCGAGCGCGGCGGCCTGCCTGTAGGTGAGCCAGCCCTGACCGGGAAAACCGTGCTGCACGACGGCGCCCCAGAGGATCAGGATGTTGATGCCGCTGTAGCTGCGGCCGGTGGCGGCGTTCCTCGGCAGGCCGAGCGGCGCTTTCGCCGACGCCGTGCCCCAGGGCTGGACCCAGGGGAAGCGGCCGGCCTCGAGCTCGCCGATGATCTTGCCGGTGATCTCGTCATAGAGGTTCGTCCGGTCCGAGCCGGCGCGAGGGGTGCGGTCATGTCTGGACATCGCGGTTCTCCGCGACGGGCGCCGGGAGCCTCTCTCCCAGCCCTCAACCCGTCACGGCAAACCCCGTCCGCACTCTCACTCTCGGGGGGCGTTGCGGGGTCTCCCCGCAGAAGGGGGTGCGTCGGCAACGAAGTGCCGACCAAGGGGGAAGGCTTTCCCCCCGCAAGACCGTAAAACCGTGGAAGTGTATAAATGCAAAAGCGTAGATACGGACCGCCGGAAATCGCGAAATACCGCCAGCCTCGAAATCGCTCCGGTCCCGCCCTATCTTGCCATCCATGTGCAACGCCTATGAACAGCATGTGAAATGGGTCGAGTATTGCAGGATGATGCAGGCGCTGGAGCTTGGGATTCCGACGCAACAAAGCGACCTTGACCTTCCCGAACATGACGACATCCGCATCAACCAGATGGGTCCGGTGATGCGGGCGACGGCGAACGACCGCGAGGTCGAGCTGGAGCGGATGAATTTCGGATTGCCGTCGAACCGGCCCGAGGGCGGCCCGGTGTTCAACTTCCGCTCGGAAGGGCGCGATTTCTCCAACACCCATCGCTGCCTCGTCCCGGCCTCGGCCTTCTTCGAGTTCACCGGCACGAAATATCCGAAGACCAAGCACCGCTTTACGCTGAACGGAGCGCCCTTCCTTGCCGTCGCCGGCATCTGGCGCGAGGCGCAGGGCAATCACCCGGCCTCCTTCGCCATGCTGACGACCGATCCCGGTCCCGACGTGAAGCCGATCCACGACCGGCAGATCGTGGTGCTGCGGCCGGAAGATTGGGCGGCCTGGCTATGGCTGACGAAACCGGAGGCCGAGTTATTACGGCCGCTGGAGCAAGGCTCCCTCTCGGTCGAGACGGTGCGGAAGGGTGCCGACTAGCCCCATCGCCGCTTCCATCCGCCACTATGACGGCGGCATCCGACGACGAAAGCGGCCGTCAGCTTCTCCAACATGCGATCGTGCGCTCGACCGCTTCCCGGCCGAGGTGACGCCTTTCCTTGAAGAGTCTAGGGTAGATTTGTGGAAGTTTCGGAGCTGTTGGCGGGGGCATGGCGGATATATTTGAGAATGCGGTAACTTCGATTGTGCTCGGTATCGAAGATTTCCGAGAGGGTTCCGACGCGCGCATGTTGAGTGCGGCGCGCAACTACTATGCGGGCGTGCTGTTACTGGGCAAGGAATGCCTCGTCCGTGCCGCCCCTGACGCCGATCCGATGGAGATCATCGGCGCGAAATTCGAACCCGTCCCCGATGGTGACGGCGGCGTTGACCATGAGGTTGTCGGCTATGCGACGGTAGATCTCGCCCAGCTCAAGAGCCGATTCAAGAAATTCGGCTTGTCCTGGCCTGACGTGAACATCGAAAAGCTGCAACGATTCCGAAACAATCTTGAGCATTATCACCTGGCCGAACCCGTTGGAGCGCTGAAGGAGGCGATCGCCGCCTCATTTCCGATGGTTATCGACTTCCTGGAGACGCTGAAAGAAGACCCGCAAGACGTCTTGGCGGACGTCTGGGATACAATCCTTGAAGAGACGAATGCCTTCAATAAGGTCCAGAAGAGCTGCATGGACAGCCTTCTGCGCCTGAATTGGCCTGGTGAGATCGGGCAACTGGATCGTATGTCTTGCACCAATTGTGGCTCGTCTCTTATCGGTCAGACCGACCGCGACAATATCGAGAGCGAAGCGGCCGATGCCAAATGCTTCCAGTGTGGCCATGAGTACGATCAGCGGCAGCTTGCTGAGATGGTCGTGTCGGCGAGCTACGAGATCGACGCCTATTATGCCGCCAAGAACGGTGACTCGTCACCGATCGCGACATGCCCCGAATGCAGCGCCGACGCCTATGTCGAGAATGGAGAAATGAGCATTTGCTTTGCATGTAAGGAAACGATCGGTGGCGAGTGCAGTCGATGCAGTGCCGACATCACGGTCCATGAGTACAATCCAGACTATCCCGGTTTGTGCAGCTACTGCGCTCACACCTGGGAAAAGGTTATGCGAGAGTGACGAAGGATATTGTCATCCGCACCGCCGTCGAGGCGGATAATTTGATGGAGATGGTGCGAGCCTCTGCCGCACGGGCTCAACAATGGATGGCGTCGCAATCGGGGGACCCGCTGGACCTGTTGCGCCGGATGAAGTTCGATCCAATTGGCTTCCATCCCCTCGAGGATCGGCCGTTAAATCTGATCGAGCAAATCAATCAGACTTGGACCTTCGCCGTCGCCATCGCGGCTGCCCGCCAATTGTTGAACCTACATCCAGACGTGAGCGGGTTTCGGCTCGCCCCTGGCGCGCACGCATCGCTTGAACTCGACATCATGAGTGAGGAAGCCGGCTATGTCGGCGCCGAGACCTTTGCGGCTGTCAATCCACGCAACAACGGCAAGCTGGCAGCCGATCTTGTTAAGCTCGCATCTCGCATGGAGCGATATAAGTACGTATTTTTCATGTCACCCTTGTTCCCCGGCAACGAACGCCGACCGCAGTTCGAACGCAATGGGATAGAGGTCTGGTCTGTCGATTTCTGACCAGGACGAAAGGGTTGTCCGACAGGGTGGTCGTCGGTGGTTGCAGCAGACTGAGAGAGGCGATGAACCCAAACTTCTCGGGTCACGCACGCGGTGATGCGACTACTGTCCCTTTCTCTCCTGGTCGTCCGTCCACCATGTAGATCTGCCAGCCGAGCATCTCGACGTCGCTGGGTAGTTCCCAAGATGTCAAGACAGTTTGGTATAGGCACTCGGGACTGCCGAAGAAGTCCAAATAGGGCTGGATAGCACCCCAATCCATTCCAAGCGACTTAAGCTCGACCAATAGCAGCGTCGGCCCGAATTGGGTTCCTTCACGGGCTAGCGCCATCGCGAGTTCAAGTAGAACGCGCCCCCTTTCGCCACCCGATAATTGCTCGAACCTCATCACTCGACCATTGGTCAGATGACTTTCCAACACGTAGACAGGTGCGTCAAGATCATCTCTCTGAAGCTCGTCCTCGTCGTCTTCCTGCTGCGTCCGCTGGACAAATTCCCCTTTCTTTACGAAATCACCGGATACGCGAGTGCCCAAGCTGCGCAACGCGAACTCATCAATCTGGAGCAAGTCCATGATTCGACGAAGATCGCACACAATGCGGTTGTCACCGCGTCCGCTTAGATAAACCGCGCTTGATCGGGCGTGGTTTCGGCTAACCGTTTTTCCATCAAGGTCTAGAGTGAGGATGCCTCCTGTTTGAACGGAGAGCCGATGTTCGGCGGGGGCGTCGAATATGATTTCGTAGTGGACGTTGTTGTTTGCGAGCCAACGCCGGATATTGTCACTCGCCTCAAGTATGCTCACCCACTCGCAAATAGCGGATTTGCCACTGCCATTAGGCCCGATTAGAAATGTGGTCTTGGCGAAATCGATCTGCGTGCCGGGCGTGAAGAGCGGTGAACGCTCAAGCCTTAGAGTTCGCACGAATCCGAAAACTGCCTGATTTCCGCTATGTTCAAACGATGTGCGGTATTCGTGGAGCGCTTTCCAGCTCTGCAACACATTGACGGGAAAACGCACGCCGCTTTTCTTGTCGATCAGGTTCTCGTGCGCTCCGCACATCCAAATACCATTGGATGCGTGTTTTAGTTGCGCAGGCTTTAGCCCGCCCTGCCCACGGGGGCCACGAAGAGAGGCGGCGTGAATATGGCTGGCGGAGCCGGGGTCCCCGTACTGGGCAGGGGCGACCGCTGGCCCGGGGGGCAACCTCTGGCCGCCCGGGTAGGAACAACGATAGCCCGCCCCGGAAGCGGTGACATGGCGCGTCGTTGATGTAAAACCGTGCCGCGTCACGTAGATCGTACTCCGATTTGCGAGGCCCTAAGATACACAACTGAATAGACCAAATTACCTTCATTCACTTAAAATCGCGCGTTTTCACGCGAATTTCTCCGATATGCCCATATCCGTCCGTGAGCGTGCGCCCCCGGAATGGGCGCGGTGGCAACCGAAGCGTTCCGAAAATGAAGAGCCAGACCCGACCATGTGCGCCCCCCAATCAGTACCGGAATCCGAGCAGACTACCGCTCGCGTCGGTATCCGTCAGACGCAGCCGAACGAGCGCTTCATAGTCGAAGCCCGGCGAAAAGTCGCTGACCGGGACCATGTCGGTGTTGAGGGTGCAGATATATTGAAAGTCGTATTTTGCGGCCATCGCTGCCGCTAGTTCGAGCGCGTGGGCTCGCTGACGGGGATCAACGCCGTCGAAGATCGTGCTGTCGTGAATCAGGAAGTCGATCCCGAGACCGCGCTGCCGCGCGAATGAGATCAGCATGAGATCGTAGCAGAAGATTTTCATCTTGCTGATACCCTCGCTCGGGCTACCGGCAATCTCTACGTCGAACTTGTAGCCCGTATCATCGATGTCGATGACTAGGCGACCGGGCGATTTGTAGAGACTCTCGGAGAATTCAGAGAACAGGCTGAGCGCCTGTGACCAGAGTGCGCGCCGTTCTTCATAATCGAGTGCTGTCGCTCGCTTCAACTCCACGGTCTCGACCTTGATCGTGTCCGCCTTCGTGGTCATCTGGCGAAGCTGGGTGATCCTGTTGGTCAGTTCATCGACCTTCAGCCGGGTGGCGGCATGCAGCTCCTGTAGCTGCGTCAGTTCCTCCAGCGCGCCCTGTCCGGCAAGCGCGCTAAGGTAGCCGGCACGGCGATCCGTGAGAGTCGCTATGTTCGTCTCGCGCTCGCTGACAGCAGCCTCAAGCGCGGCAATCTCGCTGGCGATGAACTCGCGGCGGTTGGCGATAATCTGCGCATTGAAAGCCCGCGCATCCTCCAGCGTCTTCTTGACGGCGCCAGGCAGGGCGATGCCCGCCTCACCGTAGAGAGCTTCCAGCCGGTCTTCGGTCGGGACATCTTCGCTGACCAGCGAGTCGCGGTAGCGATCGAGCCGGCGCTTATCCACGATATTGGCGTTGACCAAGCCGTGGATTTCGCCGGTCAGGACGTTCGCCTGGCCCTCGATCTCACGGTACTGGGGAAGCACGCGGAAGCTTGAGAGAGCATCGCGCTCGCGTTCGAGCTGTGTCGACAGGCGAAGGCGTTCGGCTTCGAGTTCACCGAGGGACGCCAGTTCGCCGTCGACCGCTCCGGTCTTGATCGCCTGTTTGAGCGCATCGAGTGCGTTTTTTTGATCCTTGAGCTGCTGCCAGGTCGCAGCTTTCTCCCAGTTCAATCCGAGAAGGAATGCGTTGTGGACCTGGATATCCCAGGTCTTCTGATTATCGAAATACTTGAAGGGGATGTTGTACGCGGCTGTCTGGTTACGCACGAAATAGGAAAGCAGCGACCGCGCCGAGGGCTTGTAGCCCGACTCGGCAGACAACTCGCTGATGCCGAACAGCGCCCAGGCGAGGACCGCTCGCCATTTCTTCGCGTCGAGACCGGGCACGCCTTCCTTGTTAGGGGTCGGGCGGACAGGCCAGTCGTCGGTCGCGCCTTCGATCGCGAAGAAACCGGGCGTGTCGGTGGCTCGCGTTACCGCGACGTCGCGGCCGGACAGGGAAAGCTCCAGCGTGAATGCCCAACCCTGCAAAGCCTCGATGCGAAGTCCCTTCCCGGGTGAGGTATTGCTTGCGAGACAGAAGTCGATGATCTCGATGAGCGTCGATTTGCCAAGTGCGTTCGTCGTGTCCTTGTCGCCGGCCGAGGTGGATCGGTCGGCCAGTATGAGATTGACTCCTGGCTGAAGCAGAGCGGCGTGGAAGCCTTTGTGATTGGCGCGAACAGCTCGGATCATGAGGCGGTCCTGACGATGAGGCCGTCTCGAATGTCGATGGCGCCGATGAGATAGAGGAGATTCGAGGCCAGCACGAACCGCTCGAAAGTTCCGACGTTCGGCTCCGTGCGCAGACGCTCCCAAAGGCCCGAGAAGGTCATGGGCATGCTGAGGTGGGCAAGCAGCGTCGCGCCGACACCGATCAGCGCCTCGTTCTGCGGGATATGTTTGGTCGGAAGAATCATTTCTCAAACACGTCGCAGATTTCGAAAAGATAGATCAGCACCGCGATACCAGCAGTCTTGTCCGCCTGCCGACGCAACCCGCGTTGGGCAAAGGCGCACATCAGCTCGAACAGCTCGTCGCCCTTATGGCCCTCCTTCCGACGCGCGTAATATTCCTCAAGGAAGCCGGCTTTCAGGCGTTCGGGAAAGTCCGGATCGAGCTGCGCTTCGGCCTCGACATAGTCGCCAACGGTAGCTCGCGAGGTCAGACCGGCAGCAATGATATGCCGAGATCCGTTCGATAGAGCGTTCTTCTTGATCTTCTCGTCGGGCGCGGTGAGATCGAACGATCCATTGCCTACAGGAGCTTGGCTGGCGACCCACGACACAGCGTTCTGCAATTCGGGAAAGGCAACGTCCGCAAAAGCCGCCTCCATCGCCTGGCGAACCTGCTCTTCGTGGCTTTCCTTCAGTTGCTGCAACGTCGCGGTGGGCCAATCAGCCTCGACCTTGTCGATGATCGTATGGTGGTCGGTGCAGAGATAGATAAGGTTGCGGACGTTATCGCGCTCCGCATCGGTCATGGAGGCGTCGTAGCGCGCGGCGGTCGGCTTTTCACCCCGAATATGTGCCGCCTCGCCGACATAGGTGTCGTCTCCCACCTGGGCGTCGTAGGTGAGATGCTTGCCGCATTTCGGAAAGGCGCAGACGCCGCCGCTTCGAAACGCCAGGATGATTCTCGTCGGATAACTAGCGCCCACGCCGACCGCCCATCTGCGCGCGCGTGCCAGGACGGCGGGTCGTTATCTGTGGAGGAGCGCTGGCATCGCCGAGCTGGTGAATCCGCAATGCGGGCCGCTGCGGCAGCTTGACCGTCAATTCGAGCTCTCCCCCCACAGCTTCCACATAGCTGCGGAGAGTGGAGAGATACATATCGGTCTGTCGCTCGATCTGAGAAACCGAGGGCTGCTTGATGTTGAGCGCGGATGCGATCTCAGCCTGGGCCTTACCCGCAATCTGCCGCAACTCGCGAAGGCCCTCGACTTCCTGCTTCAAATCCTGATAGCGGGCGTCGATCGCTGCCTGCTCTTCGGCAGGGAGCGCGGCAATGATGTCATTCAGGCTCCGACCCATCTCATTTGCCCTTCTTTGCGGATTTCAGGCTTTCCAGATGCTCGGAAAACCGTAGATCCGCCTTTGCGATCAGCGTTTTGTAGAAGCGCTTCTGACTGACGCCCGATTTGTCACCCGCTACAAGAACGATGGCTTTGCGCTCGGGATCGAAAGCGAAGGCCGCACGCCATTCGCCATCGCTGCCTTCGAAGCGCAGCTCCTTCATATTGGCGTGTTTCGATCCTTTGAGCGTGTCGGCGTGAGGCCGGCCAAGCTGCGGTCCGTAATCGGACAGCAGCTTGGGGGCGGCGATCAACGCGACCCGGACATCACGCTCAAAAGTCAGAACCTCAGCCTCGAAGGCGGAGTGGAATTCGACCTCCCATTCCATATAGGTTAGAACCTATATCCGGTCAATGGGAAGGATGCGGGGCGGTTCTGGCGATACCGTCGTGGTGCGACGGCAGCTCTTAGCCCAAGCGTCCAGATCATCGACTGCATAGCGGACCCATTTGCCGAACTTATGATAGGCGGGGCCTCCTCCTCGCGAGCGGTAGCACTCCAACGTATGTGCTTCGAGGGCGAGGTAGCGCGCCGCCGCCTCAGTGTCGACGAAACGAACTGGTCCCGCCTCGTCGACGAACCTGGCGCGCTTGAGGATGTCCGGCGTTGGCCAGCGGCGATCCGGCTTTGCTCTATCGGACATGACCGGCCTCCATCGCTTCGGTGCGCTTCGAGCCAGGCGGAACCGAGCGGTTTTCGCCGCTGCGGTGACGATAGGGTCTGTAATTGCCGAGACGGGTGGGGGACTAGCGCCCCGACCGCAGATAATTCGAACATCCCTGACTCCGCGCGACAGTCCGGGGAGCGGGCGTAAACATTAGTCATGCCGTTCCCACATAGATTGAAAACTGTCAGAAAACTGCGTATATTTCTGACAGGAGATTTATCATGCAGCGACTGACCGAACAGATTCTGGCGCATACCGAGGGTTTGCCCGAGGGCGCTCCAATCGCCGCGAAAAGCCTGCTCCATCTCGGCAACCGCCCCGCATTGGACCAGGCATTGTCGCGACTGGCAGAACGTGGCCGGCTGATACGGGCCGGGCGCGGCGTTTACCTACGTCCGGTTTCGAGCCGGTTCGGCGTTCGCGCGCCCTCCGTCGATAAAGCCGTTGAAGCCCTTGCGACGCAGCGTGGTGAAATCATCGTGTCGAACGGAGCGGCGGCTGCCAATGCGCTCGGGCTCACGACCCAAGTACCGGTCCGGTCGGTCTATCTGACCTCGGGCCGAAGCCGGACCATGACTCTGGGCCAGCAGACTATTGAGCTGCGCCATGCGCCACGCTGGCAGTTGGCGTTGGCCGATCGCCCTGCCGGGCAGGCCGTGCGCGCACTCGCCTGGCTGGGACCGGAGAAGGCGGAAGCGGCCTTGAAGACGCTGAAACACAAGCTGCCGTCTTCTACGTTCGGCGAGCTTGTCGCGGCCGCGCCGCAACTACCGAGCTGGCTCGCCAGATCGGTCGGCAAGGTCGCTCATGGCTGAAGCCTTCGTCACATTGTCAGCGAACGATCGGCGCGAGGCTCTTGCCGTTGCCGCCGATCGATCCGGCCGCCCGGCCCATCTGCTTGAAAAGGACGTGTGGGTCGTCTGGACTCTCGCAACGCTGTTCGGGTCAAATTTCGGCGAACATCTCGTATTCAAGGGCGGCACATCACTGTCAAAGGCTTATTACGTCATCCGGCGTTTTTCCGAGGACGTGGATCTCACCTACGACATCCGCGCCATCGCCCCCGACCTGGTGGGCGAAAACGGCGAGGGCCTGCCGAAAAACCGGAGTGAGGAGAAGCGATGGTCGAAGGCAGTCCGCCACCGGCTGCCAGAATGGGTCGACGGAACAGTCCGACCTCTCCTTGCCCGCGCGATCGACGCGCAGTCGTTGCCTGCAACGTTCAGGGCCGAAGGCGACAAGCTGTTCATCGACTATGAGGCGACCTCTTCGGGATCGGGCTATGTGGCTCCGAGCGTGATGCTGGAATTCGGCGCCCGCTCGACCGGGGAGCCGGCCAGCCCGCGCGATGTTGTATGCGACGCGGCCGGATTGGTCGACGGCGTCGAATTCCCAGCGGCTCGTCCCCGGGTCATGCATGCCGAGCGAACCTTCTGGGGGAAAGCGACGGCAATGCATGTTTATTGCCTCGAGGGCCGGTTGCGGGGCGATCGGTTCGCCCGTCATTGGCACGATGTCGTCCGACTGGATGATGCGGGGGTCGCCAACGCCGCAATATCGGATCGTGAGCTCGCCGACGCGGTTGCCCGCCACAAAACCATGTTCTTCGGGGCGAAGACGGTTGATGGCGAGGTTATCGACTACGAAGCCGCCGTCGGTGGAAAGCTGCAACTCGTGCCGGACGGAGATGCGCGCGCTGCGCTGGCAACGGACTATGCGCACATGGTCGAGGATGGGTTGCTGCTTGACGACGCGGAACCCTTCGAGGCGCTGATCATGCGATGTGCGGACATCGCCGGGCGAGCCAACCGTGCTGCGAAGTGATGATGGGAGATAGGGTGTCGAGCTATTTTACGGATCGTGAATATGGGGCACGCCCTGCAACAATCGATGTCATTGGTGACCGTCTGTGGCGGGTCTTTTCACCTTGATCGAGACGAGGATTGGCGATGGCTCGTTTGGCTTTCGCTTTCCGGAACAGTGCCCCGACGGGAATGGTCCGTGCGGATGTGACGTCCAAGCCTTCAGCCGGGTGCTGGGCGCCGAGGTGCCGTGGATCGAATGGCCGTTCTCTGTGAACGAAGTGCCCGATACGCCGGTGATCCTCGATCTGCTCGAGTTTTGCGCCAGCGCCGTCGGCGAGCCGATTCAAGGCAGTTATCATTCCTACTTCGGTCACCATCACTTGAGCTGGAACCGGGACGGCGGCCTTGCTCGGTTCGTAGCCGACGTAAACCTCCTGTTTCGCCGGAACGCGATTGCGTATGAACTCACATCGAGCGGACAGGCCCGCCGGCTTCTCCCACAGCCGGTCGCCGATGTTCTCGGTTGGGCGATGTTTCATACCGGTGATGCGGAGACGGACCGCCTGCTCGAAGCCGCTCGCCAACGATTTCTATCGCTCAAACCTGAAGACCGGCAGGACGCGCTGGAGAAACTGTGGGATGCCTTTGAACGGCTGAAGACACTGGAACCCGGCGCCAACAAGCGCGCTCAGGCCGAAGCGATGCTGGACCGTGTCGCCACGCCGGACTCTGGATTCCGGGAAGCCCTTGGGCGGGAGGCCGCTGAGCTGACCTCCATAGGGAACAGCTTTCGCATTCGTCATTCCGAGACGACCCAAGAAACCCTGACCTCTCTGGATCAGGTGGATTATCTGTTTACGCGGATGTTTGCATTTGTGCGTGTGATCCTGAGAGGGACCGGGCGTGGCGGATGATCTTTATCGGCTTATCTTCGGAATTCTGCACGGGATGAGCCACGCCCAAATGAGTCAGGAGCCGGGGCTGGTCGCTGGGCTGGTCGTGCCGGCACCAGAGGGCTTCTCAAAACGGCAGCGTATCGAACTTGCGCTCGAAAACCTCACGCAGGCGGACTTGGCTCGACTGGCGCTCAAATTCGCTGCTGCTCGCAGCGACATCCCGCTTGATGAGGCGGGCCGCAAGGTGCTTGAGGCTGATGATCCACCGCTGACGCAGATCACACGACGAGACGTCGCGCGGATTCTCGACAACGACCTCGCCGGCGAGCGTAGCACCGTGGAGGTCGTCGAGAGCTACTTCCCGCTTTCCTCACCATTCGAAGCCCTTTTTGGCAGCAAAGGCCAGAGCCTGCGCGACCGCATCGCCCGGCACATGGATCACAATCCCGGCGATTGGTCGGTCGAACAACTGTTTGGAGAAATCGGGGCCTTCGATTGTTCCAGGGCCAGGTTCGGCGCCTTGCTCGAACAAGCTGTTCACCCCCTTTCCCGATCAGGTGATGAGCAGACGAAGACAGTCGAAGCGTTGAACAGGGTGCTCGCGCGGGATGGATATGAGCTTGCGCAGGATGGCGAGGTATCCGGCCATCCGCTTTTCAGTTTCCGCTCTCTAGTGCGGGGGGTTGGCGGCCGGCCGAAAAACCTGATCTTTGCGTCACGAGGACCGAAGCCGGAAATCGGCTTCGCCGATGCGATCAACAACGACATCGTCATTCTGTCCGGCGAAGAGAGCTGCCTGATCTACGACCGGCCGATCAGCGCGAGCGGCCTTCTGTGGTCGGAACTCGTTTCCTGGTGGGGCGACGTTACGCCCGGTGCTGATGCCGCAAGACTCGGAGCGCGTCTCCAGGAATCCCTGGCCTCGGATGCGGAACGCAAGCTTTTCGCGGCCTACTTCAAGGCTTATCGGTCTACCCTCGGCGAGGCGCTGCCCGCGCTGCTGCCGCAGGTCTACCTTCACTATGATCCTGCCGTCGTAAAAACCCTGCGTCACCGGCTTCCATTGCCGCGTCAACGCATGGACTTCCTGCTTCTGTTACCCAGCCGTCAGCGCGTCGTGATTGAGGTCGACGGTAAGCACCATTTCTCGGAAAACGACCTTCCTTCATTGAAGGTCTATGCCGATATGGTGTCGGCCGACCGCGAGCTGCGCCTTGCGGGATATGAGGTCTATCGGTTCGGTGCAAATGAACTGGTCGGTGACGGCGCCGAAGCGAAGATCAAGGATTTCTTCGACAAACTTTTTCGCCTGCATCGCATTCGCCAGTGAACTCACTCGCTGATCGGTTGGCGTATGATCAAATCAGGGCGCATTCTCGATCTGGCGGGCAACCCATTGGGTATGTTCACGAGAGAACGCTCGCTCGGCTTCATTTATGAAGGCAGAAAACTTCTCTTCGCTGTCAATCGTGCCAAGCCGCGTCTGCAAGATGCCGATCTCGTGGGCGGTGAGGCTGTAGGCAGAAGCGAGTTCGTTGAATTTCTTCAGTTGGATCCAACCTATGGCGGAAGACGCTATCACCAGCAAAGGTTCGGTTGGCCAAATCATCCATGGTGGATCATGGCGGATTCGGAGGAGAGCTAAAGCGATTGCGGCACCTTGAACGAGGACGCATATCAATATCCATAGGCGAAAACGCTGCCTATTCCAGGTAACCTTTGCTACATACCATTCGCGTTGGTCCGTAATCCGGTCAGTATTATATCGTTGAACACGCTCTGCGAGAGGCAGAGCACGAACCGCATTCATTTCGTTGGTGATCTGATCGCCGGTTACCGGCCGACGGCTTATCGAGTCGCGGACGTGGCTGTTGGCATCCAGAATCGCCCTCAGAAACTCCGAGAATTTCTCTGCTACTGTTGAGAGTTTCGGGGCATCTTCGAATGGCTCAGCTCGCATCATGTAACGCCAGGTTGATGTCTTGATCGACTCCGCCAGCGCTCGGCACCCGTACCACTCTTTCTCAGGTTTTTGGACTGCCATATATAGTAGGAGGCCCGTAGAGGCGGCCAGAACTAACGCATAAGCGATGTATAGATCAGGAGACGCTCCAAACCAAATAGAGATCGTCGCTGCGACAGTGAGCAGAAGGTACTGCAGCCGAATAAGCCTTAGATAGGTGGACTGGGCATCGGCGGCGGAGCCGTCTGCCGAGCGGTACAGGGCGGGAAAACTATCAGGCGTCATATCGACGGATCTCCGGGCTATTTCAGTTCAGCGGCCAATTGATTCCACTGGACGACTTTCACGCCGTGCTTCGCCACCCAAGGCGGATTTTGCCGTGGGGCGCCCCCCTTGGGGTGAACCGCCACCACCTTTTTCCCAAGAGCGAGGCTGGTCTCCACTTCCCAAGTCACCCAACGGCTTTGCGCAGTATTGTCGGAGATGTAGACGACACAAACAGATGAGCGCTCTATCCGCTCGCTGATCTTTTGTTTGATATATTCTGCGCGTTCGCTGTCGTAGGGCTCGCGAACAGAATGATCGTTGAACTCGATATCACTGTTCTCGTTCTTCGCATGCGCGCGCAGAAGATTGACCTCGTCCATATCTTCGGTTGCAAAACTGATAAAGACATTTCGTTTGCCGCCCTGAAGCGCCGCCTTGGCTTTCTCCTCCAGGGACCGAATGTCGCCTAACCTGCTCCAGCTCCCGCTACTCCCGCCGCCCATATCAGACCCCCTCAGCCTTGAATTCATTACATGCTATGCACGCTCCACAAGGTGTTTCACCCCCGAGATGACAGGAATAAGTGCCCTCGATGCCTTTAAGCATCGCGACTTCGATGACTTCCTGCTTGTGGAACGACGAGAGCGGTGCAAGGACCTTTATTTCACGCCCCATGCTCCTTGCGATCATTGCCTCCGCCTCCTGCAAGAACGCCGATGTCTGGTCAGGAAACAGGCTGGTTTCCTCATGGAGGAGTCCAATCGATATCGCATCGGCGTCGCGCTGAAATGCGTAGGCTGCTGCTACAAGCAGAAAGAGGAGATTTCGACCAGGAGTAAACGCATCCTCCAGCACTCGCTGGTTCGGGTCCGTCAACCCGGACTTAATGAGGCGGCCATAGCCCGACAGGTCGGCCACCTCCAAATCTGGTAGCTGCAACTTGGCCATCGCTGACCGGCAAGCCGCGTGCTCTCGATCGCGGGATCGCTGCCCATAGTCGATGAAAATCGGATATTGCTGAATCCCTTCCTCTTTTGCGAGGTAGGCGACCAGCGTGGAATCAAGCCCACCGGAAACGAGAGTGACAATGCTCATGCTAACGCGCGCTCCGTATCTTGAGAACCCGCAACCCGCATCACTATCCAGATCGCCCAATCCATAAGGCCGACTGCAAATCCGAGCCTATTTGCATGTGAAATCAGTTTATCTTCTTGCATGTGATAGTGTGAAAGCTTCGAGATGGCTCGGCCGGCCCCTGTGTAGAGTCCAATAATCGTCATGTAGTTCAATACGTGGCGATCCAGGACTGCGAGATCGTAGATGATACCTGCGTTACGCAGGAACATACTCGCCTGCTTTGGCCCGATTCCAGCTACGTTCGACACAAGCCACGAGCGAGCGGTTGCCGCATCTCCGAAGGCATGCACGAGTGAGCACAGGTCCCCGCTTTCCTGCGAGACCGATTCGCGCGCAGAGGCCAATTGCATCGACTTTGATCGAGGAAAGCGATAATTTCGAAGGCTGCCGTTCACCAGTACAGGTTGACGGAGAACCCCGAGGATTTCATCGGCGAGTTCGGCCCGGGGTGCCGATGTGTTGAGGAGAAGCTGCCGTTTATCCAAAGCATCGGCGGTGGCTACGGCAAGCCCATACGGTACTTGACTGCTGAGCAGGCAGCATGAGAGTTCCCACCAGAGATTTCGCTCGTCAAGCGCACTCTGAGAGCGCTTAGCCCGCTCTTCAATCTCCGGGCATATTGCGGCAACGGCGTGCTCCAGCCTGGCAGCATCGTTTCTCATCTGAACAAATCCGGCATTTGATCCCGAAGTTGTTTTGAATTGGATTGGCCCAACAGGCTGACGGCAAATGCTTCTAAGCGATTTGTTGAAGCGGCAGCCTGCAAGTCGTGGGTTAGCTCCCGATAGTAGTCCAAATTATGGAAGGCAACTTTACCTGCGTAGTCTATATTATCGTCGGAGAGCGCAGAAACAGTGATGGCCGAAGCCGCCATCTGCGCCTGGTATGCGAAAAAATCGAAATGTTGGTAGTGATTTAATCTGTGCTGCTGTCGGTCAACGGCAACCCGGCACCACTCTAACCCATCGAAGCTGTCTGCTCCAGCTGCCGTTAGGATCGCTATACTCCATGGATTTCCCGTACCCAAGAGATGGATCGGCTGATAAAAGGATAAGCGATCAAGCTCGTTCCGGACGCGCCTCATGGTCTGTGCGCGCTGGATCAGCCCTCGGCCCAACTCGCGCTCCGCCAGCGCGATCATCGGTGGCTGGAGCTGGTCGGCGACATCCCGCACGACCTCGGGGAGAATAGTAAGATCGTACCCTTTCGACCTAGTGGCGGGAGCATGAATGATTGGAAGGACGGGGGCTTTGGTGAACTTCCTGTCTCGTTCGACCGCTGCGATGACTTGCCCAACCGCACGCTTTCTGTCCCTCGACGGATCCATCTCGTCGAAGCAATACACCCAATCGTGTGAAATCCCTTCCAGCGCCAATTCGAAATCTTGGGGCTTCCAGCTGTCGTCGTCGCGTCGCGTCGCTTCATAATTGCCTGAATCGACGAGGACAAATCCGCCTTGCGCGCGGATACGCTTCAGCTCCTGCTGGATACCTCGAGGGCGGCGGGGTGGAAACAGGTCGTAGGCGGAGACAAGGACCGTCGATGTACCGAAGAGACGAAGAGCCTTAAGAGCTTCGAGAGGAACGAGTTGTGTCTCGTGTGATGACACGGAGAGGAACAAGCTCGGAAGGGGGACTCTACCCGCAGCGATGGCTGATGGGCGGGTTGGCGCCATCCTCGGCGGGACGACAGTCGAAATCTTGCGCATCAGGTGCTGGATACCAGGATGATCGTCTTCTCCGGTCCAGCCCAGAAGATCAACCGCACTATAGCCGTTAAAGCCGTACGGCGCATTTGTCGGAATGATCTTAGCGGGAATAATCGGAATATTATATTGCTCAGCTAAGCGGAGTTCGTCCTTTACATTACTATTGTCCTTAGCTGTCGGCGACCAGAGCGGAACGACGCATTTTGTATTCTGGATTTCACGTTCGATCACGGTCGAGAAGTCGCCGACGATTTTATCGTCCCACCAAACATCCCATCGGGTTGAAAGTGTTTTTACTAATCTCTCCGCCTGTCCGACATCTTCTCGTGAATAGACTATGTAGACGTCTGACATACGTAATTACTCCCCCCAGAGTAGTGAATCAGAAGTCTCACAAATTATGCGTCGCCGCAACTGTCTAGGCTACGGCAAGATGCACGAGGCCAGGCAGCTCGGTACAAAGACGAGGCGAAGTCGGGAACAATCGTAACGCCGAGATCGGAGAGTGCAGCGATATCGGACCGCTGCTCCTCGTCCAGTATTACAATATTTTGGTGAGATCGCGTTGCGCAGAGTCGTCGAATTTCCGTTGTGCTCAATCCGTCCGCCACTAGAAGTGAAGGTGCATTTTCGAGGAATGAATCTGGGACCTCATCGAGTTGAGGTGAGAGCACTTCAACACCAAGCTCTTTCAGGCGGAAGCGCGCCTCCTCAAGCGTATACCGCCTTCCGATTGTAGATGTTGAGCCATGCAGAACAATCCGGTTTGGTGCCTGCCCTGTTATGGGCTCGCGGCTATTGAGCAAGTCGGTTTGCACCGGAAGGGTCATTGTCTCACAGTAGGCGGACACCGATCGGGAGGCGAGGTCCGCGGCTTCGGCCGCGGAAGTTCCGGCTTCGCCCCAATGATATGCAAACACGGCACTGAAGACATCCCCTGTTCCGATCTTGAAGACCCGAGATGAATAATATGCGGGAATGGTATTAGGTTCGGCATGACGCTCAAAGACGGTGACCCCCCGCACCCCTCTTTTTACGACTATCACAGTCACCCGATCGCCATTCGACATGGCTTTCGCGGCGGCAGTCGCCAAGTCGGTGCAACCCGCATAGCGGCAGAGCTCTAGCTCATTCATAACCAAAGCAAGCCGTTTCGCTGTCGAGCCATTGGCTCCAAATGGCTCAGGACGGACAGCTGTCTGAGGATCGTAAATCGCGCGGACAGCGTGCACGATGGCAGATCCTTCCAGGAACCCGAATCTCAGGACCACATCTCCCGAAACATGTATCGGAGGCTGCTGAGGAAATGACCCAGGTCGCGGCTCGATGTGTGGTTGAGACAGTGGGTGGAAGTACGCAAATGCGATCGCAATATCGGAATGGGTGCGGGATAGCCGCACACCGAGGTCCGACAGTTCGTCCGCTCCCGGGCTGCTCTCGTCCCGTGCATAGGTGTGAAGAGTGCTCCCTGGCGAAAGAGCACTGACGGCTGCCGCCGCGCGCCCGCCCGAGCCAAACTGTGCGTTCCACTTCGGCGTTTCGCACAATTCGCGATATAGTCCACCTGCGATTTGCATGATGCATACGTCCAGCTAATGGCCGATGATTGTCTGCATGCGGGCTAGTAGCGTCGCGGACAACTCGGCCCGACCTTGGTCGTTGTTGAGGTAGCGCACATATCGGAGATGGCGCAGGTCGAACGGGATATCGTGATCGCTTTGTGCAATGAGGATGACCTCTCGACCTAAGGTGTGCGCAATCCCGGCTTCGTAAAATACATTCGGATTTCGACCTGAGCAGTCACAGATCACGATGCGCGAACGATCAATCAGGGAAACGACATCCTGAATAATTGACGCATTCTCCCAGATGTCGTCCGCCCGTCGGCAACGAAGTCCGACACCTTGAGCAGCGTTTCGGATAGCATCAAAAACAGGATTAAACGCCGCATCGAAGGGCATCATGGCGGATGCAAGATGGGGGTCTAAATTCTCATGCTCGGCCAATGGGAAGACCGTTGGCCGCTGTCGCCGGGGGCGTACCTGGCGAAGTAAAAAGCGGTACAAGTCGACCTCTTTCACGGCCCAATGGTTGCGAGAGAATTCGAAATCTCGGGGCATGTCCAGTTCAGCCCGGCTATCATAAAGCAGTGAGTTTGTTAGGGGAGGAACGTCGGGGTCAAAGCTTACCTCGAGTGAGACTTCGCCCCCTACGATGCGCGCCCGGTTTATCTGCCCGACATACGCGGACTCATCGCCGGTCCCCTCTTCGCAGAAGAGACAAGGCAGAGCCGTAAGTTTGTCCAGAAGTGGCGTATTGTTCAATCTGAATAGTTCGGCAATATGCGCTTCCGTATATTCGAACATCCGGCCGATCGGCACAGTGACTCTTCCCGATGGCCAATCAGCATTAAACATCAAAAGATTGAAAATCGACGTCCCCTCCGCGTTAAATTACAGGCCCCAGCTACGATACTGATCCGTGCCGTAGTGCCGTGCTCCCCCGGCCCTTTCGGTGCGGCTCAAATGTTGGAATTCAGTTGGCCAATGTCTTATAGCATGTTCTATGGCCTTCAGTTTGAATGGTACGTGTACAACACAATGATCCCTAATGATCGGCGGGCACAAACTGTCCTGTACGCGGCTTTCATTGAGGTTGACGGCAATAATCGGCAGATCCAAGCTCAACGCGAGTTCTAGCTCCCACCTTACAAAGCGGAAAAGATTCTTGGTCGAGTTTCCAATCAACACCATAACTGCTGTCGATTGTCGCATTCGCTCCCGCAATTTCGATTTTACGTAATCCTCATTCTGAGCACGCGACGTCATGTTGTCGAGATCATGAGAGTCCACGAACTGGAACGGTATTCTGGGGTTGGCATGCCACCCCCGGACATACCGGTAAGCCCATTGGTCGTTATCGCCATCGAAAACGACGTAAGTCGACATTTTCCGTTCCCCCCAAGACTACTTAACGCTGAACCCGATCTACAAAACTCAGAAGCTTCCTTCGCCGCGTGCGAACCCCAACGCGATTCAGAACTCTCGGTCAAAGGCTCGAATCTCATCCTCGAAGGAAGAGTGAGCGTGCCCCTCCAAGAGACATAGCCTCAAACCTATGTTCGATTAAGAGGGAGAATGCGCGGTGCTTCCGGAGAAGCGGTCGTCGAACGTCGGCAGCTTTCCGCCCAGGCATCAAGGTCGCCGACCGCGTACCGGACGTAGCGTCCGAACTTGTAGAATGCCGGCCCCGTATCGAGAGATCGGTAGCATTCGAGCGTATGGGCATCGAGCGCCAGATATCTTGCCGCTGCGTCTGTATCGACAAAGCGGACGGGGCCAGCATCTTCCACGTAGACCGCGCGCGCGAGGAGGTCTGCGGACGGCCATTTTGCTCGGTTGTTAGGTCGCGACATGACGCACCTCCGTTCGTGCTTCGGCAGGGATCGATGTGAAACGGGGCGCGCTCATCGCGTTGCCTCCCTGTTTTCATCATGTCGGGCGCCGGGCGGGGTGGCGCGATTGGCCCCGTTGCGATGGCGGAATGGCCGATAGTTTCCGACCTTGGTGCGCGACGAATACTTGCCGTCTTCCAGGCCGGGAGGCGGCGACGCGGGCTCGGCAACGTCCGCTGTTTCCAGCGCGGCGCCGACCTCGATCTCGACCTCTGTCGACGGTTCCTCAGCGACCGGGGCTTCGGCGCCGACGACGATGCGCCTGCGCGCGGCGACCGCATCCGCAGCCATGCGCACCGGGTCTTCCTCGTTGTGAACGTAGCGCATGAACATGGTGACGGTCTTATGCGCCGTGAGCGCCATACCGACCTTCAATGGCACGCCCGAGTTCGCGATATCGGTTGCGGCGCGATGGCGGATGCCGTGCGTACCGACATGGGGGACGCCCGCTCGGGCAAGGATGCGCCGCCATCCGTGTTGATAGGTATTGTCCGTCATCGGCTTCGAGGGATCGAAGATCGACGGGCACACATAGGGCGACGTTTCGAAGCGCGGAGCCTTGCTGAGCAGCCGGTGAGCCTCGTCGCTGAGAGGCTTCGTCATTCCTCCCGTCTTGCTGTCAGGCCAGGTCACGCGCCGGCGTTCGAGGTCGATCCAGGCCCATTCGAGCGTAAGCACCTCGGACTTGCGCGCCGCCAGCTCGAACTGGAGCCGGATGGCGAGGGTGATGAAGGGATGCTCCAGGCCCTCCCGGTCCGAGCGGTCGAGATAGGCGAAGAGCTTGCGCATCTCCTCGTCGGTGATGAACCGGGTCGATCCGTTCTCCGCGAATTTCTGGACGTGCCTGCACGGATTGGAGCCGTCTGGCCGATATCCCCACAGTTCGGCGAGGTTGAACATCTTCCGAAGGGCAGCGAGCGTTCGGTTGGCGTTCACCGGCCGGTCGGCCATGCCGGTCATCAATTCCGAGATGTGGGCGCGGGTGACTTCATGAGCCTTGTAGCGGCCCAGGCGCGGAAGGATGTGGTTCTTGATGTTCAGTTCGTTCGTCGCGACGGTGGAGGGCTTGTTGTGAAGCTTCGAGTGCTCCTCGATGAACTTGGTGCACAGCTCCTTCATGGTCGGTGCTGCGCGCGCGGCTGTCTTCTCCGCGCACGGGTCGCGTCCATAACGAACCTCCGCGAGCCAGTCCTGTGCCAGGTTGCGGGCCTGATCGACGGTGAGTTCTCCGAATCGACCTAGCGCGGGCTTCCGGCGGACGCCGGAATTGGTCACGTAGGCGAGCATGAAGATCTTGCCGCCGAACGGTGTGACTTTCAGCATGAAGCCCGGTACGATCGTATCGCGGAGTTCGTATTCGCGCTCCTTCGGGCGCGCGGCGTCCACAGCCGTCTTGGTGAGTTTGATTTTGGCCATCAGAGGTCTCCAAACACGTTAGTCGTAGGAGTCGCGCGAGGGTGTCTAGGAGCACGATTCCCGGCTATTGCCGGCAAGTATGGAGAAGTTTGAAGCCTACGATGGTCAAGCTAAATCATTGATCGTAGTAGGTTTTCGCGCTTTTACTTGCAATCGGCGGTGTTTAGAATATCGTCCTTTGGGCCGCTCAAAATCCGGTTCCGCAAGGAGTGTCGGTTCGACCCCGACCACCCGCACCATCTTTATACATGTCATGATGGTTCTTCGACGCACCATGCGGTGCGATCGCTTGTTTGCGCCGCAAAAAGGTTTCGATTGTCTTTTTGTCGTCCGCGATGTTAGCTGCAGCGCAGCAAAACCGGATTTTTGACATGAAACTGCCGTTCCGCGACACCTACGAGGCGCTTTACCGCGATTTTTCCTGGGATATTCCGCGACATTTCAACATGGGCGTCGCCGTCAGCGATGACTGGGCGGCGCGGGTGCCGCAGCAGGTGTGCCTTGAGCATTTCAGCCCGGATGGTCGGCATCGGTCGATGACCTATGGGGAATTGTCGGCGCAGTCGGCGTCTTTTGCCGGTGCGCTGCAGGCGCTCGGCCTCGGCCGGGGCGACCGGGTGGCGCTGCTGCTGCCGCAGAGCTTCGAGACCGTCGTTTCGCATGTCGGCATCTACAAGCTCGGGGCGATCGCCCTGCCGCTGGCGCTGCTTTTCGGTGTCGAGGCGCTGGAATATCGCCTCAGGATCGCCGGTGCTGCCGCCATCGTCACCAATGCCTTCGGTTTTTCGCGCCTGCGGGACATCCGCGACCGGTTGCCGGACCTGCGCCACGTCATCCTGATCGATAGCGAGGAGGCGGGAACGTATTCCTTCCAGGATCTGGTGACACGGCATTCGCCATTGGCGGAGGTGACGGCGGGTGGTCCGGACGAACCGGCGCTGATGATCTTCACTTCCGGCACCACGGGGCCGCCCAAGGGCGCGCTGCACGGCCACCGGGTACTTGCCGGCCATATTCCGGGCATGCAGATGGCGCATCATTTCCTGCCACAGCCGGGTGACAAGGTCTGGACGCCGTCCGACTGGGCCTGGGCGGGCGGGCTGCTGAACGCGCTGCTGCCGGCCTTGATGCTCGGCGTTCCGGTCGTGTCGTCGCCGGCGCAGAAATTCGATGCCGACATGGCGTTTCGCATCATGGCCGAGATGAAGGTGCGCAACGCCTTCATCCCGCCGACGGCGCTGCGGTTGCTTTCGGCGGTGGAGCAGCCACTGGAAAAATATGCGCTGGACCTGCGCACCATCGGTTCGGCCGGCGAATCGCTCGGCCGCGAAACCTATGAATGGGCAAAGAGGACGCTGGGGCTGACCGTCAACGAATTCTACGGCCAGACGGAATGCAATTTCGTGCTGTCTTCGGCCGCGAATCTCGGCGTCACCAAGGCCGGTTCGATCGGCCGCGCGGTGCCGGGGCACCGCGTCGCCATCCTCGATGCTGCGGGCGCGCCCGTGCCGCCGGGATCGATCGGCCAGATCGCCATCCACAAATCATCGCCTTCGATGTTTCTCGGATATTGGCAGAATGACGAGGCAACGGAGGCCAAATTTAGCGGTGACTGGATGCTGACCGGCGACCAGGGGCGGCAGGACGAAAACGGCTATGTCGCGTTCTTCGGGCGCGACGACGACGTCATCACCTCCTCGGGATATCGCATCGGCCCGGGCGAGATCGAGGATTGCCTGGTCGGCCATCCGGCCGTGCAGCTTGCGGCGGTCATCGGCAAGCCGGATCCGCTGCGAACAGAGATCGTCAAGGCCTATGTGGTGCTGGCGCCGGGTTACCGGCCCGGCGAGGCGCTTGCGGCGGAGATCCGCGACTGGGTGAAGACAAGGCTGTCCATGCATGAATATCCGCGCGAGGTGGAGTTCATCGATGCCTTGCCGCTGACGACCACCGGCAAGGTGATTCGCCGGCTCCTGCGCGACAAGGCGGCCGCGGAAGCGGCCTGACGCCGGATATGGGCAGGCGATCAGCGCCCGGCCAGCGACAGGATCTTTTCGCGCAGCAGGCGGGCCATGTTGCGGGTGTTACGATAGAGGTGCAACTGCGTGGAGACCTGCCGTACATCGCGGTCGCCGTTCTGCTGCAGGCCGACGACCAGCGTACCCATATCCTCGCGCTCTTCCCAGAAACGGCTCATGATCGGATGATCGGGCACGGCGCAGGAATCGGTGCGGGCGATGTTGGCGTCGTCGAGGTGCCATTCCGTCAGTTCGGCGACGAGGAGCTTGCCGGGGGAATATTTGGCGAAGCTCTCGTCGAAGGCGGTCTTCCACGTGTAGGCCTCGCCGGCGGTGATGAACACCACCATGGAGGCGATCGCCTGGCCGTTGAAATCGAGCGTGTGGATGCGCACCGCATCGGCTTCGGCGAGATTGGTGATCGCTTCGCGGGCAAAGGCGGCGCGGTAACGGTCGACGACCATGGCGGTTCGCTTGGCGCCTTTCCAGCCGCTGGCCTCCAGCGCCAGGAATTCCTCCATGCGATGGCGGATGTCGCCCGGCTGGCGCGCCACGTTGTATGTCAGCGTTCCGTGGTCGGAAAGGGCGCGCCACTGCCGGCGAATGTCGCGCAGGTGTTCCTTGGAAATGGAGTGCTTCAGGTAGGTCTCGCCATCCTGCAGGCTTTCCAGCATCGGCCGGCGGAACGCGCCGATCGTCGAAATCGGCAGATTGCGGCCGATGGCGATCGCCTTGGCGAGCTGGGCGAAACTGCCGTTCAGGCGCAGGTCCGGCATGATCAGGATCGGCGGCAGGCCGGCGAGCTTGTTGCCCAGCGCGTCGAAGAGATTGTCGATGCTTTCGGCCGCGTCTTCGGCGTCGACCAGTGGTGTGCCGAGTGGTCCGAACGGATTGGACCAGACGCGGATGATCGAGGGTCCGACGGAGAATCCCGGTTTTTCGACGGAGAACGGCATCGCCAGTCGCAGGCGGCTGCGACCGGCATCCTCGTCGCGGATAAGCGCCAGACGCACCTGCCGGTCGTCGAGGCGGGGCATCGCCGGCGCCAGGAAGCGGCCGTTGAAGAAGACGTTGGGCTCCATGGCGCGGTTGGCCAGGAAGTCGATTTCGTGCTGCAGGTGGTAGCCCATGCTGGCCGGATAGAGGCTGAGTTCGCGCCCCGGACGGCCGACCGGCAGATGCACGTCGGCGACCGGCCGATCCAGCCTCGCGGTTGCAAGTGCGCCGACCATGCGGTTGGCGATGCAGTTCATGCTTTCATTGTAGCCAGGAGGTTGTGCCGCGGTCATGCGACTTTTGTCTTGAAGAGGGTAGGGGGATCGGCAAACTCGATCAGTACGATGCCAAGCGAACGCCGCACGGCAATGTGCAGCAGGAGCGCCTCGACCATCATCGCGCCGGCGGCGGCAGATGCCGCCCCGACCAGGCCGAACAACGGAATGAGGGTGATGTTGAGCAGGATGTTGGCCGACAGCGCTCCGGCATAGAGCACGACGCAGAGTTTCTGCCGGCCCGCCATCGTCAGCAGCACTTCGCCGGGGCCGATCATCGCCTTGCAGAGGATGCCGGCGAAAAGGATCGCCATCAGCACGTAACCGGCGGTGAATGCCGGACCGAACAGCGACAGCAACGGCTCGCCGACGGCCAGCACCGCCAGCCCGACGGCCAGAGACGGCCAGAAGGTCCAGCGCACGGTCTCGCCGGCAAAGCCTGCGAGCGCCCGCATGTCGTTTTCGGCGATCATCGCCGAGAAGCGCGGTGCGGCGGCGGCCTTCACCGAGAAGTAGACGAACTGCACCATGGCCATGGTTTTCGTCGCGGCGAAATAGATGGCGACGTGGTCGGGATCGAGATAGAGACCGACGACGATGACGTCGGAATTGGTCAGGAGGAAGCTGAAACCTTCGATCAGGAAGATCGGCACGGCAAAGCGCAGCCAGCCGAAGAAATCGATCTTCATGGCGCCGCGGATGTAGCGCCTGCCGAGCCGCCAGGTGACGGTGAGGAACTGGCCGAGCGTCGTGACGTAGGTGGCCGCCAGGGCCGCCAGCATCGCCGTTTCGGCCGTATGGGCGGCACCCGAATGCACGGCGATCAGCATGAAGACGAGGATCAGCGTCGGACGGATGATGTAGGTCGGGCTCAACGCCGTCACCGCCCAGCTGTTGGCGCGCGCCGTGCCGTCCAGGACGTCGCCGAGGGCGATCATCGGCAGGGTGAAGAGGCCGAGGAACAGCGGCACGGCATAATAGGTCTCGATCGAGGCGCTGAACAGCGTGATGCCGATGTAGCCGGCGACGGCGAGCGCGCTTGCCGACAGCATGGCGAAGATGCGCACGGTCACCGTCAGCCCGCGAATCTCGTCCAGCGCGCCCACGGCCCTGTATTGCGGCAGGAAGCGGATCACCGTGGAATGGAAGCCGAGGCAGGAGAGATTGCCGAACAGCACCACCATCACCCAGACGAAGACGAAGATGCCGTACTGGAATTCGCCCATGATGCGGGCCTGGATGATCTGCGAGACGAAGGCGATGGCGGCGCTGACGACGCGGATGACGAAGGCGGTGAGCGCCATGCGCTGCGCCGCAGCCTTTTCCCCGTCACCGGTAATGGCGGCGGAAACCTTGCGCAACAACGGCGTCACCACGGCCCGCAGGCCGGATGGCAGCAGTCGTTCGGCAGTTTCGATGAACGCCATATTCAACACGCAGAACCTTGGTGACGCAAAACAACATCCGAAGTCTTGTCAGATCAGCGTTAAGAAACGGTTCAAGAGCGGTTGCCGGATCGGATGTGACGCAAGGTCGTCCCGAATGAAAATGCCGCCCGGAGGCGGCATTCGAAATGTTTGAAAACTGGCGATGCTCGTCGGTCAGACGGCTTCGAAGGCGCCGTGACAATGCTTGTATTTCTTGCCGGAACCGCAGGGGCAGGCCTCGTTGCGGCCGATCTTGCCCCAGGTGCGCGGATCCTGCGGATCGCGCTGTTCCGGCGGCACGATGACTTCGGCAGCGCCGAGAACGGCCTGGCCGCCGAAATCGTCCTCGCCGGTGGTGGCGTCGAGGTGGTGGCCTTCCATGACCGGCAGGCTCGGCGGCGGCGCGTCGGCCGCCTCGCGCACGAGCTCGGCGCGCATCAGCTGCGTCGTCACCATCTGGCGGAGGTTGTTGAGCAGGGCCTGGAAGAGCTCGAAGGCCTCCGACTTGTATTCCTGCAGCGGGTCGCGCTGGGCGTAGCCGCGGAAGCCGATGACCGAACGCAGGTGGTCGAGGTTGACGATGTGCTCGCGCCAGAGGTGGTCCAGCGTCTGCAGCACGATCGAGCGTTCGACATAGGTCATTATTTCCGGGCCGAACCGTTCGGCCTTCTCGGCGGTGGCGGCATCCGCGGCGGCCGTGATGCGTTCAAGCACGTCTTCTTCGCCGATGCCCTCTTCCTTGAGCCAGTCCTGGATCGGCAGGTTGAGGTTGAGCGTCTGCAGGACGGCGTTCTGCAGGCCTTCGCCATCCCACTGCTCGGCATAGGCGCGTTCGGGGATGTGGCGGGTGACCATGGCCTCGATCGTCTCGGTGCGCATGTCGGCGATGGTTTCGGTAACGCTTTCGGCGTCCATCAGCTCGATGCGCTGCTCGAAGATCACCTTGCGCTGGTCGTTGAGCACGTCGTCGTATTTCAGAAGGTTCTTGCGGATGTCGAAGTTGCGAGCCTCGACCTTCTTCTGCGCTCGTTCCAGAGCCTTGTTGATCCAGGGATGGACGATCGCCTCGCCTTCCTTCAGGCCGAGCTTGGTCAGCATGCTGTCCATACGCTCCGAGCCGAAGATGCGCATCAGGTCGTCCTGCAGCGACAGGTAGAACTTCGAGCGGCCGGGGTCGCCCTGGCGGCCGGAACGGCCACGCAGCTGGTTGTCGATGCGGCGGCTTCCGTGGCGTTCGGTGGCGATGACGTAGAGACCGCCGGCGGCGAGCGCCTTCTTCTTCAGTTCCTGCACTTCGGCGCGGATCGCCTGTTCGCGGGCATCACGCTCGGGACCGGTTTCCATGCCTTCGAGATCGCGCTCGAGGCGCATGTCGAGGTTGCCGCCGAGCTGGATGTCGGTGCCGCGGCCGGCCATGTTGGTGGCGATCGTCACGGCGCCGGGCACGCCGGCCTGGCTGACGAGTACGGGTTCCTGCTCGTTGTAGCGGGCGTTTATGTCCTGGAAGTCGTTGAAGCCGGTTTTCTTCAGCAGTTCGTCCAGCATCTCGGACTTTTCGATCGAGGTGGTGCCGACCAGAACCGGCTGGCCACGCGCGTTGGCGTCCTTGATCTCGACGATGATCGCCTTGTACTTCTCTTCGCCGGTCCGGTAGACCTCGTCGTCCTCGTCGATACGCTTGATCGGCAGGTTGGTCGGGACTTCGACCACGTCGAGACGATAGATGTTGGCGAATTCTTCCGCTTCCGTCGAGGCCGTGCCGGTCATGCCGGCGAGCTTGTCGTACATGCGGAAATAGTTCTGGAAGGTGACGGAGGCCAGCGTCTGGTTTTCCGGCTGGATCTGTACGCGTTCCTTGGCTTCGAGTGCCTGGTGCTGGCCTTCCGAATAACGGCGGCCCGGCATCATGCGGCCGGTGAACTCGTCGATGATCACCACTTCGTTGTTGCGGACGATGTAGTCCTTGTCGCGCTGGAACAGCTTGTGGGCCTTGAGCGCGTTGTTGATGTGGTGGACGATCGCGACGTTTTCGACGTCATACAGGGCATTGCCTTTGAGCAGGCCGGCTTCGCGCAGCAGGTTTTCCAGCTTCTCGGTGCCGACCTCGGAGAAGTTGGCCGAACGCTGCTTCTCGTCGATCTCGTAGTCTTCCGGCGACAGCAGCGGCACGAAGGCATCGATGGTGTTGTAGAGGTCGGAGCGGTCGTCCAGCGGGCCGGAGATGATCAGCGGCGTGCGCGCTTCGTCGACCAGGATCGAGTCCACTTCGTCGACGATGGCGAAGGCATGGCCGCGCTGCACCATCTGGCCGCGCTCATACTTCATGTTGTCGCGCAGGTAATCGAAGCCGAGTTCGTTGTTGGTGGCATAGGTGATGTCGCAGGCGTAAGCCGCGCGGCGCTCCTCGTCGGAGAGGCCGTGGACGATGACGCCCGTGCTCATGCCGAGGAAGCCGTAGAGGCGGCCCATGGTGGCGGCGTCGCGGCTGGCGAGGTAGTCGTTCACCGTCACGACGTGCACGCCGCGCGAGGCCAGCGCGTTGAGGTAGACCGGCAGGGTCGCCACCAGCGTCTTGCCTTCGCCGGTCTTCATTTCGGCGATGGCGTTGTCGTTGAGGATCATGCCGCCGATCAGCTGGACGTCGAAGGGACGCAGGCCGAGAACGCGGCGGGATGCCTCGCGCACCACGGCGAAGGCCGGCACGAGAATGTCCTCCAGGCTCTTGCCCGCGGCGAGCTGCTGGCGGAATTCCACCGTCTTGCCGGCCAGCTGCTCGTCGGAGAGCGCCTTCATGCTCTCTTCCAGCGCATTGATCGCCTGGACCTGTGGTCGGTACGACTTCACACGGCGCTCGTTCGAGGAGCCGAAGAGCTTGCGGGCTAGGCCGCCAAAACTGACCATAACGATGGCCCTTTCTGATTAATGTCCCGGGGCGATCGGACCTGGATCAAATGCCGGATTTCGGCAGATAGGCGCAATACGGCCGGAAACTTTTCTGGACGCGAGGTTGCGTGACAGATAAGAGGGGGGTCGATTGATGTCAACGGGACAAGCCGATACAGAATGGCCACACTCTGGTGTTGAGGACGTTTTTGACCGGAATTGCGAAGAGCTGAGAGCCGGTTTCATTCCGAAAGGTTAATTCATGCTGAGCTACAATAAACTGGCTGCGATGGCGTTCGCAACGCTTGTCGGCCTTCACATGCCCGCGCTGGCCGAGGATGCCGTGGTCGCGACGGTCGGCGATCTGCCGATCCACCAGTCCGAACTCGACATCGCCGTTGCCGGTCTCGACCCGCAGCTGGCCCAGTTGCCGGACGAACAGAAGAAGATCGCGGCTCTCTCCAGCATCATCGATGTCAAGCTTCTCGCCAAGGGCGCTTCCGCCGAGGGCCTGGACAAGACCGACGATTTCAAGACCCGCATGCAGTACCTTTCCGAGCGCGAGCTGCACAGCGCCTATTTCCGCAAGCATGTCGTCGACGCGCTGAAGCCGGAAGAGGTCAAGGCCCGCTACGACAAGGAAGTCGCAGCCCTGCCGCAGGAAGAAGAAGTGCATGCCCGCCACATCCTGGTGAAGACCGAGGAAGAGGCGAAGGCGATCATCGCCGAGCTCGACTCCGGCAAGGACTTCATCGAGCTGGCCAAGGAAAAGTCCACGGATTCCAACAAGTCCGATGGCGGTGACCTCGGTTATTTCGCCAAGGGCCGCATGGTCAAGGAATTCGAAGACGCTGCCTTCGCGCTGGAAAAGGGGGCCTATACCAAGACCCCGGTGAAGAGCCAGTTCGGCTTCCATGTCATTAAGGTCGAAGACAAGCGCATCGCTCCGCCGCCGCCGTTCGAGCAGGTGCAGGACCAGGTTCGCAACATCGTCATCCGCGACAAGTATCTTGAACTCCTCAACAAGGCGAAGACCGAATCCAAGGTCGAGATCACCGACGAAGCCCTGCGCAAGGGCTACGAGGAAGCCAACAAGCAATAATTCACCGGAGCCCGTCTGCCAGACGGGCTCTTTACTTCTCCAGGGTCTGTCAGATGTCCGGTTCCGTTTCCCCGCTCGCACCAAAATCCTTCGCCACCGTTCCGGCCTTGCGCGGCGTGCGCATGGCGACCGCCTCCGCCGGGATCAAATACAAGAACCGGACGGATGTCCTGATGATGGTGTTCGACAAGCCGGCATCGGTGGCCGGCGTCTTCACCCGCTCGAAGTGCCCGTCGGCGCCGGTGGATTTCTGCCGCGCCAATCTGTCGCACGGCACAGCGCGTGCCGTCGTCGTCAATTCCGGCAATGCCAATGCCTTTACCGGCAAGAAGGGCCGCGAGGCGACGGCGCTGACGGCGAAGTCGGCATCGGCTGCTGTCGGTTGCGGTGAAAACGAGGTCTACCTCGCTTCGACCGGCGTCATCGGCGAACCGCTCGATGCCTCGAAATTTTCCGGCGTGCTGGATGCCATGGCCAAGGATGCCACCGGCGATTTCTGGTTCGAGGCGGCGAAGGCGATCATGACCACGGATACCTATCCGAAGGTCGCCACCCGCACGGCCGAGATCGGCGGCGTGAGCGTCACCATCAACGGCATCGCCAAGGGCGCCGGCATGATCGCGCCTGACATGGCGACGATGCTGTCTTTCGTCGTCACCGATGCCGACATCGCGCCGGCTGCGCTGCAGGCGCTGCTGTCGGAAGGCGTCGGCCCGACCTTCAACGCGGTGACCGTCGACAGCGACACCTCGACCTCCGATACGCTGCTGATGTTTGCCACGGGTGCTGCGGCAGCAGACGGGCAGGCCCGGGTGGAAACGGCCGGCGATGCCCGTCTTGCAAGCTTCCGCACCGCCCTCAACGAGCTGCTCAAGGATCTTGCCCTGCAGGTCGTCCGTGACGGTGAAGGTGCGCGCAAGATGGTGGCCGTCACCGTCACCGGCGCCGAAAGCGACGTCGCCGCCAAGCGTATCGCGCTGTCGATCGCCAACTCGCCGCTGGTCAAGACGGCGGTCGCCGGCGAGGATGCCAACTGGGGCCGCGTCGTCATGGCGGTCGGCAAGTCCGGCGAGATGGCCGATCGCGACCGTCTGGCGATCTGGTTCGGCGGCATTCGTGTCGCCGTCGACGGCGAGCGTGATCCGGCCTATTCCGAGGCGGCGACCTCGGCGGCCATGAAGGAGGAAGATATCGACATCAGGGTCGACATCGGCCTCGGCAACGGCACCGCGACGGTATGGACCTGCGACCTGACCAAGGAATACGTCGCCATCAATGGCGATTACCGGAGCTGACAGGGATTGATGAACGCAGAAACGTCCAACACTGTAGACCTGCCGGCGGTTCGCCGGCTGGAAGCGGTGGGTTTTCGCGCCTGGCCGGCGGCATCCGTGCAGTATGACGGCAGCTGGCAGGTAAGGCTCACGGCGGGCCATCCCTCGCTGCGGCTCAATTGTGTCGTGCCGCTCGATCCGGGCGATTTCCGCGACGCGGCCATTCGGCTGGAAAAGGCGCGCAAACGCTTCGAGGCCTACGGCCGGCCGCTGATCGTGCGGGAAACGCCGCTGGCGCCGCCGCCGCTGATCGCGATGCTGGACGGTGAGGGCTGGCAGCGTTTCGAAAGCGTCAGCGTTCTCAGCGCCGATCTCGCGACGATCGAATTGCCCGATACCATGGATCATCTGCCGAGCCATGACATCGGCTATTTCGTCGATGCCAGCCTGAAGGTGGAAGAGGCCGATCTCATCCGCAAGCCGGCGCTGGCCGAGATTCTGAGCGCCATCAAGCCACCGTCCGGCCTGTTCGTCATCGAGGACCCGGGCAAGGGGGCGGTCGCCTCCGTGTTGTGCGTGCAGGACAACGATCTCGCCGGCGTGATGATGCTGGCCGTCGCGCAATCCGAGCGGCGTCGCGGCCTCGGCATCGAAATCATGTCGTCGGCCTTGCGCTGGGCACGCATGCGCGGCGCGCGCTCCGCATGGCTGCAGGTTGTGACGACCAACGAGGCGGCGCTGGCTCTTTACGGCAAGCTGGGTTTTGCGGAAGTCTACCGTTATCACTACTGGAGCAGGGACGGACAATCGTGAACGAGGCGGGCGTGAACGAGACGGGCGTAACCGGTGCGGGAAAGAAGCTGCTCCTGGTTGCAGCCTGTGCGCTGGTCGATACCGACAACCGGATTCTTCTGGCACAGCGGCCGGAGGGAAAGTCGCTGGCCGGGCTGTGGGAATTTCCGGGCGGCAAGGTCGAGCCGGGGGAAACGCCGGAAGAGGCGCTGATCCGCGAATTGCGCGAGGAACTGGGCGTCACGACCAAGGTCGCCTGCCTGGCGCCGCTGACTTTCGCCAGCCACACCTACGAGACGTTCCACCTGCTGATGCCGCTTTTCGTCTGCCGTCGTTATGAAGGCATTCCGCAGGGACTGGAAGGGCAGGTGGTCAAATGGGTGCGTCCGAATGTGCTGCGCGACTACCCGATGCCGCCCGCCGACGAGCCTTTGATCCCCATTCTTCAGGATTTGCTTTAATTCTCTTTCTCTTAGCGCTGTAATTAACAGATCGTTAAACAGGCTCTGGCATTTATCATCTTCAATCAAGCATGAAGATTGCGCCAAGAGGCTTGACATGATCGACGAGGATTTCTGGAAGACCGTCCAGGCAAAGGAACGGCAATCGCCTAAATCCCAGAAAAGTGGGGCTCTGAACATCGCGTTGTTGTTCGGAACGGCGGTGATTGCGCTGACGCTTATCCTGACCCCGATGATGTCGAAATACGGCAGCCAGCGCCGTCTGGCGAGCATGCCCGACAACTACGATAATATCACCACCGGTTCGATCAAGCGGTCGGAAACCGGCAAGCGTTACACCGTGCGCCGCAGCGTGCTGCAGGAGACGCCGGGCTCCGTCTGCATCGTCGAAGGTTACGGCGCCGACAGCGGATGTTGACATGCCGGAACCGGGCCTGGGCCCTGGGGCTGGAACCGACGAGACGACTTCTGATCGCAGGTCGGCAAGGGCCACCTGTGCATCTCAGCTTTCCGGGAGTGGACAATGTTCGTGCGCAGGGTTTACGAGCTGCTTCGAGACAGGACGGGCACGACGCCGATGGAATATGGCATGATTGCCGCGCTCGTCTCGATCGCCGTGCTGGTTTCCGTCGGCGGTTTTGCCAATGGCTTCAAGGATACTTACCTGCTGCTGTCCAGTACGATCGAAAAGTGAACCGGCATCGCGGCATAGTTTTGCACGGCCCCATATTTTTGTTTCTGCGCAATTCCGGGCGCAAAACCGCTATGCATCCTTGCTGGAATTGCTCTCATCCAGCTTGATTTCCTGAACTTTCAACGCATCCGCCAGCCGCGCCTTGGCCGAACCAGGCTTCAGCGGCTTCTGCTGGCTGTCATGCGGCGCCCAGCCTGAAACATAGATGATCGAAAAGGTGGCGCGGATGCGCCCATCCGGATCGGAATAACGTTCGGCATAGAGTTCGGCCGCCCGCAGGAAGAAATTCCGGCCGAGCGGTTTGCGGCTGCGGCCGACGAGTGGATTGGCCATGCCCATGGCATGCAGGTCGCGCATCAGCGGAAACAGCGAGTCGTAGCGCACGGTGTAGTTTTCGGCATCGACGACCGGCAGTGCGAATCCCGCCCGCTGCAACAGGCCGCCGATATCACGAACATCGGCGAAGGGAATGACGCGCGGGCTGGCGCCGCCCGTCACCTCGGCTTCGGTCGAAAGCAGCACGTCGCGCAGTTCCTGCAGCGTGCCGCTGCCGGGAATGGCGGCGAGAAACAGGCCGTCCGGTTTCAGTGCCCGACGGATCTGTACGAAAACGCCCGGCGTATCGTTGGTCAGGTGCAGGCTCAGCGGCGAGACGACCAGATTGGTGCTCTCCGGCGCGAGCGGCAGCGTTTCCAGCGATGCTTCGGCGACTTCGCGGCCGTCGTCGATATAGGCCGAGGGCAGCTCGATGCGGTTGAGCGTTTCCACCCGGCCCGTGGCAAGCGCGGCGCGGCCGGTTTCTCCGGTTGCCCCGAACAACTCGACGCCCGCCTCGAACCGCCGCTCGACGACCGAAAGCCGTGCGGCGATTTCTTCTGCGGCGATGTCGAGGAGGAAGGTTGCCTTCGGATCGAAATTCCGCAAGGCCCGGCGGCGGTTGGCGGCAACCAGCTGCTGATCGAACAAGATATCCATGCTTCGTCCCGTCGAGATCGAAAGGTGTTTTGTTGTCGCAAAGGCTCCATGAAGGCTCTATTGTCAACCTGCCGGTTGCCGAAAGGGAGAGGATGTGATCGGAGGGGCGATTTTGCTGCGGGCGCTCGGCGCCGTCGCCGATGTGTTCTATCCGCCCGGCTGCTCGGCCTGCGGCGCGGTGGCCGGCGCCCATCGCGGGCTTTGCGGCGGCTGCTGGTCGAAGATCCGCTTCATCGAACGTCCCTATTGCGACGTGCTGGGCCTGCCTTTTTCGCACGATCTCGGCAGCGGCATCCTGAGTGCCGAGGCGATCGCCAATCCGCCGGTCTTCGATCGGCTGCGCTCCGTGGCGCTGCATGAAGGCGTGGCCCGCGATCTCGTGCATGGCCTGAAATATCGCGACCGTACCGATCTCGCCCCGATGATGGCCGGCTGGATGCTGCGGGCCGGCGACGGTTTCGTCGAGACGGCCGATGCCATCGTGCCGGTGCCGCTGCACCGTTTCCGGATGATGTCGCGCAAGTTCAACCAGGCGGCCGAGCTTTCCCGCCATCTGGCCCGGCTTGCCGACCGGCCGCTTCTCGCCGCCACGCTTCTGCGCGTGAAACGCACCAGTCAGCAGGTGGGGCTTGGACAAAAAGCCCGCGAGGAAAACGTTCGCAGCGCTTTTCGCATCGCCGAGGGCAAACAATCGGATATCTTCGGACGGCGCATCGTCCTTATCGATGACGTCTATACCACCGGGGCGACCGTCTCTGCCGCGGCCAAGGTCCTGAAGAAGGCCGGTGCCGCGGATGTCACGGTTTTGACCTTTGCAAGGGCCTTGTCCGGTCCTATATGACACGGCAGGAACGGCCGGTTCCAAAATCGGCGAGACGGAGACACGCATGGCTTCAGTGATCATTTATACCCGCCAGTTTTGCGGCTATTGCGCGCGGGCGAAAAGCCTGCTTCAGTCCAAGGGGGTGGATTTTGTCGAGCACGATGCCACCTACGCTCCGGACCTGCGCCAGGAGATGATCGAAAAGGCCGGCCGGTCGACCTTCCCGCAGATCTTTATCAACGGGCAGCATGTCGGCGGCTGCGACGACATCCATGCGCTCGACCGGGCCGGCAAGCTCGATCCGATGCTGGCGCAACAGGGATAAGACGATGACCTTCAAGGCTGCCGCGATACAGATGTGCTCCGGCGTCGATCCGGAGAAGAACGCCGCCGACATGGCGCGGCTGGTGCGTGAGGCCGCCGGGCATGGCGCCATCTACATCCAGACGCCGGAAATGACCGGCGCCATCCAGAAGGATCGCGCCGGCCTGCGGGCCATGCTGAAGGATGAGGCGAACGACCTCATCGTCCGTAAGGCAGCCGAACTGGCCGGCGAGCTGCAGGTTCATCTGCATGTCGGCTCGACGGCAATCGCCCTTGACGACGGCAAGATCGCCAATCGTGGTTTCCTGTTCGGGCCTGACGGCGCCGTTATCTGCACCTACGACAAGATCCATATGTTCGACGTCGATCTCGACAATGGCGAGAGCTGGCGCGAGAGCGCCGTCTATCGTCCGGGGTCGCAGACGCGAGTCGCCTCGCTGCCTTTTGCCGAGCTCGGTTTTACCATCTGCTACGATGTCCGGTTCCCCAGCCTCTTCCGGACCCAGGCGGTCAACGGGGCGCAGGTGATCTCGGTTCCGGCCGCCTTCACGCGCCAGACCGGCGAAGCCCATTGGGAAATCCTGTTGCGTGCCCGCGCCATCGAAAACGGCGTGTTCGTTATTGCCGCCGCACAGGCCGGCGTTCACGAGGATGGTCGCGAAACCTTCGGCCATTCGATGATCATCGACCCGTGGGGTCGTATCCTGGCCTCTGCCGGCGGCACCGGCGAGGCGGTGATCCTGGCCGATATCAACGTTGCGGCCGTGCAGGCGGCGCATCAGAAAATCCCTAATCTCAAGAATGCCCGCGAGTTCTCCCTCGACAAGGTGGAGGCGGTGGCGGGGGGCGTCGCCGCTTGATCCGCTATTCCCTCACCTGTGATTCCGCCCATGAGTTCGAAGGCTGGTTTTCGAAGAGCGAAGACTTCGACCGGCAGAAGGAAAGCGGTTTCCTGACCTGTCCCGTCTGCCAGTCGACGTCCGTCTCGAAACTCTTGATGGCGCCGTCTGTCAGCACGGCGCGGCAGAAGGAAGCGACGCGGACGCTGGTGATGGACGCCATGCAGCAGGAGGCGATGGCCAAGATGCGCGAAGCGATCGCGACCATCAAGGCGAGTGCCGAGGATGTCGGCACGCGCTTTCCCGAAGAGGCGCGCAAGATCCATTACGGCGAGGCGGATGCGCGCGGCATCATTGGCCAGGCGGCTCCGGAGGAAGCCCTGGCGCTGATCGAGGAAGGCATCGAGATCGCGCCGCTGCCGGTTTTGCCGGAAGACGTCAACTGATCCGGATGCGGCTGGCCATCTACAATTTCGGTCTGCATGTCGGCCCCTATGACTCAGCCGAGGTCGAGGGTTTTCGTCTGCGCGAGGCGGCAAATTTGGCTGGGCGGCCGAGCACTGTTGTGTCTGTGGGTGCGCGGGATAACGCGGGCGGTCGTGCCCCGTGCCTGGGGGGCACCCGTGTGTCCCCCGCTGTCTCGGGGCCCGTTGTATCCACCCCCGACGCGCCCTCCTTTACTTGGGGGCTCGATAGTGTGTCGGTTAATGCTTTTTCTTGCGGGGGTCTTCGCCGCAGGCAGAAGAAGCCCGCCCGCCACTGGAACGTGAAGCAGCAATGGCCGCCATTGGTGCGGGTGGAGAACGGCCGTCTGCCGGACTGGGAGGATGGCGTTGCGCGGCTGGAGCGCCTGCACGATCACGGGCCGAGCCCCGCGGCGTTTCATTTCAAGCAGGCCTATGATCCGGCCGGCGCAGCCTATGTGATTGACCGTGCCGTTGTTCGCGCGCTCGTCGACAAAAACAGCGCCGGGCAGGCGGACCTTTTGGCGAGCGTCAAAACCATGCCGGTGTGAGGCGAGCGTCGGCGATCAGCCGCGCTTCGCCAGCAGCATGTAGTTCACATCCATGTCCGGCGACAGGTTCCATTGGTTCTGCAGCGGATTGAAGAACACGCCGGTGCGATGGATGATCTCCATGCCGGATGCGGCAAGCGGCTTTTCCAGCTCTTCCGGCCGAACCAGCTTTTCATACTGGTGCGTACCGCGGGGCAGCCAGCGCAGGATGTTCTCGGCGGCGAAGATGGCGAGAGCCGCGGCCTTCATGGTGCGGTTGATGGTGGCGACGAACATCAGGCCGCCGGGACGGACCATCTGCGCGCAGGTCGACATGAACAGGTCGACGTCGGCGACGTGCTCGACCACCTCCATGTTCAGCACGATGTCGAACGTCTCTCCGGCATTGGCGAGATCTTCGGCGGTCACAGCGCGGTAATCGACCGTCACGCCGGTCTGGGCCGCATGGGCCGAGGCAATGCCGATGTTCTTTTCTGAGGGGTCGGCACCGACGACGGAGGCGCCCATGCGGGCAACCGGCTCGGAAAGCAATCCGCCGCCGCAACCGATATCCAGTACCCGCAAGCCCTCGAGCGGCCGTGCGCTTC
>Ga0066256_1001186_pt1 | contig 38934 bp, 37 predicted proteins | sample ThiBio_1000_biof_FD_87107 | JGI IMG/M metagenome (GOLD analysis project Ga0066256, IMG submission 87107) | Wastewater bioreactor microbial communities from Cape Town, South Africa - Thiocy_expt_1000_biof (version 2) | ecosystem: Engineered > Bioreactor > Thiocyanate-remediating >... | reverse complement strand
CGCGCTCGCCTCCGTGGCGGGCGACTGTGCGCGCGACCTGGAGGGCCCCGGCCTCGGCGCCTCGGTTTTCGTCGAACCGGGCGCCAGCGCGCCGGGCGCGGGCGCGGGCGGGTGGGTCGAGGGGCAGGCCGACGGCGGCGGAATGCCCGCCGCGTCGGTGGGCTATGTCGGCCTGCGGCGCCCGGACGCAGGCGAGGTCCTGTCCGGCTTCCAGCGGTCGCCGCGCATGCGCGGCATCCGCATGTCGCTCGCCTGGGACGCGACGCGGCCGCGATGGCGCTTCGTCGAGACGCCCGACATCATGGGCACGCCGGAGTTCCGGCGCGGGCTCGCCGAGCTCGACCGGCGCGGGCTGGTGTTCGACACGCTGGTGGTGCCGGCGCAGCTCGCCGAGCTGGCCGGGGTGGCGCGTGCCTTCCCGGACCTGCAGATCGTCGTCAACCATCTCGGCACGCCGCTGCACGACACGCCGCAGGACGCGGCCGAATGGAGCGAAGGCATGCGCGCCTGCGCGGCATGCCCGAACATGGCGGTCAAGCTGTCGGGCCTGTGGGTGATCGACCGCGGCTGGGCGCCCGAGCGGATCGCCGGGCCGGTGCGCATGGTGGTCGAGGCGTTCGGCGCCGACCGCTGCATGTGGACGAGCAACTATCCGGTCGAGAAGCTGATGTGCCGCGTGGACGACCAACTCCGCAACCTGGAGGCGGTGCTGGAGGATCTCCCCGAGGACGACAAGGACATGATCTTCCGGGGCACGGCCGCGCGGGTCTACCGCATCCCGCTCGCCGCCGAGGCGGCCGCGGTTGACGGCGCCCGGCAATCCGTTGCCAGATAGGACGAGCCGGGAGGAAGGGCAATGGCGAGCGTTTCGATAGAGAACGTCCGCAAGATGTACGGCGCGGTGGAGGCGATCCGCGGCGTCTCGATCGACATCGCCGACGGGGAGTTCGTCATCCTCGTCGGGCCGTCGGGCTGCGGCAAGTCGACCCTGCTCAGGATGGTCGCCGGGCTGGAGGCGATCAGCGCCGGCACGGTGCGGATCGGCGATCGCGTCGTCAACGACGTCGCGCCGAAGGACCGCGACATCGCCATGGTGTTCCAGAACTACGCGCTCTACCCGCACATGACGGTGCGCCAGAACATGGGCTTCTCGATGCGCCTGCGGCATGCGCCCGGCGCGGAGATGGAGGCCAAGGTCGGCCGCGCGGCGAAGATCCTCGGGCTGGAGAACCTGCTCGACCGCTACCCGCGCGAGCTGTCCGGCGGCCAGCGCCAGCGCGTCGCCATGGGCCGCGCCATCGTGCGCGACCCGGCCGTGTTCCTGCTCGACGAGCCGCTGTCGAACCTCGACGCCAAGCTGCGCGTGCAGATGCGCACCGAGATCAAGGGGCTGCACCAGCAGCTCCACACCACGACGATCTACGTCACCCACGACCAGGTCGAGGCCATGACCATGGCCGACAAGATCGTCGTCATGCACGACGGCATCATCGAGCAGATCGGCACGCCGCTCGACCTCTACGACCGGCCGGCCAACCGCTTCGTGGCGCAGTTCATCGGCTCGCCGTCGATGAACGTGATCGAGGGGCGGATCGAGGAAGGCCGGTTGCAGGGGAAGGACATCAGCCTGACGCTGCCCGAACATGCGCGGCAGCGCTGGGACGGCAGGCGGGTCGCGTGGGGTATCCGGCCCGAGCAGCTTCGCGTCAGGCCCGACGGCGAGATCGAGGCGACCGTCGAGGTGGTGGAGCCGACCGGCGCCGACACGCTGCTCTTCGTCAAGGCGGGCAACGACCCGATCGTCGTGACGCTGCACGAGCGCATCGACGTCAGGCCGGGCGAGACGGTGCGGCTCGCGGCCGATCCCGGCCATGTCCACCTGTTCGACGGCGAGACGGGCGCGCGGCTGACGGCATAGCCCGGCGCGGACACGAATGCAGCAGGGGAAGGCGATGGCGGCCGGACGGGACGGACTGGACAACGAGCGCCGCGTGGCGGAGCGCTTCTCGATGGCCGGGCGCAAGGCGCTGGTGACCGGCGGCAGCGTCAGCATCGGCCGCGAGATCGCGCTGGCCTTCGCCGAGGCCGGGGCGGACGTGGCGATCCAGTATGCACGGGCGGCCGACATCGGTTTCGGCCGCGACGACGCGGCCGACGCGACGGTGGCCGAGATCACCGGCCGCGGCCGGAAAGGCGCGGCGGTCGAGGCGGATTTCGCCGTGGCGGGCGAGGCGGGCCGCAGCGCCGCGGAGGCGCGAAGGCTGCTCGGCGGCCTCGACGTGCTCGTGGTCTGCGCCTCGATCCAGTACCGCACGCCGTTCGAGGACGTGACGGCCGAGCAGATCGAGCGGCAGATACAGGTCAACTTCAAGGCGACGATCGAGCTGATGCAGGCGGTGCTGCCGTCGATGCGGGAGGCAGGCTTCGGCCGCATCCTGACGATCGGCAGCGTCAACCAGATCGCGCCCGAGCCGGTGCTGTCGGTCTATGCGGCGCTCAAGAGCGCGCAGAACAACCTCGCCTTCAACCTCGCGCGCGAATACGCGCCGCACGGCATCACCATCAACAATTTGTCGCCGGGGCTGATCGCGACGGAACGCAACAAATGGCGCCGCGAGGACGCCGCAGCCTGGAGGGCGATCGAGCAGGATTGCAGCCCGATGCGGCGGGCCGGACGGCCCTCCGAGATGGCGGGTGCCGCGCTCCTGTTCTGCTCCGAGGCCGGGTCCTACATCACCGGCGCCGATCTTCAGGCGACGGGTGGCCGCCACCTCGCCTGGAGCTAGAACGGGCGGAGCGGCCGGAAAGCGCTGCGATGGCGGAACGGACCTTTCTCGGATTTCCACGCGCAGGCGGCCGCGCCGGCACGCGCAACCACCTGCTGGTGCTCGGCATCAACGGCCTCGTCGCGGCGCCGGCCGGCCAGATCGCGGCCGCGCTGCCGGGATGCAGGCTGGTCGCCACGCCCTACGGGCGCGGCCAGTTCGGCGCCGACAAGGAGCTGCATTTCCGCCAGCTCGTCGGCCTCGGTGCGAATCCCAACAACGGCGCGGTGCTGATCGTCGGCGCGGACCGCAAGTCGTCCGACGCGGTTGCGGCGGAGATCGCCCGCCGCTCGCCGGCGCCGGTCGAGGCGGTGACGCTCGACGACACGCATGAGGACGCGTTCGAGCTGGTGGCGCGGGCGGTGCGCATGGGCGTGCGGCTGACGCGCGAGGTCTCTCGCGCGCGGCGCGAGCCGGTGCCGGTCGCGCAGCTCTATCTCGGGCTCGAATGCGGCCATTCCGACGCCAGCTCCGGGCTGGCGGCCAATCCGCTCGCTGGTGCGCTGGCCGACCGGCTGGTGGATGCCGGCGGGACGGCCGTGGTCGGTGAGACGCTGGAATGGCTGGGCGCGGAGCATGCGCTGCACAGCCGCGGCGCGCATGCGGGCGTGGGCGACAGGATCGTCAGCGCGGTGGTGGCGCGGGAGCGCGCCGTCACGGCGGCCGGTGTCGACCTCCTCGGCGACAATCCCGGGCAGGAGAACATCCGCGGCGGCCTGTCGACCATCGAGGAGAAATCGCTCGGCGCCATCGCCAAGGCCGGCCGCCACCCGGTGCAGGACGTGCTCGGCTTCGCCGAGCCGCCGTCGGCAGGCGGGCTCCACCTGATGGACGGGCCGAGCTATTCGCCGGAATCGATGGCCGGCTTCGTCGCCTCCGGCACGCAGATGATCCTGTTCACGACCGGGCCGGGCAACAGCTATTGCAGCCTGATCGCGCCGACCATCAAGATCAGCGCCCATCCGGCCGCCTGCGCGCGGCTGGAGGGCCAGCTCGATTTCGACGCCAGCGCGGTGCTCGAGGCGCGCATGTCGCTCGACGCGGCGGCCGACGCGCTGTTCGCCTCCCTGATCGACTTCGCCTCCGGCGCGCTGACCTGGGGCGAGGCGGCGGGGCAGGGCTCGGAATGCTTCACGCGGATCGGGCCGTCGCTGTGAGCGGGCCCGCGGAAGATGCCGGCTGGGACGCGGTGCGGATCGCGGACGACGACGACGTGGCGGTCGCGCTGCGCGATCTCATGGGCACTGTCCGCGTCCGCTGCGGCGACCGGATCGGGCAGGTGAAGCTGCCGCAGCCGATCCCCTTCGGCCACAAATTCGCCCTCGCCGACCTTCCCGCCGGCCACGAGGTGAAGAAATACGGCGCCCCGATCGGCCGGCTGACCAGTCCTGTCCGGCGCGGCGAGCACGTCCATGTCCACAACCTTAAGAGCCGGCGGGCCGGGCCGGCGGGTTGAGGCTGGTGGGCGGTGGTTGACTCGCCCAAATTATATTATAAAATTTCCACTTGAGATGCTGCCCAACCCCATGGGCAGGTGCACGGGTGGACGATCCGATGGCGCTGCGGCCGGTCGAATTCCGCTTGAGCGACGGCGAGACGATCGCCGGCGTCGAGGAGGAAGACCACTCGGGCCATTTCACGCTCGTCTTCCTGCATGAAACCGGCGCCGATCTCGACGCCCTGCTTCCGATCTTCGGCCAGGTCGGGCTGCGGGAGGCGCGCAAGATCGCCCTCGACCTGCCGGGCCACGGGCTATCATCCGGCAGCTTCGATGCGGCCGGTGCCGGCGACGTGCTGGCGGAGCTGCGAGACGCCATGCGCGAGCGGGGCTGGGCGCCCTTCCTGTTCGTGGCGGCCGGGACGCTGGCACCGCATGCGCTCGAACTGGCGGATGCGGCCGACACTCTGGGCCTGTGCCTCGTCTCGCCCCGCACGGGCGGCGAGGGGATCGGCACCGTGCCGCGCTGCCCCGTGCTCGCGTTCGTGTCGTCGAGCGACGGCGCGGCCGCGGCGGACTGGCTCGCGGTCCGGGCCGCCCTGAATTCCTGGTGGATGTCGGTGTCGATCGGGGCCGATCATGCGGCGCTGGTGTCCGGCGACGGGCCGGCCGGCAGCCAGATCGCCTCGCATCTGCAGGGCTTCGCCCGCGACATGTATGTGACAAGCCCGCTTCTGGCCGGACGGACCGCCCCGGCGGCGGATCCGCATCCGGGTGGATGACGAAAGGCCGGAGGGCCGGATGCGCGTGACATTCTGGGCGAGATTGCCCTTCGCAGCGCAGGTGATCGAGGAGCGGTTGCGCGCCGTCGACGGCGCCGAGGTGACCGTGGTGCGCAGCCTGCCGGACCTGCTCGCCGCCCTCCCGGGCACGCGGTTCCTCGTCCTGATCGACGCCCCCGTGGAGCAGGCGCGCGCGGTGACCGAGCGTCTGGCGGCGCCGGGCAACACGGTCGGCGCGCTGCATTTCAATTCCGCGGGGCGCGAGGGCTTCGAGGCGGCGGGGATTCCGGGCGGCATCGTCGTGACCAATGCGGAGGGCGCGCTCGCGCCCAGCGTGGCGGAGCACGCGATGGCGCTGGCGCTGGCGCTCGGCCGGCGGCTGCCCGACGCGCTCGCCGCGCAGGGGCGCATGGAATGGAACCAGGGCATCGCCGCCGGCATGCGGTCGCTGGAAGGCGGCACGCTGCTGCTCGTCGGGCTGGGCCATATCGGACGCGCGGTCGCCGCGCGTGCCCGCGCTTTCGGCATGAAGGTCATCGCGGCGACGCGGCGTCCGCGTGCCGATCCGCTGGCGGAGGAGGTGCACGGCCTCGCGGCGGTCCCCGACCTTGCGGCGCGCGCCGACCTGATCGTCACCTGCATCGCGCTTTCACCGGAAACGCGCGGGATCATCGGCCGTGCGGCGCTGGCCGACTGCCGGCCCGGGACGTTGCTCGTCAATGTCGGCCGCGGCGGGCTGGTCGATACGGATGCACTGATCGAGGCGCTCGCCACGGGCCGCGTCGCCGGGGCCGGGCTCGACGTCACCGACCCCGAGCCGCTGCCTCCGGGGCATCCGCTGTGGCGCGCGCCGAATCTCATCGTCACCAGCCATGTCGCCGGCGCCGGCCGGCGCGGCGAGGAGCGGATCGCCGAGGCCGCGGTCGAGAGCCTGCGGCGCTTCATGGCCGGCCTGTGAAGGCCGGAAACCGGCCGTTCCATGCCGAAAACCGGCGAAAACAGCGAATTTTTGCAGTTCTGTTGACTTCAGGATTTGATATTATAAAATCCTGAGACCTTAACGAGAGGGAAACAAGGGAGGATTGGACGTGGATTCGAATGACCAGCCGGTTGCCCGTGCACTCACCGCGTACACCGAGAAGAAGCTGAGCCGGCGCGACTTCGTGCGCTTCACCGCCGCGCTCGGCGTGACGAGCCTCGGCGCCGCCGAACTGCTCGCCGGCGCCGCTCCGGCCCGCGCCGACGAGGCGAAGACGGGCGGCAAACTGATCGAGGGCTACGACCGTACGCTCAGCGTCCTCGACCCGATCAAGTCGACTTGGGCCGATCCGGGCCTCGTCGCGATCTACGAGCCGGTCGTGGTGCGCAACCTCGACGGCGTCGTCGTTCCCTATCTCGCGACCGCCTTCAAGCCGAGCGAGACCGAGTGGCGCCTGAAGGTGCCGGCCGGCCGGACCTTCCAGTCCGGCGCGCCGCTCACCGCCGAGGCGGTGCAGAAGGCGCTGACCCTGATGGTCACGCCGAATGTCGGCCAGAACGCCGTCTTCTACACGGCGGTCTCGGGCATCGACGTCGACGGCGACGAGGTCGTCATCCACCTGAAGTCGCCGCGCCAGGGCCTCGGCGAGGTGCTGGCCACCGAATATGCGGCGATCCCCAACGTCGACAAGCGCGAGCAGGTCGGCGTCGGCTCGTTCGGCTCCAAGGAAGCGGACGGCTCCGGCCCGTTCAAGCTCGACGAGTTCGTGTCCGGCTCGCATGTCCGCGTCGCCCGCTGGGACGGCTACAAGGGCGGCGCCGACTTCTTCGAGAACAAGGGCGCGGCCCATCTCGACGCGGTCGAATGGGTGCCGATCCTGGAGCCGTCGCAGCGCGCGCCGGAAATCGAGACGGGCGCCGTCCACTGCGTGAAGAACCCGCCTGCCGCCGACGTGGAGCGGCTGAAGTCGAACCAGGACCTCGTCGTCCTCGAGTTCCCCGAGACGTCGAACTTCTTCCTGCTGCCCAACATGAAGCGCACGGACCTCGGCTTCGACGACCTGCGGGTGCGCCGCGCGCTCAGCCTCGCCGTCGACCGCGAAGGCATCGTCAAGGCGATCCTGCGCGGCGGCGCCGAGGTCACCAACGGCCCGGCTTCCAGCGGCTGGCGCTATTTCGAGCCGGAGGTGAAGAAGTTCAACAACTACGATCCGGCCGCCGCCGCAGCGCTTCTCGACGAGGCGGGCTGGAAGCTCAACGGCGACACGCGCGAGAAGAACGGCGTCAAGCTCGCCTTCATCGCCATCAACCTCACCGACGTGATCGAGAACCAGGTCATGGCGGCGATCGCGGACATGTTCGCCGAGCTCGGCATCAAGATGCAGGTGACGAGCCTCGAAGGCGCGGCCTTCCGCGAGCAGCGCCCGAAGGCGGACCTGTTCGGCTACAAGTGGCTGTGGAGTGTGCCGGCGGACGTGATCCCGTTCTTCATCCGCGGCTACCAGCCGAACGACCAGCCGGAGGCGAAGGAAGCGCTCGACGCGTTCAAGGAGTGGGAAGGCGCCCGCTCCGACGAGGAGCTGCAGAAGGCCAGCAGCAAGGCGCAGCTCGTCGTCGCCGAGAAGCTGCCGATCATCCCGATCTACACGCCCAACACGGTCTGGGCGCACAACAAGAAGGTGCATGGCTGGCGGCCGAACCGCTTCAACCTCTACCCCTTCTACAACGACGTCTGGCTGGATAGCTGATCGTTTCCCGACCTGCGGGCCGGTCGCGGAGGGAAATCTCCGCGGCCGGCCCGTCCCTTCGCCAGCATCCAGCTTCAATCCCGGAATTCTCATGCCCGACGCCGCGAACCCCGTGCTCCGCGAGGCCTTCGAATACGAGTTCAGCCCGCTCGATCCGGTCGGCGGCGCGCATATCGACCCGCCGAGCAACGCCGTCTACGAGACGATCGTGGTCAAGGGCACGGACATGAAGCCGGCGCCGTCGCTGGCGCGGTCCTGGAGCCAGAGCGCCGACGGCCTCGAATGGCGGTTCGAGCTGCGGCCGGGCCTGCGCTTCCATTCGGGCGCGGCCTGCGATGCGCCGGCGGTGGCGGCCGCGCTGCACCGCTGCCGGATCCGCGACGGCCGGACGCCGCAGCGGCACTACTGGGATCCGGTGGATTCGGTCCGGTCCGAAGGAGACCGCGCGATCGTCATCCGCTCGCACTATCCCACCACGCGGGTGATGTCGCTCCTGTGGGGCACGCATACGCTGATCTTCAACGAGGCGACGCGCGACCAGGACGATCCGTTCAGCTACGGCTTCTCGGTCGCCGACGGGACCGGCCCGTTCAGGCTCGTGTCGCTCTCCGACGACCGCGTGGTCACGGAGCGGGCGCCGACCTATGCCGGCTCGCCGGCTCCGTTCCTGCGCAACGGCAGCGCCGAGGTTCCGCTCGCCGGCGTCGAGTGGCTGGCGGTCACGTCGGCGGCCGAGCGCCTGCGCATGCTCGATCGCGGCGAGGTGGACTGCCTGCATGCGCCGCCGCCGGCGGACGTCGAGGCGGTCGGCCGCGATCCCCGCTTTCGCGTGCTGACGTCGAAGCAGTCTTCCAACGTCTATTTCGCGCTCGACTGGGCGCGGCGCGAGCTCGGCTTCGACGACATGCGCGTGCGCCGGGCGATGTCGCTCGCGATCGACCGCGCGGCGATCATCGCGGCGGTGGTGGCGGGGCAGGGGCGGGCGACCTACGGGCCGCTGCCGCCCGAATCCGAGTTCTACCGGCCCGAGGTCGATGCCAGGGGCCGCCATGATTTCGCCGAGGCCGCGAGGCTGCTCGACGCGGCCGGGTGGCGTCCCGGCGAGCGCGGCCTGCGATGGAAGGACGGCCGGCCGCTCTCGTTCGGCTGCCTCGTCCAGCGCGACGACGTGCTCGAAGGCACGGCGCGGGAAATCGCCCGCCAGCTTCGCCCGCTCGGCATCGAGATCTCGATCGAGGCGGTGAAGCCGTTCCTTCCCTTCTACCAGCGGCTTCGCCAGGGCACCGAAAGCTTCGTGTCCAAATGGCTGTGGGAAGACCCTGTGGATGCGCTGATCGGATTCACCTCAACTTTGGGTCAAAGTCGGATAAACTGGCAACATGCTTCGATTCCGCGGCTCGATGCGGCCTTCGATGCCTGGTGCAGGGCGGGCGACGATGCCGGGCTTGCCGCAGCGGCGGGCACGGTGCAGGACGTGATCGCCGCCGAGCTGCCGCTGATCCCGCTGTTCACGCCGACCGATTTCTGGGTGCACCGGGCGGAGGTCACGGGATGGCGGCCGGTGGCGGGCAATCTATATCCATTCTATCAGGACGTCGCGATCGGGCAGTCCAGCAGGGGGTTGGCGCGTGGAGAGTAATGGCGGCGAACGTGCGATTGTCTCGCAGGTCGAGCGCGTCTACGAGAGCATTCGGCGCGCGATCCTCGACGGACGCTACCAGCCGGGCAAGCCGCTGCGGCTGAACGTCATCGCGAGCGAGAACAAGGTCAGCTTCATCCCGGTCCGGGAGGCCCTGCGCCTGCTGGAAGCGGCGCGGCTGGTCGAGATCATCCCCAACAAGGGCGCGCGCGTGGCCGAGGTGTCGGAAGCCGACATGGTCGACGCCTACGCGCTGAGGATCATCCTCGAGGGGATCGCGATCGAGAAGGCATGCACCCTGATCACCGACCAGGAGATCGAGGAGGCGTCGGAGTTGCTCGAGGAGATGGTGGCGGCGTTCGAGGCCGGCGACCTCGAGCTTTCCGCCACGACGCACCGCGCCTTCCACTTGGCGCTCTATCGCGCCGCCCGCTCGACCTGGCTCATCCATCTTGTCGAGCTGCTGATGTCCAACACCGACCGCTACCGCCGGCTGCTCACGCCGGCGAGGCCGTCGGACGCCCATCTCGGGGTGATCCGCACGCAGCACACCGGCATCCTCAACGCCGTCAAGGCGCGCGATCCGGCGCTCGCGACGAAGCTGCTGCGCGCGCATCTCGAAGACACGCTGGCGCGCTACAAGGCGGGCCTCGCCGAGCGCGTGTAGGTAAGTGCGGCCGTCGGCCTCAGGCGGCTGCCGTCGCCCTGGCCCGGACGTAAGCCGCGAGGCGGCCGAGGCCTTCGACGAGATCGGCGTCCGCGCTCGCGAGCGAGATGCGCAGGAAGCCCTCGCATTCGGCACCGAAGGCGCTGCCCGGCGTGGTGCACACCGCGCAATCCCTGAGCAAGGCGAGCGCGACATCCTTCGACGGCATGCCGGTGCCGCGGATATCGACCATGATGTAGAGCGCCCCGTCGGGCCGCACATAGCCGATGCCGGCCGCATCGAGCAGCGCCATGGCGGAGTCGCGCCGGCGCCTGTAGGCCTCGACCATCTCCGCGACGGGGCCCTGCGAGCCCGCGAGCGCGGCGATGCCCGCCGCCTGCGCCACGGCCGAGGCGGCGGAGACGGCGGCGGCCTGCATGCGGGTCACGTGGCGCGACACGGCGGCGGGCGCGACGAGGTAGCCGAGGCGCCAGCCGGTCATCGCGTAGGTCTTGGAGAAGGAGAAGGCCGACAGCACGCGCGAGGAATCGATCGCCTCCATCGCGCCGATGGCGTGGTGCCGGCCCTCGAAGACGATCTCGTCGTAGCACTCGTCGGCGATGATCCAGATGTCGCGCCGCGCGGCGAGGTCGAGCAGCTTCCTCAGCTCGTCGCGCGCGAACAGGACGCCGGTCGGGTTGCCGGGCGAATTGACGATGATGGCGCCGGTGCGGCCGGTGATCGCCCGCTCGACCGCGCCGACTTCGAGCTGGAAGCCGCCGTCGGCGGAGAGCGGATAGGGCGACACCCTGCCGCCGGCGAGGCCGACCATCGCGGGATAGCCCGCCCAGCCAGGGTCGGGCACCAGCACGTCCATGCCCGGCTCGATCGTGGCGAGAAGCGCGAGATAGAGCGCGCCCGTCGCGCCGACCGTGACGTTGACGTTCTCCACCCCACAGGCGAGCCCGTTGACGCGGCCGACCTTCGCCGCGACCGCCTTGCGCAGCTCCATCAGGCCGGAATTCGGCGGATAGCCGACGCGGTTCCTCGACGCCCAGTCGAAGGCGGCCTCGGTGATCGCGCGCGGCGTCTGGAAGTTCGGGTCGCCGATCTCGAGGCGCAGGACGCCGGGGATCGTGGCGGCGAGATCCATCATCTCGCGGATGCCGGACAGGGGAACGGCGTCGGTGCGACTGGAGATCTTCGGCATGTTTCCCCCGCTTGGATGTGGTCCGGCATCGACGGCGACGTGACGCCCTTGCGATGCAGGATTTTATAATATAATGATTTGGGCATGGCAATGCGGCGCGGTGCCGGAGGGCGGGCCGCGGCGTCAATCCGGGGAGGAAACATGCGACTCGTCCGTTTCGAGACCGCGCGGGGCAGGCAATCGTGGGGCTGGCTCAGCCCGACCGATCCGGGCACGGTGCTCGAGCCCGTCGGCCCGGTCGCGGCGCGGCCCTTCGAGGAGTCCCTGGGCGACATCGCGGGCCTGGTCGCGGCGCTCGGCAAGGTCGACACGCTGACCCACGACCTCGCCGCGCTGAAGCTTTTGGCGCCGATCGCGAGGCCCTCCAAGATCATCGCCGTCGGCCGCAACTACCGCGCCCACGCGGCCGAGGGCGGCAACCAGGTTCCGGAGGAGCCGATCGTCTTCGGCATCATGCCGAGCGCGATCACCGGCCCCTACGAACCGGTCGAGCTGCCGGGCATCTCCGACCAGGTCGACTGGGAGGGCGAGCTCGGCGTCGTCATCGGCCGCACGGCGCGCCGCGTCCCGCGCGCAAGGGCCATCGACCACATCGCCGGCTACGTCGTCCTCAACGACATCAGTTGCCGCGACCTGCAACGCAAGGACGGCCAGTGGACCCGGGCCAAGTCCTTCGACAGCTTCAAGCCGATGGGGCCCTGCATGACCACGGTCGACGAGCTCGGCCTGGCCGAATCGCTCGCCATCTCGGTCAAGGTCAACGGGGTGCAGAAGCAGCAGGCGACCACCGACCAGATGGTCTTCCCGGTCGCCGAGCTGATCGAGTTCATCAGCGCCTTCTGCACGCTCATGCCCGGTGACGTCATCGCCACGGGGACCCCGTCGGGGGTCGGCATGGGCGGCAAGCCGCCGCGCTATCTCGATGCCGGCGACACGGTGGAGACCGAGATCGAGGGCATCGGCCGGCTGTTCAACCGGATCGTCGCAACGAGCGCAGCCGCCACGAAGGAGCCGAGCCTTGCCTGACACCAGGAAATCCGGCGAGCACGCCGATCACGTCGCACTGGTCACCGGCGCCGCGAGCGGCATCGGCCGCGGCACCGCGCTGCGCATGGCGGAGGAAGGCTGGGGCGGCGTCGTCATGGTCGACCGCGATGCCGCTCTCCTCGAAAGATCGGCCGCGGAGGTCCGCTCGAAAGGCGCCCGGGTCTTTCCGCTCGTGGCCGACCTCAGCGACCTCGTCCGCTGCGAAGCCTTGGTCGGCGAGGCGGTGAAGGCCGCCGGACGGCTCGACCAGGTGGTCAACTCCGCGGCGATCGCCCGGACGGCGATAGCGGTCGTCGACTACGACCTCGCCAAGTTCCGGCAGGACATGGACGTCAACCTGTCGGCCGGCTTCATCCTCGGCCGCGACCTCGCCCGCCATCTGATCGCCGCCAAGCGGCCGGGCGCCGTCGTCTTCATCGCCTCGATCAACGCGCAGGGCGCCGGCGTCGGCTCGGTCGGCTACTGCGCGTCGAAGGCGGGCGTGGTGGCGCTGATGAAGGTGATGGCGGCCGAGCTCGGCGAGCACGGCATCCGGGTCAACTCCGTCAGCCCCGGCCCGACGGACACGCCGCGCTCGGTCGGGCGTGTCGGCGAGAAGGTGATGGAGCGGCTGCGCAGCCGCTTCGACGGCGCCGCGCTGCGGCGGCTGGGGCAGCCCTCCGAGATCGCCGACGCGGTCATCTATCTCTGCTCGGACCGGTCGAGCTACGTTTCCGGCCACGATCTCGTCGTCGACGGCGGGCTGATGGCCAGCGTCTACGTTGCCGCGAAGCCGGAGTAGATGGCGCAATGAAGCTGACCGACACGACCTATCTCGTCGGTGGCGGCACCTGGGGCGGGATGGGGCTCACCCCCGGCCCCGACTGCAACGTCTATCTGATCGACGGCGGCGGCGCGCTCGCGCTGATCGACACGGGCTCGGGCGTCGCCGGCTCGCCGGAGGCGATCGCGCGCTGGATCACCGGCCACGGCTTCGCGCTCTCCGACGTCGGGACGATCCTGCTTACCCACATGCACGGCGACCATGTCGGCGGGGCGGCGGCCCTCGCCGCGATGACCGGCGCGGAGGTGTTCGCCTCGCCGCTCACGGCCGGCGTGCTCGCCGCGGCCGACGAGGAGGTGTCGTCGATCCGCATCGCGCGCGACGCCGGCATCTATCCCGCCGATTTCAGGCTCGCCCCGCTTGCGGGCGTCAAGCTGCTCGATGACGGCGCGAGCGTGACGGTCGGCGCGGTGACGCTGACGGCGATCCCCACGCCGGGGCACAGCGAGGGCCATCTCTCCTTCCTCGCGACCGCGCCGAAGCGGCGCGACCTGTTCGCGGGCGACATCGTCTTCTGGCGCGGGCGCGTGCTGATGCAGGCGATCCCCGGCTGCGACGTGATGGCGACGGCGCGCTCCATCGAGCGCCTGGCGGGCCTCGGCCCGATCGACGGGCTCTTTCCCGGCCACGGCGCGGTGACGCTGTCGGGCGCGACCCGGCACATCAACTCCGCCGCCGAGCATGTGCGGGCGCTGCGCGTCCCGCCGGCCCTGTGAGGATGGACATGCCGGCACCGATAGCCGCCGACCGGGAGGAGGTCGCCCGCAGGCTCGAACGCTACGTCGCGGTCGATTCCCCCAACCCGGCGCTCGAGCCGGGGCAGGGCGAGGCGGAGATGGCCGACCTTCTCGCGGCCGATCTGACCGAACTCGGCGCCCGCATCGTCCGCCAGGAGGCGTTGCCGGGACGGCGCAACGTCATCGGCCGCTTCGACGTCGATCCCGCGCTGCCGACGATCGTGCTGGACGCCCATGTCGACACCGTGCCGCGCGGCGAGGCGGGCGGCCCGCGCTGGCAGGGAGATACGCTGTTCGGCCGCGGCGCCTGCGACAACAAGGGTTCGCTCGCGGCCATGGTCGAGGCGGCGCGGCTGTGGCTCCGGCTCGGCCGGGCGCGCGCCTGCAACCTCGTCGTCCTCGGCACCGTCGACGAGGAAGTCTCGGTGAAGGGCGCCGAGGCGGCGGCCGACATCATCGGCCGGGCCGACCTCATCGTCGTCGGCGAGCCGACCAACCTCTCCATCGGCGTCTGGCACAAGGGCACGACGCGCTTCGCCATAGAGACGACCGGGCGGAGCTGCCATTCCTCCATGCCGGAGCGCGGCGACAACGCGATCGACCGCATGGCCATCGTGCTCTCCCGCATCGCCGGGCGCGTCAGACCAGCGATTGCCGCCATGCGCTACGAGGACGGCGTGTCCTGCGTCATGAGCGTCGGCGCGATCGCCGGCGGCGGCCCGCTCAACCAGGTGCCCGACCATTGCCGGATCGGGATCGACGTGCGCCGCGTGCCCGGTGTCGACAGCGAAATGATCGTGGCGGCGTTCGACGAGGCGCTGGCCGACCTGATCGCCGAAGGCCATGTCGGGCGCGGCGCCCCCTTCATCTCTTCGCGCAGCTTCCGCACCACGGCGCCGGACGCGCTCGTCGACCTGCTTCTCGACTGCGCGCGCCGCAGGGTGCCGCAGGCGGGGCGGATCGGCCTTCCCTTCGGCACCAACGCCAACCGGCTCGACCGCTTCGGCGCGCCGATCGTGGTGACCGGCCCCGGCCACATCGAATACGCCCACACCGCCGACGAGCAGATCGAGCTCGGCGAGGTGGTGCAGGCGGCGGACTTCTACCTCGATATCCTTCGCCGCGCGCCGGCGCTGCTTGCCGCCTCGCGGCGAGGGGCGACGGCGCCGGCCACATGAGCAACGGACAAACTGCGGGAGACTTCGGATGCCGATAGCCAGGATCAACGGTGGCGAGATCAACTACAAGGTGACGGGCAGCGGGCCGGCCCTCGTGCAGGTGCCGGGCGCGGCGACCGGCATCCAGGGCTACATGCGCATCACGCCCTATCTGGAGAAGCACTTCACGGTGCTGGACTACGATCCGCGCGGCTACGGCGATTCCTCGCGCAGCGACAGGCTCGGCTTCGACGTCTGGTCGAAAGACATGGCCGCGCTGATCGACCATGTCGGCTTCGACACCTTCATGTTCCACGGCGCCTCGATGGGCTCGACCTTCGCCCTCGACTTCACCGCCAAGCACCCGGAGCGGGTGACGGCGATGGTGCTGAGCGGCTGCACCGCCAAGAACGACGTGACGTCGCGGGCGCAGTTCCGCACCTGGAAGGCGCTGGCCAAGGCCTACGGCATCGGCAGCCGTGAGCTCGCCGACATCATGGCCACGCATTCGCTGACCCGCAAACTGCTCGACGAGCCGGGGATGGGCGAGACCTTCATCGACGGGCTCGCCAGGCAGCTCGTCAAGACGGTCTCGCTGGAGGCATATGTCGCGGCCTGCGATTATCTCATCAATGTCGACGTGACCGACCGGCTCGCCTCGATCACGGTGCCGACGCTGATCATGGTCGGCGACGAGGACGTGCTGACGCCGGCCGTGCAGGGGCCGACGGGCTGCGGCGGCAGGCAGATCTTCGACGCGCTCGCCGCCTGCAAGACCAAGGAGTATTTCGTGCTGGAGGGGTCGGCGCACAGCAACATGCGCGACGTGCCGGACATCGCCGCGAAGGCCATCATCGACTTCGCGGCCCGCGTCCTGGCGAAGTAGGCGAGGGCAGCCGGCCGCCTCGACGCGCGCGAGGAAGCCGGCCTTCACGGACTGCGGAAGGGACGGAGCCGATGCTCGAGGCCATGGAACGCTGCCCGGTCTGCGCGAGGCTGTACGCGATCGTCGTGCGCCTCGCCTATTCGGCGCTGGTGCTGCTCCTCGTCGCGATCGTCGCCTTCGTCGGCCTGCGCCTGGCGCCGGGCGACGTGACGACGCAGCTCCTCGACCCGTCGCGCGCCACGCCCCAGGAGCTCGCCTTCCTGCGCCACCAGCTCGGCCTCGACCAGCCCATCCACATCCAGTTCCTGCAATATCTCGCCGGCCTGCTGCAGGGAGACCTCGGCCTGTCGCTGATCACCCGCGAGACGGTCGTCTCGATCGTCGCCAATGCCGGCATCTACTCGATCTCGCTCGCGGTGACCGCCTTCGTCCTGATCTTCGCCCTGGCGATCCCGCTTGGCCTCACCGCCGCGATCTGGCGCGGCTCGGCGATCGACGCGGCCGTGCGCGGGATCTCAGGGGTGATGATGGCGACGCCCAACTTCGTGCTCGCCGTCGTGCTGATCAACCTGCTCGCGGTGCAGGCGGGCTGGCTGCCGGTGGCCGGATCGGGGAGCTGGAAGCATCTCGTCCTGCCGGCGCTGGTTCTCGCAGCCGAGCCGCTCGGCTTCGCCACGCGGCTGGTACGCACCTCCTATCTGGAGCAGGCGGGCGCGCAATATGCCGACGCGATGCGCATGCGCGGCCTCTCCGAAAGCGTCATCCGATGGCGCCACATCATGCGCAACGCACTGCTGCCGGTCATCTCGCTGGGCGCCGTGCAGGTGCGCACGCTGGTCGGCTACACGCTGATCGTCGAGACGATCTTCCGCTGGCCGGGCCTCGGCAAGCGCCTCGTCGACAGCGTTCTGACGCGCGACTACCAGGTCGCGCAGGGGCTGACGATCCTGCTCGCAGCGGTGGTCGTGGTGGCGACGCTGGTCTCGTCCTTCCTCTACCGTGCGGCCGATCCGAGGGTGCGTGACGAATGACCGCGACCATCGATTTCGACGCGCCTGCCTCTCCCTCTGCCTCCGTCGCGGCCGACGGCAGCTTGCGCAGGATCGTCAGGGGCGTGCCGTGGCCGCTGCTGGCGGCGGTCGCGCTGTTCTTCGTCGCCGGCGCGATCGGCCTCGTCTTCCTCGTCGCGCCCGATCTCAAGCCGCTGGTCTTCAAGCAGTCGTTGATGCGGGCTTTTTCGGCACCGCTGTCGCGCGGCGGCTTCCTCGGGGCCGACCAGCTCGGCCGGCCGCTGGAGTGGCGGCTGCTCGCCGGCCTCGGCATCTCGCTTGGCGCGGCCGCCGCGGTGACGCTGATCGCCTCGGTCCTCGGCCTGGCGATGGGCCTGCTCGGCGGCTTCTTCGGACGGACGGCGGACCGGCTGGTGACGGTGGTCATCGACCTGACCTGGGCCTATCCGACCATCCTGCTGGCGGTGGTGATCGCCGGCATCCTCGGCCCCGGCGTCTGGACGGTGATCTGGGCGCTCGGCCTGACGCTGTGGGCGGCGCTGGCGCGCATCGTGCGGGCGCAGGTGCTGGTGCTGCGGGAGCAGGATTTCGTGCTCGCCGCGCAGGCGCTCGGCTACAGCCGGTTCTATATCGCCACACGCCATCTCATCCCCAACCTGATGCCGATCGTGATCCTGATGGCGACGCTGTTCGTGGCGCTCACCATCATCGCGGAGGCCGGCCTGTCCTTCATCGGCCTGGGCGCGCAGTCGCCGACGCCGAGCCTCGGCAAGACGCTGGCGGAAGGCTTCTCCTTCGCAAGTTCCTCGATCTGGCCGCTGGTCTTCGGCGCGCTGACCATGATCTCTCTCGTGATCGTGCTCAACGCCTTCGGCGACCGCGTGCGCGACATCCTCGACCCGAAGGGCCGCGTGCCGCTGCCGGGCCGCAGGCTGCGCGACGCGGCGCGGCGTGCGGAGGCGGCATTGCCTGCTCGCGCCGTGGACAGGGACGCCGTGATCGCGGTCGACGACGTGTCCGTCGCCATCCACGGCCGGCGCGGCGCGACGACGGCGGTCTCGGACCTGTCGCTTACGCTGCGGCCCGGCCAGACGCTCGGCATCGTCGGCGAGAGCGGTTCCGGCAAGTCGCTGTCGGCCCGCGCCATCACCGGCCTGCTGCCGGAAGGCTTGAGCCTCTCGGGCGGGCGCGTGTTCTGGGACGGCGTCGACATTGCGGGCCTGCCGGCGGAGAAGCTGCGCGACCGCCGCGGCCGCTTCGTCGCCATGGTGTTCCAGGACGCGCGGGCGAGCCTCGATCCGCTCTACACGATCGGCGAGCAGGTCAGCGAGTCGCTCGCGGCCCACTTTCCAGGCCCGCGGCGCTCGTTCCGGCCGAAGGTGCTGGAGATGCTGGCGCGCGTCGGCCTGTCCGACCCCGAGATCTTCTACGACCGCTACCCGCACCAGCTCTCCGGCGGTCAGCTCCAGCGCGCCGCACTCGCCGGCGTGCTTGTGCTCGAGCCGCGGGTGCTGATCGCCGACGAGCCGACGACGGGCCTCGACGCGACGACCCAGAAGAAGATCGTCGCGTTGGTGAAGGCGCTGCAGCGGGAGATGAACATGAGCGTCATCTGGATCTCGCACGACCTCGACCTGGTCGGCGAGATCGCCGACGAGATCGTCGTGGCCTATGCCGGCCAGCCGGTCGAGATCGGGACGGTCGAAGAGGTGCTGAAGCGCCCCGCCCACCCCTACACGCTCGGCCTGCTCGAAAGCCGGCCGCAGGCGACGATGGCGCCCAAGTCGCCGCTCCGCTCGGTCGGCGGCACGGTTCCGGATCCCGGCGACTGGCCGCCTGCGTGCCGTTTTGCGCCGCGCTGCCGCCGTGCGCTCGCCATCTGCGGGACGACGCCGCCACCGATGGAACTGTTCGACGAGGGGAGCGGCCGGCGGCTGCGCTGCTACAATCCCGAGCCGGGCGCGGCGGAGGCGGGGGCATGAGCCGGGGCGACGTGCTTCTGTCGGTCGAGCACCTGTCGAAGACCTATCGCGGCCAGGGCGGCCGTCCCGCGCACAAGGCGCTCGACGACGTTTCGCTCGAGCTGCGGGCCAGCGAGACGCTCGGCATCGTCGGCGAGAGCGGGTCGGGCAAGTCGACGCTCGCGCGCGTCCTCGTCCGCCTGACCGGCGCGGACAGCGGCCGGGCCGACTATTGCGGCGTCGACCTGCTGCGCGCCCGCGGCGCCGACGCGCTGTTCCTGACGCGGCAGATCCAGATCGTCTTCCAGGACCCCAATTCCTCGATGAACCCCCGGCGGACCATCCGCCAGGCGCTGCTGGAGGCGGCACGGGTCGCCGAGCACCCTCCCGCCGACATCCAGGGAAGCCTCGCGCGCATGATGGAGGCGGTCGGCCTGTCGCGCGAGAAGCTCGACGCCTATCCGCACCAGCTCTCCGGCGGCCAGCGCCAGCGCGTCGCGATCGCCCGCGCGCTCGCCGTCTCGCCGCGTGTGGTGGTGGCCGACGAATGCGTCAGCGCGCTCGACGTCTCGGTGCAGAGCTCGATCCTCAACCTGATGCTCGAACGGCAGCGCGAGCTCGGCCTCGCCTATGTGTTCATCAGCCACGACCTCTCGGTCGTGCACCACATGAGCGACCGGATGATCGTCATGCGGTCCGGCCGCATCGTCGAGGCGGGAAACCCGTCTGAGATCATGCGCAATCCGCAGGATCCCTACACGCGCGAGCTGATCGCCTCGGTGCCCGGCAGCGGCTTTCGGGCGGCGTAGGCACGCTCGCCGGGCCTCAGTCGCGCAGTTCGCCGACGAGCTGGGCGACGAAGTCGCGCATGTACTGGGTGCGCTCCTGCGCGAGGCGGCGGCCTGCGTCCGTCTGCATCGTGGTCGCCAGGCTCCACAGCTTCACCTCGAAATGATCGAGGGCGAACTTCTTGTCGTCGAGCGGCCGGTGTTCGGCCAGCGGGTCGCCGCCGTCGAACAGACCGCTGCCGAGCATGCCCGCGATGTAGAAGGCGCGTGCGATGCCGATCGCGCCCAGTGCCTCGATGCGGTCGGCGTCCTGCAGGATGCGCGCCTCCAGCGTCTGCGGCTTCTTGCCGGCGGAGAAGCTGTGGGTCTCGATCGCATGGCAGGCCGCCTCGATGCGCGCCTCGTCGATGCCCAGCTCGCGCAGGATCGGCCGCGCGGCATCCGCCGACATGGCCGAGGCCCGCGAGCGGTCGGGATGGTTCTTCGGCAGGTTGACGAGGTCGTGCAGATAGGCCGCGCAGGCGAGCGTCACCGCATCGGCGCCACCTTCGGCCTGGGCGATGCGCAGCGCCATGCGCAGCACCCGGCGCGAATGGTGCACGTCGTGGCTGCCGTCGGAGCCGTCGTCATGGGCCGAAAGCACCGCCTCCAGGCGCTCGCACAAGGGTTGCAGCGCCTGGTTGCCGGCGGTCGCGTCAGTCTTCATCTGCTGGATACCTGTCGTCTCGGGAGGGCCTCGGCGGCGAAGTCGATCCGGCCGCCGTCCGCGCCGAAGAAGTGGAGATGCCGCGGCGGGACGGAGACCGTTATAGTGCCGTCGAGCGGTGTGCCAACCGGAACCCGCACGCGCAGCAGCCTTTCCCCAAGCCGCAGCGTCACCAGCACCTCGGTGCCGAGGAGCTCGCGGCGCTCGATCGGCGCGGAGACGGTGAGCCCGCCCTCGGCCGCCGGCCCGAGCGCGACCTCCTCGGGACGGAAGCCGAGCACGACCTCGCGTCCGGCGGGATAGCCGTCGAGCCGCGCTTCCGCCCCGTCGCCGGTGGTCAGGCGCCCGTCGGCGGTCTTGCCCTCGATCAGGTTCATGCGGCCCATGAAGTCGGCGACGAAGGTGTTGCGCGGCGCAAGGAAGACATCCTCGGGGCTGCCCTGCTGCTCGATGACGCCGCCGCGCATGACGACGAGATGGTCGGCCAGCGTCAGCGCCTCGGTCTGGTCGTGGGTGACATAGATGGTGGTGGCGCCGATCTGGCGCTGCAGCGCGCCGAGCTCGGCCCGCATCTCGGCCCGCAGCTTGGTGTCGAGGTTGGACAGCGGCTCGTCCATCATCAGCACGTCCGGCCCGCGCACGATGGCGCGCGCGATGCCGACGCGCTGGCGCTGGCCGCCCGACAGCTCGGAGGGGCGCCGCCCCAGATAGTCCTCGATGCGCACCAGCCGCGCGGCGGCCGCCACCCGCCGCTCGATGTCGGGCTTGGGCATGCGCGCCATGCGCAACGGGAAGCCGATGTTGCCGGCCACCGTCTTGTCCGGATAGAGCGCGTAGTTCTGGAACACCATGGCGACGCCGCGCCGCTCCGCATCCACCTTGGTGACGTCGCGCTCGCCGAAGCGGATCGTGCCGGCCGAGGTGTCCTCCAGCCCGCAGACGCAGCGCAGCAGGGTGGTCTTGCCACACCCCGACGGACCGACGATGACGGTGATCCTGCCGGCCGGGCAGGTCAGCGAGAGATCGGTGAAGGTCGGGCGCGCGGCGCCCCTGTAGGTCTTGCCGAGGCCGGCGAGGGTGACTTCGGGGGCGCTGCGGCGCGCGGGCGGTGCGGTGGTCTTGCCGTCTGGCATCATGCCTGAATGGACCTTTCCCTGGCTCGGCCGGTCACTCGACCTGGCCGGCGGACATCGCGATGCCGTTGATGAACTGCCTCTGCGCCAGCAGGAAGCCGACGAGCAGCGGCAGCACGGAGAGCGTGGCGGCCGCCATCTGCGGGCCGTAGTCGCTGCCGAGCTCGGCGTCGAGGAAGCGCACGATGCCGAACGGCACGGTGGCGGCCGCGTCCGAACGCAGCACGAAGGACGGCCAGAAATAGTCGTTCCAGTGCGACACGAAGGAGAAGATGCCGAAGGTGACCAGTGCCGGCCGCGCCATCGGCAGCACCACCGAGAACAGCGTGTGGAAGGCGCCGGCGCCGTCGAGCCGCGCCGCCTCGAAGACGGAGCCCGGGATGGCGAGGAAGAACTGGCGCAGCAGGAAGACGCCGAAGGCGTTGGCCACGAAGGGCAGGATCAGCGCCGAGCGCGTGTCGATCAGGCCGAACTGGGCGAGGATCACGTAGACCGGGATCGCGGTGACCTGATAGGGGATCATCAGCGCGCCGAGCACGATCCACAGGCTCAGCTCGCGGCCGGAAAAGTGCAGCCGCGCCAGCGCATAGGCCGCCGGCACGCAGACGATGACCTGGCCGATGAAGATGGCGACCACGACGAAGATGCCGTTGAAATAATAGCGCAGGATCGGCACCTCCGCGAAGACGCGGCGGAAATTGTCGAGCGTGACGGTGCCGAGCGTCAGCATGTTGCCGGAGAAGATCTCGGCTTCTGGCGTCAGCGCGGCGCGGATCATCAGCCAGAACGGCAGCAGCATGAAGATCGCGCCGGCTGCGAGCGCCACATGCACGGCGATCTGGCCGGGCGCGAAGGGCGAGGTGGAACGTTTCGTCACCGGCTGCCCGCCCTTTCGAGGCGCCGCGAGGCGCGCTTCTGGATCCATGTGGCGAGCAGCGCGAAGGCGAGCAGCACCACGGTGACGACGGCGCCGCCGCCGATGTCGAAATAATAGATGCCGCGCTTCCACAGCAGGTAGGTCAGCGTCTCGGAGCTGGCCGCCGGGCCGCCCTTGGTCATGGTCGCGATGGTGTCGAAGATGCGCAGTGCCTGGATCGAGCTGATGACGGCGGCGAAGACGGTTGCCGGGCCGAGCGCGGGCCACGTCACGTGCCAGAAGCGGTGCCAGGCCGAGGCGCCGTCGATCCGCGCCGCCTCCAGCAGATGCTTCGGTACGCCGGCCAGCCCGGCGAGGTAGACGATAGCCACGAAGCCGATCTGCTGCCAGTTGCCGACGAGGGCGACGGCGGGCAGCGACAGGTCGCTGGAGTTCAGCCAGTCGGTGAGCCCCATCCACTTGCCGACCGTCTGGTCGACAAGCCCGCGCCGCGCCAGGAACATCCAGCGCCAGACGATCGACATGGCCACCAGCGTGGCCGCGACCGGCAGGAAATAGGCCGCCCGCCAGAAGCTGCCGCCCGCCCTCAGGCCGTTGATGCCGAGCGCGACGAGGAGGCCGAGCACCATCGAGGGCGGCACCGTCAGCAGCGCGTATTCGATGGTCACCACGATCGAATTGGCGATCTCGCCGCGGCCGATCGCCTGCTGGATGTTGCGCAGGCCGGTGAACTTCCATGTGCCGGCCAGGATGTCGACGTTGAAGAACATCAGGGCGACGGTCAGCACGCCGGGCGCCAGCACGAAGATGCCGATCAGCACGATGAGCGGCGACACGAAGACGTAGGGCTCCAGCCGGCGCGACAGCCAGCGGCGCGGCAATGGCCGCGACGGCTCGGCGAGAATGTCGGCGTCGGCGACGGCTGTCGTCATGGCGCTTGGTTTCCCCTTCGAGCGCGACACTAACAAAGGCCCGCCCGGCCGTGTGATAGCATTCGGCACGGCCTGATAGGCAGCCTCTATTGGGCCGCCTCGCCGGCCGGCGCCGCGCCGCTCGCGAGCCTGCGCGCCACCAGCAGGAAGCGCTCCAGTTGCGGGTTGAGGCTCTGCCGCTGCCAGTAGAGGCCGAGCCGGATCGGCCGCAGCGGCGGCTCGGTGGGCCGCACCACCATGCCATCCGGGATCTGGATCGTGTCGGGCGAGACCAGGCAGGCGGCGCCGCTTGAGTTGGCCAGCCCGATCTGGGCCGAGACGTTGGTCACTTCGGACGGGTGCAGCCGCGGCTCGATGCCGAGGTCGCGCAGGGCGGCGAGCTGGTAGTCGTAGTGGGCGGGATGGTGTGTCCGGGGCAGCAGGATGATCTCGAACTGCGCCACGTCGCGTGGTGCCAGCGCGCGCTTGCGCGCCAGCGGCGAGCTCGCCCGGAAGCACAGATTGTAGGGCGCCGACCAGAAGATCAGGTGGTCGAGGGTGCGCGGCAGCTCGACCGGCGTCGGCAGCGACAGGAAGCCCGCGACCAGCCGCCCCTGCCGCAACTCGTTGCACATCTCGATCGCCGACATCTCGACGACGTGCGGCTGGAGGCTCGGATAGGCGCGCTTGACCTCGGCCAGCAGGTGCTCGATCTGCGGATAGCTTTGGTAGCTCGGGATGCCGATGCGCAGCGGCTGGTCGGAATATTCGGGCCTGAGCTGCTCCAGCGCCGCGCCCATGCTGGCCAGGATGGGCGTGATCCGCTCCAGCAGGCCCCGGCCTTCCGGCGTCAGCGAGAAGCCGCTGGAGCCGCGCTCGACCAGCGACACCTCCAGCGCCTGCTCCAGCTTGGCGATCTGCTGGCTGAGGGTGGGCTGGCTCACCGACAGGCCAGCCGCGGCGACGCGGAAGTTCTTCCGCCGCGCCAGCTCGACGAAATAGATGAGCTGCCTCAGGCTCACGCGCCTGAGCAGCCGCGCCGCTTCGCGCGATATGATTGCGTCGTCGTTTCGTACCACGCGCCGGCCCACCTGACGGACGTGCAGGAGTTCGGCGCCTTATACACCGTGGTTGTGACAGGCAAAATGCGCCGGCCGGCCGCACGCGGCGGCCGGGCGGAACAGACGCGGCGGAATCAGGCCGCCGCGGGCGCCTCGTCGACCCAGGCCCGCACCGCCAGCGCGGCGACCTCGGCCTCGATGTCGGCCCGCACGCTGTGCACGCCGGCCGGCAGCGCGCGGCCGTGGCGGGCGAGCTGCTCCAGGCTGAGCGATTGCAGCGCAAGGCCGAGATCCATGATCTCGATCGGGTTGCCGTCGCCGGCCGCGAGGTTGATCAGGTTGCCCTTGGCGACGAGATAGATGCGGCGGCCGTCCTGAAGCCGCAGCGCCTCGACATGCTCCCTGACCTGCACCGTCTCGACGGCGAGCGCGCGCAGGTGCGGCAGGTCGATCTCGGTGGCAAAGTGGCCGGCATTGGCGATCAGGCAGTTGTCGGGCAGCAGGGCCAGCATGCGGGCGTCGAGCGCATTCGTCCTGCCGGTCACGGTCACGACGATGTCGGCGATCGGCAGCGCGTGGTCGAAGGGGAGCGTGCGGAAGCCCTCAAGATGCGCCTCCAACCGCGTCATCGGGTCGGTGTCGACCACCACGACATGCGCCCCCATGCCGCGCAGCCGCTGCGCCACGCCCGAGCCGCAATAGCCGTAGCCTATGAGCACCACGGTCTTGCCGTGCAGCATCAGATTGGTCGCGCGCATCAGACCGTCGACCACGGAGCTGCCGACGCCATAGCGGTTTTCGACCACGCGCTTGGCGCGCGTGTCGTTGATGACCCAGGTGGCGAAGCCGAAGGGCGGCATCTCCTCGCGCAGGCGGTAGCCGCCTGTCGTCGTCTCCTCGGTGGCGCCGCGCAGCGTGTCCTTCAGCCCGGCGAATGGCGCCTCGGCGGCGATCAGGCCGTGCAGGTCGGCGCCGTTGTCGGCGATCAGGTCGGGGGTGCCCGACAGCACCGCCCGGCAATGGTCGAGATGCTCCTCATAGGTCTCGCGGCGCGCGCCGAAGGCGACGACGCCCGGCATCTCGTTGAGGGCGGCCGCCACGTCGTCCTGCGTCGAGCCGGGGCTGCCGGTGACGCGGATCTTCGCGCCCCCGGCCGTCAGCGTCTCGACCCAGACGCCGGTCTTGGCCTCGACATGCAGGCAGATGCCGATGGTCAGCCCCTCGAACGGGCGCTCCACGGCGAAGCGGGCGCGGATGCGCTCCATGATGGGCATGTGCGCCCGCGCCCATTCGATGCGTGTCCGGCCGGACCGGATCGTTTCCTCGCGCATGTCTGCTCCTTGCATGGCGGCGTCCGCATGATCGCATCGCGGCTGCCGCTCCTGAACTTCGTTTGCCGGGTGGGCGATCGGCGAATTCAATTTGCGCCCAGCCTTTCCCGCAGCCCGGCCCGCTCCGCCGTCGTCGCGAAGCCTGCCTCGACCGCGTTGCGCGTCAGCCCGCGCAGCTCCGCCTCGGTGAAGCCGAAATGGCGCGCGGCGATCTCGTATTCGGCGGCGAGCGAGGTGCGGAAGAAGGGCGGGTCGTCAGAGTTGAGCGTGACCTTCACGCCGGCGTCGTGCAGCCGCCGCAGCGGATGCGCGGCGAAGTCCGGGTAGAAGCCCAGCATGACGTTGGAGCCGGGACAGACTTCGAGGGTCACACCCCTGTCGGCCAGCTCTTCGACCAGCGCCGGGTCCTCGACGGCGCGCACGCCATGGCCGATGCGGGTGACGCCGGGGATCGACAGCGCCTCGCGCACGCTCTGCGGCCCCGCCGCCTCGCCGGCATGGATGACGATGCCGAGCCCGGCGTCGCGCGCGATGGCGAAGGCGTGGGCGAACTGCGCCGGCGGATGCGTCGCCTCGTTGCCGGCGAGGTTGACGGCCCTGACGCTTTGCCGCCGCAGCCCGGCCGCCCAGCGGGCGGTCGTCTCGCAGGCTTCGGCGCCGTCGTGCCGAACCAGCACGACCTGCAGGGCGCAGAGCGGCCCGCCGGCCGCCCCTGCCTCGGCCATCGCCGCCTCGACCGCGTCGAGCGCGGCTTCCGGCGCGAAGCCGTTCTGGCGCGGCAGGTCGGGCCAGAAGATCATCTCCTGGTAGACGACGCCGGCCTGCGCGGCCGCATCGAGGTAGTCGCGGGTGATGTCGTAATAGTCCCGCTCGTCACGCAGGCAGGAGCCGACGACCCGCGTCAGCTCCAGGAAGTCGGGGAAGTCGACGTAGCGGTAGCCGCCGTCGGGGCCGAAGCAGGCCTGCGGCAGCCGCACGCCGTGGCGGGCGGCGAGCCTGCGGGCGCGCTCGGGGCTGACGGTGCACTCCAGATGGACGTGCAACTCCGCTTTCGGGACCATCGTCTCAGCCCCGCCTGGTCCGGCCGGACAGGTCCACGACCCGGCGCGCCGCGTCGAGCAGCGTGTCGGCGACGGGCGCGCCGGTGGCTGCCAGCCGGTGCGCGGCGTTCATGCCGGTGGTCACCAGCACGGTCTTCGCGCCGAGCGCATGGGCGGCGAGGAAATCGTCGACCGTGTCGCCGATCAGCGTGATGCGGGTCGGCTCGCAGCCGAGCGCGGAGATGTGGCGGCGCAGGCTCTCCACCTTCTTGTCCTGGCCGAGGACATGCGCCCCGTCGACCCGCATGAAGAAGTCGCGGATGCCGCGCAGGCCGACGAGCTCCTGCAACTCCTCGTCGGGGGCCATGGACAGGATCGACTGGCCGATGCCGTGCTCGCGCAGCAGCGCGAGCGACTGCAGTGCGTCGATGGCGAGCGGCAGGTCGCGCTTGACCGGCTCGTAGGCATCGACGTAGCGCCGCATCGAGGCCTCCATCTCGTCGGCCGTCGGGTCGCGCCCGACGAGCTGGCGGAAGAAGTCGGAGAAGGGCCGGGTGTGCGCGCTGCGGATGTCGTCATGGGTGACGTCGGCGCGCCCGGCATTGCGGATCATCACCGCCGAGACCTCGGCTGTGATCTCGAAATCGTCGAGGAGCGTTCCGTTCCAGTCCCAAACGACGTGATCGACCATGATGCTTCCAATTCCAGATGCCGCGGGGCGCGGGACGGCGCCGGAGCGCGCCGCGCCCCGCGATCGTGGTTGTTGCGGGCAAGACCGATCAGTTGTCGGCCAGCAGTTCCTTCATGCGGGCGTTCAGGTCGGCCGCGCCCTGCTCGGGGCTCACCGAGCCGTTGAGCACGCTGAACTGGATGTCGCCGAAGACGTTGTGGAACTCGGTGTTGGCGCGGCCCGGCATGGCGTACCAGATGCCCGCCTTCTGCGCGTTCACGGCCTTGAAGGCGGGGTTCTGCGCGAAGTAGTCGCCGAGCAGGTCCGGCTTGTCGACGGCGGCGGTGTTGTGCGGCACGGTGGCGGTCGCCTTGACGATCCTGGCCACGTTCTCCGGGCTCACCAGCGCCGACAGCGCCGCGCAGGTCGCCTTCTGCTTCTCCGGGTCGGTCGCCAACATGACGAAGCCGTTGCCGGAAGCGGTTGCGACCACGCTGCCGTCGTCGGCGATCGGCATCGGCGCGAGCGTCGTCTCGAAGCCGAGGCCCTTGGTCAGGCCCGGATAGGACGAGGCCGAGAACACCATCATGCCGAGGTCGCCGGATCGGAACAGCGCCGCGAACTCGCCCCAGAAGGCCGATGGCGCGATGGCCGGCATGTACTTCTTCTCGACCATCTCGCGCATGAAGGCGAAGGTCTTGACGGTGGCCGGATTGTCTGCGGTCGGCTTGCCTTCCGCGTCGACCCAGTGGCCGCCGGCCGATTCCATCTGCGAGCCGAACAGATAGGTGTTGGGCATGTACATCAGTACGCCGAACTTGCCCTTGTCGGCGTCGGACAGCTTGGCCGCCGCCTCGCGCAGCGCGGTCCAGTTGGCCGGCGGGTTGGCCGGGTCGAGGCCGGCGGCCTTGAAGGCGGCAACGTTGATGTAGAGCGCCGGAAGCGTGGTGTAGAACGGCATGGCGTAGAGCTTGCCGTCGGGACCGCGGAAGCTGTCGAGCAGGCCGGCGTCGAGCTGGGCCTTCAGCTCCGGCTGGCCGTCGATGCAGGCGTCGAGCGGCTGGGCGCGGCCGGAATTGACGAAGGTGGCGAACACCGCGCCGGTGACGCGCACGGCGTCCGGCGGAGAGCCGGCGACGATGTCGGCCAGCACCTTCTGCGTCGTCACGATGTCGGACTTGTTGTCCATCTGCAGGTCGACCACGACGTCGGCCGACGCGGCGTCGAAGGCCGAGAAGATGTCCTTGAGGATGTCGCCGTTCTGCTGCTCCTGGCCGGAGACGATCCGGACCTGGGTTTCGGCGACGGCGGGCGGGGCGGCGGGCGAGAGCAGGGTTCCCGCGAGCAGTGCCTTGAAGAGCGGTTTCATGAGTGTTCTCCGGATATCGTTGTCGTTTGGCAGTCGGGCGCGCCCGCGGCGCGGGCGCCTCAAAGTCGGATGCTGGTCGTTTCCACCGCGAGTTCGACGGCCGTATTGCATTCGGCCTTGGCCGCATCGAGCGCGGACGGTCCGTCCTCGAGCGCGGCGAGATGGGTGAGCAGGAGGCGCCGGGCGCCGCTGGCGCGCGCCAGCCGGCCGGCTTCCGCTGGGCTCATATGGGCGCCGCCGGGCGGGTGCGAGCCCGAGAAATGGCCCTCCGCGACCAGCAGGTCGGCGTCGCGGGCGAAATCGACCAGCCGCCCGTGCCAGCGCGTGTCGCCCGTATAGACGAGGCGCTTGCCGGCATGGTCGATGCGCATCGCGACCGCACCCGGAATATGGTCGACGGGCAGCGTGTCGACGGTGACCGGGCCGAGATCGACGCGCGCACCGGGGGCGAACTCGACGACGTCGAACACGTCGAACATCCAGTCGCGGCCGGCCCGCGCCACCTCGCGCAGCGAGGCGAAGCCGGGGCCGAGTTCGTCGTCGGTGAACGTCCAATACTTGTGGCCGAACAGGCCCGACAGCCGTTCCAGATAGGCCGCGCCGCCTTCCGGCATGGCGAGCTTCACCCGGTGCAGCGTGCGGTGCTTGATCCACTCCGTCATCAGCGCGTAGCCGACGGCGACGAGGTCGAGCGTGTGGTCCGGGTGGATGTGGGTGATCGTGATCGCGTCGACGTCGACGGCGCGACCCAAAGCCAGCAGCCGCGCCGCCACCCCCGGCCCGCAGTCGAGGAGGATGCGACTGCCGGCCGTTTCGACGAGATACCTGCACCTCAACTGCCCGGCATCCTATCCGAGCCTCGCGGGAGGCAGATGACGGAAATCCCGATGCCCGATAGGCAACGGCTATCACCGGAACGACGGAGCGGTCGCGACCGCGGATGCTGCGGATTGTCGCAGAGCCGCGGCACTTCTGTTCCGCCATTTGATCCGGCTCAAAGTGGAATATAATAGTCCAGTTTATATGGACCAGTTCCGCTCATCCGGCGGATGCAACATCAGGAGCCGTCATGCCGAGACCGACACCCTTCTCCACCGCCATCGACCGCCGCGCCGTGCTGGCCGGCATGGGCAGCGCCGCGGCGTTGCCGCTTCTGGCAGCCGCCGCAGGCCGCGCGTCGGCCGCCGCGCTGGCGGAGCTCGCCCTCTACGGCCCGCCGGCCGGCCCCTCCATCACGCTGGCGCATGCCGCCGCCTCCGGGGCGCTCGCCTCGATCGCCGACAAGGTGAGCTTCAAAGTCTGGCGCAACCCCGACGAAATGCGCGCCGGCCTCACCTCGGGCACGATGCAGGCGGTGGTGCTGCCTGTGCAGGCGGCCGCCGGCCTCTACAATCGCGGCTTCCCGCTGAAGCTGCTCAACGTGATGACCAAGGGCCTGCTCTACGTCATCTCCGCCGATACGGCGGTGGCCGGCTTCGCCGACCTCAAGGGCAGGAAGCTCGCCGTGCCGTTCCGCAACGACACGCCGGACCTCGTGCTGGCGCGGCTCCTGAAGCACGAGAAGCTGACGGCCGGCACGGACCTGACCGTGGAGACGGTCGGCTCGCCGGTCGAGGCGATCCAGATGCTGCTCGCCGGCAGGGTCGACGCCGTGCTGGCGCCTGAGCCGGCGATCTCGGCAGCCATCATCCGGGCCAAGGGCGCCGGCAAGACGATCGCCCGCGTCATCGACATCCAGAAGGTCTGGGGCGAGGTGAGCGGCGGGCAGCCGGGGCTGCCGCAGGCCGGCCTGGCGCTGACGAACGCCTCCACGGGGGCCAACCCGGGCGCCGCCGCCGCCCTGCAGGAGGCGCTTGAGAGGGTGGCGGCGGCCGTCAACGCCGTGCCGGAGAAGGCGGCGGCGGACGCCGCGGACGCGCTGGAGATGCCGGCCCCGGTGATCGCCGCGTCGGTCGCGACGTCGAACCTCGTGGCCGCGCGCGCCTCGACCATGCGGGCCGAGATCGAATCCATGCTGACGACGCTGTCGGACGCCGACCCCGCCCTGATCGGCGGCAAGCTGCCCGACGACGGCTTCTATCTCTGAGCCGATGATGGGCGCGGCGCTGTCCCGGCTCGGCCGCACGGGAAGCTTCCTGTGGTCGGCCTGGTCCGGGCTCGCCGCGCTGGCGCTGCTGGCGGCGGCGTGGCAGGCGGGCCACGAGGCCTATGGCGAGTTCATCCTGCCCGCCCCGCTCGACACGCTTGCCGCCGGCTTCGCCATCCTCTCCGACCCGAAGGCGTGGGAGGTGGCGCTGCTCACCGGCACCCGCGCCGTCGAGGGCTTTGCCGTCTCGGCGCTGGCCGGCGCGGCGCTGGGGTTGGCGGCCGGCTACTCGCCGGCGACGCTGAGGCTGGCGCGGCCGCTGGTGACCGTGCTGCTCGGCGTGCCGCCGATCGCCTGGATCGTGCTCGCCATGATCTGGTTCGGCTCCACCGACGGCACCGTCATCCTCACCATACTGGTCTCGGCCGGGCCGCTGGTCTTCGTCGGCGTGGCCGAGGGCGTGATGACGCGCGACCGTGGGCTGGACGACATGGCGCGCGCCTTCGGCGCCGGCCCGATCCGGCGACTGACCACGCTCGGCCTGCGCCACGTCGCGGCGCATCTCTTCCCGGCGCTGGTGGTGGCGCTCGGCATGGGCTTCAAGGTCGCCGTCATGGCCGAACTGCTGGCCAATGTCGGCGGCATCGGCGGCGAGCTGGCGCGAAGCCGCGCCAATCTCGACGTGGCCGGCGCGCTCGCCTGGGTGACGATCGCGGTCGCCGCGCTGATCGTGGTCGAATACGGCATCGTGCATCCGGTCCGCTCCGAGTTCGAGCGCTGGCGGGCGGCAGCGCGGCCGTGGGGCGTCAAGCGATGAGCGCGCTCGCCCTTTCCCGCATCGGCCACGCCTATTTCGGCCGCACGGTGCTCGACCATATCGACCTTGCCGTCGCCCCGGGCGAGATCGTGGCGCTGGTCGGCCCGTCCGGCTGCGGCAAGAGCACGCTCGTCCACATCGCAGCCGGCATCGTCGAGCCGCTGCGCGGCACGGTCGCGACCCGCTACCGCCGCCACGCGATGGTGTTCCAGGAGCCGCGCCTGCTGCCGTGGGCGAACGCGCGCGACAACATCGCCTATCCGCTGCGGCTTTCGGGCGCGCCGCGCCACGAGCGCCGTGCGCGCGCGGAAGCCGCGGCCGCGCGGGCCGCCTTCGATGCCGTCGACCTCGACAAATATCCGGTGGAGCTGTCCGGCGGCATGCGCCAGCGCGTGGCGATCGCGCGGGCGCTCGCGGTCGAGCCGGACTTCGTCTTCTTCGACGAGCCGTTCACCGCGCTCGACGCCGCGCTCAAGCGGCGCATGCAGGACCTCGTCATCGAGGCGGCGGAAGGTGCGCATTTCGGTGCGCTGTTCGTCACCCATGACCTGATGGAGGCGGCGCGGATCGCCCACCGCATCGTCGTGCTGGAGCTGTCCGGCAACGGCATAGCGGGCGAGCGGGCGCTGCCCGGCCGGCCGGGCGAGCGGGAGGACGCCGAGGTGTTCGCGACGGTGCAGGCCTTCCTGCGGGCCGACCCGCTGTTCCGCCACATCCACGACGTCGACGAGCGCAGGGTGGCCTGACCATGCTCGCCCCTTCCGAGCGCCTACCGGCGCCGACCCTGCGCGACGTCCTCGGCGACGAGGGTTTTCGCGTCTTCTTCCCGCTCGGCGCGCTCTACGCCGCGATCTGGCCGCTGCAATGGGTGCTGGTTTTCGGCTTCGACCTGCCGCTCGCCCGTACCACTCCGCCCGGCCTGTGGCATGCGCACGAGATGATCTTCGGCGCCTTCGGCGCGGCGCTGATCGGCTTCATCACCACGGCGGTCCCGGAATGGACCGACACGCCGAGGTTGCAGGGCCGGCGGCTGTTCGCGCTGGCGGGCCTGTGGGGCACGGGGCGCCTCGTCGGCTTCCTCGGCGCCGACGCGCTCGGCCTGCTGGGCGCGGTTGCCGACGCCGCGTGGCTGGCGGCGCTCGGCGGCTATGTGGCGCTGGTTTCGTGGCGCAAGCGGACGGACCGGCTGCTCGCCTTCGTGTTCTCGATCTCGGCGCTGCTCGCCGCGCAGCTTGCGGTCAGCTACGCCTTCCTGACCGGCAACGTCGCGCTGGCGCAACTGCTGCTCCATTGCGCGGGCTTCGTCTTCCTCGGCCTGCTGGGTCTCGCGCTGTCGCGCATCACCGTCCCGGTCACCAACCTCGTGCTCGACCCGAGCGAGGAGACCTCTCCCTTCCGGCCGCATCCCGGCCGTCGGCACCTCGCCTCGGGGCTGGTCGCCGTGGCCGTGGCAGGCGAGCTCGCCGGCCTTTCCGAAGCGGTGCGGGGCTTCCTGATGATCGCGGCGGGCGCGGCCTTCATGGACCGCATCGGCGAGGCGTTCATCGGCCGCGAGGCGCTGCGCGCCGAAATCCTCGTGCTGGCCGGATCGAGCGGCTTCGCCGGCGCGGGCCTGCTGCTGGTCGGTGCTGCGCGCCTCGGCGCCCCCTTTGGCGAGGTGCCGGGCCAGCACATGGCCCTGATGGGCGGGCTGGGCATCGGCGTGCTCGCCGTGTTCTCGATCGCCGGGCTGCTGCACACCGGCCAGAAGCTCGTCTTCCCGCGCGGCGCCAAGCTCGCCTTCGTCTGCGCGATCGCCGCCGTGCTGCTGCGGGCGCTGCCGGATCTCGGCCTGATGCCACAGCCGCCCGGCCCGCCCTATGCGGCGGTCTCGCTGCTGTGGGCGGCGGCCTTCCTGTCGTGGCTCTGGAGCTACTGGCCGCTGCTGCGCGACCCGGCGACGCTCGAAGCCGAGAGTTGCTGAGCGCCGGCTGCTTCAGGCCGCCTGGTCGGCGATGCCGAGCAGGGGGGCGAGTGCAGCCCGGTTGTGCAGGATGTCGGCCAGCGTGTATCTGTCGAGCACCGCGAGATAGGCGTCCAGCGCTTCCGACAGCATGCCTTTCAGCCTGCATGCCGGGGTGATGACGCAGGCGTTGCCGCGCGCCTGCAGGCACTCGACCAGCGCGAACTCGTCCTCGGTGGTGCGCATCAGCGCGCCGACATTGATGGCCTCGGGGGCCATGGCGAGGCGGAGGCCGCCGGCCCGGCCGCGCGTGGTGCCGATATAGCCCAGCCTGCGCAGCCGCAGCGCCACCTTCAGCAGGTGGCTGTGCGACAGCCCGTAGGCGCCGGCGATGTCGCTCACCGTGGCGGTGCGCTCCGGTTGCGTGCCGAGATAGATCAGGATACGCAGGGCGTAGTCGGTGTGGGACGTCATGCGCATGGCGCGGCCTCTCCGGATGCGGCGAGCTTCAAAGCGTCCCGACGGCCAGGCCGGAAGCGGCAGCGCTTCAGCGATTCCCCAATGATATACGACAGGTGGCGGCGCGTCTCGAATCCAGCCGCGCCGCCGGTCCGCTATTCCCCGGCCGGCCGGTCGTTCCCCATGCTGCGCAACGGCACGACGACCGTGTGGCCGTCGACCCTGCCGACGCTGGCGCTGACGCCGTAGGTGTCCCTGATCAGGTCCGGCGTGACGACGGCCGCCGGCGCACCGTCGGCGACCAGCCTTCCCCCGCTCATCATCACGACGCGGTCGGCATAGCGCAGCGCGAGGCTGAGGTCGTGGATGGCGACCACCACCGCCACCGCCTCGGCACGGGCGATCGCCGCGACGTGCTCGAACGTGTCGAGCTGGTGGCGCAGGTCGAGCGCGCTCGTCGGCTCGTCGAGCAGGAGCAGGCGTGGCTCCTGTACGAGCGCGCGGGCGAGGAACACGCGCTGGCGCTCGCCGCCGGAAAGGTGGGACAGCGGCCGTTCGGAAAACTCCAGCAGGCCGAGGCGCTCCAGCGTCTCGAAGACGCGCCGCCGGTCGCCGCCGTCGGTGCCGCTCATGTGCGGGAGCCGGCCGGCCATCACGCATTCCGCCACGGAGCAGTCGGCGGTGTCGCCCGCCTGCTGCGGCATGTAGGCCGCAACCCGCGCGATCTGCCTGCGCGTCATCCCGGCGATCGGCGTCCCGGCCAGCGCAAGCGTGCCGTCCGACAGCTTCACGAGCCCGTTCAGGCTGCGCAGCAGCGTGCTCTTGCCGGCGCCGTTGGGGCCGATCAGGGCGATCATCTCGCCCGGCGCGACGCAGAAGTCGACATCGCGCAGGATGTCGCGGCCGCCGCGCCGCACGCCGATGCCCTTCGCCTCGACGATCATGCGGACGCCCTGCCGCGGTTGCGCATGACGAGGTGCAGGAATACGGGGACGCCGAGATAGGCGACGGTGATGCCGACCGGCAGCACCGTCGGCGCGAAGAGCAGGCGCCCGGCCGCATCGGCCGCCAGCAGCAGCCACGCGCCGACGACGGCCGAGAAGGGCAGCAGCAGGCGATGGTCGGTGCCGATGATCATGCGCGCCATGTGCGGCGCGACCAGGCCGACGAAGCCGATCACCCCGGTGAAGCTTATGACGGTGGCGGTCAGCAGCACGGCGGCGATGCAGACGACGAAGCGCACCCGCTCGACCGGGATGCCGAGGCTGCGCGCGAAATCGTCGCCGCCGCTGGCGATGGCGTTGAGCGGCCAGGCGTAGCGCATGAGGAGCGGCCATGTGGCGAGGGAGACGGCCGCGAGTGCCACCACGGCTGGCCAGCCGGCGCGGGTCAGGCTGCCGAAGGTCCAGTGGACGACCGAGGCGAGCTGCTCCTCCGAGGCGAGGAACTGGATCGTCGCTGTGCCGGCCATGAACAGGTACATCAGCGCGATGCCGGTGAGGATGACCGTCTCCGGCGAGGTGCCGACGCGCAGGCCGGCGCCGAAGACGATCAGCGCGCACAGCAGCGCCAGCACGAAGGCGCTGCCGACGATGAGCCACTGGCCGATGGCCAGCCCGCCGAGCCCGAGGATGATGGCCAGCGAGGCGCCGAAGGCGGCCGCGGCCGATATGCCCAGCGTGTAGGGGCTGACCAGCGGATTGCGCGTGACGCCCTGCATGACGGTGCCGGCGAGGCCGAGCGCGGCGCCGCCGAGGATGGCCATGGCGATGCGCGGCAGCCGCAGATGGCTGACCACGGTCACGTCACTCGGCTTGAGGTCGTCCGCCAGCGGCGCGCCGAGCAGATGCGCGACGATGGCCGCCACCTTGCCGAGGCCGAGACCGGCGGCGCCGATCGTCGCGCACCAGAGCGCGAAGACGGCCATGCCGATCGCGCCCGCGGCGATGCCGAGAAGGCGCGACCGGAACAGCCGGACATGGCGCCGGGCGGCGGCATCGGCCGCCCCGGCGCCCGCGGGAGCCGCCATCTAGCGGCTTTCGGAGGAGGTGTGCCGGCCGGGATATTTCGCGCCCTGCCAGGCCTCGATCCATTCGCGCATGACGGCGTCGGGATCGACGTCGGCGAAGCGGTCCGGATGCAGCCACTTCGCGAGCTGCAGCGCGCCGACCATCTTGGAGACGCCGCCGGCGACGTAGTAGCTCATCAGGTAGACCTTGCCGTCCTTGACGGCATTGCTGTCGGCGAGCGCGGGCCGCGCCTTCAGCTCGGCCACCAGCGCCTGCGCCTTCTCCGCCGGCACGGCGGCCAGCACGGCCGGCGTGAGGCGCAGCACGACGTCGGGATTGGCGGCGGCGATGTCCTCCGGCTCCACCGTGAAGATGTTCACGTTGCGGTTGGATTCGGGCAGCGTCGCCACGTCGATGTCGCCGAACAGGCTGCGGCCGCCGGCCGCCGCGATCATGTCGTGCCAGCCCGAGCCCTTGAGGATGGTGACGTTCTCGCGGTCCGCCTCGAAATAGACCTTCGGCTGCTCGACGCCGGAGACGCGCTCGGCCAGGAGGTCCATGTGCTTGCGGAAGAAGGCGTTGAGGCCGTCGGCGCGGTCCTTGTTGCCGGTGAGCAGGCCGAGCATGGAGACGTTCTCCTCGTGCTTCAGCACGTCCCAGCCGGTCAGCACGACGACGGGGATGCCGAAGGGCGCCAGCTTCTCGCGCGCCTCCTGCCAGGCGCCGTTGCGCGGCACGATCAGCAGGTCCGGCTTCTGCGCCACCACGCTCTCGTAGTCGATCTGGCCCTGGTTGGCCGCGACGACGCGGGCCTCCTCGATCTCCGGCCAGTAGTCGCGGTCCATCCACGCATCGCGGTCGAGGCCGGCGACGGCGTCGGACCCGGCCACGGCGCGGACGAATTCGGTGTTGTAGCGGTTGAGCGCGACGATGCGTTTCACCGGCCCGTCGAAATTCGCCTCGTAGCCGCTCTCGTCGACGATCCTGATCGGTTCGGCCCATGCCGACGACACGAGCATCGACAGGCCGAGCGCGGCCATCGCGGAGACTATGCCCCCACGAAGAAATCCAGTCATTTCAACCCCCTGGTACTGCCCTCTGATAAAGTGGAATTTGATAGTCATATTTAAAGCCGGACCCGGCCGCAAGGGGGGTCGAGACGAAATGTCCGGGAGAAGGCGGCCGGCCGTTCGGGACGCGTCAGGCCCGGTGCGCGGTGGCGTGAAGCCTGCCGGCCTAGGGCTGACTCGGCATCTGGAACCTGTAGCCGACGCCGGGTTCGGTCAGGATGATCGCCGGGTCGGTCGGGGAGCGCTCGACCTTGGCCCTGAGCTGGCCGATGAACACGCGCAGATATTGCAGGTCGTGCGCATGGGCCGGTCCCCACACGCCGGTGAGCAGGGCCTTGTGCGTGACCACGCGGCCGGCGTGGCGGGCGAGCACCAGCAGCAGGTCGTATTCCTTCGGCGTCAGCCGCAGCGGCCTGCCGTCGCGCGAGACCCGGCGGCGCACCGCGTCGATCTTCAGACCGTCGACCTCGATCCCGGCGAATTCGTCGTCTGCCTGCGGCCGGTGGCGCAGGGCGGTGCGGATGCGGGCGGTCAGCTCGCCGATGCCGAACGGCTTTTCGACATAGTCGTCGGCGCCGAGGTCGAGGGCCGCGATCTTCTCCGCCTCGCGGTCGCGCGCCGAAAGCACGATGACCGGCAGCGGCGACCACGCCCGCAGCCTCGCGATCACTTCCTTGCCGTCCATGTCAGGAAGGCCGAGGTCGAGGATCATCAGCTCGGGCGCGCGGGTGGCGGCGAGCCGCAGCGCGTCGGCGCCCGTTCCCGCCTCGATCACCTCGTAACCGGCCGCTTCCAGAGCCGGGTGCAGGAACCGGCGGATCTGCGGTTCGTCGTCGACGACGAGGATGCGCGGCGGGCTCATGGCGCGGGCACCGGCTCGACGGGGAAGCGCATGGTGAAGCGGGTGCCGCGGCGCCTGACCGCCGGGCTCTCGGCGCGGATCGTGCCGCCCATCGCCTCGACGAAGCCCTTGGCGATGGCGAGCCCCAGCCCGGTGCCGGGCTTGCGCCCGTCCGCCTTGCCGCGCCGGAAGAATTTCTCGAACACGCGCTCCAGGTCCTTGGGCGGGATGCCCTTGCCGAGATCGGTCACCGACAGCGTGACGGCGTCGCCGTCGCGCCGCGCATAAACGCTGACCGGCTCGCCGCCGCCATATTTGAGCGCATTGTCGATCAGGTTGAACAGCGCCTGGCCGAGAAGCACGCTGTCGGCCCGGATCAGCGGCAGGTCGCGGGCGATGCTCGTCTCGACCTTGCGGCCCGGGAAATAGCGCTCGGCGCGCTTGATCGTCGAGCGCACGACGTCGGCGGCGTCGACCCAGTCGTTCTTCGCCTCGACCGTGCCCGCGTCGATGCGCGTCATGTCCAGCAGGTTGGCGACGAAGCGGTTCAGCCGCTCGCTCTCCTCCTCGATCGACTGGAGCAGGTCGTCGCGCGTCTGCGGCTTCATCCTGTCGCCGAGCTCGCGCAGGCTGGTCACGGCGCCGGTGATGGTGGCGAGCGGCGTCTTCAGGTCGTGTGAAACCGACGACAGCAGCGCGGCGCGGAAGCGGTCGCCCTCGAGCTTCGCCGACTGCTCCAGCATGTCGCGCGACAGCCGCGCGCGGTCGATGGCAATCGCCGTCTGGTCGAGGATGGCACCGAGCACCACCTCGTCCTCGCCGCCTTCGGGAGAGGCGCCGTCCTGCTGCAGCCCGACGACGCCGACGCCGCCCGCCGGCCCGGCCACCGGGCGGAACTGGACGGCGCACGCCGGCAGCGCGCCGCGGCCGAAGCCCG
>Ga0066256_1001183_pt1 | contig 38984 bp, 26 predicted proteins | sample ThiBio_1000_biof_FD_87107 | JGI IMG/M metagenome (GOLD analysis project Ga0066256, IMG submission 87107) | Wastewater bioreactor microbial communities from Cape Town, South Africa - Thiocy_expt_1000_biof (version 2) | ecosystem: Engineered > Bioreactor > Thiocyanate-remediating >... | reverse complement strand
GTTGCCACGTCTATCACTCCTGGTCTCCTGCTGCTCAACAAAGCAGCAGGTTAGGGTTAGTACGTGGGTCAGGTTTGGATGGAAATCCTGGGGGTTAGTGGGTCACTTCTGCGTGGAAATCAACACCTCAGCCCGTACGGCAGCCAGGTTCCATACCGCTGAACGCAGATCGCCAGCCAATGCAAGACGGGCGGCAGCCAGGCCAGCCTCTGCATCCGCTGCGTCGCGTGAAGCAAACGTCTCGCGCGCAGCGCGCTGACCGGGGAGCCACAGAGGTAGTGAGAGATCGAGCTCACGCTCACGCACGCCACGATTGCTGTTGAAGCGATCATTCTTCTCGGAAAGACCAATGGAAGGTGGGTCAGCAAACCAGCTATTGGCCACCACGCGGCTCGCATCAGCCTCGGCGTTGCGAGACTCGGCAACTCGCGCCTGAACGGCACGCTCCCAAGCTTTGTCCAAGGCTTCGCGCAAGGTGGTGTCAGCCCAAGTCTGCGCACTGATAAAGCTCAGCAACAGGACCGATAAACCACGTACCAGAGAGGGACGCATGATCACTCCCTCACCGACATCACTGGAATCCAGTCCTTGCAGCAACCGCAAGTCGGCCCTTTCAATTCTTCAGTTTCGATCGGCGTGCTGCGTGCAAAAGCAAATGGCGTGGCTGTGGGAAGCAGAAGCAATCCAAGTAGCGCAGAACGGCTGGCGGTGCAGGTCATGAATAGTTCTCTTCAGGGTTCGATGAAAGGAGGCCATTCTGAAGAGAACCGACTAACGACAGCTTTTCTGCAAGATTACATTCGTGTTATCCACGTCATTGTTGGTACCGATTCAAAATTGACCTGCACAGAAGGAAAACAGCTTGAACAAAAAATACCTCGCCCTGCTCGCCGCCGTCACGCTGGCGCTTGCATGGTTCATCGCCACACCATGGATCACCGTGCATCAGATCAGCGCGGCGGTGCAGGCGCGTGACGCGCAGGCGCTGGCCGAGCATGTGGATTTCGAGAGCGTGCGCCAGAGCCTGAAGGACCAGATGAACGCGCGGGTGCTGCACGGGATGGCGAGCGACGACGGCCAGGCGCTCAATCCGCTGGCGGCCCTGGTGGCGCCGCTGGCGGGCGCGGTGGTGGACAAGATGGTGGACGCCTACATCACGCCCGCGGGCGTGGCACAGCTCATGGCCGGGCACAGGCCGAGCGCCAGCGCGCAAGAGCCTGAGGGTGGCGCGAGCAGCACGCCCGATGCGCAGGGCGAGGCGCGCAAGCCGCTCGCGGACGCGGATATGGGTTATCGCAGCCTTGGCCGCTTCGTCGTGACGGCGCACGGGCGCCAGGGCGATACGCAGTTCGTGCTCGGGCGGCGCGGCCTGGGCTGGAAGCTCACCGAAATCATCCTGCCGCCGCAATAGCGCGGGTTGAGCCTGCCCTTTGCCCTTGTGGGAGCGGCTTCAGCCGCGAATCCCCTGCCTCATCGTTCGCGGCCGAAGCCGCTCCCACACAAGGCGGAGGTTCTCGAGCGTATCAATGGCTCGCGTGGGGCGCGGGCAGCCAGCGCCGGAACATCCAGGCCGCGACGAAGCCCAGCCCGCCCGTCACGAGGATGCCGCCCGCGAGCGTGATGAGCGCCGTCATACCGGCGAGCAGCAGCGGCCCGCCGCCGCCGCCGATGTCGGTGATCACGCGCCAGATGCCGAGGAACTGCGTGCGCCCCGCCACGGGCGAGGCGTCCGCGCCGATGGTGAGCACGATGCCCGCGCCGATGCCGTTGCCCACGCCCAGCAGCAGGCTCACCGCCAGCAGGCTGGCGAAGCCGCTGGCCAGCGGCATGAGACAGAAGCTCGCGCCCATGATGAGCATGCTCGGGATCGTCACCGCGCGGCGCCCGCGCTGGTCCATCACACGGCCTGCCGGATAGAACAGCAGCATGTCCACCGCGCCCATCAGGCCGTAGATCAGCGAGGTGGTGGCCGCATCCAGCCCGATGTGGCTGGCCCACAGCGGAATCACCACCTGGCGGCAGGCACGGATCGCCGCCACGAGCGCGGTGGCCACGCCCAGCGTCGCCAGCACCCCGGCATGCGCGCGCAGCATCTGCAGGGCCGCGGGCACCTCGGGCGCGGCGCGGGCGCCTGTCTCCTTCACCTCAAGATCGGGCACGAGCAGCGACAGCGCGCCCGTGGCCAGCATCACGATGAGCGCCGCCCAGTACGCGCCCGACAGCCCCAGCCCGTGGATGAAGACAGCCCCGAGAAACGGCCCCGCGAACATGCCGATGCGGTGCACGCCGCCCAGCAGGGCCATGGCACGCGCGCGCAGATGCACGGGCGCGGCCTCAACGAGGAAGCTCTGGCGCGCCAGCATGAAGACCGCGCGCGCCAGCCCCACCATGAACACGCCCAGGCCCAGCACCCAGGCGCTGGGCGCGGCGATGCACAGCAGCAACGCCACAAGGCAGAAGAGCGAGGCGCCGACCATGGCGCGGCGTTCGCCAAAGCGCGTGGTGAGCTGCGCCGCCGGGATGTTGGCCAGCAGCGAGCCGAGGCCGATCAGCGCGACGATGAGACCTGCCACCGCCAGGCTCGCGCCCAGCGCGCGGGCGCTGAGCGCGAGCACCGGCAGGATGGTGCCCTCGCACAGGCCGAACATGAGGGAGGGGCCGAAGGCGGGCAGCGCCATGCGCCGCAGGCTGAAAGCGTCGTTGGAGAGAGCCATGGGGAAGGCGCCGATTGTCCGCGTTCGGCGCCATCGCCGCTGGCCGAGCTCATGCCATCAGGCCATGGTCATCAATTGCGCATTGCCCCCGGCCGCTGCCGTGTTGGTGCTGATCGATTGCTCGTGCACCAGCGCCGCGAGGTCGTAGCCGCGGCCCGACTGCAGCTCGAAGCCCGTGCGGCTCTCCACACGCACCAGCGCGCCGTCGCGCGCCGCCACGTCCGCGAGCACCTGCGCGAGCGCGTCGCCGTCACCCTCGAACAGCAGCGTCGCCATGGGCGCAGCGGCGTTGCCGATGTCCTGGCGCGCGGCGGTGTACACGCGGGCCTGACCCGCACCTCCGAGCGCGGCTCGCAGCGCCTGCCACAGCGCGGCGCAGGCCGCGTCGCCCTCGGGCAGCACCACATGGCAGGTGTTGCCGCTGGCCAGCGCCGCAGCCACCTGCGCCAGCAGGCCCAGCGCCGTGCCCGGCACGGCCCAGACCGGGCCACGCGGCAGCAGGCGATAGACGTTGGATTCGCCGGTGGGGCCCGCCAGCACCCAGCGCTCGTGCAGGCGCGCGGCGCGCAGCGCGGCCTCCAGCAGCGTGCGCGCCTGCACCGCGTCCACCTCGGGCAGGCTGGCGCTCAGCAGCGGTTGCAGCAGCGCCGCCTGCGGGGCGCCCTCACCCGCCGACGCGCGCGGCAGCAGCGCCAGCGCATCGCCCGGCTCGCCCTGCACCAGGCGGTACAGGTACAGCGGCCCGCCGGCCTTGGGCCCGGTGCCCGACAGGCCCATGCCGCCGAAGGGCTGCACGCCCACCACGGCGCCGATGATGTTGCGGTTCACGTAGACATTACCCGCGTGCACGGAGTCGGTGAGATGCGCGATGGTCTCGTCGATGCGGCTGTGCACGCCGAAGGTCAGGCCGTAGCCAGCGGCGTTGATCTGGGCTATGAGTTCGTCGAGCTGCTCGCGCTCGTAGCGCAGCACGTGCAGCACCGGGCCGAAGACCTCGCGCGTGAGCCGCGCCGGGCTGTCGATCTCGATGATCGCCGGGGGCACAAAGTGGCCGTTGCCGCCGTTCTGATGCAGCCGCGTGACCTTCTGCCCAGCGGCCTGCATGGCCTCGATGTGCGACTCGATCTGCGCGCGCGCCGCTTCGTCGATGACGGGGCCGATGTCGGTGGACAGACGGTCGGGGTTGCCCATGGTCCACTCCTGAAGCGCCGCCTTGAGCATGGCGAGTTGGCGCTCGGCCACATCCTCCTGCAGGCACAGCAGGCGCAGCGCCGAGCAGCGCTGGCCGGCCGAATCGAAGGCCGAGGCGAGCACGTCCAGCACCACCTGTTCGGCGAGTGCCGAGGAATCGACCACCATGGCGTTCTGCCCGCCGGTTTCCGCAATCAGCGGGATCACGCGCCCCGAGGGCGACAGCCGCGTGGCGAGCTGCCGGTTGATGAGCCGTGCCACCTCGGTGGAACCGGTGAACATCACGCCAGCGACCTGCGGGTGCGCAACCAGAGCCGCGCCCACGGTCTCGCCGCGCCCGGGCAGCAGCTGCAGCACGTCGTGCGGCACGCCAGCCTCGTGAAAGATCGCAACCATCGCGGCCGCGGTGAGCGGCGTCTGCTCCGCGGGCTTGGCCAACACCGCGTTGCCCGCGGCCAGCGCCGCCGCCACCTGCCCGGCGAAGATCGCCAGCGGAAAGTTCCACGGGCTGATGGCGAGCACCACGCCCAGCGGGCGCTGCGCCGCGTTGTCGAAATGCGCAGCCACCTGCGCGCCGTAGTAGCGCATGAAGTCGGCCGCCTCGCGCACCTCACCCAGGGCGCTGGCCAGCGTCTTGCCCGCTTCGCGCTGGATCAGGCCCATCAGCGTCTGGCCGCGCTGCTCCAGCAGATCGGCGGTGCGCGAGAGCACGTCCGCGCGCCCCGAGGGCGGCATGCCGGCCCAGATCGGCAGCGCCTGCGCAGCGCGGCGCGCGGCGGCGTCCACGTCCTGCCCGCTCGCCTCGCGCACCCAGCCGACCACGTCCGAAAGCTCGGCCGGATTGCGCACCGCCTCCCAGCCCTCGGTGCGCGCCGGATCGGCCGCCGCCGGTACATCCGGGGGAGCGGCCAGCCACGGGCGGCTGGTGCTTTGCAGCAGCGCCACCGCCAGCGACGCCAAGCGCTGTTCGTTCGCGAGATTCAAGCCCTGCGAGTTGGTGCGCGCCAGCACGCCCTGCCCGGCGTAGAGGTCGATCGGCAGCGCAATGCGCGGGTGCGGCGCGCCCAGCTGCCCTTCCTCCTGCGCGATGCGCAGCACCTCCTGCACCGGGTCCTGCACCAGTTCGCTCACCGGGATCGAGGCATCGCCGATGCGGTTGACGAACGAGGTGTTGGCGCCATTTTCCAGCAGCCGGCGCACGAGGTAGGCGAGCAGCGTCTCGTGGTTGCCCACAGGCGCGTAGATGCGACACGGCCTGGCGAGCTTGCCCTCGGCCGTGGGGCCGACCACCTGCGCGTACAGCGGCTCGCCCATGCCGTGCAGGCACTGGAATTCATATTGCCCGCTGTAGTAGCTGCCACCCACGGCCTGCGCCAGGTGGTGAATGCTGGCCACCGTCTGCGCGTTGTGCGTGGCGAATTGCGGGTAGACGGCGTCGGGCGCGGACAGGAGCTTTTTCGCGCAGGCGAGGTAGCTCACGTCGGTGTAGGCCTTGCGCGTGTAGACCGGGTAGCCCGCATGGCCGTCGATCTGCGAGCGCTTGATTTCGCTGTCCCAGTAGGCGCCCTTGACCAGGCGCACCATCAAACGCCTGCGGCTGCGCCGCGCCAGGTCGACCAGATAGTCGATGACCTGCGGGCAGCGCTTCTGGTAGGCCTGCACGACGAAGCCGATGCCGCTCCAGCCCTTGAGCGAAGGCGCCGCGCACAGCGCTTCGAGCAGATCGAGCGAGAGTTCGAGCCGGTCAGCCTCCTCGGCATCGATGTTCATGCCGATGTCGTACTGGCGCGCCAGCTCGGCCAGGTGCAGCACGCGCGGCAGCAGCTCGCTCATCACGCGCTCGTACTGGCCGCGCGCATAGCGCGGGTGCAGCGCCGAGAGCTTGATCGAGATGCCCGGCCCGTCGAAGATGCCGCGCCCGTTGGAGGCGCTGCCGATGGCGTGGATCGCCTGCTGGTAATCGGCCAGATAGCGCTGTGCGTCGGCCTCGGTGGTGGCGGCCTCACCCAGCATGTCGTAGCTGTAGCGAAAGCCCTGCTTCTCGTGCGCGCGGCTGTTGGCCAGCGCCTCGGCGATGTTCTGGCCGGTGACGAACTGCTCGCCCATGAGCTTCATCGCGCGGTGCACGCCCTGGCGGATCAGCGGCTCGCCGCCCTTGCCGATCACGCGCGTGAGCGCGGCCGACAAGGTCTTTTCGCTGCTCGTGGCGGTGAGCTTGCCGGTGAGCACCAACCCCCAGGCGGCGGCGTTGACGAAGAGCGAGGGCGAGCGCCCCACGTGCGCGCGCCAGTCGCCGTGGCTGATCTTGTCGCGGATGAGCGCATCGCGCGTCGCCTTGTCGGGGATGCGCAGCAGCGCCTCGGCGAGGCACATCAGCGCCACGCCCTCCTGGCTGGACAACGAAAACTCCTGCACCAGCGCCGCCACGCCGCTGGTGACGGGCGCATCGCGCAGGCCCTGCACCAGGCGCGTCGCGAGCTGCGCGACCCGCGCGGCCTGCTCGTCGTCGTGCGCGCGCGCCTGCGGCAGCAGCGCCGCGAGGCACTCGGGCTCGGGCCGGTGCCAGCCGGCGGTGATGGCGGCGCGCAATGGCGTCTGCGGCAGAATGGACTGGGCGAAGGCCAGAAACGGTTGCACTTCATGTGGCGCGGCTGGTGGCACTTCCTCGGCCTCGTCCTGGGCACTGCCGGGCAGGCCCTGCAGGCGGATTTCGTGGACGCCGCGCTCGATCGCGTCCACATACAGCAGCGCCGCCTGCTTGACCAGCCAGTGCGGCGTGCGACCGATCTGCTGCGCTGCGGCATGAATGCGCTCGCGCTGCGCGTCGTCGACTTTGATACCCAGGGTGGTGGCGGACATGCGGCTCTCGATGAACGGTGAAGGGAAAGCGCTGATCTTGCGCCCGGACATAGGTAAAAGGTAACTAGGGTTAACCCTTGGTTCTACTTTTCTTCAAGAACAGGAAAGCGCCGGGGGGCGATCAGCAGCACGAGCAGCATCAGCACGGCAATCACGCTCATGCCCACGTACAGTTCGTCGGTGGCGACGCCGATGCCGGAGCGCAGATACCCCGCCACGGCCGTGTCGGTGGCGGGAGAGTGCAGCGCGCCGATGACCGCATCCACATCGGCGGGCAGGCGCGCGGCCAACGCCTGCGGCGCGGCCGCCAGATACGCGCCCAGCGTGGCATTGAAGATGGCGCCAAACAGCGCCGCCCCCAGGCTCTGCCCGAGGTAGCGCGAGAACATGTGCGAGCCCGTCACCACGCCGCGCCGCCCCCAGTCCACGGTGGACTGCATGCCCACGAGGATGGGCGTGGAGAAGAACCCCAGCCCCGCGCCCAGCAGGATCTGGTCGAGGAACACCAGCGCCACCGGCTGCGGTCGCGGCATCCACAGAAAGGCGAGCGAGGACAGCAGGATGAGCACGCAGCCGCCCAGGCCCGCATCGCGAAAGCCCAGGCGCGCCCACAAAGGCGGCGACAGTGCCGAGGCGGCCGGCCAGCCCATGCTGATCGCCGCGAGCACCAGCCCGGCCGCGATCGCGCCCAGCGACTGCACCGACTGCAGGAAGGTGGGCAGGAAGACGCTGGGCGCCATCATCACCAGCCCCATGCCGATGGCCGCGAGATTGGAGCCTAGCAGCTCGGGCCGCCGCCACAGCCAGCCGGGCAGCACCGGCTCGGCGGCGTGCCGCTCCACCGTCACCAGCGCCGCGACGGCCAGCGCGGCGAGAGCGAACACCAGCGCCACGGGCCACGAGGCCCAGGGCCAGCGCTGCCCGCCTTCGAGCACGCCGAAGATCAGCAGGCCCAGCGCCAGCAGCAGCAGGGCCGCGCCCGCCCCGTCGATGCGCGCTTCGCGCCGATGAAACGATTCATGCAGCGTGCGCGCGATGAGCGCGAGCGCCACTACGCCTATGGGCAGGTTCACGAGAAAGATCCAGCGCCACGAGGCGTACTCGGCGAACGCGCCGCCCAGCAGCGGCCCGGCGATGGCGGCCATGCCCCAGACGCTGGAGAGCCAGCCCTGCACCGCGCCGCGCTCCTGCACGGTGTAGAGATCGCCCGCGAGCGTCATCACCGTGGCCATGATGGCGCCCGCGCCCAGCCCCTGCAGGCCGCGAAAGGCGATGAGCGAGTGCATGTTCCACGCGGCGGAGCATGCGACCGAACCAAGCAGGAACAGCACCGTGCCACCGAGCAGCACCGGCTTGCGCCCGAACAGGTCGCAGAGCTTGCCGTAGATCGGGATCGTGACCGTCTGCGCGACGAGGTAGACGGAGAACACCCAGCTCACGAGCGCCAGCCCGCCCAGGTCGCCCACGATCTGCGGGATGGCGGTGGAGACGATGGTGGTGTCCATCGCCGCCAGCATCATCATGGCCATGAGGCCGACGAGAATCCAGCCGCGGTGGGCAGGCGCAGGGGCTGCGAACATGCGGCGGATTGTGCGGCAGGAGGGGCGCCGCGGGGTCAGCCTCCGACATCCGGCGTCAACCCGGTCCGAGGCGCGCCTGGGGCTGTGATCAGGCCACCTGCCGCATCACCTCGTCTTTCAGCAGACCACGCGCGCGCTGGTTGGACTTGTAGATGTTGTCGCGCACCGGCGCCGCGCCAGTGTTCACGCTGTGCACCCATTCCCGGGTCGACATCACCGCCGCGAAGCGCGATTGCAGCACCACGCTGAACACGCGGTGGATGTCCTCGGCGCTCGCAAGGCCAGCCTGGTTGCGGTAGGACACCGTGCCCGACGCATCGTGCAGGAACTCCACGGCGGTGCCGTTGTGCAACGCGTGGTTGATGGTCGAGGCGTCGCAGTTGTGCGTCATGAAGCCGACGACCGTGAGCGTGTCGATGTCACGCTCCTGGAGCCACTCTGCCAGGCCGGTTTCGGCATAGGCGCTGGGCAGCGTCTTGCGCACGTAGTGGTCGCGCGGCCGGGACGCGACGACCGGATGCAACTGCCAGCCTTCCGAATCGATGGCGAACAGCGGCGAGGCGGCGGGCGAAGTCTGCTGCACGACGATCACCGGAATGCCGGCCGCGCGCGCCGTGTCCATCGCGACGCCGATATGGGCGACGCTCTGTTGCGGGTCAGGGTACTCGATCGGCAAGTCGCCGGTGAGGTACTCGTTCTGCACGTCGATCACGATCAGGGCGCGCTTTGGGGTGGTGGATGCGGTCATGGCAAGGCTCCAGCAGGGGTTGATAGGCCGGGCTTAGTAATGGGCCCGTGGACACGATGATCGTCCGCGGATATGCTCTCGCGAAAGTGGCCCGAAAGACATTCATCGATCAAATCGGGCCGAGCCACGGAGACGCCATGCATCCCAAGGAAATCGCCATCCTGGCGTTCGACCGCATCAGCCCATTCCACCTGTCGGTGCCGTGCCTGGTGTTCGAGGATCGCGCCTGGGCGGGGCTGCCCTCCTACCGGCTGCGCATCTGCGCGGGCGAGACGGGCCGGCGCCACGGATTGCGCACCACCGCCGGATTTGCCGTACAGACCGAATGGACACTGAAGGATGCCGCGCACGCCGACGTGCTGATCGTGCCGTCGTGGCGTGATCCGGAGGAAGCGCCGCCCGCAGCCATGCTGGATGCCGTGCGTGCGGCGCATGAGCGTGGCGCCACGGTGGTCGGACTGTGCCTGGGTGCGTTCGTCCTCGCCGAGGCGGGCGTGCTGAACGGCCACCAGGCCACCACGCACTGGAGCGCGGTCGATCCGTTCGCGCGCCGCTACCCGCGGGTGAAGCTGGTGCCGGATGTGCTGTACGTCGATGCCGGCGACGGCCGGCTCGTGACCTCCGCCGGCACCGCCGCCGGGATCGACTGCTGCCTGCACCTGGTGCGCCGCTGGCATGGTGCGGAAGTCGCGAACCGCATTGCGCGGCAGATGGTGATCGCGCCGCATCGGCAGGGCGGACAGGCGCAGTACATCGAACAGCCGCTGCACGACGCGCCGGGCGGCGACCGTCTCTCCGAGCTGCTCAACTGGACCATGGCCCACCTGGCCGAACCGCACACCCTCGATTCGCTGGCCGCGCGCGCCGCGATGAGCCGGCGCAACTTCACGCGGCGCTTCAGGGAATTGACGGGGGCCACCGCCCAGCAGTGGCTGCTGGGCCAGCGCCTGGCCTACGCGCAGCGCATGCTGGAGACCACACAGCAGCCGATCGAGTCCATCGCACAGCATGCGGGCTTTGGCAGTGCGGTGTCGCTGCGGCAGCACTTCAGCCGGGCGTACCGCACCTCGCCGAGCGCGTACCGCGCGGTCTTCACACGCAGTTGAGCCGATCGGGGGCCCGCTTCATGCCCCTTCGTTGGCCCAGGCCTGCTGCGCCAGGGCCTCGAACTGCTTGCGCAGCACGTGCTTCTGCACCTTGCCCGTGGAAGTTGCGGGCAACTGCTCGATGAAGCGGATGAGCTTGGGCACCTCGAAGCCCCCCAGGTGCTGGCGGCAGTGCGCGAGCAGCGCCGCTTCGTCGAGTTCGGCGCCGGGCTTCTTCACCACGAAGGCGCAGACCGCCTCGATCCAGCGCGGATGCGCCACGCCGATCACGCCCACGCCCGCCACGCCCGGGTGCGCGAGAATCACGGCCTCGACCTTGACGCTGGCGACGTTCTCGCCGCCGCTCTTGATCATGTCCTTCTTGCGGTCCAGGAACATCATCTGTCCGCGCGGCCCCCACATGCCGAGGTCGCCCGTGTGGTGCCAGCCGAAGCGCTGCGCGGCGGCCGTGGCCTCGGGGTCCTTGAAGTAGCCGAGCATGGCGTTGGCGCCGCGGTGCACGATCTCGCCGGGCTGGCCCTCGCCCAGCAGGCGGCCCTCGTCGTCCATCACCGCCGTCTCGTTGTGCGCCAGCGAGCTGCCCCAGTAGTTGGCGTCCAGATCGGGATGGTCGAGCGGGCGGAAGGTCATGGTGCCGGGATACATCTCGGTCTGCCCGGTGGCGAGCATGACGTTGGCCGTCATGCGCTCGGCGATCTGCGCGATGAGCGGCTTCGGGATCGGCGCCATCGCATACATCGCCAGGCGCAGCGACGGCGCGCGAAACGCCGGGTCGGCCAGCAGCGCGCCGTACATCATCGGCAGGCCGGTGAAGACCGTGTAGTGCTCGCGCGTGATCGAATCGCGCACCTCCTCGGGCACGAAGCCGCGCAGCAGCACCACGCAACCGCCGGCCGCATGCGCCGTCGCCACGAGGCAGTGCTGCGCGCAGTGAAACAGCGGCAGCACGCCCGAGAACACGTCCTGCTCGGTCACCGAGAGGCCAGCCATGTTGCCCATGACGGCCGCGGCCACCGAGGCATGCGAGTGCACCACGCCCTTGGGCCGGCCGGTGGTGCCGCTGGTGTACATGATGAGCGCGCTCTGCTCGCTGTCGATCGCGATCTCGGGCAGCTCGGCGCTGTGCCCGTGTTCGGCCTGCGCCAGCGGCGTCGCCCCATCGACGGGCGCCGCGGCCATGGTGAGGATGAGCGGCACCGCGAGATCGCGCAGCACCTGGGCCAATGCGGGCATGGCCATGAAGGCCTCGTCGACCACCACGGTCGCCACCTCGGCATGCCGCAGGATGTAGGCGATGGTCTCGGCGTCGAGGCGCACGTTCACCGGCACCCAGACGTTGCCGGACTTGTGGATGCCGTTGTAGGCCACCACCATATCGGCCGAATTCAGGCACAGCATGCCCACCTGCCTGCCGCTGCCGATCTGCTGCAGCAGGTGGTGCGCGAAGCGCGAACTGCGCGCATCGAGCTCGGCGTAGTTCAGGCGCAGCGCGCCATCGACGACGGCGGTGCGCCCGGCGAAGCGGCGCGCGCTGCGGTGCACGAAGTCGCCCAGCGCGACGCGGCGGATGCGCCGCTGCTCCGGGGATGGATTCATCTCGTTCATGATCGGTCTCCTTGGGGTTTCAGATCCTGGGCCAGGTCGGCGGGCACGCGCACGGGCAGCGTGAGCAGCATCTGCGCCATGCCCTTGCCGAGCGCATCGTTGTTCAGCGACGCCATGCCGCCACCGCCCAACGCCTGTTCGCAGACGAAGTTGAAGGCGGCGATGCCCGGCACCTCGTGGCGCGTGACGCGCCCCTGGATGGCGTGCGCCAGATGCGCCTTGACGCGCTCGGGCGTGAGCTGCGCGCGCAGCAGGGGCAGCCACTCGGGGCGGCGCACGATCACGCCGATGTTGGAGGTGTCGCCCTTGTCGCCCGAGCGCGCCCAGGCGAGGCGGATCAGCGGGACTTCGACGCTCGCCGAATCTCTCGTATCGATAGCTGCTTGCGCTTGTTCCATCTGCGTTTGAGCCTGATTTGACCCAAAACTTTCACCGCTGCCCTCTTGCGCGGAAGAAGGAGGCGCGGGCAGCGCCACGTCCACCCCATCGAGCACCACGCGCGCCGCAAGCTGCGCCTTGTCCAGCAAAAACGCGTACTGCCGGATCAGCGGCGAGACGCCGGCGCGCCCGCCCGCTCCGGTCGTGCCCGGCGCGAACGAAGTGCCCGCGGGCGCGATCTCGCGCGCCAGCAGCTCCAGCGCGCGCTTGTCCGCATGGCAGGCGGTGAGGCGCAGCACCGCCTCGCGCGTGGCCAGGGCCCCGGGCGCCGCCAACGGCCCCCAGCCGCTTTCTGCGCCCAGCACCTCCAGATGCGTGCGCGAAAACGGCGCCAGGCCCTGTGCGGCGAGCAGTTCGCCCACGCGCTCGAAAATCGCCTCGCCCGTGCGCCGCGCCTTGGCCACGGCCTGCACGCCCACGATGGTGAGCTGCGCCGAGGTCTTGTAGCCGTCCAGAACCGTGGCGCTGACCTTGTAGCTGGAGGTCGGCGGCCGCCCGCGTGCACCCGACACGCGCACGCGGTGCGGCCCGGCCTGCGCCATCGTCACCTGCGTGAAGTCGCAGACCACGTCGGGCAGCAGGTAGGCCGCGGGGTCGTGGATTTCGTACAGCATCTGCTCGGCCACGACCTGCGGCGCCACCAGCCCGCCGGTGCCCGCTGGCTTGGTCACGGTGAAGCTGCCATCGCGCTCGCATTCGACGATGGGGTAGCCGATGTGCGCCCAGTCGGGCACGGCCTGCCAGTCGGTGTGCAGCCCACCCGTGCCCTGGCAGCCGCATTCGATGATGTGGCCCGCCAGGCTCCCGCCCGCGAGGCGGTCGAACTCATCCGCCCGCCAACCGAATTCATGCATGAGGATGCCCAGCGTCACCGCCGAATCGACGCAGCGCCCGGTGATGACGATCTGCGCGCCCGCATCGAGCGCCGCCTGGATAGCCAGCGCGCCCAGGTAGGCGTTGGCAGTGACAACCTTCGCGGGCAGCGGCGCGCCGCTTTGCAGCTCGGCCACCGGGGGCTGCTGCACGCGCAGCGCAGCCAGCTGCGGCATCACGTCGTCGCCCGTCACCACGGCGATCTTCACGCGCACGCCGAGTTCTTCGGCCAGCGCGCGCAACGCTTCGGCGCAGCCCTCGGGGTTGACGCCGCCCGCGTTGCTCACCACGCGGATGCCCCGGGCCGCCACATCGCGCAGCACGGCGCGCATCGACACCTGCACGAAATCCGTCGCGTAGCCGAGCTCGGGCCGCTTCATGCGCGCGGCCGCGAGGATGGACATGGTCAGCTCGGCCAGGTAGTCGAAGGCCAGATAGTCCACCTGACCGCTCGCGACGAGCTGCGGCGCGCCCACGCTCGAATCGCCCCAGAAGCCGCTGGCGCCGCCAATTCGTACCACTTTACGCACCACCTTGTCGCTGTTCATCGTCCACTCCATTGCGGTGCGCGTTTCTCGCGAAACGCCGCCTGCCCCTCGGCCGCGTCCTCGGTCAGCGCGATCAGGCCGATCTGGCTTTCGGTGAAAGCCATGGACTGCTCGAACGGCAGGCCCTCCAGGTGCTTCATCAGATACAAGCCGCGGCGGATCGCGGCGGGCGACTTGTCGACGATGCGCGCGAGCCACCGATCGATCGCCACATCGAGTTCATCACTGACCTCGTTCACCAGCCCCATGGCCAGCGCCTGCTGCGCATCCACGCTCTCGCCGGTGATGCACAGCTCGGCGAGCGCGCGCCGCCCGATCAGGCCCTGGAGCACCGTGAGCACCTGCGCCGGAAACACCCCCACCTTGACCTCGGGCAGGCCAAAGCGTGCATGGATTGCCGCCACCGCCAGATCGCACATCGCCAAAAGCCCCATGCCGCCCGCCATGCAGGCGCCGTTGACGCGCGCGATCAGGGGCACGTGCACCGCATGCGCCGCGCGCAACAGATTGGCAAAACCCTGCTGCGGCTCGGCGTAGTCGAACTTGAAAGCGCCGCCCGTGGCCAGATCCGCCCCGGCGCAGAAGGCCTTGTCGCCCGCGCCGCTGAGCACGATGGCGCGCAGGCTGCGATCCGCATTCGCCTGCGTCAGCTCGCGGGTCAGGCCCGCGACGACGGCGGCGCTCATGGCGTTGCGCCGCTCTTCCCGCGCGATGGTCAGACGCAGCACGCCGCCCTCGCGCTCAACCCGCAGTTCTTCCGTTTCCGCCACACCCATCTCCCGTCAAAAACCCCACTGGCGCGCCGCCAGCTCCTTCATGATTTCCTCGGTGCCGCCACCGATGGTGACGACCTTGACCTCGCGATACAGGCGCTCGCACACCGTGCCGCGCATGTAGCCCATGCCGCCAAGGATCTGCACACCCGCATCGGCGCAGAACTGCATGGTCTGCGTCGCCTGGTTCTTCAGCGTGCAGACCTCGGCCACCCAGTCCGGCCCCATGTCGCCCGCATCGGCGCGCGCCGCGACGGCATCGAGCCACGCGCTGCTGACGCAGATGCGCTGGCGCATGTCCACGAGCTTGTGGCGGATGACCTGGTGCTGGACGAGCGGCTGACCGAAGGCCGTGCGCTGGCGCGCCCAGGCCAGCGCCTCGTCCAGGCAGGCCTCGGCATAGCCCACGGCCCCGGCCGCCAGGCCCAGGCGCTCGCCGTTGAAGTTGCCCATGATGGCCTTGAAGCCCTCGCCCTCGCCGCCCAGCAGGTAGCGCGCGCTCACGCGCACACCGTCGAAGCGCAGGTGCGCGGTGTCGGAGCTCAGCCATCCCATTTTGTCGAGCCGCGTGCGCGACAGACCCGCGCTGGCGCCCGGCACCACGATCAGGCTGATGCCGCCCGCGCCCTTGCGCGTGGCGTCGGTGCGCACCGCGAGCGTGATCCAGTCGGCGCGCATGCCGCTGGTGATGAAGATTTTTTCGCCATCGATGACATAGTCGCCGCCGTCGCGCCGCGCCGTGGTCCTGAGCTGCGCCACGTCCGAGCCGCCGCCGGGCTCGGTGATCGCGAGCGCCGCGATCTGCTCGCCCGCCAGCACCGGCGGCACCACCTCGCGCTTCACTTCATCGCTCGCGAGCAACACCACCAGCGGCAGCGCGATGTTGTGCGAGAACAGGCTCGCCTGCACGCCGCCCGAGGCGCCATGGCGGCACAGTGCGCGCCACACCGGCATGCGCAGCGCATACGGGGCGTCGCTGCCGCCCAGCGCCTCGGGGTAGCCCAGGCCCAGCAGGCCGAGCCCGGCCGCGCGGCGGTAGAGCTCGCGCGGAAATTCGCCCGCCGCATCCCATTCGCTCACGTGCGGCGCGATCTCGCTGCGCGCAAAGCGCGTCACCGCATCGACGAGCTGGGTGCGCGCCTGCGCGAGTTCCTCGGGGGTCCAGCTCATCGCGTCTCCGCCGCCGCCGTTGGTGCAAAGCGCAGCAGCACCTCGCCGGGTCTGACCTGCTGGCCGACTTCGACCAGCACCTCGGCCACCGTCACGTCCGCGCGCGGCGAGAGGCTGTGCTCCAGCTTCATCGACTCGATCACCACCGCCGCCTCGCCCTTTGCGAGCACCTGTCCCGGCCGCGCATCCACGCGCACCACGCGGCCGTTGAATGGCGCCTTGAGCTCGGTCGCTGCCTGCGCGCCGCTGGCGTCCGCCTGCGGCAGGTAGGTGGCGTCCTCGAACCACCAGTCCACACCGCCCGCCTGCGCATGCCAGCGCGGACCGCCTTCGCCGCCCGCAACAGCCACGGCGCGCACGCGTTCGGCCAAGCCTGCTTCGGTACAACGCAAACTGCCATCGGCAAGCGGCTGCACGGCCATGGCGCGCCATGGCGGCTGGACATTGCCCTGCGGTGGAAGCGGCTTCAGCCGCGAATGCGCTTCTTCGCGGCTGAAACCGCTCCCACCAGAGGAGTCGGGCAGCGCCCGACCGACTTCCTCCACCTGCCAGCCACCGGCCACGGCGCGCACGGCAAGCGTTTGCGCTTTCTCCCGATGCACCAGTCGGCGCGGCGCGGCGAAGTCGCAGGCCAGCCCCTGATTCACAGGCAAAATCACTGCCAGCGACCAATGGGCATGCGCGAAGTGCTCTTTTTCGAGGAGCGATGCGCGCAAGGCGTCACCGTGCTCATCCAGAAAGGAGATCAACGCCTCGCCGCGCGCAAAGCGCTCGTCGCCCAGGCACTCGATCAGGAAGGCCCGGTTGGTCGGCAACCCCAGCACCTCGGTGCGCGCCAGCGCATCGGCCAGCCGCGCGATGGCTTCGCCGCGCGTGGGCGCGTGCACGATGAGCTTGCCGAGCATCGCGTCGTAGAACGGCGTGACCTCGCCGCCCGCGGCGATCGCATGATCCAAGCGCAGCGGCGCGCGTGTGAAGTGGGCGGCCCCCGCAGGCTCGGCGAAGTGCGCGATGCGCCCGGCGTGCGGTGCGTAGCGCTCGTCCTCGGCGCACAGCCGCACCTCGATCGCGTGGCCGCTCAGGTGCACCTGCTCCTGCATCAAAGGCAGCACCTCGTCGCGCGCCACGCGGATCTGCCACTGCACCAGATCCAGCCCCGTCACCGCCTCGGTCACCGGGTGCTCGACCTGCAGCCGCGTGTTCATCTCCATCAGGTAGAAGTCCTCGCCTTCGAGCAAAAACTCCACCGTGCCCGCGCCCACATAACCCGCGCCCCGCGCCAGCCGCGCGGCGCACTCGCCCATGCGCTCGCGCAGCCCGGGCGAGACGGCGGGCGAAGGCGACTCCTCGATGATCTTCTGGTGGCGCCGCTGCACCGAGCAGTCGCGCTCGCCCAGATGGATGACGTGACCGTGCGCGTCGGCGAAGACCTGCAGCTCCACGTGGCGCGGGCGCATCACCGCGCGCTCGATCAGGAGGCGGCCGTTGCCGAAGCCCGCCAGCGCCTCCGAGCTTGCAGCTTGCAGGGCCGCGGGCAGTTCGGCGGCCTCTCGCACCAGGCGCATGCCGCGCCCGCCGCCGCCGGCCACGGCCTTGACCATCACGGGGTAGCCGATGGCCTGCGCCTCGCGCGCAAAGCGTTCGACCGATTGATCCTCGCCCGCGTAGCCCGGCAGCACCGGCACGCCCTGCTGCACCGCCAGACGCTTGGCCGCGCCCTTGTCGCCGAGCGCGCGGATGGCCTCGGGCGGCGGGCCGATCCAGGCCAGACCCGCGTCCCGCACGGCCTGCGCGAAGCCCGCGTCCTCGCTCAGAAAGCCGTAGCCCGGGTGCACCGCGTCGGCGCCCGTGGCCCGCGCAGCGGCGAGCAGCTTGTCGATGCGCAGATAGCTCTCGGCCGAGGTCTGGCCGCCCAGCGCCACCGCCTGCGTGGCCTCGCGCACATGCGGGGCCTGAGCGTCCGCGTCGGAATACACGGCCACGGTGGCGATGCCCATGCACTGCGCCGTGGCGATCACCCGGCGCGCGATCTCTCCTCGATTCGCAATGAGGATCTTCTTCATGCCCCCGCCCGCTTCGCCATCCCCATGGTCTTGGCGATGATGCCCATCATCACCTCGTCCGCGCCGCCGCCGATCGAGCCCAGGCGCCCGTCGCGGTACAGGCGCGAGACGCGGTTGTCCCAGGTGAAGCCCATGCCGCCCCAGAACTGCAGGCAGGTGTCAGCCACCTCGCGCGTCAATCGCCCGGCCTTGAGCTTGGCCATGCTGGCCCACTGCAGTACGTCCTCGCCCGCGATGTAGCGCTCGCCCGCCGACCAGGTGAGCGCGCGCAGCGCCTCCACCTCGGTCTGCAGCTCCACCAGCTTGAACTGCACCCACTGCTGCTCCAGCAGCGTGGCGCCGAACATCCGGCGCTGGCGCGCGTATTCGATGGTCTCGCGGATCGCCACGTCCAGCCCGGTGATGGCATTGGCCGCGGCCCACAGGCGCTCTTCCTGGAACTGCTGCATCTGGTAGATGAAGCCCTGGCCCTCCTGGCCGATCAGGTTGCGCGCGGGCACGCGCACCTCGTCGAAGTAGATCAGGCCGGTGTCGCTGGCGTGCATGCCGATCTTCCTGATCTTCTGCGCGACCTCGATGCCCTTGGTCAGCTTGCCGCTCGGGCCATCGCGCATGGGCACGATGATCAGGCTCTTGTTCTTGTGCATGGGGCCCTCGCCGGTGTTCACCAGCATGCACATCCAGTCGGCCTGCAGGCTGTTGGTGATCCACATCTTCTGCCCGCTGATCACGTAGTCGTCGCCGTCGCGGCGCGCGCGGCTCTTGATGCCCGCCACGTCGCTGCCCGCGCCGGGCTCGGAAACGCCGATGCAGCCCACCTGGTCGCCCGCGATCGCCGGGGCCAGGAACTCGCGCCGCAGTTCATCGCTGCCAAAGCGCGCCAGCGCCGGGGTGCACATGTCGGTCTGCACGCCCACGGCCATGGGGATGGCGCCGCAGTTCACGAGGCCCATGGTCTCGGCCATCAGCATGCTGTAGGAGTAATCGAGCCCCATGCCGCCGTACTCGACCGGCTTGGTCAGGCCCAGCAGGCCCAGATCGCCCAGGCCCTTGAAGACCTCGTGCGCGGGGAACATCTGCGCCGCCTCCCACTCGTCGACGTGCGGGTTGATGTGCTCGGCGATGTAGCGCTTGAGCGTGTCGCGGATCTGTTCGTGTTCGGGGGTCAGTTGCATCACAGGTCTCCTGAAAGATTCACATCCGCGCCACGCCGAACTGCATGGGCCGCAGCGCACGCGCCGCGCCCTCGGCGAGGGTGTCCAGGCAGAACCCCAGCACGGCGCGCGTGTCGCGCGGGTCGATCACGCCGTCGTCGAGCAGCCCGCCGCTGGTGTAGAAGGCATCCTGCTGGCGCTCGAACATCGCGACGATCGCGTCGTACTGCTTTTGCAGGCGCGCGGCATCGGGCGCTATCCCTTTGCGCCGCAAGCCCTCCTCGGCCACGATGCGCATGGTGCCCGCCGCCTGCTCGCCGCCCATCACGGCGGTCACGGCGCTGGGCCAGGTGAAGAGAAAGCGCGGCGCGAAGCCCCGCCCGCACATGCCGTAGTTGCCCGCGCCAAAGCTCGCGCCGCACTGGATGGTCAGCTGCGGCACGGTGGCGCTGGTCACCGCCTGGATCATCTTGCTGCCGTGCTTGATGATGCCGCCCTGCTCCACGTCCTTGCCCACCATGTAGCCGGTGGTGTTCTGCAGGTAGACGATGGGGTGGCCGAGCTGGCACATCCACTGGATGAAATGCGTGGCCTTGTTCGCGCCCGCGATGTCGATCGGCCCGTTGTTGGTGATGAGGCCGACCGCATGGCCATGGATCGCCGCCTGCGCGCAGACCGTCGCCATGCCGTAGCCGCTCTTGAATTCGAGCAGCACGCCGCCGTCGACGAGGCGCGCCGCCACCTCGCGCATGTCCACCGGCTCGCGGTGGTGCGCAGGCATCAGCGTGAGCAGCTCCTCGGCCGGCCAAGGCGGCTCGGCATACGCTGTCTTGATCGCTGCTTGCGCTTGTCCATCAAGCGTTTGAGGCCGATTTGACCATTGAAGCTGCGCCACCACCCGCCGCGCGATGCCCAGCGCCTCGCGGTCATCACGCGCCAGGTATTCGCCCAGACCCGAGACGCTGGTGTGCATCAGCGCGCCGCCCAGCTCCTCCTCGCTCGCCACCTCGCCGGTCGCCGCCTTGAGCAGGGGTGGCCCGGCCAGGAAGGCGCGCGAGCGGCCCTCGACCATGATCACGATGTCCGACAGCCCCGGCATGTAGGCCCCGCCCGCGGTGCCCGAGCCGTGCTGCACGGTGATCACCGGAATGCCCGCGCTTGAGAGCCTCGCGAGGTTGCGAAACAGGCTGCCGCCATCGATGAAGGTGTTGACCGCGTAGTTCGCCAGGTTCGCACCCGCGCTCTCGACCAGGTGGATGAAGGGCAGGCGCTCGGCCAGCGCGATCTCCTGCACGCGCAGCACCTTGTACAGGCCCATGGGCACGAGCGCGCCCGCGTCGATCCCCGAATCGCTCGCCACCACCATGCAGCGCGTGCCCGAGACAAAACCGATGCCCGCAACCACGCTGCCGCCGGGAATCGAGCGGCTCGCATCGTCGGTATCGCGCAGGTAGCCCGCGAGCGACGCCAGCGGCAGCCACGGCGCCCCGGGGTCGATGAGCAGCGCCACGCGCTCGCGCGGCAACAGCTGCCCGCGCCTGGCAAAGCGCGGCGCCGCCTGGGCCGAGGCGTCGGCCGCGCGCTGCTCGAGCGCGCGCAGCGCCCCGATGCGCGCGAGCATGTGCGCGCGCCGCTCCTGCGCCTGGGCGCCGGCGGCGTTCCAGCGCGATGCGAAAGGCAGGTTCATGCCGGTTTCCCCGTCTCTTGATCCGCGAACAGCCGGGGCGTGACCGCGCGGTGAAAGCCGTCGAACGGGCGCACCGCATCGCGCTGGCGCACCTCCTCGCTTGGCAACTGCAAGGCCCAGCCCATGCGCGCCTGCGGGCGCGCGCCATCGACGCGCAGCACGCTGCCGCTGATGAAGCTGGCCGCGGGGCTGAGCAGGAAGGCGATCGCCGCGGACACCTCGGCCTCGGTGCCGAAGCGCCCCTCGGGCACGGTCCGGCGCATGGTGCGCAGCAGCTCGCCCACCTCCCGCGGGTAGTGATCCATGCCGCTGGAGGCGATGTAGCCGGGCGCCACCGCGTTCACGCGCACGCCGCTCCTGGCCCACTCGAGCGCGGCGGTCTCGGTGAAGCTCACCATGCCCGCGCGCGCCGCGCCGCTGTGGCCCATGCCCGGCATCGAGCCCCACATGTCGGCGACGATGTTCACCACCGCGCCGCCGTGCGCCTGCATGCTCTGCAGATAGCACTCGCGCGCCATGAGAAAGCCGCCCGTGAGGTTGCTCGCCACCACGGCCTCCCAGCCCTTGGCGCTGATGGCCTCCAGCGGCGTCATGTACTGCCCGCCCGCGTTGTTCACCAGGTGGTCGACGCGCCCGCGCCCGGCCACCACGGCCGCCACCACCTCGCGCACGCGCGCCTCGTCGCGGATGTCGCAGACCTGCCAGCTCGCCTGTCCGCCGTCGGCTTCGATCTCGCGCCGCACGGCTTCGAGCTTGTCCTGCTTGCGCCCGACGAGCACCACGTGCGCGCCCAGCGCCGCCAGTTCATGCGCCGTGCAGCGCCCTATGCCCGAGCCGCCGCCGGTCACGATGGCAGTGCGGCCGGCAAACAGCCCGGCCGCAAAGATGGATCGATAGTTCATGCCTGCCCCGCAAACAAGCGCAGCGCCTCGTCGGTCAGTTCATCGAGCGAATGGCTGCCGCGCGCGTGAAACCACTGCACCGACCAGTTCAGTGCACCAAAAATGAAGAGCCGAGCCACCGCGGGCTCGGCGCGCAGAAAGCCGGCGTCGAAGAGCCGAGCGAGCGTGGGCATCCACGCCGCCTCGTAGGCATCCTTGATCTGCGAGACGCCCTTTTTCTGCGCCGCCGTGAGCGAGCGCCACTCGTAGAGCATCACCGGAATGAAACCGCTCGCCGGCCCCAGCAGGATGTCGAAGTGATGGCGCACCAGCGCCCGCAGGCGCGCATGCGCGTCGGCATCGGGCGCGAGCGTGGCCAGCGCCTGCTGCTGGCTCGCCGCCGCCCGCTCCATGCCCTCGCGCATCACCGCGTACAGCAGCGCGCTCTTGCTCTTGAAGTAATAGAAGGGCGAGCCGCTGTGCATGCCCATCGCCGCCGCGATGTCGCGCGTCGTCGTCGCCGCATAGCCCTTGACGAGGAACAGCCGCGCCGCATGCTCCATCAGCTCGCGCCGGCGGTTGCCTTCATCGGGATGCTCGGCGCTCTTGCGCGGGCGCCCGCGCGGGCGGCGGGGCACGGGTTCGACCAGGGACACGAGCGCGTGGGTTTCAGCCATGCACGCAGCGTAGCAAAGCTTTTTAATTTAATCAAGCGCTTGCTTTGTAAAAATATCCGAGGCTAGAGGGCTTTCGCGTGGGCCTGCGGCGTTGGATAGGGCGGGAGCCGGGTCTCGCCCCGGCGGGCGACTCACTTTCTTTTGCTTCGCCAAAAGAAAGTAAGCCAAGAAAAGGCGACCCTGCTGTCCGCGTCCCCTGCGCTGCGCTTCGGGGCAACCTGCGATGCTCGCGCGCGGGGCGTGCCGCGTAACTCACTTCGCGCCCATGGCGCTTCGCTCGGACAGACGCGGCAAGTCAGTTCACGAAGGCGTGCGTCCTGCGGCGCACGCCCGCCCCACACGCTGTGCTTCTCGGCACGGCCAGAAGGGATTTGGAACCGGGAGCGGGTACGGGATCGGATGCGGGAGCCCGTGTCCGGCCCCCAAGCCCCTTGGGCTGCGCCTGTGGCGGGGTGTTTGCGGCGGGCGCATGCGCGTCGCAGCGCGCATGCTTCGTGATCTGACTTGCCGCGGCTGTCTGAGCGTAGCGCGCCAGCGCGCAGCGAGTTCCGCGGCACCCGCCGCAAGCGCGCCGACACAGGTTGCCCCGAAGCGAAGCTGAGGGGTCGCAGACCGTGGGGTCGCCTTTTCTTGGCTTACTTTCTTTTGGCGAAGCAAAAGAAAGTGAGTGCGCCGCCGGGCGCACATCCCGGCTCCCGCCTCAAGCCAAGCACGGGGAAAAGCAAAAGCCCACCCCTTCAGCACCCACTGAAATCCGGCTTCCTCTTCTCCATGAACGCCGCAAACGCCTCCTTCGCCGCCGGCGAGCGCATCAGCCGCGAGAACGATTGCCCCTCCTCCTGCATGCGCTCCAGCACCTGCTGCGTCTGCGCGCCCTTCATCAGCCGCTTGGTCTCCATCAGCGCCGACAGCGGCTTGGCCGCGAGCTTTCTCGCCTGCGCCTGGGCCACCGCGTTGCACTCGGTCGGCGGCACCACGCGGTTGACCAGCCCCACCTCCAGCGCCGCCTCGGCCATGAAGGGCTCGCCCAGCATCAGCGCCTCGGCCGCGCGGTGCATGCCGAACATCTTCGGCAGCAACAGGCTGGACGCCGCCTCGGGGCACAGCCCCAGGTTCACGAAGGGCAGCGCGAACGCCGCGTTGTCGCCCGCGTAGACCAGGTCGCAGTGCAGCAGCAGCGTCGTGCCCACGCCCACGGCCGGGCCGCAGACGGCCGCGACGAGCGGTTTGGGAAAGGTGGCGATGGCGTTCAGAAAGCGCCACACGGCGCGGCCCGTGAGATCGGAGGACTGCGCCTGCGCGCCCTGGCGCAGGAAGTCGCCGATGTCGTTGCCGGCGGAAAACACCGTCACGTCGCCCTGGAAGACGACGCAGCGCACGCCCGCCTCCTCGGCAGCGGCGTTCAGCACCTCGGCCATCGCGCCGTACATGGCCTCGGTGAACGAATTCTTCTTGTCCACGCGGTTGAAGGTGATCGTGGTCACACCCGCCTCATGGTGCACCAGGATGTCCGGCTCGCTCATGTGTTCACTCCTTGTAGTAGACGATCTGATGGGACGTGGCCAGCATCTGCCCCGCCGCGTTCCACAGCTGCGCCGTCTGATCGAAAAAGCCGTTGCGAAACTCCTGCCCGCGCGCCTGCGCCAGCAGCCAGCCGGCGCCGGTCTGCGCCAGCAGTTCACTGCCCGCATGAAAGTACGCCGTCATCGACACCGTGCCCGCCGGCACCTGCAGCGCGCGGCGGCGCCACACGCGCGGGTAGAACACGTCGCACAGCGCCGCCAGCGCCGGAAAGTCCAGCGTCCGCCCGGGCGTGTCGCGCACCCAGAGCTGGCTCAGGCTGTCGCCCTCGGCCCCGTCCCAGCGCGCGGGCGGCATGCCCGTCACGGGACGCATCGCATAGCGGTTGACCCATTGCACGGCAATGGCCTGCTCCACCTGCGCGCAGGCCTCGGGCGCAGGCACCCTGGGCATGGGCAGGTCGGTCGCGCTCCAGGTGTTGCGGCGCGCCGCCGTTACCGCGGTGGCGCTGGTCATCACCTGGGGCGCGCCATCCTTGCCGATCTGCCGCAGCGTGATCGACCAGTGCTGGGTCGAGCGGTTGGTGCGCAGCGGCGTCGCCTGCACCTCGAACGCCCCCTCGGCGATCGCGCCCGCGTAGTTCACCGTCATCGACAGCGGCTCGCCCAGGCGCGCGGGGTGCTGCATCACCGCCTGCAGCAGGGTGGCGGCGGTGATGCCGCCAAACGGCCCCACCATGTTCCAGTAGGGCGCGGTGGTGCGGCCGGTGAAGATGTCGGCCGCGCCCGGCGTGAGCGCCAGCGCATCGTCGAGCGGATGAAGAGAAGTCGTCGCAGTCATGACGCCGTAGTGTGCCCACAATCGGCCGCCGCCCCGGTCGTCTGCGCGACGCCGCACCAGCGGCGCAGCGCCGCCTCGGCGCGCGGCCACAGCAGCGTCTCGAAGCGCGCCTTGAAAAAGCCCAGGTGGCCGATGCGCTGGCCCTGCGCGTCGTCGGCGGTGAGGCATGCGCTGGCCTGCTCGGCGTTCGCATACATCGCCAGCAGATCACGCGCGCCCTGCTCGCTCATCATCTCGTCATCGTGCATGCGCAGCAGATGGATGGGGAAACGCACGCGCGCATACGCCTCGCGCGCGTGCTCGGCGCCCATGCCATAGAGCGGGTTCAGGCACCAGCGGCGCCACTGCCAGGCGATGGCGGCCGGCAAATCGCCGATCATTCCCAGGCGCGCACCGGGGAAATAGCCGCACGCCATGGTGGCAAGCGGCATCACCAGATACCAGAACGGCAGGATGGTGCGTCTGAGTTGCGGCGCATTCACGCGCCAATAGCCGCTGCCCGCGGCCACCGCCAGCAGGCCGTCCACCCGCTCGGGGTGGGCGAACAGGCCTGGCAGCTGCGCGCCCAGGCTGTGGCCGACGAGCAGCAGTGGGCGCTGCGGCAGCGCCTCGCGCGCGTGAGCGATCACCGCCTCATAGTCCGCCACCCAGTCTTGCAGCGTCGCGCGCACCGAGCGCATCGGCCCCTGCAGCGACTGCCCCTGTCCGCGCCAGTCGAAGGTGCTGACGTGAAAGCCCTGGCGCGCGAGCCAGGCCGCGAAGTCCTGGTAGTAGCGCTGCGGCACGCCGATGGCGCCACCGATGACCACACTGGCGCGCGCGGCCGCGCCGCCCTCGTGCCGTGTGACAGCCACCGGCGCGCCGCTGGCGCTGAGCGTGAAGGTGCGCATGACGGCGGCGAAGCGGGGCTTCAGACGCGCTCGAAGATGCCCGCCGCGCCCTGTCCCATGCCCACGCACATCGTGACCATGCCGTACCTGAGGTTCTCGCGTTGCAGCGCGTGCACCACCGTGGCCGAGCGGATCGCGCCCGTGGCGCCCAGCGGGTGGCCGAGCGCGATCGCGCCGCCCATGGGGTTGACCACGTCGGTGTTCAGACCCAGGGTGTTGATCACGGCGAGCGACTGCGCGGCAAACGCCTCGTTGAGCTCGATCCAGCCCATGTCCTCGTGCTTCAGGCCCGCGAGCCTGAGCGCGGCCGGAATCGCCTCGATCGGCCCCACGCCCATGATTTCGGGGCGCACGCCGCGGCTGGCAAAACTCACGAAGCGTGCCAGGGGCTTGAGGTTGAAACGCTTCACCGCCGCCTCGCTCGCCAGGATCAGCACGCCCGCGCCGTCGCTGGTCTGGCTGCTGTTGCCCGCCGTCACCGTGCCGCGCGCGGCAAACACCGTGCGCAGCTTGGCCAGGCCTTCCATGGTCGTATCGGGACGCGGGCCTTCGTCCAGGTTCACGGTGCGCTTGGCTTGCGTGGGCTCGCCCGTGGCCAGATCGACGCCGCGCTCGGTCACCTCGATGGGCGTGATTTCGTTGGCAAAGCGCCCGGCCTGCTGCGCCGCCACCGCGCGGCGGTTGGATTCGAGCGCGAACGCATCCTGGGCGTCCCGCGTCACCTTCCACTGCTGCGCCACCTTCTCGGCCGTCAGGCCCATGCCGTAGGCGATGCCCACGTCCTCATCGCCGCCCGCGAAGATGGCGGGCGACAGGCTGGGGCTGTTGCCCATCATGGGCACCATGCTCATGCTCTCCACGCCCGCGGCGATCATCACCTCGGCCTCGCCCACGCGGATGCGGTCGGCCGCCATCTGCACCGCCGACAGGCCCGAGGCGCAGAAGCGGTTGACGGTGATGCCGCCCACGCTCTTGGGCAGGCCCGCGAGCACGGCGGCGATGCGCGCCACGTTCAGCCCCTGCTGCGCCTCGGGGATGGCGCAGCCGGAGATCACGTCTTCCACGGCCTTGGGATCGAGCCCCGGCACCTGCGCGAGCGCCGCGCGGATGGTGGTGGCGAGCAGGTCGTCGGGCCGCATGTTGCGGAAAAAGCCCTTGTGCGATTTGCCGATCGGCGTGCGCGTGGCGGCGACGATGTAGGCGTCCTGGATTTGTTTCATGGTCATGTCCTCCTTGCGCCTTCAGTTGCGCACCGGCTTGCCGGTGCTCAGCATCCCCAGAATCCGCTCCTGCGTCTTCGGGTGCTGGATCAGCGCACAGAAGGCCTTGCGTTCCAGGCTCATCAGGTACTCCTCGTTGACCAGCGTGCCCGCGTCCACGTCGCCGCCGCAGACCACTTCGGCGATCAGGGTGGCGATGTGCTGGTCGTGGTCGCTGATGAAGCCGCCGCCGCGCATGTTCACGAGCGAGCCACGGATGGTGGCGATGCCGCTCCTGCCGGCCACCGGGAACGTGCGCTTGAGCGGCGCGCGCCAGCCGCCGCGGGCCATCGCACGCGCCTCGTTGATCGCGACGAACAAGAGCTCGTCCTTGTGCGGCACGATGAGGTCGCAGTCCAGCAGGTAGCCAAGCTGGCGCGACTCGATCGCGCTCGTGCCCACCTTGGCCATGGCCGCCGCGGTGAAGCCTTCGGTGAGGAAGGGCAGCAGGTCCTTGCCGGTGGATTTTTCGGCGTTCTCCGCCGCACGGCGCGCGATGTAGGTCAGGCCGCCCGCGCCTGGCACCAGGCCCACGCCGACCTCGACGAGGCCGATGTAGCTCTCCATGTGCGCCACGCGCCGCGCACTGTGCACCGCCAGCTCGCAACCACCGCCGAGCGCCATGCCGTGAATGGCCGAGACCACCGGCACCTGCGCGTAGCGGATGCGCAGCATCAGGCCCTGCAGCTCCTGCTGCATCCCGTCGATGGCATCGATGCCCGCGGCGGCGAGGGCCGGCATCGCCGCCTGCAGATCGGCGCCCACGCTGAAAGGCGCATCACCCGACCAGATCACGAGGCCCGCGTAGTCGCGCTCGGCCAGATCCAGCGCCTCGGAGAGTTCCTCGAACACCGCCGGGCCGATCGCGTGCATCTTGCTCTTGATCGAGGCGATCAGCACGCGCTCGCCGTCCTGGCAGTTCTGATCCAGCGTCCACACGCGCACGCCGTCGCCGTCGCGGATCGTCGTGCCCGCCACGCGCCAGTCGGGCAGGTGGTCTTCGCCCCGCAGTTTTTCAGGGAAATACTGTCTTTCATAGACGGGCAAAGCGCGGCGCGCCATGAATTTTCCCGCCTTCGGACTCCACGAGCCCTGCGCCGTGTGCACCCCTCCCGCGTCGGCCACCGGCCCCTCGAACACCCACCTGGGCAGCGGCGCCTGGCACAGCGCCTTGCCGGCATCGATGTCCTCCTGCACCATCTTCGCCACCTCGAGCCAGCCCGCTTCCTGCCACAGCTCGAACGGCCCCTGCTTCATGCCGAAGCCCCAGCGCATCGCCTGATCGACGTCGCGCGCGGTCTCGGCGATGTGCTCCAGATGCACGGCGGCGTAGTGAAAGCCGTTGCGCAGAATCGCCCAGAGGAACTGCCCCTCGGCGCCCTTGGCCTCGCGCAAGAGCTTGAGCCGCTCGGCCGCGGGGCGCTTGAGCATGCGCGCGTACACGTCGTCGGCCTTGGCCCCGGCGCTCACGTAGTCCTCGCTCTCCAGCTCGAAGCGCAGGATGTCGCGCCCCACCTTCTTGAAGAAGCCCGCCTTGGTCTTCTGCCCGAGGTGGCCCAGCTCGATCAGCTTGGCCAGCACGGGCGGGGTCTTGAAGCTGTCGTAGAACGGATCGCTCTCCAAGCTCAGGTTGTCCTGCATGGTCTTGATGACGTGCGCCATCGTGTCCAGCCCCACCACGTCCGCCGTGCGGAAGGTGCCGCTCGATGCGCGCCCGAGCTTCTTGCCCGTGAGGTCGTCCACCACGTCGAACGTCAGGCCGTATTTCTGCACCTCCTGCATGGTCGAGAGGATGCCCGCGATGCCGATGCGGTTGGCGATGAAGTTGGGCGTGTCCTTGGCGCGCACCACGCCCTTGCCCAGGCCGCTGGTGACGAAGGCTTCAAGGTGGTCGAGCACCTGCGGCTCGGTCGTCGGCGTCTTGATCAGCTCCACCAGCGGCATGTAGCGCGGCGGGTTGAAGAAGTGGATGCCGCAAAAGCGCGGGCGCAGTGGCTCGGGCAGCGCCTCGGAGAGCGTGGTGATCGACAGGCCCGAGGTGTTGGAGGCAAGCAGCGCGTGCTCCGCCACATGCGGCGCGATCTTGTGGTACAGGTCCTGCTTCCAGTCCATGCGCTCGGCGATCGCCTCGATCACCAGGTCGCATTCGCCGAGCAGCGCCATGTGCTCTTCGTAGTTGGCGGGCTGGATCAGATCCACGTCACCCGCCACGCCGATCGGCGAGGGCTTGAGCTTCTTGAGGTTGGCAATCGCCTTGAGCGCAATCGCGCTCTTGGGGCCCTCCTTGGCGGGCAGGTCGAACAGCACGACCGGCACCTTCACATTGACGAGATGCGCCGCAATCTGCGCGCCCATCACGCCCGCGCCGAGCACGGCGACTTTTTTCACGTTGAATCGGGTCATGGCTTTCTCTGAAACGCTGAATCACTGCACACGCTTCCACACCTGCGTGCGGAAGAACGGCCCGATGAAACCACGCACCTGCAGCTGCTTGCCGCCGTCGATCGGGGTGAAGGTCGCGCGGTAGTCCTTGCCGTTGTCGGGATCGAGAATCCTGCCGCCCTCCCAGACCTCGCCGCCCTCGGCCTGCTTGCCGCCGCGGATGATCTCCATGCCGATCTTGGGCTGGTCCTTGCGGTCGTCCGTGCACTCGGTGCACAGCGGCTCGCTGCTGGGCTGCAGACTCTTGATGACGCGCCCGCTGAGCGCCCCATCCTTGTCCACGATCTGGATTTCGGCCTTGGGCTGGCCGGTCTTGTCGTCGATGCTGTTCCAGGTGCCCAGGGGGGTCATCTGGGCCCAGGCCGGGAACGAGAGTGCTGTCACAAACAGGGCTGCAAGCGCTTGCCTCATATGCGTTTCCTCGTGTTTTTGCTTGAATTCACCGAAAAGCCACTTCAGGCCAGCACGGCGTCGGTGTCCATCAGCGTCTTGCCGCCCGCGCGCGCCGTGCGCATCAGCGAATGAATCTCGGGGAACAGCTTGGCAAAGTAAAAGCGCGCCGTCTGCAGCTTGGCCGTGTAGAACGGATCCTGGCTGCCCTCGGCGATCTTGCGCAGCGCCACCTGCGCCATGCGCGCGAACAGGTAGCCGAACACCAGGTGCCCGGCCACGCGCAGGTAGTCCACGGCGGCCGCGCCCACCTCGTCGGGGTTTTGCAAACCCTTGAAGCCGATCTCGGTCGTGAACTTGGTCATCTGATCGCCCAGGGTGGCGATGGGGTTGATGAACTCGGCCATGGCCTCGTTCACGCCCTCCTCCTGCACCAGCTGCTCCACGAGCTTGCCCAGCTTCCTGAGCACCGCGCCCTGGTCGCCCAGCACCTTGCGCCCGAGCAGGTCCAGCGACTGCACCGTGTTCGTACCCTCGTAGATCATGTTGATGCGGGCATCGCGCACGAACTGCTCCATGCCCCATTCCTTGATGTAGCCGTGGCCGCCGAACACCTGCATGCAGGCGTTGGTCGCGGCAAAACCGTTGTCGGTCACGAAAGCCTTCACGATGGGCGTGAGCAGCGCGACCAGCGCATCGCTGTCCTTGCGCACCTTCTCGTCGGGGTGGTGGTGCGCCTTGTCCACCAGCACCGAGCAAAACACCTGCAGCGCGCGCGCGCCGTCGGCCCAGGCCCGCGCCGTGAGCAGCATCTTGCGCACGTCGGGATGAAAGATGATGGGATCGGCCTCCTTGTCCTTGGCCTTCTTGCCCGAGAGGCTGCGCATCTGGATGCGGTCCTTGGCGTAGGCCAGCGCGTTCTGGAACGCCACCTCGGTCAGGCCCAGCGACTGGTTGCCCACGCCCAGGCGCGCCGTGTTCATCATCACGAACATCGCGGCCAGGCCCTTGTTGGGCTCGCCCACCAGGGTGCCCACGGCGCCGTCCAGGCTGAGCGCGCAGGTGGCGTTGCCGTGGATGCCCATCTTGTGCTCCAGCGCCGTGCAGTAGATGGCGTTGCGCTCGCCCAGGCTGCCGTCGGCATTGACCTTGAACTTGGGCACGACGAAGAGGCTGATGCCCTTGCTGCCCTTGGGCGCGTCGGGCAGTCGCGCGAGCACCAGGTGCACGATGTTGCTGGTGAAGCCGTGCTCACCCGCGCTGATGAAGATCTTGTTGCCGGTGATCCTGTACGTGCCGTCGCCCACGGGCTCGGCCTTGGTGCGCAGCAGGCCCAGGTCGGTGCCGCAGTGCGGCTCGGTCAGGCACATCGTGCCCGTCCACTCGCCGCTCGTGAGCTTGGGCAGATAGGTCTTTTTCTGCTCATCCGTGCCGTGCGCATGCAGCGCCTCGTACGCGCCGTGCGACAGGCCAGGGTACATCGTCCATGCCTGGTTGGCGCTGTTGAGCATCTCGTACAGGCACTGGTTGACCGCATACGGCAAGCCCTGCCCGCCATACTCGGGCTCGCACGAGAGCGCCGCCCAGCCGCCTTGCACATACTGTTGGTAGGCCTCCTTGAAGCCCTTGGGTGTCGCCACCTCGTGCGTTGCCGGATCGAGCCGGCAGCCCTCGGTGTCGCCGCTGATGTTCAGCGGAAACGCCACCTCGGCGGCGAACTTGCCCGCCTCTTGCAGCACCGCGTTGACCGTGTCGACATCGACCTCGGCATAGCGCGGCATGGCCTTGAACTCGTCGGTCACGTGAAACACCTCGTGCATCACGAATTGCATGTCGCGCAGCGGCGGCGTGTAAGTGGGCATGTGGACTCTCCTGGGTGGTTGCTGTGGTTGAGGATTTACACGGCGTAGCGTGCAAGGATGTTGTCGAATCCCCGGTGCGCGCGCTCGATCGCGCCCGGCACCTTCAAGAAGCGCGCCTCGTAGTGCAGCGCCAGAATCAGGCCGTGGATGCCGAAGAGCATCTGCGCCTCGTCGGTGTCGGGCCTGAGCTGCCCGCATTCGCGCGCCTGCACGATGGCGCGGCGCACGGCGGCAAGCCAGATGCGCACCGACTCGGCCAGCGCATCGCGCACCGGCCCCGGGCGGTCGTCGAACTCCACCGCGCCGCTGATGTAGATGCAGCCCGAATCGATCTCCACCGAGGTGCGCTGCATCCAGTGGTCGAACAGCGCCTTCAGGCGCGACAGGCCGCGCGCCTGCTGCATCGCGGGCTGAAACACCTCCTGCTCGAAGCGCTGGTGGTATTCGTGAATGACCGAGATCTGCAGCTCCTCGCGCGAGCCGAAGTGGGCGAACACGCCCGACTTGCTCATGCCCGTGGCCTCGGCGACGGCGCCGATCGACAGCCCCTCCAGCCCCACCTGCGTGGCCAGCTGCAGCGCGGCATCCACGATGGCGGCCTTGGTCTGCTGGCCCTTGTGCGCGGCGCGAGCGCCGCCCCGGCGCACCGGGGGCGTGTGAGAGGAGAGGAGAGAAATGGGCATGGAATAAAACGAACGGTCGTGCTATTTTGCACGAAAGTCCGGCGCAACGCCAGCCCCCTCATGCCCAGTGTGCCCGCGCCCGCGCCGGGGCAGGCCCTCAGCCCCGGATCATCGTCCCGTACGCCTGATCGGTCAAAATTTCCAGCAGCATCGCATGCGGCACGCGGCCGTCCACGATGTGCACCGCGTTCACCCCGGCCTTGGCCGCGGCGATCGCGCCCGCCAGCTTGGGCAGCATGCCGCCCGAGATCGTGCCGTCATCGATGAGCGCATCGATCTGCGCCGCGGTCAGCTCCGGCAGCAGTTGACCCTGCTTGTCGAGCACGCCCGGGATGTTGGTCAGCAGCAGCAGCTTTTCGGCCTTGAGCTCCGTCGCCAGGCGGCTCGCCACCACGTCGGCGTTGATGTTGTAGCTCTCGTTGTCCGCGCCGAAGCCGATGGGGCTCACCACCGGAATGAAGGCGTCGTCCTGCAAGGCCTTGACCACGCTCGAATCCACCGCCACGATCTCGCCCACCTGCCCCACGTCGTGCTCCACGCTCGGGTCCTTGGGGTCCAGCAGCTTGAGCTTTTTCGCGCGGATCAGCCCGCCGTCGCGCCCGGTCAGGCCCACGGCCTTGCCGCCCGCCTGGTTGATCAGGCCGACGATGTCCTGCTGCACCTCGCCCGCCAGCACCCACTCGACCACCTCCATGGTCTCGGCATCGGTCACGCGCATGCCCTGGATGAAGCGCCCCTGCTTGCCCAGGCGCTTCAAGGCCGCCTCGATCTGCGGCCCGCCGCCGTGCACCACCACCGGGTTCATGCCCACGAGCTTGAGCAGCACCACGTCCTCGGCAAAATCCTGCTGCAGCGCCGGGTCGGTCATGGCGTTGCCGCCGTACTTGATCACCAGCGTCTTGCCGTGAAATGCACGGATGTAGGGCAGCGCCTGGGCCAGGATCTCGGCCTTGTCGCGGGCGGCGATGGAAGCGAAGTCGGTCATGTCGGGTCTCCGGACAAATTCAAAACTCTCAGCCACGGTGGGAGTGCGTTCGGCCGCGAACGGCAAAAAAGAAAGGCATTCCAAAAATTGTGCCGCACTGCTGCCTCAGAACCTGAGCCAGTCCGGCACCCGGAACCGGATGATGGCCACGTAAGCCACCACATAGCTCACGCAAAACAGCAGGCACACCGCCAGCAGCACCGGCGTGTTGCTCCAGAACAGCACGGCCGGCACGACCGACAGCATGGTGAAGGCCCAGAGATAGGGCGCCGTGCGGTTGTTGCGCTTGAGCATGCGCCGCGCCTCGTCCTCGAAAAGCACGCTGCGCACGATGCGCCGGTAAATGAGCTGATGGAAATGCAGCGCGTCGGCCATGCCCGGGGACTCGCCGCGCGCGAGCTTGCGGTAGATGGAAAACACCGTCTCCCACACCGGGTAGATCAGCAGCAACGCCGGAAACCAGGGCGACACCTGGGGATGGCGCTGCACCAGAGCGATGCTCGCCAGCGCCACCACGCTGCCCCAGAGATAGGCCCCGCCATCGCCAGCGAACAGCAGGCCGCGCGGGTAGTTCCACACCAGGAAACCCGCTGTCGCCCCCGCCAGGCACACGACGATGGCCGCCAGCTGGCGGTCGCCCACCTGCAGGCACACATGCACCAGCGCCAGGCTGATGATGAAGGCCACCACACCCGCCAGGCCGTTGTAGCCGTCGATGATGTTGAACGCATGCGGCAGGCCCGCCACCGCCAGCAGCACGATGCCCATGCCCAGCCAGGGCGCGGCCCGCAGCGGCGCGTCCAGCCACGGCAAATCCAGCCGCACCACGTTCAGATCGAGCAGCCACAGCGCCAGCAGCCCCGAAATCAGCGTCATCGTCAGGCGCCAACCCACCCTCAGGCGCTGCGTCATGTCCTCGAGCATGCCGCACAGCACGGCCGGCAGCAGCACCACCAGCCAGAGCAGCACATCCGGCCCGAGCCGCAACGAGCCCGGGTCTCCGCCCCGCGTCTGCCAGGCGCCGACGACCCAGCCCGCGCTCAGCCCCGCCAGCAGCGCCACCCCTCCGAGGCGCGGAATCTCCCCCGCATGAAACCGTTGCGGCTTGCCCGCGCCGTAGCGCACCGCACGCCGCCCCAGCCAGCGGATCACCAAGGCCGCCGAACTCAGGGTCACGAAAAACGCCACGACGGCCAGCACGATCATGACCGCCCTTCGCGCGCCAGCGCCGTCCGGCCGACCGGCGCCAGCCGGCACGCCGCCCAAAAACTGCGCGAGCACCACAGCCGCAGCAGGCTGCGCACATGCCAGGCCAGATGCACCGCGCTGCGCCGGCTCGCGCGCCGCCCCGCGTGCACCACGCTCACCGGCGCGCGCACCAGGCGCAGGCCCGCCAGGCGAAGGCGCAGGCACAGGTCCACATCCTCGCAATACATGAAATAACGCTCGTCGAAGCCGCCCATCCGGCGCCACACCGGCAAGGGAAGCACCAGGCACGCCGCATTCACCCAATCGACGCACGCCTCCCCGCGGCCGAGCATGCGCCTGCGCCACAGCGCCAGCGGCGTGGGCAGCGCGCGTTCACTGTCCTGCACCCGCCCATCGTCATCGAGCTGCAGCGGGTAGGCCGCGCCCACACCCGGCGCGCCCGCCAGCCGCGTCAAACCGACAAACGGCTCGGCGGGCAGCCGCACGTCCGGATTGAGCACGCAGACGAAGGCCTCATCGGCACCCTGCAGCGCCCGGTTGTGGTTGGCGCCAAAGCCCTGCGCCCAGGCATTGCGCCGCACCTGCAGCGCAAACGGCCACGGCGCGTCGGCATCGACCGGGTCGGGCTCGCCCGGCGCATTGAGCGTCAGCACCACGCGCGTGACCACGCCCGCCGAGCCGCGCGCCAGATCGGCCAGCAAGGCCCGCACGGCCGCGCCATGTCCGTGGCTCACCACCGACACCACCAGCCCTCTTGCAGCGGACGAAACTGACGCTCCCATAGGGCGTCTATTGTCGCTGCAAGCCGATACAACCCACGGCGGGACCTTGGGATAATCGCGCCCCATGACACAAACCATCACGGATCTGCACGTCTACCTGCGCAGCATCCGCGAGGGCGAACGCACCTCGCTCTCCGTCCTCGCCGGCCTCACCCCGGCGGGCGCCACCGTGCTCGACCTGGGCTGCGGCAGCGGCGCGCTCGGCCAGTACCTGCGCCAAACCCGCCAGTGCACGATCGACGGCCTGACCTGGAGCGAGGCCGAGGCCGCGCACGCGCGCCCGCACTACCGGCGCGTGGTCGTCGCCAACCTCGAAACCTGCGATCTGCTGGAAACATTCGAGCACAACATTTACGACGTCATCGTCTGCGCCGACGTGCTCGAACACCTGAGCCAGCCCGAACGCGTGCTGGGTGCCTGCCGCAGCCTGCTCAAGAGCGGCGGCCGGCTCCTCACCTCGGTGCCCAACGCCGGTTATGCCGGCCTCATCGCCGAGCTGCTGCAGGGCGAATTCCGCTACCGCGAGGAAGGGCTGCTCGATCGCACGCACCTGCGCTTCTTCACGCGCCGCTCGCTCGGCCGCTTTCTGGGCGAATACCGCTGGGCGCTGCGCGAGCTCGACACCATCCGTCGTGAACTGCCCGACTCCGAATTCAAGGCACGCTTCGACGACCTGCCGCCCGCCGTCGCGCGCTACCTGCTGGCCGCGCCCGATGCGCTCACCTACCAGTTCATCGGCGTGGCCGAGCCGGTCGAAGAAGCCGCTTCGAACGATATCCCGGCGGACACCGCGCCCGCCTCGGCGCTTTTCACGGCGCAGGTCTTCGTCGATCGCGGCCAGGGCTTTCTGGAACACGGCAAGCTCACCGCCACGGGCGCCATGGGCATCGGGCGCCAGACCCTGCGCTTCGACTGGCCGAAGGACACGCCGCCCATCGCCGCGCTGCGCCTGGACCCGGCCGACCGCCCCGGCTTCCTGCACCTGTACGCGCTGCGCCTGTACGACGGCGGCGACGCGCCACTCTGGCAGTGGGACGCGCAGGCCGCCTCCTCCTCGCCGCTGCACGGCACGCCGCACCAGCAAATCGTCTGGCATGCGCCGCTGCCGGTGTCGGGCGCGGCGCTGCTGCTGCTCACCGGGGACGACCCCTGGTTCGTGCTGCCCGTGCCGGCGGCGGCGCTGGCACGCGGAACCCGGCTGGAGGCCGAGCTCGGCTGGCCCATGTCGGCCGACTATCTCGCGCTCTCGTCCGCCATCGCCCCGCTGCACGATCGCATCGGGGAGCAGCAAAGCCGCCTCGATGAGCTGGCACACAGCCTCGCGCAGGCCAACGCCCGGGCCGACAGCGTGCAGCAGGCCAACCGTGGCATGCACGCGGACAACACCCGCCTGCAGCAGGAAGTGCTGGGCCTGCAACAGGACTACTCGATCGCGATGAACCGCCTGCAATCCATAGAAAACTCCATCGTCTACCGCACCGCGCGTCCGCTGGTATTCGCCAAGCGCGGCATCGGCCGGTGGCTGCACAGCCGCGCCGACGCGCGCGCATCAGCCAGCCAGCACCGCAACGCCACGCCGGTGACCGCTCCCGCACACCCGGTAGACGTCATCGTCCCGGTCTACAAGGGCCTGGCCGATACCCAGCTGTGCATCCGCTCCGTGCTCGCCGCGCCCGTGCGCTGCGCCTGGCGCCTCATCGTCATCAACGATGGCAGCCCCGAGCCCGAGGTCACCGCCTGGCTGCGCGAGGCGGCGGCGCAGGAGCCGCGCATCACGTTGCTGGAGAACGAAGAAAACCTCGGTTTCGTCGCCACCGTCAACCGCGGCATGCAGCACTCGGGCGAGAACGACGTGCTGCTGCTCAACAGCGACACCGAAGTCGCCAATGACTGGCTCGACCGCATCCGCGCCGCCGCCTACGGCGACGCACGCGTGGCCAGCGTCACGCCGCTGTCCACCAACGCCACCATCTGCAGCTATCCGCGCTTTTGCGAGGCCAACGCGCTGCCGCCCGGCCACACCACCGCCAGCCTGGACGCGCTGTGCGCGCAGACCAACCCCGGCGTCGTCGTCGATGTACCCACGGGCGTGGGTTTCTGCATGTACATCCGCCGCGATGCCCTGCGCGAGGTGGGCCTGTTCGACGTCGAACACTTCGGCAAGGGCTATGGCGAGGAAAACGATTTCTGCCAGCGCGCCGCCGCCAAGGGGTGGCGCAACCTGCACCTGCTCGACACCTTCGTGCTGCACACCGGCGGCGTGAGCTTCGGCGACAGCAAAAGCCCACGCGAGCGCGCCGCCATGCAGATGCTCGACCGCCTGCACCCGCGCTATGCACGCGAGGTGCAGGCCTTCGTGACGGCCGATCCGGCGGCGCCCTATCGCCTGGCGATCGACGTCGCGCGCCTGCGGGCCACGCATCTGTCGACCGTCCTCGCCGTGCTGCACGACCGCGCTGGCGGCACGCTGCGCCACGTGCGCGAGCTGGCCCTGCACCTGGCCAACCAGGCGCAGTTCCTCATGCTTACCCCGGCCGCGGGAGGCACCGCGCGCCTGCGCATGGTGGGCGAGGACGAAGGCTTCGCACTCGCCTTCCGCGTCAGGGACGAGTGGGACGAATTGCTCGCGGTGCTGCGCCAGCTCGGCGTATGCCACGTGCACTTTCACCACCTGCTTGGGCACGACGCCCGGGTGCGCGCCCTGCCCGCGATGCTGAACGTGGGCTACGACGTCACCGCGCACGATTTCTACGGCTACTGCACCCACATCACGCTCACCGGCGAAGATGGGCGCTACGCTGGCGAACCCGCCCCCGGCCAATGCGCCTGCTGCCCGCCGGGCACCCCTGCACCGGCACACGACCACCTGGCCCGCACCGTCAGCGACTGGCGCGACGCCAACGCCCGCCTGCTCAATGGCGCGCGCCACGTCTTCGCCCCCAGCGACGACTGCGGCCGGCGCATCGCCGCGTTCGCGCCGGCGGCCCACCTGCTCGTCGTGCCGCACACCGACATCGCGCCCGGCGCCCTGCTGCCCGAGCCCGCACCCGAACCGATGCAGGGCGACCGGCCCTTGAGAATCGTCGTCATCGGCGCGCTCAGCGTCATCAAGGGCGCGGACGTGCTCGAAGCCGCCGCGCTCGAAGCCGCGCGGCGCCATGCCCCGCTGGAATTTCACCTGCTCGGCTACTGCTACCGCCACCTGCAGACCCAGCCGCGCGCACGGCTCACGGTGCACGGCGAATACCAGGACGAGGACCTGCCCGGCCTGCTGGCCTGGCTCCAGCCCGATCTCGTCTGGTTCCCGGCGCAGTGGCCCGAGACCTACAGCTACACGCTGAGCGCGGTGCTGACCACAGGCCTGCCCGTGGTCGTGCCCGACATCGGTGCCTTTGCCGAGCGCCTCGCGGGCCGTGCCTGGAGCTGGGTCGCTCCCTGGAACCAGAGCGCCGCGCAATGGATGGAGTTCTTCGGCGCGCTGCGCAGCGCGCACTTCATCGATGCCACGCCGCCGCAGCCCCCGGCGGGCACCGGCACCGCCGCCATCGACTGGCGCTATGACCGCGACTACTCCAGCGGCCTGCACGTGCCCGACGCACCGGCGCCAGCACTGGACGCCGCCACGCTCGCGCGCTACCTGCCGCAGCCTGGTGCCAACGCGCTCGTCAAGACCGGCCTGCTGGGCGGCCTTGTCTGGCTGCGCTCGCTGCCCGTGCTGCGCGCGGTGGCACGCACCGTGCCCGCGCACTGGCAGCGGCGCGTCAAGAACTGGCTGCAGGGCTGAAGTCCACAGACATTCGCGGCTGAAGATACTGTTATGCGTGTCAAGCCATATGCAAGCTGGAGTCGAAAGGTTTCCCCGATTTGAGAACACCGAATGCGACCTGAACGAGCTTGCGCATCATGGCGCCGATGATGACTTTGGGGGGCTTGCCTGCGCCGGCCAGACGCGCGCGCATGGCTTTGCCCCAGTCGGTTCTGTACAGGGTCACCATGGCGGGCATGTACAAGCTCTTGCGCAGGAAGGCATCGCCCATCTTGGACAGTCGGGCCG
>Ga0066256_1001180_pt1 | contig 39098 bp, 39 predicted proteins | sample ThiBio_1000_biof_FD_87107 | JGI IMG/M metagenome (GOLD analysis project Ga0066256, IMG submission 87107) | Wastewater bioreactor microbial communities from Cape Town, South Africa - Thiocy_expt_1000_biof (version 2) | ecosystem: Engineered > Bioreactor > Thiocyanate-remediating >... | reverse complement strand
GATGCGGCGGTGGCGGAATTGGTAGACGCGCAGCGTTGAGGTCGCTGTGGGGCAACCCGTGGAAGTTCGAGTCTTCTCGACCGCACCAGCTCTTCCAAAGAGAAGAGATATCAATATGTTAAGGCAATCCTCACATCAGACGGAAAATGCCGTGCAACGCCTCAGGGCGTTGACTTCAGCGTCAGGCGGCTTCTCGTGTCGTCGCCTTCTTCCGGGCCATCGCCAATACCTGCCGACAGCCACATGGGCGAAACGCGCAACGCCATGGCAAGGGCCGCGATCTGCGCCGGCGTCGGCTCGGCCCGATCGCTTTCCCAGGAACGCAGCAGGCGGGTCTTGACGCCAATTCGCGCCGCGAGCGCTTCAAGCGTGAGGCCCGCGAGCTCATGGGCCCGGGGCAAGCGACCGCCGAACGTGTCGGCGGCGTCGTCGGCCATGCAAACAAGCGGCGAGACTGGGCGTCCGGCCGCCCCTCTCCCCCCGCCCAACCTTTCCGCCCTGCCGATCGGGCCCGCCGATCCCCCGCCCGGTTGCAACCCTCAAGATAAGACAATTTTCCTGTCGCACCACCCCGAAAGGCGACGAAAAATGACGAGTCGGGAAAGAAGCGGTCGCATCCGGTAAAAACCGGCCTTGCGGCGCGGTTCCTGCCTGTGATTAAAGCGGGCTTTCGATAAGGATTATAGATCGATGCGCGCCGACTCATCAGCGGTTCAGTCCAATCCCCTGCGAGGCATGGCGATCATGGCCGCCGCCATGGTGGTGCTGCCGGTGATGGATGCCATCGCCAAATACATGGCGAATATAGAGGGCATGGCGCCGGCGCAGGTCACCTTCTACCGGTTCTTCTTCCAGCTCATCTGCACGCTGCCGCTGCTGGCTATTTCGGGCGCCGCGCTGTTTCGCGCCGAGCGTCCCTGGATGAACCTGATGCGCGGCGCGTTGCATGGGCTGGCGAGCCTGCTGTTCTTCACCGCCGTCAAATATATGCCGCTCGCCGATGTCTTCGCCATCTATTTTGTCGAGCCGCTGATTCTCACCGCAATGTCGGCGATGTTCCTTGGCGAGAAGGTGGGGCCTCGTCGCTGGGCCGCCATCGTCGTCGGCTTCGGCGGCGCGATGATCGTCATCCAGCCGAGCTATGCCATCTTCGGTGCGAAATCGCTGCTGCCGGTCGCCTGCGCCTTCGTCTATTCGCTCTACCTGTTCATGAACCGCGCCATCGGCGATTCGGATTCGCCGATGACCATGCAGACGCTTGCCGGTCTCGGCGGCACATTGTTCATGGCGGCGGCCCTCGGCGTCGGCCAAGGCTTCGGCGGCGAGGATTTCCAGATGTCGCTGCCGCATTCCCTGCTTGGCCTCGTTCTCCTGCTGATCCTCGGCTCGATCTCGGGTTATGCCCATATGCTGGTGGTGCGCGCCTTCCGGCTGGCGCCGCTGTCGCTATTGGCGCCGTTCCAGTATTTCGAGATCGTCTCGGCGACCGTGCTCGGCTATGCGCTGTTCGGTGATTTTCCCAATGCGTCCAAATGGATCGGCATTGCCATCATCGTCGCTTCCGGCCTGTTCATCATCTGGCGCGAACGTCTGCGCGCACGCCAGGAGGCAGACCTCGGCGCGCCTTGATCGCGCAGAAAGCACACGTTCCGCGCCCTGCCGCATTGAGGCGCGGAAATGTCGCGGATCTTCACCTTGGGGTCTCCGATCGTTGAAAATCGCCGCCAAGCCCTTGAGACCGCCGACATCCTCATGCAAAAGTCCCTGCAAACACAGGAAAAGGGAGTTTCACCATGGATGTACGCGCCGCCGTTGCGGTTCAGGCCGGCAAGCCGCTGGAAGTGATGACCGTTCAGCTCGAAGGGCCGCGGGCCGGCGAGGTGCTGATCGAGGTCAAGGCGACCGGTATCTGCCACACGGACGATTTCACCCTGTCGGGCGCCGACCCGGAAGGCCTGTTCCCCGCCATCCTCGGCCATGAGGGCGCCGGCATCGTCGTCGATGTCGGCCCGGGCGTGACCTCCGTCAAGAAGGGCGACCATGTCATTCCGCTCTACACGCCGGAATGCCGCGAATGCTATTCCTGTCTGTCGCGCAAGACCAATCTCTGCACCGCCATCCGCGCCACGCAAGGCCAGGGCCTGATGCCGGACGGCACGAGCCGCTTCTCGATCGGCAAGGACAAGATCCATCACTACATGGGCTGCTCGACCTTCGCCAACTACACGGTCCTGCCGGAGATCGCCGTCGCCAAGGTCAACCCGGACGCGCCCTTCGACAAGATCTGCTATATCGGCTGTGGCGTCACCACCGGTGTGGGCGCAGTCATCAACACCGCCAAGGTCGAGATCGGCTCGACGGCCGTCGTCTTCGGCCTCGGCGGCATCGGCCTCAACGTGCTGCAGGGCCTGCGCCTGGCCGGCGCCGACATGATCATCGGCGTCGACATCAATCCCGACCGCAAGGAATGGGGCGAGAAATTCGGCATGACGCATTTCGTCAATCCGAAGGAGGTCGGCGACGACATCGTGCCCTATCTGGTCAACATGACCAAGCGCAACGGCGACCTGATCGGCGGCGCCGACTATACCTTCGACTGCACCGGCAACACCAAGGTGATGCGCCAGGCGCTGGAATCGGCCCATCGCGGCTGGGGCAAGTCGGTGATCATCGGGGTTGCAGGCGCCGGCCAGGAAATCTCCACCCGTCCGTTCCAGCTCGTCACCGGCCGCCAGTGGATGGGCACCGCCTTCGGCGGCGCGCGCGGACGCACCGACGTGCCGAAGATCGTCGACTGGTACATGGAGGGCAAGATCCAGATCGACGCGATGATCACCCACACCATGCCGCTCGACGACATCAACAAGGGTTTCGACCTGATGCACAAGGGCGAGAGCATTCGCGGCGTCGTGGTCTATTGATGCCGGTATCGGCGGGGCCGCCTGGGTGACCGGGTGCGCGCGGGGACTTGAGATCGGAAATTCAGCGATCGGGCCAGGGCATGCCGCGCTGGCTCATGAAGGAGGAGAAGTCCATGCCAAGCATATCGATCCATCCCGCCGTCGATGGCGGGTTCAAGGCGACCGACGCATCCTTTTCCGGGGGCACGCTGGTCTGCGCCTGCGCCAGCAATCCGGTCAAGGTGAAGGTGAAGGGCGACATCGCCCATAATCATGCCTGCGGCTGCACCAAATGCTGGAAGCCTGAAGGCGCAGTGTTCTCGGTCGTCGCCGTGGCTCCGACCGAAAGCGTCGAGGTTGTCGAGCATGCCGAAAAACTCGCCGTCGTCGATCCCGCCGCCCTTATCCAGCGCCATGCCTGCAAGGAATGCGGCGTGCATATGTATGGACCGGTCGAGCGCGACCATCCGTTCAAGGGCCTGTCCTTCGTGCATCCGGAACGCTTTGAGGAGAGCGGCTGGGCGGGGCCGGGCTTTGCCGCGTTCGTCTCTTCGATCATTGAGAGCGGCTATGATCCGGCCGGGATGGACGGCGTGCGCGCCCGCCTGCGCGATCTCAATCTCGAACCCTATGACTGCCTCAATCCGCCCCTGATGGACTATATCGCCACCTGGACCGCCAAGAAGAGCGGCGTGCTGGCGGCATAGGACAAACTGGTCGGGGCGCTGCCGATGGCAGCGCGCCGGTCTTTTCGTTCACGACGATTTCAGCGGGCCGGGAAAGGGCTGTCGCTCGCTCGCTACACGGCACTCGCCAGCAGCCTCGCCCGAACGACAAACGCCCCCACACGCCCGCGCTCATCGCCTGATCGAATCGCTTAAAGACCTGCAGGACGATCTTCGCGGTGAACGGGGGCGGCAATCGCCTCAGCGGATGAAGATGAACGCCATGCCGACGATCACGAGCGCGGCGCCGGCCCAGGCGCCGCCGGCGGGGCGTTCGCCGGTCCTCAGCCAGAGCATGGGCAGGATGATGGCCGGGGAGGTGGCCGAGAGGGTCGAGACGATGCCGACCTTGCCGCCCGACAACGCAAACAGCAGCAGTGTCATGCCGATAGCCAGAGCAAGCACGCCGGTCAGGGCCGTCATTGCCGCGACCTTCGGCGTCAGCGACCCCTTCGGCTTCACGGAAGGGATCGGCAGCTGGATCAGGATGCTGAGGCAGGTGGCCGCGATGCCGACGCGTAGCAGCGAGGCAAGGAAGGGATCGATGCCGGTTTCCATGGCCGGCCGGGCGATGATCGAACCGATCGCCTGGCCGGTCGCCGCGCCGATCCCCAGCAGCACGCCGACGGCGAGCGATCCCTTGACCGTCTCCCACTGATGCATCTGCGCCCGGCGCTTGCCGAAGAGGATGGCGAGGAACACGCCGGATGCGGTCAGCGCCACGCCTGCCACCGCGAAACCCGAAAGCGTCTCGCCGAGCATCAACCAGCCGAGCAGCGCCGAGATCGGCGCATTCAGCGCAAACAGGATGCCGGAGCGGCGCGGCCCCAGGCGGTTGAGCGTCGCAAACAGCAGCGTGTCGCCGATGAAGATGCCGATCAGGCCGGATAGCAGCAGCGGGCCTGAGGTCGCCAGTGTCAGTTCATGCCACGCGCCTGTAAACAGCACATAGAGCCCCAGCAGCGCGGTGACGAAGATCTGGCGGGCGCGGTTGAAGGCGAGCGCGCCGAGATGGCCGGCAGGGCCTGCCGAGATCAGCCCGGTCATGGCCCAGCAGGTCGCGGCGCCGAGCGCGGCAAGTTCGTGGATTGGCATCGTTTTCCGATCGGTGGAATGAGGGCGGGATGTTCGCCGTTAAAGCGCGATCGGGTGGGCCTCGTCCAGTGCCGTTTCGATCCGTCAACAGCGTGGTTTAAGTCATCGCTTCGACGCGCGGCGCCGGACGGTCGGTTCACGCAGGCTCCCCTCCGCAGCTTCGTCCAGTCCTCGGCCGGTTCGTCACGAAAACGTCATGGCGGGTTTCTATAGGTTTTGACCGAGAACGTTACGGCATCCCGGTATGAGCAGCCTTCGAGGCGGCTCGACCCCTATCGACATGGAGTGGTGCGATGGCAGGCGCTGCCGTCTTGAAAGCTGCCAGATCTCTTTCCATTCCCTTGCATCCGGCATCCCGACAGGTGTCGAATACCGAGAAACACCGGTGGCTGACGAAATGCCGCCGGCCGCAATTTCCCTCAGCGACGGATACCAGTCATGTTCGACGACAATCATTTGAATCGCATCAAGGCGGAGATCGCCGATAGCTTCGACGAGGAGCTGGAATTGCAGATCGAGGAAGAGCGCCTCGACGACCTCATCGCCGAGGGCATGTCGGAACCGCCGGTGCCGACGCTGGAACGCCGCGTCTATTTCCGCGAATTGTTCCGCCTGCAGCATGAGCTGGTCAAGCTGCAGGACTGGGTGCAATACAAGAAGCTCAAGGTGGTCGTGCTGTTCGAAGGGCGCGATTCCGCCGGCAAGGGCGGCGCCATCAAGCGCGTGACCCAGCGTCTCAATCCGCGCGTGTGCCGCGTCGTCGCCCTGCCGGCGCCCACCGAGCGCGAGCGCAACCAATGGTATTTCCAGCGCTACGTGCCGCATCTGCCGACCGCGGGCGAAATGGTGCTGTTCGACCGTTCTTGGTACAATCGCGCCGGTGTCGAGCGCGTCATGGGCTTCTGCACGCCAAACGAGCTGGAAGAGTTCTTCCGCTCGGTGCCGGAGTTCGAGCGCATGTTGGTTCGCTCCGGCATCATCCTCATCAAGTACTGGTTCTCGATCACCGACGAGGAGCAGGAATTCCGTTTCCGCATGCGCATCCATGATCCGCTCAAGCAGTGGAAGCTGTCGCCCATGGATCTGGAAAGCCGTGTCCACTGGGAAGATTACACCAAGGCCAAGGAAGACATGTTGGCGCGCAGCCACATTCCCGAAGCGCCCTGGTGGATCGTCGAGGCCGTCGACAAGAAGAAGGCGCGTCTCAACTGCATCGCGCATCTTCTCTCGCAGGTGCCTTACGAGGACGTCCCGAAGGCGCCGATCGAATTGCCCAAGCGCGTTCGTCACGACGATTACATCCGCAACGAACCTCCGGAAGACATGTATGTTCCGGAGGCCTATTGACGCCCGGAACGCTTCCTGTCCCGGTTGCCGGCGGGCGCAAATGCGTTGCGCCGGCTCTCAGCTGGGCTCCGCACCCATCACCAGGCCTTCGATATCGTGCTTCTGGGTGATGGGCACGAGTTCGTCGACGACGCGGCAGATGAGATGCCTGCGGGCCTTTTCCGGCAGGGCCTCGTGCCAGTCGCGGGTCACCATCATGTCGTGGAGTTCGGCATGGCCGGCGCCGGGCGCGTCGACGCCGAGCACCATGACCGGGCGGGCGATCGGCGAGAGGTGTTCGGTGCCGCGATGCATCGTCAGAGCCGAACGGCAGGAAATGTCGCCCCGGGCGGGATATTTGCGCACCGCCCGCTCCTGGAATCGCGGCCATAGCGCCTTGTCGGGAAACATCTCGTGTTTCCACGCGCGCCCGTCATCCCATTGCGTACCCGGCGCCACTTCGAAAGGCCCCATGTCGGGCGTGACGTCGACGCCGGTCAGGTTGAAAGCGAGCGAAGTGATCCTGTGATCGCGATAGGTATCGGCCGGTGAAGGAAAGTCCCGGTGCCATGGCTGGTATTTCGCCCCCTGGAACGGAACGTCGAGGCCGATCTCGACGATCTGGTAATCCGGTCCGAGCATGCGTTCGCAGATGCCGGTGACCCAGGGGTGGGTGATGAGATCGACGAAGCCGCGGAAATCCTGCGGATGGATTTCGACATACCATCGGCGGGGACCGCGACCGACGGCGCCGCCGGGGCGCTGGATGGCGGACCAGAAGGCCGTCATCATGTCTTCGCGCATCTCGTCCGCCCATTCCGGGGTGAAGGCCGATTTCAGCCCGACGATGCCATCGCTTTGCAGTGTCTGGAGATGGGTGTCGATGTCGTATGCATATTGTCCGTAGGCTGCGTTCATGATCGTTCCTCCCATGATGAAGCAAGGCTACGTCAGCTAATAATTATTAGTCAATAGGCTTATGCCTATAAATGATATACAGCCCTGTCATATCTGTTCGGAGACAAGGCATGGCACGGCGCGCTGCGCAAACCCCCACGGCCCGCAAGGCGACGATGACCGATGTCGCGCGCCTTGCCGGCTGCTCGCAGGCAACGGTGTCCTTCGTTCTCAACAATGCCGTCGGCGTGAAGATTTCCGAGGAAACCCGGCAGAAGGTGATTCAGGCCGCCCGCTCGCTCAAATATGGAGAGGCGTCGCCGATCGCGCGGGCGGCGATGGATGGGCCGGAGAGTTTCGGCTTCGTCGTCGACCAGATGGCGACGAGCCCGGAAACCGTCAACGCGCTGGAGGGCGCGCGCCAGGCTTCCTGGGAGGAAGGGACGGTCATCCTCGCGGCCCAGACCATGGGCATCCGTTCCATGGAGGACTCCGTCGTGCGCAGCTTGAGCCGCGGCGGCGTCTCCGGTCTCGTCTATATGTCGATCTTCACCCGGCGCGTCACGCTGCCCGCCATCCTTTATGACTTGGACATTCCCGTCGTCCTGCTGAATTGCTATAGCGACGACAATCAATTTCCCTCGGTCGTGCCGGACGATTTCGAGGGCGGGCGCCGGGCGGCGCAGGCGTTGATCGCCAGGGGCCGGCGCCGTATCGCCACCATCACCGGCGAACCCTTCATGGAGGCGAGCCTCGACCGTCTCAAGGGTTATCGCCGGGCGCTGGACGAGGCTGGCCTGCCGCATGACCCGGAACTGACCCTGGAAGGCAACTGGTCGCCGACCTCGGGCTACGAGGCGACGCGGCGGCTTCTGGCGCATAGGGATCGGCCGGATGCGATCTTCTGCCAGAACGACAAGATGGCGTCGGGTTGCTACGAGGCGGTTCGCGAGGCCGGCCTCGCCATCGGCAGCGACATCTCCATTATCGGGTATGACGACGATGAAATCTGCCGCCACCTGCGCCCGCTGCTGAGCACGATCATCTTGCCGCATCGGGAGATGGGCGCCTGGGCGGTGAACGCCCTGCGCCGGGCCAGGCCGGGGAAGGCGGGCGCCTACCGCCCGCACCGGGCTTCGGTGGTCTATGTCGAGCGTAACTCGATTTGACGATGGCCATGTCCTTGGAGCCGGGAGGTCGATCGGGCCTGAACCGATGCCTGCGGCGACGGGTTACGCTTCCTGCGGTGCATGTTCGCCTGCCCGCAACGCGGGGACCAACAGACAGGCGGGCACGATAAGCGCGGCGATCATCAGCATGGCGACGAATGTCGCATGCAGCGCGTGCTGCAAGGCAAGCCGGATATCTTCCGTGCCGCCGATGGCGCCGCCGGTGCCGTTCAGCAGCCCGCGGATCTGCTCCGGTGTGATCGGTTGGCCGTTGGTTGCGTGCGCCAGGCCGTAGGTCAACACCGCGCCGAGCACCGCCGCGCCGAGCGTGCTGCCGAGATTGCGCGAAAAGACGTTCGAGGCCGTGGCGCTGCCGCGCTCGGTCCAGTTCACGCTTTCCTGCGTCAGGATCAGGGCGCTGATATTGAGCAGCCCCATGCCGAAACCCATGATCAGCGAACCGGCGCCGGCGAGGATCGCCGAACTCGATGGCGTCAGCAGGATGAACAGGAAGGTGCCGACCGGGATCAGCAGGCTGCCGGCGATCATGATGGGACGAAGGCCGAAGCGCGCGAACTGGCGCGAAGCGATGGTCGCGCCGCAGGGCCAGCCGAGAAGAAGCATGGTCAACGCGAAACCGGCAACCAGCGGCGAGCGGTTGAGCACCGTCTGGACATACATCGGCAGAAAGGTCGTCAGGCCCATGATCGACATGCTGGCGAAAAATACGGCCAGGTTTGCAAAGGCGATCGGCCGCTTCAGCCACAAGCCGGGGGCGATCATCGGCGCTTCCGCGCGGCGTTCCTGCCAGACGAACCCGGCCAGCGCGATCACGAAAACGGCAAGCATGCCGACGGCCTGTCCCGATACCGCGCTTTCCAGTTCGGTCAGCGCGATCATCAGCGCGGAAATCGAGATGGCGAAAAGCGCGGCGCCAAGCACATCGATGGAGACCGATCGCGACCGTTTCTCCTCATGCAGGAAAAGCAGAAAAGCCAGGGAGGCGAAAAGCCCCACGGGTACGTTGATCCAGAAAACCCAGGCCCAGGGCAGGTTGTGGATGATCAGGCTGCCGAGCAGGGGGCCGACGACGGCAGACAACGCCCAGACGCTTGCCAGATAACCCTGGACCTTGCCGCGCTGGTTGCCGGGAAACAGATCGGCGACGACCGTCATCGCGACGGGCTGGATGGCGCCCGCACCCACGCCCTGCAGCAGCCGGAAGGCAATCATCGACGGCATCGACCAGGCAAAGCCGGCAAGCACCGAGGCAATCAGGAACAGCGCGATGCCGATGAGAATCATCGGCTTGCGCCCATAGATGTCCGCCAGCTTTCCAAAGACGACGGTCGTTGCCGTCTGGGTCAGGAGAAACGACGAAAACACCCAGGAATAGAGGTTGATCTGACCGAGTTGCGCGGCGATCTGCGGCATTGCCGTCGATACGATCGTCGCCTCGATGGCGATCATCGCCATGCTGGCCATGATCGCGACGACGACGAGTCCGCGATGTGAGGTTTTTTCTGTCATGGGTGACTTTCGGACCAGGCGGTCACACTGCTGGGATGGGCACGATATCTTATGTGTCACTTAGTAGTACGATGCCTCGCGCCGTCAAGGCGGTTCTGGCGGCAAAGGCGCGTTGGGGGCGGGGAGATCGCGAAAACGTTGATTTACAAACAAGGCGTTTGTATATAGAAAAATCAGCCGTCGCGTCTCCCGTTTCGACGATCGATCCACTGAATCCGGGAACGGGATGCCGGCGAATATGCGACTGACGCCTGCTTTGCACGCAGCCTCCAGGCGTGTCCACGGGCATTATCGGTCACTCGGAAAGCCCCTGATGAACGGGGTCGTTCGTCAGGGGCACGTCGTTGCTCGGGCCGCCTCTTCTCCAGTCCTTCGTTGCGCCGGGAGTGGTTGTTGCCGGAATCCCACACTCGAAATCCCAAGGCGCGGGGACACCGCTTTCGATGTCAGAAAAGATTTACAAACATTTCGATTGTATATATCCCGGAATCGCAGGTCCGGGATATCATCTTGTCGCGACTTACGGTTGGCGGACCATGCTCTCGAACGATTTGATTGACTGGAGTTCAAAAATGAACATCAAGAGCCTTCTTCTCGGCTCCGCTGCAGCCCTCGCTGCAGTTTCCGGCGCCCAGGCTGCCGATGCCATCGTTGCCGCCGAGCCTGAGCCGATGGAATATGTCCGCGTTTGCGACGCCTACGGCACTGGCTATTTCTACATTCCCGGCACCGAAACCTGCCTGAAGGTCGGCGGTCGCGTTCGCTTCGACGTTGAAGCTGCAAACTCCTACGTCGCCAACAGCGACCTCGGCTGGCGCACCAAGTCGCGCGCTGAGATCTACCTCGACTCGGCCAGCGACACCGAATACGGCCCGCTGAAGACGCAGATCGTCACCCGCTTCGACTTTGACGGCACCTACAACGACGGCGTTCACACCACGACTTCGCTGATGGCCGCCAACATCCAGCTCGCCGGCTTCACCGTCGGTCTCGCCGACTCGGCCTATTCCCTGTTCACGAACTATGCCGGCGACATCATCAACGACGACGTCATCTCCTACGGTGGCCTCGAAGTGAACCAGATCACCTACAACTACGACGGCGGCAACGGCTTCAAGGCTGTCGTCTCGGTTGAAGACGCTCGCCTCGCTCGCAACGGCACCGACGTCTGGGGCAATGCCCGTTACGTTGATGACGACAACTACAAGGTCAACGTTGTCGGCGGTCTCGGCTACTCCACCGGCGCATTCGGCTTCTCGGTCGTCGGCGGTTACGACAGCCATGCTGAAGAAGGCGCGATCAAGGCTCGCTTGGACGGCACCTTCGGCCGTGTCTCGGCCTTCCTGATGGGCGCTTGGAGCACCGACGGCGACACCACCAACGCCTTCGCACCGGGCGACACCTACGGCCCGTGGGGCGACTGGGCTGTCTGGGGCGGCGTCGGCGGCAAGTTCTCCGACACGCTCGGCGCCAACCTGCAGCTCGCTTACACCGACAACGAAACCTTCGCCGCTGCCGCCAACCTGCAGTGGAACCCGGTTTCGAATCTCCTGATCCAGCCGGAAGTCACCTACACCAAGTGGGATTCGATCGACGAAGATCAGTGGAACGGCATGGTCCGCTTCCAGCGCACCTTCTGATCATCGGGTCTCGGCACCGAACGGACAAAGCGCGCAACCCCCGCGGTTGCGCGCCTTGTGGCGTCAGGAGAAGCCTTTTCGAGGACGTCGCTGCGCTCAAGCGCCGGGATTTTCCCACATTTCGAAAAGCGATTTGAGAAGCAGCTGGCCATCGGGCACGAGATGAACGGTGCCGACCCCCAGTGCCCAACTGACGTAAATGCCGTCCACGGCGGCATAAAGCGCCGAGGCGGCGCTGTCGGCGTTCCAGGGCGGGGGCAGTCCGCAATCCCGTTCCACGGAGCGGAATATTCTCGCGAAAATCGCATGCAGCTCCTGCCGGAACGCCTTGCCGCAATCGGGATTGTTTTCAGCCAAGGCAATATCCAGCCGGATCATGCAGCGGCTCATGCCCTGCTGCCGCGGGTCTTTCTGCAGCCGACAGAGCACCTCGAAGACGACGGAATTGAACCGTGAAAGCGATGCCTTTCCGGGGGAGGCGGCCATGTTTTCCGCCAGCTCTTCAAACGGTCTTATGGCCTGGTGGCGCAGCTCGAGAAGCAGCCCCTGCTTGTTCTTGAAATGCCAATGGATCGCACCCCGGGTCACGCCTGCCGCCGCCGCGATTTCATCGAGGCTGACATTGTCATAGCCATTGTCGAGAAACAGCTTCTGCGCCGCTTCCAGGATCTGGCGCGCCGTTTCCGCGGCGTCTTCCTTTGTTCGCCTCATGGAATTCCCCTTCCCATCCCCTCATAACCCGCCGCATAGTGTAGATGAAACGCTCACGATGCGTAAATCGCCGGAGGGATGGAAAGCAATTCGAATAGGACGAAGGTCGGCAGCGACAGGATGCCCGGTCAATGGCCTTCGGCAGCGGTGAACACGGCGAGCTGATCCGCGAAGGCGCGGACATAGGCGGGGCGTGCTTCGCCACGGGCGACATAGGCGGCGAGGGTCGGATAGCCGTCCACCAGGCCGGAGCTTTTCAGCCGCAGCAGCACCGAGATCATCATCAGGTCACCGGCGCTGAAGGCGCCGTCCAGCCAGTCTGCATCGCCGAGCCGGGCGGAGAGCGCGCCGAGCCGGATGCGGATACGGTCGTCGACGAGCGCCAGCCGCCGATCGTGCCAGTTCTCCTTCGCCTCCAGCAGAACGGCGTTGGCGCGGTCGAGGATCGGCGGCTCGACGGTGCCGATCGCGGCGAACATCCAGGCGATGGCCCGCGCCCGGGCATCGGCCTCCCGCGGCAACAGGCCGGCATGGTTTTCGGCGATATGCAGCACGATGGCACCGGATTCGAACAGGACCAGATCTCCTTCCTCATAGGTCGGGATTTGGCCGAAGGGATGACGGGCCAGATGCGCCGGCTCCTTCATTTCCTGAAACGACACCAGCCGCATCTCATAGGGCTGGCCAACCTCCTCCAGCGCCCAGCGCACCCGCATGTCGCGCGCAAGGCCCCGACCGCGGTCGGGCGATTTTTCGAATCCGGTCACGATAATCGTCATTGCTGTTCTCCATGGCCTGTCTTTCTGGAAGACGGATGCCCGCGCAGGAATCCGACAGCCCCGCTTGAGATAATCTGCGCGGCCGGTTTAACGGGCGTGGGCATGCCCGTCACGGAGGAGATCGCGATCCCAAGATGGTCGAGGGCACGGAAGAGCAGAAACGGGTGCTTGCCGATGCGCTGACCCTGGCGATGGCATCGTCGCTCGGCTGCGGCGCAGACCTCGTCTCCCTTGCGATCGAGGACGTCAAGGATGCGGAGTGGACGGCCGAGGTTTACGGCCTTGACATCCGGGGCCGCTCCGCGACGATCTACAGGATGCTGGTGTACGGGCCCGAAGACTGACGGCCTTAACCCGCCGCCATGCGCACCAACGCATCCCGTTGTTCGACCGACAGGGAGATGCCCTCGCGTTCGGAGGACTCGCGCGTCCGGTAGCGGCGATCGGAGGGCAGGCGCGCCTGGCCGGCGTCGCGGACGCTGTCGATCAGGTTTCGAACCCGTTCGCTGAAAACGGCATTGTTGCCGCGGGCGGGATCGATGACGATGATGACCTGCCCCGTCCTCGGGGTTTCCGCGCCCGGATGGGCGGAGAAATCGACCTCCGACGAGAACTGGCCGCCGGTCAGCGCCGAGGCGAGGATCTCGACCATCAGCGAGATCGCCGCGCCCTTGTGGCCGCCGAAGGGCAGCAGCGCGCCGCCGTCGAGGATCTGTTTCGGATCGTCGGAAAGGGCGCCCGAGCGGACGATGCCGGTTCCCGGCGGCACGCTGTGGCCGGCGCGGGCGGCAAGCCGCAGGTCGCCGTTCGACATGGCGCTGGTGGCGAAATCGAAGATCATCGGATGCGCCCCCGCCACCGGCGTGGCGAAGGCGAGCGGATTGGTGCCGAAGACGGGCTTGCGCCCGCCGGGCGGCGCGACGCAGGCAAGCCCCGTCACCATCGACAGCGCCACGAAGCCGGCTTCCGCCAGCGGCTCGAGATCGGGCCACAGCGCGCTGAAATGGTGCGACTCCCGGATGGCGACGACCGCCGCCCCCTGTTGCCGCGCCATGTCGAGGGCATGGGGAAGCGCCGCCGCCCAGGCCGGCTGGGCAAAGCCGTTCCGCGCATCGACGCGCAGCAGGGCCGGGCCTGACCGCTCGAGGATGGGCACGGCCTTGCCATCGACCCAGCCGCTGTTTAGCGAGGCGACGTAGCCGGGAATGCGGAAAACCCCATGGCTCAACCCGCCGTCGCGCTCGCAACCGGCGCAATTGACGGCCAGAACCGCCGCATTGGCCTCGGATACGCCAGCTTTCACGAAGATCTTTTGCAAGGTCTCCACGAGGTCGGCAAAGGAAATCCGGGCCGTATCATGAGGTTTTTCAGGCATCGGCGTCGTTCCCTGGCTCTCAGTTCTTGGCCGGGCTCCCCAGCGCCTCGCCGGCGACGAACCAGTCCTCGGGCTTCACCTCGGCGAACATGACCGTGGTCGCCTCCGGCTTGATGCCGGCCACCCTTTCGAGCGTCGCGGTGATCTCGCGCGCCAGTTCGGCCTTTTTCTCCGGGCTGCGCCCCGGAAACAGTTCGATTTTCACGAGCGGCATTTTTGTCTCCTCACACCAGTTTCGGCCATGTATCGGACAGCTTGTAGCCGCCCGGATAGGGGTCCGAGGGGTCGAGCATAAGCTGTGACGTGCCGGTAATCCATGCCCGGCCGGAAAGCGAGGGGACGATCGCCTTGCGCCCCGCGACCGTCGTTTCGCACACCACGGTGCCGATGAATTGCGAATCGATGATCGACACGCCGGTCAGCGTCTCGCCTTCGGCCAGCATGCCGCGGGCATTCAGGATCGCCATGCGGGCGGAAACGGCCGTGCCGGTCGGCGAACGGTCGATCTTGCCCGGCTGGATGGCGACCGCCTGTCGCGAGAACAGCTTGCCGTCCTCACGATAAAGCGGGCCGGCGAAGTTGCAGAACGAAATATGGTTCCAGCCGGTGTTTTCCGGATGGGAGAAACCGAGCTGTTCGTTAGCGGCCTTGGTGATGCGCATCCCGGTTTCGGCCAGCGCCCGCGCTTCGTCGGCGACCAGCTTGAAGCCGAGCTTTTCGGCATCGACAACGACAAAGCTGTCACCGCCATAGGCGGTGTCGACAGTCAGCTTGCCGAGCCCCGGCACATCCAGCTCTGCGTCGAGCTTGTCGGCGAAGCTCGGGACATTGGTGACGGTGATCCGCTCCGCCTTGCCGTTGCGGCACTGCGCCACGACCTCGACCAGCCCGGCCGGCGCTTCCAGCACCATGCGGGTTTCCGGCTCGGTCATCGCAATGATGCCGCTGTCGAGCAGAACGGTCGAGACGCAGATCGAGTTGGAGCCCGACATCGGCGGCGTGTCTTCCGGCTCCATGATGATCCAGCCCATCTGCGCCTTCGGGTTCTTCGGCGGCACCAGCAGGTTGACGTGGCGGAAGACGCCGCCGCGCGGCTCGTTGAGCACGAAGTTGCGCAACGTCTCGTGGCTCGCGATCCAGCGCGACTGTTCCCAGAGGGTATCGCCGGGCGGCGGGGCGACGCCGCCGACGATCACATCGCCGACTTCGCCTTCGGCGTGGCAGGTCACCACATGGACGATCTTGGATGAGCGCATTGTTCTGTCCTTGCAGAGGGAGGAAGTTCTTGAGGTGGTTCCCGATCGCGCTTTCCGCACCGACAATCGTAAACCGTATACGATATTCTCTAGCGACGGAAAACCTATAGGATCCATGATGGGCGTCAAGGGCAGATTTCGGCGATTTGTCCAGCGGTCGCGCTCTTTTCGTCGAAGGCCTTGGAAGCGTCCGGCAAAATCGTCTACGATATTCCAACAGGCCGAGATCAGGAGTCGTCATGCCGCTTGAAACCGCGAAGGTGCCGAACCTCGGCAAGGCCCCGAGTGCATCCGACATCATCCTGACCTTCATCCGCGACGCCATTGCCGATGGATCGCTGGACCAGGGCGAGCCGATCCGCCAGGACGACGTGGCGCGCCTGTTCAACGTCAGCAAGATCCCCGTGCGCGAGGCGTTGAAGCGGCTGGAGGCCGAAGGGCTGGTGGAGTTCCACCGCAACCGCGGCGTTGTCGTCACCAGCGTTTCCGACCCGGAACTTGCGCAGATTTTCGAGGTGCGCGCCATTCTCGAATCCTCGGCGATCAAGCTGTCCATCCCCAACATGCGCGAGAAGACCCTGGCACGCGCGCTGGAATTCTGCGAGACATTCGCGCGGGAAACGGATGTCGCCCGCTGGTCGGAGCTGAACTGGCAATTCCATAGCTGCCTCTACGAGGACGCCGAACGCCCCTTCCTCGTCAGCACCATCCGCTCGGTCAACGATCGGCTGGAGCGCTTCCTGCGCATTCAGCTCGCTCTGTCTCAGGGCAAGGAAATCGCCGACCGGGAACATCGCGAGATCCTCGACGCCTGCCGGGCGCGCGACGTCGAGCGCGCCGGAACCCTCGTCTTCGAGCATATCATGGGCGCCTGCCGCTCGCTGCTGGAGCACCTGCCGCGCATCCGGACGCGGTAAGGGCAGGAGAGGCGCCGGCCATGGAAACATCGCTTTATCTGCCCGTCAAAGGCTTTCTCGAAAAGGCGGGATATGTCGTCAAGGGCGAGGTCGGCGGTTGCGACCTCGTCGGCCTCAGCGAGGACGACACGCCGGTCGTTGTGGTCTGCGAGCTCAAGCTCAGCTTCAATCTCGAACTGATCCTGCAGGCCGTCGACCGGGCGACGGTGTCGGACGAGGTGTGGATTGCCGCGCGCATTTCGGCCCGGGGCAGGGGCCGCGAGGCGGACAGGCGTTACCGCGATCTCTGCCGCCGGCTCGGCGTCGGCATGCTCGGCGTTTCCGATGCGGGCGATGTCGATGTCATCGTCGCCTCGGTTTCGCCGATGCCGCGCACCAATCCGAAACGGCGCTCGCGTCTGATGCGCGAGCACCGCAACCGGCGCGGCGATCCGGCGCTTGGCGGCAGTACGCGCGCGCCGCTGATGACCGCCTATCGCCAGCAGGCGCTTAGGTGTGCGGCCGCGCTGTCGGTGGGGCCGTTGCGCCTGCGCGACGTCCGGGCGGCGGTGGCGGAAGCGGAGAAGATCCTGCCGTCGAACGTCTATGGCTGGTTCGAGCGGCTCGACCGCGGCATCTACGGTTTGACGGATGCCGGACGCGCGGCGCTGGAGCGCTGGCCGCAGCCTCCCGGTCCAAAGTCCCAAGAGGTTTCGGACTGAAGTCCGATGCGGAACCATCATTGCGCTTCGCGTGTTCTCCCGGTGCCTGGAACCTTGATGGACAGATCAGAGCATCTCGGGACCGGAATCAAACAGGAGAAGACGATGAAACGCTTTATTTTTGTCATTCTGGCGAGCCTCGCCGGCGCAAGCACCATGAGCGCCGTTCCAGTCAAGGCCCAGTCACTCACCATCACCACCGAGGATGGCGGCAGCTACGAACGCGCCGACTACCGCGATCGCCGCTGGCACCGCCACGAACGCCATGAAATGCGCCGCGAGCGGGAACGCCGCCACATGCGCCACGCCAATTGCCGCACCAAGCGAGTCGAAATGGTTCGTCACGGTCGCGTGATCGTCAAGGAAACTCGCGTCTGTCGCTGATTTGCCATTTCCTCCCTCCCTTTCGGGAGGGATCCCGCCTTGGGAACCGGCGGTGTATTTCGGCAGGCATACTCCAAAAGTTCCGCCTTCAGGATGTCGATGAAGGATGCGAGATAGGTGGGCAGCGGCCCCGCCTGGGGCGAACACCCAGATCACCCAATTGCTGAGGATGTAAAGAAGGTCGGGCCGCTCCGATTCGTCCCCGCTATCGACATAGTCCACCGGATCGCGGTCTTGCCGGCCGCTCCAATCGCCGCTACGGGTTGTCAAGGGCTTTTGCACAAGCGATGCGGTCGTTCCGGCGGCTTTTCCTGGATGCAAAGTCTTTGAGGAGAAGTGGAGGGGGCATGTCCATGAGTGAGGCACCGCTGGATGACGGCGTTTACGATTTTATCGTCGTGGGCGCCGGATCGGCCGGCTGTGTGCTCGCAAACCGGCTTTCGGCGGATCCGAAAAACCGGGTGTTGCTGCTCGAGGCCGGCGGCTCGGATCGCTATCACTGGGTGCATGTGCCGATCGGCTATCTCTACTGCATGGGCAATCCACGCACCGACTGGATGATGAAGACGGCGGCGGAGGCCGGCCTTAACGGCCGCGCCTTGAACTATCCGCGTGGCAAGGTGCTGGGCGGCTGCTCTTCCATCAATGGCATGATCTATATGCGCGGGCAGGCCGCCGATTACGATGCCTGGCGGCAGGCGGGCAATGCCGGCTGGGGTTGGGACGATGTTCTGCCATGGTTCCTGAAGTCTGAGGACAATTATCGCGGCCGATCGGCCCTGCACGGCGCCGGCGGCGAATGGCGCGTCGAGCGGCAGCGATTGTCCTGGCCGATCCTCGATGCCTTTCGCGATGCGGCCGAGGAACTCGGCATCCCCAAGACCGAGGACTTCAACGGGGGCGACAATGAGGGATCCGGTTATTTCGAGGTCAACCAGAAGGGCGGCCTGCGCTGGAACACGACCAAGGCCTTCCTGCGCCCGGCGATGAAGCGGCCGAACCTGCGCGTGTTGACCGGCGCGGAGACCGAGCGGCTGGAATTCGACGGCAAGGCGGTAGCCGGCGTGCGTTTCCGCCGCGCTGGCCGCGCCTGCATGGCGCGCGCCACACGCGAGGTGGTGCTGGCGGCCGGCGCGATCAACTCGCCGAAACTCCTGGAACTGTCAGGTGTCGGCCGGCCGGAAGTCCTTTCGGCGCTTGGCATTCCCATTCATCATGCGCTGCCCGTCGTCGGCGAAAACCTGCAGGACCACCTGCAGATCCGCACCGTCTTCAAGATCGAGGGCGCGCGCACATTGAACCAGATCTATCACAATCTCTTCAGCCGCGCCGGCATGGGCCTGCAATATGCGATCCGCCGGTCCGGCCCCCTTTCCATGGCCCCGAGTCAGCTGGGCATTTTCGCCAGGAGCGATCCGGCGGTGGCGACGGCGGATCTCGAATATCACGTCCAGCCGCTTAGCACCGACCGGCTGGGCGAACCCCTGCATCGCTATCCCGCTGTAACCGTTTCGGTCTGCAATCTGCGCCCGGAAAGTCGCGGCACCGTGCATGTGACGACGAAGGATGTCACGACGGCCCCGGAAATCCGGCCCAACTACCTCTCGACGCCAGGCGACCGGCTGCTGGCGGCCCGCGCCATCCGCCATGCGCGTCGATTGATGGAAACCCAGGCGATCTCCCGTTTCCGTCCGCAGGAGATGCTTCCCGGACGGGAATACCAGAGCGACGAAGACCTCATTCGCCGCGCCGGCGATATCGCCACGACGATCTTCCACCCCGTCGGCACCTGCAAGATGGGAAGCGATCCGATGGCGGTGGTGGATTCGGTGTTGCGCGTGCACGGGCTGGAAAAGTTGCGCGTCGTCGACGCCTCGATCATGCCGACGATCGTTTCGGGCAACACCAATTCGCCCGTCATCATGATTGCCGAGAAAGCAGCCGAGGCTATTTTACGCGCAGAGTGATAATCTCGCGGCGCATCCCGTCCGAACCCAAGCCGGCAATGCGCCGGCGGCGGTGCAAGCCGCCTATGTGAGCTTGGCCGTTCCCGCGCGAACGCCCTGCCGTCTGGCGACGTAAAACTTGGCCTGTTTTACCGGTGAGCGTGGCCGCATCGTGTTGCAGGTTCGTCGCCGCGTTTCGAAGACGATTTCCACCGCTATCTCGATCTCTCCCGCAACTGCTCGCAAGCCGTGATTCGTCACGGGCCACTTCGCGGGAAGGGCGCTGGCTGCATAGCATTTCGATATATTAATCTCGCGAGAAATCATCAAACCGCTGGCGGAAGGCTGTTAGCTTTGCCATGGGAGGAAGGGCAGACATGGCGAATTTACAGGAGATGTTCGACGTTCGCGGCAAATCCGTCATCGTTACGGGTGGCGCCAGCGGCATAGGACGCGCCTATGCGGAAGTGATGGCCGAACATGGCGCAGGCGTGTGCATTTTCGATCTGAATTCCGCCCAGCTCGACGCGGTCGTGGCCGAACTGGGGCGCAACGGCGCACAGGTCTGGGGCCAGGCTGTCGACGTCGCCGACCGCCTGCGTATGGCGGAGGCGTTCGACGCGGTCGCGCAGCGCCATGGACGCATCGACGTCGTCTTCGCCAATGCCGGCATCGATGCCGGCCCCGGTTTTCTGTCGACGACCGGCGCGCGCATTCCTGACGGCGCCATCGACGTGCTCGATGATCATCATTGGGACCGGGTGATCGAAGTCAATCTGACATCGGTCTATACGACGGTGAAACATGCCGCGCGCCACATGAAGGCGACCGGAGGCGGCCGCATCATCGTCACATCCTCGATCGCCGGCCAGATCAACGAAGCGATCGTCGGAACGCCCTACATGCCGGCCAAGGCCGGCGTCGATCACTTCGTTCGACAGATGGCGATGGAACTCGGCGTCTTCGGCATCCTTGTCAACTGCATTTCGCCCGGTCCGTTCATGACCAACATTGCCGGCGGGCGTCTGAAGATACCGGCGGATCGCAAGGCATTCGAAGAGCAGTCGCTGATCGGCAGGATCGGCGACCCCGAGGACATCAAGGGCCTTGCCCTCTACCTGGCCTCGCCGTGCTCGTCCTATGTCACGGGGAGCCAGATGGTCATCGACGGGGGCTCGATGCACCGCATCAAATGACCCGATGGCGGCCGGCAGGAGCGGCCGATCATCATGGCATGACATGTTCGACCACAGGGAGGAGACTATGGTGGACCTGAACGGATTCTCATACCCGTCGCGCCGCACGGTGCTGAAGGGCATCGGCGCTTCGGTTGCTGCTTCGGCGCTCAGTGCGCCGCTGGTGGCGCGCGCGCAATCCGCCGGCACGATCAAGCTGGGCTTCGTGACCCCGGCGACGGGGCCGCTGGCGCTGTTCGGTGAAACGGACGGCTGGGCGCTGGCCAAGGTCAAGGAAGCGCTGAAGAACGGCATCGACACGCCCGCCGGCCATTTCGACATCGAGATCCTGATGCGCGACAGCCAGTCCGACCCGAACCGGGCGGCGGAGGTGGCCGGGGACCTGATCCTCAATCAGGAGGTGCACATGGTGCTGCCGGCCTCGACGACGGATACGGTCAGCCCCGCGGCGGATCAGGCCGAGCTTTACGAATGCCCCTGCCTATCGACCGGCGCGCCCTGGCAGGCGGTCATCTTTCCGCGTGGCGGCAAGGACAAGCCGTTCAACTGGACCTACCATTTCTTCTGGGGCCTTGACGAGGCGCTCAACACCTTCGTCGGCCTGTGGAACACCCTCGACACCAATCGCAAGGTCGGCATGCTGTTTCCGCAGAACGCCGACGGCGAGACCTGGGGCAACAACGACTACGGTCTCCCCGCGCCGACGCAGAAAGCCGGCTTCGAGATCACCGTTCCCGGCTTCTTCCAGCCGCGCACCAACGATTATACCGCCCAGATCAACGCCTTCAAGCAGGCCGGCTGCGAGATCATCGGCGGCATCACTTATCCCGACGACCTGAAGACCTTCGTCAACCAGTGCGCCCAGCAGGGCTACAAGCCGAAAGCGGTGACGGTGGCTGCGGCGCTGCTTTTCCCCTCCGGCGTGCAGGCGATGGGGCCGCTCGGCGACGGCATGTCCTCGGAAGTGTGGTGGACGCCGGCATTCCCGTTCAAGTCCACGATCGACGGCTCGACGAGCCGCGAGATCGCCGATCGATGGGAAGGCGAAACCAAGAAGCAGTGGACGCAGCCGCTGGGGTACAGCCACGCGCTCTTCGAGGTCGCGCTCGATGTGTTGAAGCGCGCCTCCAACCCGTTGGATCGCGGCTCCATTCGCGACGCTCTCGTGGCGACCAAGCTCCAGACCGTCGTCGGTCCGGTCGATTTTTCTTCCGGTCCGCACAAGAACGTCTCGACCACACCCATCTTCGGCGGGCAGTGGGTCAAGGGCGAGAAATGGCCTTATGACCTGAAGATCGTCGACAATGCCGTCAGCAAGCTCTTCGAACCCGAACAGAAGATGAAGATCATGCCCTGGTCGGCGGCCTGACGAGGTCGCCGCAAGCGCCTTGCTCGACGCATCGAGCCGGCGACACTGATCGGCCGGCAGCGGCAATCAAGAAAGCCGCGCCGGCAGTTGCAAGGGGAACGGAGGAGCATGGCAAACAGCATTCTTCTGGAAGCCAGGGGGCTGAACAAAGCCTTTGGCGCGCTTCGCGTCGTGCAGGATGTCAGCTTCGACGTTCGCGCCGGCGAGGTACTTGGGATATTGGGACCGAACGGCGCGGGTAAGACGACGCTGTTCAATCTCGTCAGCGGCGACCTGCGCATCGACGGCGGCGAACTGATATTCGACGGCCAGTCGCTGGTCGGCCAGCCGTCCAACCGGCGCTGCCGGATCGGCATCGGCCGCACCTATCAGATCCCGCGCCCCTATGTCGGCATGACCACCTTCGAGAATCTGCTCGTCGCCGCCTCGTTCGGCGGCGGCAAGACGGAAGCTGAAAGCTATTCCTTCTGCGCACAGATCCTGCGCGATTGCGAACTCATCGACAAGGCGAACCGGTCTGCCGGCTCGCTGACGCTTCTCGACCGCAAGCGGCTGGAACTGGCGCGCGCGCTGGCATCGGCGCCGAAACTGCTGCTGCTCGACGAGATCGCCGGCGGCCTCACCGACGAGGAGGGCCAGGCGCTCGTCAAGCTCATCCGCCGCATCCGCGATCGCGGCATCACCATCGTCTGGATCGAGCATGTGCTGCATGCGCTGCTCGCGGTCGCGGATCGGATGATGGTCCTGAATTTCGGCGAGAAGATCGCCGAGGGCGCCCCTGCCGACGTGATCCAGGATGCGGAAGTCAGGCGGGTTTACATGGGGATCGAGGGATGAGCGACACGCTTTTGTCCACGCATGGCCTGGTGGCGCGCTACGGCGATTTCCAGGCGCTCTACGGCATCGATTTCGAGATCGGCCACGGCGAGGTCGTGGCCCTGATCGGCGCGAACGGGGCGGGAAAATCCACCCTGCTGAAATCCATCATGGGCCTGTTGCGCGTGGCCCCGGACATGGTTCGTCTCGAGGGACGGCCGGTCGGCGGTCACAGGCCGAACCGCATGGTCGCCTCCGGCGTCGCGATCGTGCCCGAGGGACGGCGCCTCTTCGCCGGCATGTCGGTCCTCGACAATCTCAAGGTGGCGATCGATCATGCGGCCGCGCCGAAAGGGACGCCCTGGACGCTCGAAAGGGTCTACGACCTGTTTCCCATCCTGCGCGACAAGCAGGCGGTCCCGGTTCAATCGCTGTCGGGCGGGCAGCAGCAGATGGTGGCGATCGCCCGCGCGCTGCTCAACCAGCCGCGCCTGCTTCTCTGCGACGAGATCAGTCTCGGCCTGGCGCCCAAGGTCGTCCGGGAAATCTATCAGTCGATTCCCTCCATATCCTCCGGCGGCACCGCCATCGTGCTGGTCGAGCAGGATGTCGGCCTGGCGCGTTCGTCGTCCGACCGGCTCTATTGCATGCTCGAGGGCCGCGTCAGTCTGACGGGGGTTTCGGCGCAGATCTCGCGCGAGGCGATCGGCGAGGCGTATTTCGGAGGCGTTCATGCAGTGGCTTGACGGCATCGTCCAGGGCATATTGCTCGGCGGTCTCTACGCCCAGTACGCGCTCGGCATGGCGCTGATGTTCGGCGTCATGCGCATCGTCAACATCACCCATGGCGATCTGATGATCCTGCTGGCGCTTACCGGCATCAGCATCGCATCGGCTTTTTCCCTGAGCCCCTGGTCGGTTCTGGTCGCGCTGGTCGCGCTCGGGGCGATCCTCGGCCTGCTTCTGCAGCGGCTGATTCTCAACCGGGTCGTCGGCGCCGATCCGCTGCCGTCGCTGATCGCCACCTTCGGCCTGTCGGTGGCGCTGCAGAACGCCATGCTGCAAGTCTGGTCGGCCGATACACGCTCGCTGCACGCCGGCGGCCTTGCCCAGGCCTCATACCAGTTCGGGACGCTGTATGTCGGCGTGCTGCCGGTGATCGTGCTCGTCACTGCGACGGCGCTGACGGGCGGGCTCGACGCGACCTTGCGCTATACCCGCTTCGGCCGGGCGCTGCGGGCGGCTTCGGCCGATGTCGAGGCCGCCGCGCTGACCGGGGTCGATCCGAAGGCCGCGTATGCGGGCGCGACCGCCGTCGCGGTGGCGATCCTCGGTTTCGCCGCCGTCTTCCAGTCGATGCGGGCGACGGTGGCGCCGGCCGATGGCGCCTTTCAGCTCATCTATGCCTTCGAGGCCGTGATCATCGGCGGCATGGGTTCGATCTGGGGGGCATTTTTCGGGGCCATGGTGCTCGGCGTCAGCCAGTCGATCGGTTTCCGCATCGATCCCGGCTTCGGGATCCTTGCCGGGCACCTCGTTTTCCTCCTCATTCTCGCCCTGCGGCCGCAGGGTCTTCTCGGAAAGGATTGAGGCTTTGACAGACGCATCCGCCGTATCCGCTGCCGATCTGTTCGATCCACCCGCCGTCCGGGTCCAGCGCCGCACGGCCTCGAGCATCGTCGCGGCCGTCGTTTCCCTCGCCGCTCTCGGCGGTATCGCCTCTATGCCGCTCTGGGCGACGCAAGGGCAGATCCGCGATGTCGTGGAACTGTGCTGTTACATCGCCGTCGCCCAGATGTGGAACCTGCTGGCCGGGTATGCCGGCATCGTCTCGGTCGGCCAGCAGGCCTTTGTCGGCGTGGCCGCCTATGCCCTGTTCATCATGGCCCAACTCTGGGGCCTCAATCCCTTCGTCGCCGTCGTGCTGGCGATGATCGCGCCCGTGCTTCTGGCGATTCCCACCTACGGGCTCCTGCACCGGCTGGACGGGCCGTATTTCGCGATCGGCACCTGGGTGATCGCCGAGGTGATGCGGCTTGCGACGTCGGTCTTCGGCTATGTGAATGCCGGCGCCGGCATGAGCCTGCGGGTCATGGCAAGCTATTCCGCGACGGAGCGGGCCGTCGGAGTCAGCATTCTCTGCGCCCTCATGCTGCTCGTCACCGTCGGCGGCAGCTATTGGCTGCTGCGCTCGCGCTATGGGCTGGCGCTGATCGCGCTGCGCGACAATCCGGTCGCCGCCGCCAGTCAGGGCGTCGCCGTCGGCCGGCTCCGCTTCCTCATCTGGGTCGCGGCCGCAGCCGGAACGGGTCTTGCCGGCGCCATCTACTTCATGGCGCAGCTGCGCATCACCCCGCCCTCCGCCTATGATCCGAACTGGGCCAATATCGCCATCTTCATCGTCATGGTCGGCGGCCTCGGCTCGCTCGAAGGGGTCATCATCGGTGCGCTGATCTATTTCTTCGCCGACCGCTGGTTCGGCGAATACGGCGCCACCTATCTCGTCGTTCTCGGCCTGCTCACCCTGTTCATGGCGCTGTTTGCCCGCGGCGGCATCTGGGGACTGATCTGCAGGAGGGTGGATGCCCCTTGGTTTCCGACCCGGCGCATTCTCGTGGAGGACAAGCGATGAAAGCGGCTCTTTTCGATGCGGTCGGCCTGCCGCTGATGATCGACGACATCCAGCAGCCGCAACCCGCCCCCGACGAGGTGCTGATCCGCATCGCCGCCTGCGGCATTTGCGGTTCCGACCTGCACATGACCGAGGATCCGCAGACCTTCGGCCTGGCGCGGCTTGGCGTGCTCGGCCACGAATTCGCCGGGGAGGTGGTGCGCTGCGGCGAGGCGGGCGACGATCTCCAGCCGGGCGATCGCGTCGCCGTGGCGCCGATGCGCGGCTGCGGCCATTGCGCCAGCTGCCGCAGCGGAGAGCCCGCCTGGTGCGCACAGATGCAATTGATCGGCGGCGGCTATGCCGAACTCACCACGGTTGCCGCCCGCCAGTGCCGACGCCTGCCGGACGACCTTCCGACCGAGGAGGGCGCCCTCGCCGAGCCGGTGGCCGTCGGCCTGCATGCGGTCATCCGCTCGGGTTTGAAGCCGGGCGACCGGGTCCTGATCCTCGGCGCGGGGCCGATCGGCCTTCTCGTCGCTTTCTGGGCGCGGCGGCTGGGCGCCGGCCATGTCATCGTCGCCGATCTCAACCGGCACCAGGAGGCGCGCGCCGCCGCGGTCGGCGCCACCGGCTTCGCACTCTCCGGGCCGGATCTCGGCGCCGAATTTGCGCGTCTGGCCGAGGGGGCGCCGGATATCGTGTTCGAATGCGTCGGCAAGCGGGGGCTGATCGACGCGGCCTGCCGCCTGGTGCGCGTCCATGGCACGGTGGTCGGCGTCGGCCTGTGCGTCGGCGGCGACGACTGGGATCCCTTCGCGGCGCTGTCGAAGGAAATCCGGCTGATCTTCGCCGTGTTCTTCAACATGGCGGAATTCGAGATGGCGCTCGATGCGCTGGGTCCCGGCCGCTATCGCCCCCAGGCGCTGATCACCGCGAAAATCGATCTGCCCGACGTTCCCGCGACTTTCGAAGCGCTGCGCCGGCGCACCACGCAATGCAAGGTGCTGATCACGCCCGCGGCCGGCTGATGCAACGATCTGCAAGGAGAAGACCATGGATTTCGAAACCCTGACTCTGGATATCGACGGCGTTTCCACCGTCGTCAAAGCGATCGGCGAGGGGCCTGCCGTGCTTGCCCTGCACGGCGCGGCGACCATCGAGGGGCATGACTGGGCGAGAGGGCTGGCGGACCGTTTCCGGGTATACCTGCCTTTCCACCCCGGCTTCGGCGAAAGCGCGGAGGCACCACATGTCAACGGCATGCAGGACATCATCGTCCACAATCTGCGGCTGATCTCGGCGCTCGGTCTCGACCGGCCGCATCTCGTCGGCCACTCGATGGGCGGCTGGATGGCGGCGGAGATGGCTGTCGTCGCGGGCGAACGGTTTAACCGTCTGGTGCTGAACGCGCCGGCCGGTCTCAACCATCCAGACCATCCCGGCGCCGCCCTGTCGTCGATCGCGCCGGACGCGTTTCCCGCCTATCTCGCCCACAGGGCCGAGGTGGCGGCGCGCTATTTTCCCGGCGGCGCGGAATGCGCTTCCGTGGAGGACTTCGTCGCGGCACGCGAGAAGGAAGGCCCCGCCCTCGGCAATATTCTCAAGGTCCATGGCATGGGTCACCCCAATCTCGGGCGCTGGCTGAGCCGAATTCCCAACGAAACGCTGGTCGTCTGGGGTGAGAAGGACCGGATGCTGCCGGCCTCGCAGGCGCCGCTTTGGGTTGCAGCCATTCCCCACGCCCGCCTGCTGATGGTCGAGGAGGTCGGGCATCTCGCCATGCAGGAGGATCCCCGCATCGTGACCGCGATCGGCGATTTCCTGGCCGGCTGAGGAGAGCCGCGAAACTGCCGAAGACACGACGAGGCGCACCGCAGAGGCAGCCGCCCTGTCCATCGATCGATCCATCAAGGAGGAACAGAGATGAACGCACCGATCAAACACACATCCGCCTATTGGGGCACCACAACGGATTTCGCCGGGCTGATGGAACAGGTTCGCCAGATCGGGCCGATCCTGGAGGAGCATGCCGGCGACACCGAAAAGCTCGGAAAGCTCGACGAAGCGACCTTCGAGGCCCTGAAGCCGCTGAGGATGTCGCATATCTTCGCCGCCGAGGCCCTGGGCGGGGCGCAGCTCTCGCCGACGCAGGGGCTGCAGCTCATCGAGGCGATCACCTATCACAGCGGCGCCGCCGGCTGGGTTTCGATGGTGCATGCCTGCATCGGCGCCATGTCAGCCGCCTTCCTTCCGGACAGCGCGATCTCACGCCTTTTCGGCCCCGGCCATGAAAACCGCTTTTCCGGCCAGGGCACGCCCACGGGCATGCTGAAGAAGGTCGAGGGTGGCTATCGCCTGAATGGCAAGTGGGCCTATGCCAGCGGCATCTATCACGCGACCTACACCCATACGGCGGCCCTGCTCGACGACGGCGGCGGCCAGCCGGCCAAGGACGAAAACGGCGATGTGATCGTGCTGTGCGCCCATGCGCCGGTCGAGGATCACGACCTTCTCGGCAATTGGGAAGTGCTCGGCCTGCAAGGCACCGGCAGCATCGATTACGCCGCCAACGACGTGTTCATCCCCGATGACATGGTCTTTCCGATCCTGACGGCCGAACCGCAGCGCCAGAAGGAATTCTTCAGCCTCGGCGTTGTCGGGCTTGCCGCCATCGGCCATTCCGGCTGGGCGATCGGCGCCTCGCGCCGCATCCTCGACGAGATGGCGAAATACGCCGTGGGCAAGACCGGCCGCGTCGGCCTGCTCGGCGAGAGCGACAAGTTCTGGTACGATTACGGCCGGGCGGAAGCCCGCGTGCGTGCCGCCCGTGCCTTCCTGTTCGAGGTCTGGCGTGACGTGGAAGCTTCCATCGAGGCCGGCAACCGTGTTTCGACGCGGCAGATCAGCCTCGTGCATCTCGCCAAGTCGGAAGTGCACGAAGCCGGCGTCGACGCCTGCCATTTCGTCTACCGTGCCGCCGGCGGTGCCTCGCTGCGCGATGGCGTCATGCAGCGCACCTACCGCGAAATGCTGGTGGCGGCCAACCACTTCACCATCAATGCCAATATCGTCGGGGCGGCCGGCCGCGAGGTTGGCGGGTTGTGGACCGATCGCGTCTGGCAGTTCTACGACATGGTCGAGAAGAAATGACGGCGCGGCCGGAGCAACAGGAGGGAGCCGCCGAGGCGGCTCCGACCTCCAGCGGCGCTGGCGTGGCCGAAGCCTTCATGACGGCCTTCCGCCATCATCCGGCCGGCGTCGCCATCATCACCGCCGATCCCGGCGACGGGCCGGTGGCACTGACGGTGAGTTCGCTGATCTCGGTCAGCGCCACGCCGCCCACTGTCGCCTTTTCGCTGTCGGACAATTCGTCCAGCGCCGGCGTGGTACGCCGGGCGGAAACGGTGGTGGTGCATTTCGTGCGCCGCAGCGACATGGATCTCGCCCGGCTCTGCGCCACCGGCGGCAAGGACCGCTTCGGGCCGGACATCCGCTGGGCCCGGCTTGAAACCGGCGAGCCTTATTATCCCGGCATCGGCCTCTGGTTTCGGGCAGCGATCCGCGGTCGGTTTGCAGTTCCCGGCGCTTGCCTCGTTTCGGCCGAGCTTCTGGAGGTCTCGCCCGATGCGCTCACGTCCCACAGGGACGATCCGCTCATCTACGCCAATCGTGCATGGCACGGCCTGAAGCCGATCGCCGATGCCGGCCGGGCGCCGCTGCTGCTGTGGCCGGACGATTCGGCGACGTTTTAAAGCCTGTCGCGCAACAGTGCCGAGCGCTCCCGCACCGGGAATTGCGGAGAAGCAAAGAGATGAAGCGTTTTTGCGTTTCGGGGAAAAGCGGAAATGTTCTGGCGACGCCTTGCCGTCAGAGGCTCCAGATCACCGCCTGTTCGTGGCGCTTGATCAGATGCTTGAGGTCTTCGAAACTCTTGCGGATGTGGGCGCAGAACGCCTCGACCGCCGGTGCGCGGATTTCCTCCTCGCGACGCAGCAGGCCGAGCGCCCGTTCGGGATGGGGGATGTTGACCGGCAGCGCCGTGATCGACTTGTCGTTGCGGTAGGCGAAGACGACGCTGTGCGGCAGGATGGTCAGCGCATCGCTCGCCTTCATGTAGTTGACGGCGCTCACCAGGGAGCCGCCGGAATAGCGGATCTTCGCTTCCGTCGCGCCGAGCGACAGCACGAGGCTGTGCAGGTCGGCAAACAGCGGACTGCCCGGCGGCGGGGCGATCCAGGGAAAATCGAGGAGTTCGGCGGGATCGAGCTTGCGGCGCAGCAGGAGCGGATGGGTCACGCGGCAGGCGACGACGTTGCGGCCGGGAAGCAGTTCCTGGAACCGCATGCCGGAACCTTCGTCCAGCACGTCGATGGGGCAGATGGCAAGGTCGATGCGGTCGGCATTGATCGCCGCCAGCAGGTCGGGAAGATAACCGTAGCTCTGCTCGATGCGCACGTCCGGCGTGGCGTCCTGGAATTCGGCGATCATGCCTGAGATCAGCACGTCCATGAAGAACGGCGTGCCGCCGACGCGCACAACCCCCGTCCGTCCGTGGCGAAAACCGTCGACGAGCAGCGAGGCCTTGCGCGTTGCCGTCAGCATCGCCTGGCCATGGTCGGCGAGCGCCCGCCCCAGCGGCGTCGGCTGCAACGGCCGCCGCCCCTTGACGAACAGCGGCTCGCCGAGCCGCTTCTCCAGCATGGCGAGCGTGCGCGATACCGCCGGCTGGGTAAGCCCGAGCAGGTTCGCCCCTTCGGTGACGCCGCCGGCCTGGACCACGGCGGCAAGCTGGATCAGGTGTCGTTCATCCATTTTCATAACGATATGGTATATTAAATCGAGCAAAAATCATCAAGTGCTACGTTCGATGCTGCTACTGTGCATTTCAGGAGGAGCCATGACGACCACGTCTTTCACGGAAGCGGATTCTGCAGCGCTTGTGATCGAGCGGCTGGCGCAGTGCGTCGGCCCGCTGCCGGCCTTTCTGGCTGCGCTGGTCAGGCATGTGCACCAGGCCGTCAGGGAAACGCGGCCGACCCAGGCCGACTGGCGGCGCGCTATCGAATTCTTGACCGAAGTCGGCCATGCCAGCGACGACAAGCGGCAGGAATGGGTATTGCTTTCCGACCTTCTCGGCGTCAGCGCGCTGGTGGAGGAGATCAACACGCGCCGCCCGAAGGGCGCCACCCCTAACACCGTGCGCGGTCCCTTCTATCGCGCCGATGCCCCGCGTCTGGCGTCGGGCGCCGACATTTCGCTGGACGGTATCGGTGAGCCGCTCGTCGTCAGTGCCCGCGTCACCGATCTCGACGGCCAACCCGTTGCCGGCGCGACGGTCGAGACATGGCAGGCCAATGCGCAAGGGTTTTACGAAAACCAGCAGCCGGACCTGCAGCCGGAATTCAATCTGCGCGGCGTTTTCACCACGGATGCGGGCGGCGGTTTTTCCTACCGCACCGTGCGGCCGGGCGGTTATGCCGTGCCCTGCGACGGGCCGGTGGGGCGTATGCTGCATGCGATCGGCTATCCGCTGCGCCGCCCGGCGCACCTGCATTTCATCATCACTGCCCCCGGTTTCGAAACGATCAGCACCCATGTCTATGACGGCCAGGATCCGCATCTGGCCGAAGACGCGCTGTTCGGCGTCAAGCAGGAGCTGGTCGGCACCTTCCGGCCGGATGACGGCGCAGCAAAGGGCGGCCGCTGGTCGCTGGATTTCACCTTCGTGATGGTACGGGCGCGCAAGGAGCGCAAGCCGGCATGACACTCGATTTTTCCTATCAGCCGCATCCGACCCGTGTCGTGTTCGCTTCCGGCGCCAGCGCCGGCGTGGCGCAATGGGTCGAGACGCTGGGCTGCCGCCGGGCGCTGGTGCTGACGACGCCGCAGCAGGCGGCGGACGGCGAGGCGCTGGCCGCCCGTCTCGGCACGCTTGCCATCGGCACCTTTGCCGGCGCGACGATGCACACGCCGGTCGAGGTTACCGAACGGGCACTGTTGCGTGCCGCCGAACTCAAGGCCGATTGCGTCGTTTCTCTCGGCGGCGGCTCGACCACCGGGCTCGGCAAGGCGATGGCCTACCGCACCGACATCCCGCAGATCGTCATCCCCACCACCTATGCCGGCTCGGAAGTGACGCCGATCCTCGGCCAGACCGAGAACGGCATCAAGACGACGGTGCGTGGCGAGAAGATCGTGCCGGAGGTGGTGATCTACGATCCGGAACTGACGCTCGGCCTGCCGGTCGCCATGAGCGTGACCAGCGGCCTGAACGCCATCGCCCATGCGGCCGAGGGCCTGTACGCCCCTGACCGCAACCCGATCACCACCATGATGGCGGTCGAGGGCATGCGGGCGTTCTTCGATGCGCTGCCGGTGATCGTCAAGGCGCCTCGGGACGTCGAGGCGCGGGAAAAGGCGCTTTACGGCGCCTGGCTCTGCGGCACGGTGCTCGGCCAGATCACCATGTCGCTGCACCACAAGATCTGCCACACGCTGGGCGGCAGCTTCGACACGCCGCATGCCGAGACGCATGCGGTCATGCTGCCGCACACGATCGGCTTCAATGCCGCCGCCGTACCCGAACTGCTGGCGCCGATCGCCGACATCTTCGGCGGCACGCCGGGGCAGGGGCTCTACGATTTTGCAAAGTCCGTGGGTTCGCCGCTGGCGCTCAGGGATTTCGGCCTTTCGGAAAGCGATCTCGACCGCGCCGCCGAGATCGCCACCCGCAACCCTTACGCCAATCCGCGACCGATCGACGGCACGTCGATCCGCGCGCTGCTCCAGGACGCCTGGTCGGGAGACCGCCCGCCGCTCTGATTGCCTGTGTCTACTTTGGGAGGAGGAAACCAGAATGTTGACTAGACGTGATTTGCTGAAAACCGCAGCCGCAACCAGTGCGCTTGCGGCGACATCGGGGCTTGCCATGCCCGCCATCGCCAAGGGCGCGGCGATCAAGCTCGGTTATGTCAGCCCGCAGACCGGGCCGCTTGCCGCCTTCGCCGAGGCCGACAAGTTCATCATCGACGGCTTCCTGGCCAAGACACAGGCCGCCGGCCTGAATTTCGAGGTGGTCGTCAAAGACAGCCAGTCGAACCCCAACCGCGCCGCCGACGTCGCCAAGGAGCTGATCGTCGACGACGAGGTCAATATCGTGCTCGTCGCCTCGACGCCGGAAACCACCAACCCGGTCGCCACCACCTGCGAGGCGGAAGAGGTGCCGTGCATCTCGACGGCGGCGCCGTGGCAGCCCTGGTTCATCGGCCAGCAGGCCAATCCCGGCGACCCGTCCTCGTGGCAGCCCTTCAACCATGCCTTCCATTTCTTCTGGGGGCTGGAAGACGTCATCGCCGTCTACACCAACATGTGGCAGCAGCTCGAGACCAACAAGAGCGTCGGCGGCCTGTTCCCCAACGACGGCGACGGCAATGCCTGGGGCGATAAGGCCGTCGGCTTCCCGCCGGTGCTGGAAAAGGGCGGCTACACCCTCAACGACCCCGGCCGCTATCAGAACCTGACTGACGATTTTTCGGCGCAGATCAACGCCTTCAAGTCCGGCAACTGCGAGATCATCACCGGCGTGATGATTCCGCCGGACTTCACCACTTTCTGGAACCAGGCCAAGCAGCAGGGATTCCGGCCGAAGATCGCCTCGATCGGCAAGGCGATCCTCTTCCCGCAGGCCGTCGAGGCGCTGGGCGACACCGGGCACAACCTGTCCTGCGAGGTCTGGTGGTCGCCGAGCCACCCGTTCAAGTCGTCGCTGACGGGCGAAAGTGCGGCCGAACTTGCCGCCGGCTTCTCCAAGGCCACCGGCCGTCCGTGGACGCAGCCGATCGGCTTTGCCCATGCGCTGTTCGAGGTGGCGGCCGACGTGACGAAGCGGGCCGACCCGACCGACAGCGCCGCCGTCGTCGCGGCGATTGCCGCCACCAGGTTCGACACCATCGTCGGGCCGGTTGCCTGGGACGGCGCCAACGTGCCGCCGTTTGCGGCGAAGAACATCGCCAAGACGCCGCTGGTCGGCGGCCAGTGGCGGCTGAAGGATGGCGGCGGCTACGACCTCGTCGTCGTCGACAACCGCACCGCACCGGTGATCCCGGCCGGCGGTAAGATGGAAGCGATCGCGTAAGGGGACAGACAGGCGTGCCTCTAGCCCCTTCTCCCCGCGGGGGAGAAGGGGAAGAGGCGTTATGACTCGCTTTTGTCTGAAGGGGCTTCTCCGCTCCTTCACTCCAAAAAAACCGATCATCCGGGAGGACAATGATGGCCATACTCGCCCTGGAAAACCTGTCGAAAAGTTTTGGCGCCCTGAAGGTGGCGGACGACGTGTCCTTCACGCTGGAGGAGGGCGAGGCGCTCGGCATCATCGGCCCGAACGGTGCGGGCAAATCCTCGCTGTTCAACCTGATCAACGGCAATCTGCGCGTCGATTCCGGCCGCATTCTCTTCGATGGCGCCGACGTGACGCGCCAGCCGCCGATGGCGCGCTGTCTTGCCGGCATCGGCCGCACCTTCCAGATCCCGCAACCCTTCCAGCAACTGACCGTCTTCGAAAACCTGCTGGTCGCCGCCGCCTACGGCGCGCGCAAGACCGAAAGGGAGGTTTCGGATCGCTGCGCCGACATCCTGGTCGCCACCGGTCTGATTGCGCGCGCCAACCAGCCGGCGGGCAGCCTCGGCCTGTTGCAGCGCAAGCGTCTGGAACTGGCCCGCGCGCTCGCCACCGATCCCCGGGTGCTGCTGCTCGACGAGATCGCCGGCGGGCTGACGGAGGCGGAATGCGGCGAGCTGGTGGAAACGATCCGTTCGATCCACGCCAGGGGTACGGCGATCATCTGGGTCGAGCATGTGCTGCATGCGCTGAATTCGGTGGTAAGCCGGCTGCTGGTCCTCAATTTCGGCAAGGTGATCGGCATCGGCCGGCCGGCCGACATCATGGAATCGCAGGCGGTGCGGCAGATCTATCTGGGGATCGACGTCTGATGGCCCTGCTCGAAACACAGGGGCTGACGGCCTTCTACGGCGATTTCCAGGCGCTTTTCGGCGTCGACATCACCCTCGATGCCGGCGAGACTGTGGCGATCATCGGCGCCAACGGTGCCGGCAAGTCGACGCTGATGCGCTCGATGTCCGGCATGATCGCCAACGCGGCCGGACAGGTGCGGTTCGAGGGGCGGGAGATCGGGGCGCTGCCGGCGCCCGATGTCATGGCGCTCGGCATCGCCATGGTGCCGGAAGGGCGCAAGCTTTTCCCTTCGCTCAGCGTCGAGGAAAACCTGCTGATCGGCAGATATGGCCGCGCGACCGCTGGCGCCTGGTCGCTGCAGACGGTCTACGACCTGTTTCCGGTGCTCAAGGAGCGCCGCAACAGCCCTGGCACGGCGCTCTCGGGCGGCCAGCAGCAGATGGTGGCCATCGGCCGGGCGCTGATGTCCAATCCGAAGGTGCTGCTCTGCGACGAGATCAGTCTCGGCCTCGCGCCTGTCATCATCCGCGACATCTATGCGGCCTTTCCGAGAATCCGCGCCGAAGGCGCCTCCATCGTCATCGTCGAGCAGGACATCGGCCAGGCGCTGAAGGTGGCCGACCGGCTCTATTGCATGATGGAGGGACGCGTGACGTTGTCCGGCACCCCGGCTTCGGTCGGTCGCGACGAGATCCATGCGGCCTATTTTGGAGCGCACACGGCATGAACTGGCTCGATACGATCGTACAGGGCATTCTTCTCGGCGGGCTTTACGCGCTGTTTGCGGCAGGCCTCAGCCTGGTCTTCGGCATCATGCGGCTGGTCAACCTGGCGCATGGCGACCTCATCGTTCTCGCCGCCTTTCTGCTGCTGGTGCTGGTCAGCGCGCTGGGCCTCAATCCGTTCGTTGCGGCGCTGGTCGCGTTGCCGGTGATGTATGCGATCGGCTGGGGGCTGCAGTTCCTCGTGCTCAACCGCACCATCGGCGACGACATCCTGCCGCCGCTGCTCGTCACTTTCGGCCTGTCGGTGGTCATCCAGAACGCCTTGCTGCAGGGCTTTTCCGCCGACAGCCGCCGCGTGCCGGTCGGAGCGCTCGAAAGCGCCTCGCTGCAGATCGGCCCGATCAGCGTCGGTACCATGCCGCTCTTCACCTTCCTGTCGGCGGTCGGCGTCATCGTCGGGCTGAACCTGATCTTCTACCGCACCGGTCTCGGCCGCGCCTTCCGCGCCACCTCCGACGACCGGGCGACGGCCGGACTGATGGGCATCCGCGCCGACCGCATCTTCGCCACCGCCACCGGCCTTGCCATGGTGGTGGTGACGATTGCCGCGCTGTTTCTCGGCACGCGCGCCAATTTCGATCCCACCATGGGGCCGGCGCGGCTGATCTATGCCTTCGAGGCGGTGATTATCGGCGGGCTCGGCTCGTTCTGGGGCACGCTTGCCGGCGGCGTGATCATCGGCGTGGCGCAGACGCTCGGCGCCGCCATCAATCCCGAATGGCAGATACTCGCCGGCCATCTGGCCTTCCTCCTCGTGCTGCTGGTCCGGCCGCGCGGGCTTTTCCCAAGGGCACTGGATTGAAGGACGGTGGATTGAGATGACGCACGAAACCCTGTCTTCCTCTTCTTCACAGGCGCCTGCCACCGCTTCTGCCTGGACGGTGACGACGCGAAACCGCGCTTCGTCGGTTGCCGCGCTGCTGATCGTCGCCGTGCTCCTGGCCGGTATCGCCGCGCCGTTCTTCGCCAGCCGCTCGGTGCTGCAGGACCTGTTTTTCATCCTCACCATGCTGACGCTGGCGCAATGCTGGAACCTGCTGGCGGGTTACGCCGGGCTGGTCTCGGTCGGCCAGCAGGCTTTCGTCGGTTTCGGCGCCTATGTCATGGCCGCATCGGTCGCTCTCGGCGGGTTCGACCCGGTGGTCGCCATCCTGTTCGGCGGGCTTGCCGCCATGCTGCTGTCGGTGCCGACCGCCTTTTTCGTCTTCCGCCTGCATGGCGCCTATTTCGCCATCGGCACATGGGTGATCGCCGAGGTGGTGCGGCTGCTGCTGGCGCAGTGGAAGGCGCTTGGCGGCGGCACGGGAACATCGCTGCCGACGGGGGTGGCGCGCGAGCTGCCGGGCGTGCGGCTCGTCGCCGACTGGTTCGGCGTGCGGCCGGCGCAGGCGGCCGACATGGTCTATTACTGGCTGGCGCTGCTGCTCGCCTGCGCGGCCATCGGTTTTGCCTACAGGCTGCTGCGCTCCAAGCAGGGGCTCGGCCTCGCCGCCGTGCGCGACAACGGTCAGGCGGCGCGGGCGGTCGGCATCGATCCGAACCGCATCCGGTTCGCCGTCTATCTCGCCGCCGCCTTCGTCACCGGGCTTGCCGGCGCGCTGATCTACCTGCAGAAGGCCCGCATCTCTCCGGATGCCGCCTTCTCGGTCACCGACTGGACGGCCTACGTGATCTTCATCGTCGTCATCGGCGGCATCGGAACCATTGAGGGGCCGATCGTCGGGGTGATCGTCTTCTTCATCCTTCGCAACCTGTTTGCCGATTACGGCTCCTGGTATCTGCTCGTCCTCGGCCTTCTCGGCATCGCCGTCATGCTGTTTGCGCCGCGCGGCCTGTGGGGCCTGTTCACCGACCGCACGGCGATCCAGCTCTTTCCCGTCCGCCGCATCCTGGCGGGCCAAGCGAAAACCAAAGACATCAGAGGGAGTGACTGATGGCCGATATCGAAACCGACGTCCTGATCATTGGAACCGGCCCGGCAGGCTCGGCGACCGCGGCGCTGCTTGCCAGCTACGGCGTCGAGAACATGGCGATCAACCGTTACCGCTGGCTGGCCAACACGCCGCGCGCCCACATCACCAACCAGCGCACCATGGAGGTGCTGCGCGATCTCGGCCGCGAGGTCGAGGCGGAAGCCTATCTCCATGCCAGCCCGCAGGAGATCATGGGCGAGAACGTGTTCTGCACCGCGCTCGCCGGCGAAGAGCTCGGCCGCCTGAAGACCTGGGGCACCCACCCGGTGTCCAAGGCCGAGCACCTGCTCTCCTCGCCCTCCGAGATGAACGACCTGCCGCAGACCTTCATGGAGCCGCTGCTGTTCAAGACGGCCTGCGCGCGCGGCACGCAGGCGCGCATGTCCACCGAATATGTCAGCCACGAGCAGGACGACGAGGGCGTGACGACCACCTGCCGCGACCGCCTGACCGGCAGGGACTTCACCATCCGCTCGAAATACCTCGTCGGCGCCGATGGCGGCAATTCGCTGGTGGCGCAGCACATCGGCCTGCCCTTCGAGGGCAAGATGGGCGTGGCCGGCTCGATGAACATCCTGTTCAAGGCCGACCTCACCCGCTACGTCGCGCACCGCCCCTCCGTCCTCTACTGGGTGCTGCAGCCGGGCTCGAATGTCGGCGGCATCGGCATGGGCCTCGTGCGCATGATCCGGCCGTGGAACGAGTGGCTGATCAACTGGGGCTACGACATCAGCCAGGGCGTTCCTGATGTCGACAACGCCTTTGCCGAGGGCGTTGCCCGCGACCTGATCGGCGATCCCGACATCGACATCGAGATCACCTCCGTCTCGACCTGGACGGTCAACAACTGCTACGCCACGCGCGCCCAGAAGGGCCGCGTCTTCTGCATGGGCGATGCGATCCACCGCCATCCGCCGTCGAACGGGCTCGGCTCCAACACCTCGATCCAGGACGGCTTCAACCTCGCCTGGAAGCTCGCCATGGTCATCAAGGGCGAGGCCGGCGCCGGCCTGCTCGAAACCTATACGCAGGAGCGCGCGCCGATCGCCCGGCAGATCGTCACGCGCGCCAACCAGTCGATCGAGGAATTCGGCCCGATCTTCGGCGCGCTCGGCCTGCTCGATTCCATCGACCCGGTGAAGATGCAGGAGAACATGGACCGCCGCTGCGACGACGGCGCGGCCGCCGAGAGCCAGCGCGCGGCGCTGCGCGAGGCGATCGCCTCCAAAACCCATGAATTCGACGCCCATGGGGGGGAGATGAGCCAGCGCTCAAAACCCCCGGCCGTCGCGACCGCCGCCCACCCTGAACCGCCGTACACCCGCAATCCGGAACTGCATTTCGAGCAGACGACCTGGCCCGGCGCGCGCCTGCCGCATGCCTGGCTGTTCGGCGAGGGCAACCGCAGGGCCTCCACGCTCGATCTCTGCGGCCATGGCAGGTTCACGCTCCTGACCGGCATCGGCGGGCAGGCCTGGGTCGATGCGGCGGAAGCGGTGTCGGCGGAACTCGGCCTGCCGCTCGCCGCCCATGTCATCGGGCCGCGGCAGACCTGGCAGGACCACTACGGCGACTGGGCGCGTGCCCGCGAGGTGGGCGATGCGGGCGTCGTCCTGGTGCGGCCCGACCACCATGTCGCATGGCGCTGCGAGGGGCTTGCGGGCGATCCCGCAGCCGAACTGCGCCGCGTTCTGACAACAATTCTGGATCGGTGAGGCAATCATGGAAGCGCACGAGAAGGGCTATTTCACGGAAGAGAACTCCGTCGAGGTCGTGACCGGCCGCAATGCCGGGGCCAGCGACGAGCGTCTCAAGCAGGTGATGGAGGTCATCACCCGCAAGCTGCACGAGGCGGTGAAGGAACTGGAGCCGACGCAGGACGAATGGATGCAGGCGATCCTCTTCCTCACCCGCACCGGCCAGATGTGCAACGAGTGGCGGCAGGAAATCATCCTGCCGTCCGACGTGCCCCGCGGGTCGGTGCTGGACCACCCGAGTCACAACCGCAAGCCTTCGGGCCCGC
>Ga0066256_1001133_pt1 | contig 39179 bp, 41 predicted proteins | sample ThiBio_1000_biof_FD_87107 | JGI IMG/M metagenome (GOLD analysis project Ga0066256, IMG submission 87107) | Wastewater bioreactor microbial communities from Cape Town, South Africa - Thiocy_expt_1000_biof (version 2) | ecosystem: Engineered > Bioreactor > Thiocyanate-remediating >... | reverse complement strand
GCACGCCCAAGGGCGCACCGCCCCTCGGTCCCGAGAAGGACACCGGAGGCTCACGCGGCAGCGCCACGTCGGCCGTGCCCTTACGGCGCTCGCTGGGCCGACCCCGACAGCAATAATTATTTGGTGCGGACCGGACACACCGTCCGCGCGCTGAGCGTCGTGCGCGCAATCCTCGGGCAGGCTGCCAAGAAATTTCGCGGCAAATGCCTGGGGATAGGTCTGCGGCAGGTACTTGCTCGCGCTGAATCACGAGAAAATGAGCACGCTGCGCTGCAACTGGCGGCATCATCTCGCCGCTACTGGCAGCATGGTCTTGTCCCCCGGGCAAGACGCACGAGGGAACTTATCGAGAAAAGCGGACGCTATTGGGAGGGAGCACGGTGAAAAAATAACCCGAGAGGTCACCATGCGACTCGGACTTGGACTAGCAGTTCTCCCGGTTCTGATGATCCCCGCGCCTGCGAGCGCACATGACTGGTATCCGATCGAATGCTGCAGTGGCATCGATTGCGCGCCGGTCGATCAAGCTGAGTTCCGCGAGGGTGACACGCTGGTAGTCACCACCAAGCACGGCACGGGCATCGTGCCCTCCTCCATGACGAGGCGAGAGTCCAAGGACAACAAGATGCACGTCTGCATGCGCAAGAGCTGGGACGGCCAGATGCGCGTGATCTGCGTATTTCTCCCCCCGCCGAGCTGAACGGGCAGACCTTTCCTGCTCGGATCGCCCGGCGGAAACCCGTCTTCGGCGCCCGGCGGCCGTATTGCGCCGTCAATTGCGACCTTTGGCGCCTTCGCATGGGCTTACTGCTGGCTTAGGATCGGCTTTTGTTCGTGTATTGTCCGCACCTTCTGCTACGTTCTGTGGCGTGATAACGAGGCGCCCAGGCCCTAGATCCTGAGCGGGGAATTTAATGTCCGAAACGCCAAGCAAGACACCCCTTCTGGACCAGGTCCACACCCCCGACGAGCTGCGTCGCTTGCCGGAGAAAGACCTTCGACAACTGGCCGATGATTGGCGCGCGGGGCCCGTCGCGGCGGCCGCGCCCACGGGCGGCCCCCCCGGCGCGGGCCTGGGCGGGGCCGGGCTGCCGGTCGCCCTCCCCTACACCTCCGATACGCCCCGCGACCGCCTCATCTGGGACGTCGGCCATCAGGCCTATCCGCACAAGATCCTCACCGGCCGTCGCGACCGCATCCGCACGCTCCGCCAGGGTGGCGGCCTCTCCGGCTTCACCAAGCGCGCCGAAAGCGAATACGACCCCTTCGGCGCCGCCCACTCCTCGACCTCGATCTCGGCCGGCCTCGGCATGGCCGTCGCGCGTGACCTCGAGGGCGGCAACAACAACGTCGTCTGCGTGATCGGCGATGGCGCCATGAGCGCCGGCATGGCCTACGAGGCCATGAACAATGCGGGCGGCCGCAACGAGCGCCTCATCGTCATCCTCAACGACAACGACATGTCGATCGCGCCGCCCGTCGGCGCACTCTCGACCTACCTTGCGCGCATCACCTCGAGCGGCACGTACCTGCATCTGCGCGAGGCCATGAAGCAGCTTGCCAAGCGCCTGCCCAAGCAGTGGGAGCTGCGCGCCGCCCGCGTCGAGGAGTACACGCGCACCTACTGGACCGGCGGCACCCTCTTCGAGGAGCTCGGCTTCTACTACGTCGGCCCGATCGACGGACACGACCTCAATGTGCTGCTTCCTGTTCTGAAGAACGTGCGCGAGGCCGACCACGGCCCCATCCTCGTCCATGTCGTGACGAAGAAGGGCAAGGGCTATCCGCCGTCCGAGGCCTCGGACGACAAGTATCACGGCGTCAACAAGTTCAACGTCGTCACCGGCGCGCAAGTGAAGGTCAAGCCGAACGCGCCGAGCTACACCAAGGTCTTCGCGGACAGCCTCATTACCGAGGCGCGCAAGGATCCGAAGATCGTCGCCGTCACGGCCGCAATGCCTTCGGGCACCGGCCTCGATCTTTTCGGCAAGGAATTTCCCGAGCGCACGTTCGACGTCGGCATCGCCGAGCAGCACGGCGTGACCTTCGCCGCCGGCCTCGCGACCGAAGGCTACAAGCCCTTCTGCGCCATCTACTCGACCTTCCTCCAGCGCGCCTATGACCAGGTCGTGCACGACGTCGCGATCCAGCGGCTGCCCGTCCGCTTCGCGCTCGACCGCGCGGGCCTCGTCGGCGCTGACGGCCCGACGCATGCCGGCGCCTTCGATCTCGCCTATCTCGGCTGCCTCCCGAACTTCGTGATCATGGCCGCCGCCGACGAAGCCGAGCTTCGGCACATGGTCGCGACCGCGGTCGCCATCGATGATCGCCCGAGCGCCTTCCGCTATCCGCGCGGCGAGGGCGTCGGCGTCGACCTTCCCGACGTCGGCGTGCCGCTCGAGATCGGCAAGGGCCGCATCGTCCGCGAGGGCTCGGCCGTCGCGATCCTTTCGCTTGGAACGCGCCTCGCCGAGAGCCTCAAGGCCGCCGATCAGCTCGCAGCCCTCGGCCTCTCGACCACGGTCGCGGATGCGCGCTTCGCGAAGCCCCTCGACGAGGATCTCGTGCGCCGTCTCGCGCGCAATCACGAGGTGCTGATCACGATCGAGGAAGGCTCCATAGGCGGCTTCGCCAGCCAGGTCCTGCAGTTCCTCGCAACCGCGGGGTTGCTCGACGGCGGCATCAAAGTGCGCCCGATGGTGCTGCCCGATAGCTTCATCGATCACGACAAGCCCGAACGCATGTACGAGCAGGCAGGCCTCGGTGCCGCCGGCATCGTCGCAACCGTGCTCGGCGCTCTCGGCCGTCCTGTCCAGGCCAACGAGGCCGGCAACAGGGCTTGAGGTCTCGCGCCGCTTTCAAAAGCTACTGAGAGTTGAGGCCGCGCCGCGCGAGCCATGGTTTCCCGCGCCTTAAGCAAATCGATAAAATCCGCGCATCGTCATTGACCGATGGATCATATTAACTTCCGTAAAGCATGGCATTGAAAGCGTAATTCCGGCAAATTTGAAATATTCGGCGCCTCAGCGGAAATGCCGCGCCGGAGAGACGCATGGCGCGGGCATTTCATTGCCGCCAGGCGCATTCGCTTTTTCTGGAGCCAACAGAGATGTCCGCCGCCGTCATGGAAGAACAGCTTCTGGTCGCGCTCGGCACTGACGCGGATCTCAGCGCAGCCGGCTGCGCTGCCGAAGCCGCGAGCCCGGTCGGAATTATCGTGCGCCGCGGTGAGCACTATCGCGGCGCGTGGTCCTGGAAGCGCGGCGTCTATGCCTTTACGCCCGCCGGCTACAGCGAGGCGACGCTCAACGCCGAGACGATCGACGAGGCGCTTCGCGTCACGCGCCAGATTGCGCTGAAGTAGGCACGCAGGCGCTTCAATCTTGCGCACCGCGCGGCGCCCACTCGGGCGGCGCCATCTCGAAACCACTGAACTCGAAAGCCGGGCTGACGGTGCAGCCGATCAGCGTCCACGCGCCGAGGCTCACCGCGCTCTGCCACACGCCCGCCGGCACCACCACCTGCGGCCGCGCGCCCGATGCGAGGTCATTGCCGAGTGTCGCAACCGCGACCTCTTCGCCATCCCTCGACACGGACAGCTCGAGCGGCGCGCCTGCATACCAATGCCAGATCTCGGCGGCATCCACGCGGTGCCAGTGCGAGCGCTCACCCGCCCGCAGAAGAAAGTAGATCGCCGTTCCTGCTCCACGACTGCCATCCACGGTCGCGTGCCGCCACGTCTCGACGTAGTGACCACCCTCCGGGTGGGGCTTCATGCCGAGCGTCGCGATGATCTCTTCAGGCGTCATTTTTTTCTCCGTGGGCCGCCGGAAAGAGGCGCTCCACCCCCATCGTGGTGCCATGCCCGCGGGCTGCCATCCACCAACGTAGCGCCCGCGGCGCCCTCACCGACAGCGGAGCTCACGCTCGCGCGCCTGCAAGGCATCGACCGTCGCCCGGTTGGCCGGCGACATCGCCGCCCGCGCCGCCGCCTGATCGCGAAAACACGAGGACGTATCGAAGACCTGACGCGCGCGTGTCGTGGTGAAACAGTAGCCGTGACTGTGCCAGATGGCATTGCGGCGATACCAGAGCTCGTCGCAGCTCGACACAGCAGCCGGCGGTGCCGCGGATGAGGCGGGCGGCACGCGCGGCGGAGCGACTGGAACCACAGCCGGCTGCGGCCGCGCCATGGCCACCGAGCGGCAGCAGGCAATCCAGTTGCTGTGCGCCCAGCCGCTCATACCGTCGATGAGCTCGACGCGGCGCCACGGCCCCCGGCTCTCATGCACTTTGAGAAGCGTGTCGGGCCCCATGGTGGCAATGCGCACGTCTGCTGGCGTCGGGCCGGTTCTCAGCGCGAGGAAGTTGTCGCCCTTCGGGTCGAGACCCGTAACGTAATGATACTGCTGCATGACCGGCGGCGGCATCCCGCGCGGATCCGAGCGCGGCGCAGGCACCGGAACCTCGGCCGTGCGCTGCGGCGGAGAGGGCGCAGCGGCATCTCCGGCAAAAGCCACCTCGTCGACGAGCGACGAGTTCTCCCAGGGGATCTGCTCCTCGTTCGTCTCCTTCTGCACATCCGCGCGCACGCGCCGCATGACCGCGTGAACGTCGGCACCGGCGAGCGGCAAATGCTGCAGCAGTGACTTCGTGAAGGGGCTGTTGCGGCCCGTTCCATCGAGCGCGACATTCCCTGGCTGCGTCGAGTAGACGATGAACGAGCCGACGCCGGCATAGACGCGCGCAAGGCCTTTGGCCGTACCCACCGAGCGGGTCTTCTCGCCGCCGGCTGCGATCTTGTCGGTGAACGGGTTGTCGCGGCAGGCATCGAGGATGACGATGCGCGTGCGCGAGAGTCGGGACAGGTCGGCGAGGAACGCATTGAGCGGCACGAACTGCCGCCGCACGCCCTCTTCGCTCTCGATGCGCGCATCGATGGGAGCGAGGTAGTTCTCGCCGCCCATCTGCAGGGCGTGGCCCGCAAAATACACGAGCGAGAGATCATCGGGCTGGAGCTGGCGCGAGAATGCTGCGAAGGCATTCAGCATCTGAGCCCGCGAAAGATCGAGTTGCAGCGTCACGTCCCAGCCGAGATCGCCCAGCCGCTTGGCGACGTCCTGCGCGTCGCTCGCCGGATTGGCGAGCACGGAGGTGTACTGGTAGGCAGAATTTCCGACGATGAAGGCGCGCCGTGTGGCGGCATCAGCGGACGCGGAAAACGTCGCAAGCGCCACCAGCAGCGCGACGCACGACTTCAAGGCGCACGAGAGAGAGACCTGCATCAAGCTCTGCTCCATTGGTTCCGGACCGAACCAATAGCCGATGCAGGTCCGCATTTCTACGCGGCCGGAAGCGCCGGCTCTGCACTCGCAACCTTGACGGCCGGCTTCTGCGCCGCGGCCGGTGTCGCAAAGGCAGCCTCATTGCGCTGGACCCACTCATCGAGCTGCGCGACGCCATCGGCAACGCTCACCTCGGGCTTCCAGCCGAGCACGCGCTCGAGCTTGCGGATGTCGCTGATGTACACGCGCTGGTCGCCCGGCCGCCAGTCATCGAAGCGCAGCGGGATCTTGCGGCCGAGCCGCTTCTCGAGAATATCGACCAGATCGATCAGCGACAGAAGCTGCCCCGGTCCGCCGCCGATATTGAAGGCCTGGCCCGCGATCTTGTCCGGTGCGACGATCGCCGCCTCGTAGGCGCGGACGAGATCGTCGACGAAGAGCACGTCGCGGACCTGCTTGCCGTCGCCGAAGATGGTGATCGGGCGTCCGAGGCGCGAGGCGATCGTAAACCACGCCACCCAGCCCTGATCCTCGATGCCGAACTGGCGCGTGCCGTAAATGCACGACTGCCGGAATGCCGTCGCCGGAATGCCGTAGATGCGCGCGAAGTCGAGCGTGTACTGGTCGGCCGCCCCCTTCGAGCAGCCATAGGGCGAGAGAAAATCGAGCGCCTGCTCTTCGCCGATGCCATAGGGGCGATCCGCATAGGCATAGCGGCTGCCGCTGAGCTGGTAGCGAGCCCCCTCAATCTTGCCATAGACCTTGTTCGTCGAGGCGAAAATGAAGACCGCCTCCGGGCAATGCCGCCTCACGGCATCGAGCAGGTTGAACGTGCCGAGCGCATTGATCATGAAATCCGTGCGGGGGTCCGTGACGGACGTCGTCACCGCGACCTGGGCCGCGAGATGGATGACCGCATCGTAGCGCCGCTCGCTGAACACGCGCTCGACCGCAGCGCGCTCGCGAATGTCCACCCGCTCGAAATCGAAGGACGTGCCGTCGCGCAGCCAGTGGAGGTTCTGCTCGGTACCGTCGCGCGAGAGATCGTCGAGCACTGTGACGCGCCAGTTCCGCGTGCCGAAATAACGCGCTGCATTGCAGCCGACGAACCCGGCGCCCCCCGTAATCAACACCCTCTTGCCGCGCATTTCACCTCCTAGTGCCCCACCACAACCGCAATCATGCGCTCGCATCCGACCGCACGCGGGTATCCCGCAGGCCCCGCCGCCGATTAAGACGCCGTGCCCCGCCAAATGGTTCAGATCGCAGACAGTACCTTAGCGGACATGAACGGATCCCGAGCACAGCGCAACGGCTCGTTCGTCGTGCAGGGCTGCCGGTATTGCAGGCGTGCATCAGTCGAAAGTTCAACAGCGACAGGATGGAACTTCTTCAGCCAGCCGGCGTTCATCGCGGGTTCATCTGCGGTTCCGCAGGGAGCGGGGGACGACTGCACGTCGGCCGCGTAGCGCATGGAGCGGCCGCATAAATGAGAATTCTCGTCACCGGGGGGGCGGGCTTCATCGGCTCCCACCTCACCCGACGCCTGCTCGCCGACGGCCACGAAGTCCACGTCATAGACAACGAATCCAATGGCTTACGGAGCGTAGTGCCGAAAGGCGCGCACTTCGTCCACGGTGACGTCACGCGTCCCGAGGATCTCGAGCCGCTCTTCGCGAAAAAGCTCGACGCCGTGTGCCACCTCGCGGGCCAGGTCTCGATCATCCGTGCCTTCGACAACCCGGTCGGCGACCTCAGGACGAACACCGAGGGCACCGTGAATGTCGTCCAGCAGTGCGTGAAGCACCACGTGCCGCGCCTCATCTATGCAAGCTCGATGACCGCCTATGGCGATTGCGAGCAGGTGCCGACGCCGGAAAGCGAGCCCTGCGAGCCGGATTCCTACTACGGCATCACGAAGTTCGCGGCCGAGCGCTACGTGCACGCCACGGCCATCCGGCCCGATCTGGACTTCCGCTTCCGCGTCACGTCGCTGCGCATGTTCAGCGTCTATGGCCCCGGCCAGGCGCTCGATAATCCCTACCAGGGCGTGCTCGGCATCTTCATCGGGCGCCTCATCCGCGGCGAGCCCATCATCATCTTCGGCGATGGCGAGCAGACGCGCGATTTCGTCTACATCGGCGATATCGTCGAAGGCTGGGTGGCCGCGCTCAACAGCGACAAGGCCGCGGGCGGCATCTTCAATCTCGGCAGCGGCCGCTCGACCTCGATCAACGACCTCGCGAGCTACGCCGCCAGTGCCTTCGGCCACAAGCCCGGCGCCTACGACATCCGCCACGCGCCATCGCGCCCCGGCGAGCAGCGCCGCGTGCAGGCCGATATTTCACAAGCGCGCGCCGTTCTCGGTTGGGAGCCGCGCACGCGTCTCGAGAACGGGCTTGCCGAAACCGTGCGCCAGGGCCGCGCGAGCACGGGCAGTTGAGGACACGCATGAAACTTCTGCTCGTCACTTCGTGTGATCCCTGGACGCGCAGCGTCTCGACCATCCATCACTACGTTGCCGCCGGGCGTGCGCTCGGCCACGACGTCGCCCTCTATGGACCGCCGAACGCTGATCTGCCGGGCCTCCCGACCACGACCGATCTCGACGGCGTCGATCTCGCCCTCTTCGTGATCCAGGTGCCGGGCGACTTCCCGCAGATGCCGCACCTCGCGCGCCTCATCGACACGATCCCGCGCGAGAAGCGCGCCGTCGTCGACCTCTGGGGCCGCTACAATGAGACGATCTTCATCGAGCACGACTTCAATCATCTCGAGAAGCTCGACAGCCATCCCGGCTGGGAGTGGGAGGAGGCCCTCCGCGCCGCGTCCGGCACGATCCTGCAGCCGACGCTGAGCCCGCTGCGCCCCGACGTCGGCTCGTTCCTCTTTCATGCCTTCGCGCCCGATGCCGTCGTGCAGCCCGAGACGAGCGCCGAGAAAGCCGCCGCGCGCTGGTGCGACAGCGAGCGCTGGTTCGGCGTGGCCTACGTCGGCAGCAACTGGCAACGCTGGGAGCAGGTGCGCGACTTTTTCAAAGCCCACGCCCCCGTGCGCAAGGAAGTGGGCTGGGCGGGTCTCATCGGCTGGGATTGGAAAGAGCGTCCCGAGTGGGCCATCCAGCAGGGCATTGTCGGCATCGACACCGATCCCGAGCTTCTGCTCAGCATGGACGTCACCGTAAAAGGCGGCGTCCGCTTCGACGAGATCTTCCGCTATCTCAATCAATCGAAGTTCGCGCCCGTCTTCCATCGGCCGCTGTTCCGTCACCTGAACTTCGTCACGGGCCGCTCCTTCGAGACCTTCCACGCCGACACGGTGCCGCTGCTGATGCTGCCGCGCTCCTTCGTCGAAGCCATCTATGGGCCGGCAGCGCTGGCCCTCGTGCCGGGCGAGGACATTGCCGGCTATCTGACGAAGGCCCTCAAGGAGCCCGAGCCGATCTGGAATGCCGTGATCAAGACGCGCGCGCATCTTGCCGCGCATCACTCCTATGCGCGCCGCTTCGAGGAGCTGGCTGCGCTCGCCGCCAGACGCGCGCGATGAACATCCTGTTCGTCATGAAGCATCGCGGCAATGCGGGAAACACGCACGCGGTCGCCGACTACATGCGCGTTGCGCCGAAGTTCGGCCATCACGTCGCGATCTTCGGCCCCACGTTGCCGTGGCTCCCGGAGATCAACTTCTCCGACCAGGTGCGCGGCTTCGACAAGGCCGTTTATCTCTTCGAATCCGAGATCTATCGCCTGAGCCCGGTGCGCGAGACCATGCTGATCGGCGGCATCGCGCGCAAGGATCGCATGATCCTCGACATGGACGGGATGTATAACCCCGTCGTCTGCCTCGATGGCTACGACCGCAATCACGATACCGAGGAAGAGCGCGCCGCGTGGATCGAGCACTACCATGCGCTCGCCGATCGCGTGCACAAGCCGACGCTCGCGCCGCCGGCCACGCCGCGCGATGTGCCGCTGACCTTCTACGGCTACGATCCGGCGCTCGAAACCGATCCCAAGACCGCGCCGGAAAAGATCTACGACATCCTGCACGTCGGCCATAACTGGTGGCGCGGGCGCGATATCGAGAACATCCTCCTGCCGGTCGTCGACAAGAACCGCAGAAAAATCGGCCGTATCTGCTTCATCGGACTGTGGTGGGACAAGGCCCCGACGGAGCCGGGCTCCGGCAATCCGCTCGCCTTTGCCTTCGGTTCCGAAGCCTTCAGGCGGCTCGATATCGAGACGCGGGACTCGGTCATGTACGACAAGGTCGTGCACGCCATGAGCCAGGCGAGGATCAACATCTTCACGCAGCGCCCCGTGCTCCATCACCTGCGCCACCTGACGCTCAAGTACTTCGAGATCTTCTACGCCGACACGATCCCTCTCCTCGTGCTCGATGCCGACCACGCCGCCGATGTCTACGGCCCGGCTGCGCGCGAGCTGATCCTGTCCGCAGAGCGCGCGGAAGAGAGGATCATGGATGCGCTCGCCCGCCCCGAGCGCTATCGCGAGATCGTGCAGGACGTGCGCCGTCATCTCGCAAAGCATCACGGCTACGAGCTGCGTATGCAGGAGCTCGCTGCGGCCCTGAAGAACTGAAAGCATCGCAGGAGCGCAGCGCATCATGAAGCTGGTGTTCGTCTACTGGGGCTTCGAGAACGCCGGCAGCATGCTGGACCTCAAAGGCTACGCGCGCGCCGCCGAGGCTGCCGGCCACGAGGTGACCGTCTACGGCCCGCCCGGCCACGTGTATGCGCTCAACTATTCGAAGGACCTCTCGAACGCCGACGCCGTCGTCTTCGTCGTCGAGTGGACGACCGAGCTGCAGTTCGGCGACCGCCTCGACTGGCTGCGCCTCATCGCGTCCGTCCCGCGCAGCCGCCGCGTCGTCATCGACTGCGATGGCGCCTACAATGAGCCGATCGCCTTCCGCGGCGACTACAATCACAAGACGCCCGAGAAGAGCCGTGCCTGGATCGATATCTGCGACAGCATTGCCGACAAGATCTGTCAGCCGACGCTGAAGCCCGAGCGGGCCAACGTCATTCCCTTCCTCTTCCACATCTACGATCCCGCCTGGGAGACACCGCTCGACTTCTCGGCCAAAGAGTTCGGCATGATCTATGTCGGGCACACGAAGTTCCGCTGGCACGGCATGTCGCAGGTGCTGCACGGCATCGAGCCCATTCGCGACAAGCTCGGCCGCATCGGCCTCGTCGGCGAAGGCTGGGATGCGCCCCTCGAATGGACCGAATGGAAAGAGATCCGCGACGACTATTACGTCGATCGTGACTATCTCAAGCAGCTCGGCGTCGAGGCCCTGGGCGCGGTCAAATACAACGAGGTGATCGCGACCATGAGCCGGGGCATTTTCAACCCCGTCATCTACCGACCGCTGTTCGAGCGGCTCGGTTTCGTGACCTGCCGGACATTCGAGACGCCGGCCTCGGGCACGATCCCGCTCTTTCTGCTCGACACCGACTATGTCCGCGGCATCTATGGTCCCGATGCCGAGGCGCTGGTGCTCGGCTCCGCCCCCGAGGAAAAGATCCTCGATGTTGTCAGCCGCCCGCAGCATTATGCGGATATTGTCATGGGTATCCGCGAGGACTTCCGGCAGCGCCACAGCCCTGCGGCCCGCCTCAAAGATCTGATCGAGATCATCGAATCCTAGTGCTATGGCCGAGGCGACCAAGCTAAGTGTCGTTTCCAGCGACCGCGTGAACGAGGGCTCGGCCCCCGCGCGGCGCATGGGCCTGCGCTATGGCTTCAACGAGATCAACGGCTGGTGGCATCTCTCGGAAGGCCCGCACGGCGCGGAGATCCGGCGGCGCCTGCAGCTCATGGACACGCGGCTCGTCCGCATTTTCGTCTTCGATCCGCAGGTGCCCGATCCATTCGCCGACTGGCGCAGCTTCAGCGTCTACGTGCAGGGCGTGCTCGATGCCGGCGCCCTGCCGATGATCACATTCGCGCGTTTCGGGCCGCCGTTCGACGGCGCGCACCAAATTCACTCGTTCGTCGCGCGCTGCCGCGAGATCGTGTGGGGCGCGATCGAGCAGTGGGGCGGCGATCGCGTCAAGGACTGGTTCTGGTGCATCTGGAATGAGCCGGACAACCCGATCATCGGCGGCGGGCTCACCTACGAGCAATACCTGCGCATCTACGTCGAGGTCGCGACGTGCATCCATGCGCAACTGGCGCCGCACCTCGGCGGACAGAAAGCGCGCATCGGCGGGCCGGCCATCGACGGCAATCACCGCGCCTACTGGATGGACTGGATTGCCCGCCTCGTCGAGGACGTGGACGACCACCTTCTCGGTTTCGTTTCCTGGCACCGCTACGGCGACTGGCGGCCGGCCGTGACGAGCCGCTCGCTCGGCCTCGAAATGTGGGGCGCGCCGGACGCACCGCTCGGGCCCACGCTCGAAGCGCTGCTCATGGCACAGCTCCCCGAATTCGAAGCCCGCGCCCGCGGCGTCGCGCGCCTGCTCAAGGGCCGCGACATCCTCAACATCTGCGGCGAGCTGAACACCATATCGCACCACGAGAACTACTATACGCTCGGCCTCAACCAGAACATTTTCGGCGCTGCGTTCTACATCTCCGCGCTCATCAATCTGATCCGCGGCGGCGCCGATGCCGAGATGCGCTGGACGGCGACCGCCCACGGCGACGATGCCTACGGCCTTCTCTCCATGCGCGGCGAGCCCACGCCGGCGGCCCTCGCCAAGCAGATCTTCGCGCAGCACGTGCGCTTCGGCGATCTCGTTCGTTGCCCGCCGGCGCCGCGCGACCACCCCGAGATCGACGCAATCATGGCCGAGAGCGCCGACGGTCGGCTCAGCGCCGTCTTCGTCAATACGTCGCGAGGACCTGTCGTCCTCGATGTCGCGGAATGGGGCGGCGCGCTTGCATCCTGCAACGGGATCCTGCACCTCGATGCGGGCACTGGCGGTCGCGTCCTCCGCGCACCGTTCGACGGCACCGTGCGGCTCGATGGCTATGGGCTCGCCATCGTGAGCAACCGCGCAGCCGCGACCACAATCGACTAGAAATCTGCATTCGGCGCTGAGGGAGACGACGGGTGGATAAGGCATTCGGCTGGATTGGCGAGATCTTTCAGACGCTGCTGCGGCTGCTGCCGTGGCTGGTCATCGTGCCGGCGACGCACGCCGGCGTCGCATTCGTGCACGGACACCGGATCAAGAAGTGGGACCCCGGCCTGCACTTCTATTGGCCCGTGGTCACGACCTACAAGCTCATGATGACCGTGCGCCAGACGCAGAAGATCCAGTCCAAGGTCATCATGAGCCGCGACCAGAAGACGATTATCGTCGGCGCGCTCGTCACGTACTACGTCGATGACATCGTTGCGGCCCTCGCGCACATCGCCGACCTCGCATCCGACGTCATCGAGCGCTCGCAGGGCGCTATCCTGAACGAGGTCAGCAAGCATACGCTCGAAGAAATCCAAGCCGACCGCGCGGCCTTCAACATCAAGCTCAAAGAGGTCAGTGGCGCCGCGCTCAACGGCTATGGCGTGCAGATCCTGCAGATCCAGCTCACCGAGTTCGCGCCGACCCGCTCGCTAGCCTTCAACGGTCATGCTGCCGTCGGCAACTACGCGCTCTGGAGCGGTTTTTGAGTTTCGCGCTGTCCGGCATGGGCGGCGCTCGAAGGTGTCGGCGATGCCATCGCACGCCGCCACGCACGCGGAAGGACGCGCAACATGCGCCCGGCAGGCTCACGCCGGGCGCGCCGTAGCGCGCAATCATCCGAGGGCGACTTCAGGCAGGTTGATGGGCGCCGCGCTTCGTCGTGTTGATTTGCGCGACATTGCCCGCGAGCGTGTTCTCGATGTCGAAGGCGATGCGCGCCCGTTCGGCTGCGGACGTGCGCTCGATACGGAAGTGCACCTCGTTGGCGCCGAGCGTCGCGCCCGCCTGGCGGATGCGCGCGAGGTTCAGCGAGCGCGCCTTGCTGTCGAGCGTACCGACGCGCAGGACGCGGGCCGCGCCCCCGGCATCGCGATGCAGGAGCAGATAGGTCCCTTCCGGCATCTCCGGGCAGAAAATCAGGCTGGTGACCGTGTGCGTATAGAGCGCGCCGGAGGCGCCCCGCCAAGTGTGCTGCGCTGCTGGAGTGGTGGTGCCGGTCGGTGCATCAGAAGACGCAAGCGCGGGTACGGCATCTCGCCGCTTCCTCTCGCGCTTGGGCGCACCCTCTGTCCGACGCTCGGCCATCTCACGCACTCTCAAAACGCAACAACGCGCCATCCGACCGGAAGCCGGCGCGCACCAACAATGACTTCGTACGCTGAACGCACAGGGTCGCAGAGCGGCACCCTGGAAGTTTGTTCTATACGCACATTATTCAAGTTCGAAAATCCTTGATCGCACGGTTTTGTTAACGGGCAACTCTCATGTGACGCGACAGCAACACTTCTTCCAGCCCGGCTGATGCGCCGCACGCCCCTCCCCGCTATCCGCAGGTCGAGTATCCACAATCGAGACATACGTGGCAGCCTTCCTGCGGAAGAAACTGATTTCCCTGGCATTTCGGACAGCGCCGCACACTTCCGCGGCGCCACGGCGGGAGTGACACGCCCCCGGGGCCCATCGGGCTGCCGACCGGACCCACCCCTCCAGCCGGCTCTGCAGCCAGCGCCTTCGCGGGAAGCGTGACATCCGGGCGGGCCCCGCGTCCTTCCGGCGGCGCGAGGAAGCCAATGCGGATCATGTGCGCCTCGATGACCTCGCCGATGGCGGCAAGCAGGCTCGGCACATAGCGCCCGCCCATCCACTGGCCACCCTGAGGATCGAAGACCGCCTTGAGCTCCTCGACGACGAAGGTGACGTCGCCACCGCGGCGGAAGACGGCGCTGATCATGCGCGTGAGCGCGACCGTCCAGGCGTAATGCTCGAGGTTCTTGGTGTTGATGAAGATCTCGAACGGGCGGCGGCGCCCCTCGCGCTCGATGTCGTTCATCGTCACGTAGATGGCGTGGTCGCTCGCCTGCCATTTGAGCTTGTAGGTGAAGCCCGGCAGGACGGGATCGCGCTCAAGCGGCCGCGACATGTACACGACGTCGCCACGCGGCGAGGGCGCAGCAGTGGCGGCAGGCACGCGCTCGGCGACTTCGGCAGGGGCGGTTGCGGCGGCAGCAGGTGCCGCCTCGAGCACGGCGCCGGTAACCGGGTTCGGCCGATAGGTTGTGCAGCCCTTGAGGCCGAGCGCATAGGCTTCGGTATAGATGCTCTCGAAGGCCTCGAACGGTATATCGACAGGGCAATTGATGGTCTTCGAAATGGCGCTGTCGACGTGCTTCTGCAGGGCCGCCTGCATGGCGAGGTGGGCCGCCGGCGCCAGCATGTGCGCGGTCACGAACGCCGCGGGCAGCGGCGCGTCGGATCCGGCATGACGACGGAAACGGCGATAGGCGTAGTCCTCGACCATCTCCTCGCTGATGCTGTCGCCCGCGCCACGCACACGCCGCTTGTAGGAAAGATCGAAGATCGGCTCGATGCCGCTCGACACGTTGCCGGCGAGCAGCGAGATCGTACCCGTCGGCGCGATGGAGGTCAGACAGCCATTGCGAATGCCGTTCTGCGTGATCGCACGGCGCACGTGCTCGGGCAGGCGTGCGACGTTGGGCGCCGCGATGAACGCGGCCGCATCATAAAGTGGGAAAGCGCCCTTTTCCGCGGCAATCTCCGCACTCGCCGCGTAAGCGAGCGCCGCGATCTGCGCCATGAGCCTTTCAGCCAGGGCACGCGCTTCCGGGGCGTCGTAGCGCAACCCGCACATGGCGAGCGCATCGCCAAGGCCCGTAATGCCGAGGCCGATCCGACGCTTGGCCTTGGCCTCGTGGCGTTGCGCCTCGAGCGGGTAGTGCGAGAGATCGATCATGTTGTCGAGGAAGCGCACCGCGACTGGCACGAGCTCGGCAAGGCGCGCCTCGTCGATGTGCGCGATGGCCGTGAAGGGATCGCGGACGAGGGATGCAAGATTGATCGATCCGAGCAGGCACGCGCCGTAGGGCGGGAGCGGCTGCTCACCGCACGGATTGGTGGCGCGGATCTCCTCGCAGTAGGTGAGGTTGTTCATGGCATTGACGCGATCGATGAAGATCACGCCGGGCTCGGCATAGTCGTAGGTCGCGCGCATGATGCGCTCCCAGAGCGCGCGCGCCCGCACAGTCCGATAGACCGTGCCTTCGAACGTCAGCGCCCAGGTGTCGTCGCGCTCGACGGCGGCCATGAAGGCGTCCGTGACCAGCACCGAGAGATTGAAGTTTCTGAGGCGCGTCGCATCGGACTTGGCGTCGATGAAGGCCTCGATGTCGGGATGGTCACAGCGCATGGTGGCCATCATGGCGCCGCGCCGCTGGCCGGCCGACATGATGGTCTTGCACATGGAATCCCACACATCCATGAAGCTGACCGGCCCCGAGGCCCCCGCGCCGACGCTCTTCACGAGCGCGCCGGTCGGCCGCAGCGTCGAGAAATCATGGCCGATGCCGCCCCCCTTCTGCATGGTGAGGGCGGCTTCCTTCACATTCTCGAAGATCGAGCCGAGGTCGTCGGCGATCGGCCCCATGACGAAGCAGTTGAAGAGCGTGACGTCGCGGCTCGTGCCGGCACCGGCAATGATGCGGCCCGCAGGGAGGAACTGAAAATCCGTGAGCGCATCGAGAAAACGCTTCTGCCAGCCCTTGCGCCCCCGCGCCTTCTCGACGCTGGCACCGGCCGCGGCGAGGCGCGCCCAGGTCTCCTCGATGCCTGCCTCGAGCGCCGTGCCGTCAGCCGCCTTCAAGCGATATTTCGCATCCCAGATGAACCGGGAAATGGGCGGGATTTCTGGTCGTTCGCTCGCCATGCTGCCGGGGCGCTCCCATCCGGAGACAGGAGCTATATATAGGGCACCCGGAACAAACGGTCAAGAAATGTTCTTCTTTAGTTCCGAGCCAGGCAGCCGCCTCGCCAAAGCAACCTTACGCTTCCAGATCCAGGTGGATCGAGGTGGAACGCCCCTCGACGGCGGCGCCCTGCTGCGTGGATGATGTGGCCGTGTCCGGCGGAACGTTCAGATCGCGGAGATCCCTCTGCCATGACCATGTCGGCTGCCGAGATCTCGGCGACGGTGGATTACAGCGTGGACAAATGGCACATGAACCGCTTGCCCTTGGGCCTGTGGTTCTGCGTTGGCGGCCTCGCCATCTGCCTGCATACGGAAGGCCGTGGCGCGAACGGGGCCGCACTGGCAGTCGTCTATGTCGCTTTGCTCGGCCTGGCCTTTGCCGGTTGGGCAGCGACAAGCCTGATCGAACGCTCCGCCTACCCATTCTACGTCGTTCTCCCGCTGACCTTCCTCATCGCTTTCCTCGTCGTTTGCGTGATCGCCCTTTTCGGAGCGGTTGGCAGCAATCGCTCAGCCGGGCGAATGTGGTGGAGCCAGCTCGTCCATCCGCCATTCAGAGTGTTCGGCTGGATGCTGCTCTACCTCGGGACCGGATGGATCGTAATCGTGCTGTTCCGGCACTTCTTTCCGGCGCGACCAGTCATCAGGCTTTCGCCGGCCGGCATCTCATTCCACAGGAGCTGGCTGCCGGACCTGTTCATTCCATGGCAGGAGATCTGGGGCGTCGGCCCTCTGCAGTGGCCGAATGCACAGGGAAGCCCGACGAGCTACCCACACGCCGTTGCGATAGCCGTCACGCGAGATTTCTACGAAAGCCACATGGCGCCGAAGCGCAGCATCCTCTCTCCTCCCGGCAGCGAACGCATGTTCGTGCCGAACGGTGCGCACATGCAGATGGTCCTCACCAGCCCTGAGCTTCTCGTCGCGCCCGAGGACATTCGCGGGCCCATCGAGGCACGATGGAAGGAATTCCGGGGACTGTCCGCGGCAGTCCTGCCACCGAGCGTCGGGGCCCCCGTGGTATTCGGCCGCTGGTCGATGGACGGCTCGTGGTGGCAGGCGTCGATGCTCGCGCTGCCGCTCCTCGCCGCAATCGCCATCGTGATGCAGGCGGCTGGCGTTTGGCCTCACTGATCCCCGATCCCAAGTCCGCGCACCGAACGCTCAGCCTGCGACGCTCCCTCGGTGAGCGAGTTCAGCAAGCCGCACCACGGCCGTCGGCGACAAAGGCGGCGCATCGGGCGCGGCCGCCGCTTCCTGCAGGAGACGGTCGCTCGCAGCTTCGAGACGTGCCTCCAGCACGGCCCGGAACTCCTTGCGCGAAAGCCCCGGCGGAATCGGGTCGAGGATCTCGACGATGATCGTGCCCGGGTAGCGCAAGAGCTGCCGGCGCGGCCAGTAAAGCCCGGAATTGAGGGCGAGGGGATAACAAGGCAGGCCCAGGCCTTCGTAGAGCGCCACATAGCCGGGCTTGTAGTCGGGCTCGGCGCCGGGCGGGCGGCGTGTGCCCTCGGGAAAGATGAAGACCTCGCGGCCCTCGGCGGCGCGGTCCTTTGCATCGGCGACGAGCTTCTTGAGCGCCGCGCTCGCGCGATCGCGGCTGACCAGGATGTGCTCGAACTTCAGACAGAACCAACCGTAGAAGGGGATGTACTTGAGCTCTTCCTTGAGCACGATCGCGGGATCATGGAAGAGCGGAATGAGCGCGAACGTGTCCCACGCCGACTGGTGCTTGGAGACGACGAGGCAGGCGCCGTCGGGCAGCTTCTCGCGCCCGCGCACCTCCATGCGCGTGCCGCAGATGAGGCACAGCAGCCACGTGCACGTGCGGCCGTGGATCTCGAGGCCCTTCATGGCCCACGAACGCGGCGCCACGAACAGCCAGCTCCCGAGCACCACGAACAGCGCCGTGACGATGTAGAACACCACGAAGTAGACGAGCGAGCGCGCGAAGGTCATGACGCGGCGTTCCTGCCGAGATCTGCGCTCAGACCGTCAGCACGATCTTGCCGACGTGCTGGCTCGTCTCCATGCGCTTGTGCGCCTCCGAGGCCTGCGCCAGCGGGAAGGTCGAATCCATCACGATCTTGATGCGGCCCGCATCGAGCAGCGGCCAGACCTTTTTCTCGAGCGCGCGCGCAAAGCCGGCCTTCACCTCGCGCGTGCGCGGACGCAGCGTCGAGCCCGTCAGCGTCACGCGCTTCATCATGAGGCGCGCGAGCGTGAACGTGGTGCTCGGCCCGCCCAGCGTCGCGATCTGCACAATGCGGCCGTCCTCGGCTGCCGCCGCGATATTGCGCTCGGTATAATCGCCGCCGACCATGTCGAGCGTGACGTCGATGCCGTGGCCACCGGTCGCCTCTTTCACCACGGCGACAAAATCCTCGGTCTTGTAGTTCACGGCGACGTCGGCGCCGAGATCGCGGCAGACCTGGCACTTGTCGGCGCTACCGGCCGTCGTGATGACGCGCGCGCCGAAAGCTTTGGCAAGCTGGATGGCGGTGGTGCCGATGCCGCTCGTGCCGCCATGCACGAGGAACCAGTCGCCCGCTTCGAGGCGGCCGCGCTCGAACACGTTGTTCCAGACCGTGAAGTACGTCTCGGGTACGCCGCCCGCCTCGGCCATGGAGAGGCCCTTCGGGATCGGCAGCGCCGTCACTTCCTCGGCAATGCAGTATTCCGCATAGCCGCCGCCATTCACGAGCGCACACACCTTGTCGCCGACTTTCCAGCGCGCGACACCGGGGCCGACCGCTGCGACTTCACCTGCGATCTCGAGGCCCGGAAGCGGCGAGTGCCCGGCAGGCGGCGGATAAGCGCCCATGCGCTGCTGCACGTCGGGCCGGTTCACACCCGCAGCCGCGACCTTGACGAGGATCTGGCCATGGCCGGCCTGCGGCACGGGCATGGACGCCGGCTGCAGGACCTCGGGGCCGCCTTTGCCGTTGAGGGCTATGCCGGTCATGGTCGCGGGAAGAGAGGACACGGCGCTTCTCCGTCACTGAGGTTCGAATTGGGGCGGGCGCACGCCCACGGGAGAGCTTAAAGCAGGGCGCGCAAAGGGTGGCAAGCGGCCCGCTCGCTCATCAAGGGCCGGCATTCCCGAGCTTCAGCAAATGTTGCAACAGCCGCTCCGCGGGCGCAGGTAGCCGACCGGCCGAGCGCGTGCAGACAACCAGCCGTCGCCGGGCCCAGGGCTCTGCCAGCCCCACAATGGCAACGCCCATCGAACGGCGGCACCGCCTGGCGGCGGCTTCAGGCACGACGGCAAGACCGACGCCCATCTCAACCATGCGGCAGATCTCGTCGAAGCTGCCGACGCCCACGCGAAGATACATGGATCGGCCGAGCCGCGCGGCATGACTGGCCAGATGCCGCTGCAATGCGCTCTGGCGCGGCAGGCCCACGAAGGGCCGCTCGATGACCTCCTCGAAGCGTGCGCGACGGCGCGCCGCGAGCGCATCGCTCTTCGGCACGACCAGCACGAGACGGTCCTCGCGAAAGGGGTGCGCACGCACGCTCTCGGGCACGGCACTATCGGTCGCAATGCCGATGTCGGCCGCGCCCGCCGCGATCGCCTCGGCAATGCCCGCACTTTCCCGCTCCTCGAGATCGACGCTGATCGTCGGATTGGCCTTGAGGAACGACGCGAGCGCCCGCGGCAGATGCTCGCTGAAGGCCGCCGTGTTCGAAAGCACGTGCACACTACCGCTGAAGCCCCGCGCGAAGGCGCCGAGATCGCCGCGCATGGCCTCGACCTGCTGCGTGACGATGCGCGCATGATCGAGCAGGCACTGCCCGGCCGGCGTCAGCGCCACGCCGCGACGCCCGCGCTTGAGAAGATCGACGCCGAGAGTCTCCTCCATGCCGCGAATGCGCGCACTCGCCGAGGCAAGCGCCAGATGAGAGCGTTCGGCGCCGTGTGTGATGCTGGCCGTATCGGCCACATGGAGGAACAGGCGCAGATCGACGAGGTCAAAGCGCATGGGTAGGCCTCCTCAGCCTTCGTTTGAAACGAAGGCTAACTCCTTATGCTCCACATTGCGAGTTTCTCGGGCTTGAGGCACAAGGCGCTCATGATGGAAACCTCCGCCCTCTTCATTGCTGCCGTCTTCGTGCTCGCCGGGCTGACCAAAGGCGTGATCGGCCTCGGCCTGCCGACGATCTCCATGGGCCTGCTGGCCCTCGTCATGCCACCCGTGCAGGCCGCGGCACTCCTGGCGCTCCCCTCGTTCGTCACGAATTTCTGGCAGATGGCGGCTGGGCCGTCCTTCAAGGCGGTGGTCTGGCGTCTCTGGCCGATGATGGTGGGCGTGTGCCTCGGAACGTGGGCCGGCATGGGCCTCATGACCGGCGCCAGTGCGCGCTACGGCACGGCGCTGCTCGGCATTGCGCTCGCGTTCTATGCGGTGACGGGACTCGCCGCTTTCCGCTTTTCCATCGCGCCGAGCCGCGAAGCCTGGGCCGGGCCGCTCATCGGCGCGCTGACGGGCGTGATCACCGCGGCAACGGGCGTGTTCGTCATTCCGGCCGTGCCCTATCTCCAGGCCATCGGCCTCGAGAAGGAGGATCTCATCCAGGCCCTCGGCCTCTCCTTCACGGTCTCGACGGCAGCGCTCGCGGTCAATCTCGCGGCGGACAATGCGCTCAATTTCGGTCTCGCCACACCGGCGCTCGGCGCGCTCGCCATGGCCGCAATCGGCATGTGGCTCGGCCAGGTCCTGCGGATGCGCATGTCGCCGGCGACCTTCCGGCGCTGGTTCTTCATCGGGCTTCTGCTGCTCGGCATCTACCTTGCGCTGCGCGCGTTCGCCTGAGCAAGCGGCTGCATCTGGGCCAGGGCGAGATCACGCCGAACCGTCCGGTTGCGTCCGCCGCCCTTGGCGAGCGAGAGCGCCTCGTCCGCCACCTGCAGCAGCGGCTCGATCGAGGTCGGTGCCTGGGCTGCGCAGCCGAGCCCGATGCTCAATGTCGCCTCGACCTGGCGGCCATCCCCGAGATCGATCGGCGTTGCCGCAAAGACCTGGCGGATGTGCTCGGCTGCCGCGGCACCATCCGACGGCGACGCGCCAGCCAGCAGCGCGGCGAACTCCTCACCACCGAGGCGGCCGATCAGCACGCCATCGCTGAGCGTGTTCTTGAGGACCGCGGCGAACGTCTGGATGGCGCGATCGCCGGCCCAATGCCCGTAGGTCTCGTTGATCTTCTTGAAGTGATCGATGTCGAGCATGAGCACGGCAACGGGCATGTTCGCCTTGGCTGCCTGCGCGAGAACCTGATTGGATCGCTCGGCGAAGGCGTGCCGCGTGAAGAGCCCGCTCAGCACATCGTGCGCGGCCAGCAGCTCGTAGCGTTCGCGCAGCCCTTCGTGCGCGGCCATCGTGCTCGCGACCGTCAGCGGCGCGAGACCCATGAGCGTCACGGCAAGGCGCACGGAGACGAGCGCGTATCCCTCATCGAGGTCCGGCCAGCCTGAGATGACGTCGAGCGCGAGACCGCCGAGCGTCCAGATCCCGACGAGCAGCGTCAGCACGGCCGTCGCAAAGACGCTGTAGCTGAGCGCACACCAAAGCAGCGCCACGAGCGGGAACATCAGCGCCGCGGGGCCGCCGACAAAGAGCCCTGCCGCGCACGCAATGATGAGCGCGCCCGCGGGCGCGAGAGCCAGGAAATCGATCTGCCGGAGGTCGGGACGGCTCTTCAGGTCGTATTGCCGGATCAGCCCTTCGGGGAGGGTCAGCATTACGGGCAGGATGGCGAGATAGTTCACGAACTCGCCGACCAGCCAGTAGACGAAACCCGTGAAGCTCGCCGTGCCCGGGACGAGCAAGTTGCCGATCGTACCGAAGAGCGCTGCCACTGCCGATGCCGCAACGAGGATGATGGCGACGCGCACCACGGCCATCGGCCCGACGAGCTGGCGCGTCGCACTGCTCTCGCGCTGCAGGAGGACATAGCCCGCAACCACGCCGGCCAGGCTCGCAACCGTCAGCAACAGCGTGTTGAGGAGGCTATTCCCGGTCAGAAGGTCCGCGATGAAGTAGGCCGCGACGGCCGCCGACCAGCCGGCTGGCGTCGCCAGATGCGGATAGCGCACCATGAGACCGAGCAGAATCGCATTGGCCGGCGAGACGGCGGCGAGAAGCCCGGCCGACCTGAGCCCGATGCCGACCAGCGCCGCCACGACAACAATGCCGCCGACGATCGCCGCGGTCTCGAGATGCTGGCGCGGTGTCCCGTCCAGACGGACCTTGTCCAGAAAGCCACGTGCCATTCCGAGAGCCATTGCGATACGCCTCGACGCACGGCGGAAGGAAGCCCGCCGGGACGGAAGATGTTGCGAACAATAGAGTTATTCGTGGCACAGAACAGTAGGCCAATCAGCGAAAACGATTAACGGCCGCCAAGAACGCGCGCCCCCTGCGGCAGTGCGGTCACGGACAGCAAAAAACGCGGCAGAAGGGGCTGACACGAGCATAAGCCTCGCAGTCACATCATAGTTGCAAAACTGAAGAACGCGCGACATCGGCCAATCCTATTCGGGTGCGTCCTCAATAGGAGACCGCAATGCTACGTCGACTTCTGCTCGCTTCGACCGTTTCCGTTCTCGCCCTTTCGACGGCCATTGCCGAGGAGCACCCGGCCAAGCTCGCCGGCCATGTCGTGCTGCCGGCCGCCACGTTCATCGATGCGCCGGCTGACGGGCCGGCCGATCGCAAGACCGCCGGCATGTTCTCGACGGGCCCGACCCGCGTCGAAGCTCTGGGCTCGGTCGAAGGTAAGTCGCGGGGCCGCCCGACCGGCCTCAAGGTGCCCTTCAAGGGTCAGCCCGTGCAGGGCCACTCGGGCATCAAGCGGATGGCTGACGGTACCTTCTGGGTCATCATCGACAACGGCTTTGGCTCCAAGGCCAACTCGCCCGACGCCGCGCTGTTCCTCAATCAGTATCGCATGGAGTGGGACAAGGGCACGGTCGAGCGCCTGAAGACCATCTTCCTGCATGACCCCGACAAGAAGATCCCCTTCCGCATCGTCCACGAGGGCACCGAGAAGCGCTACCTCACCGGCGCCGATCTCGACCTCGAAGGCTTCCAGATCATCGGCGACAAGATCTGGATCGGCGAGGAGTTCGGTCCCTACATCATCCGCACCGACATGAACGGCAAGGTCGAGGCGCTCTTCGAGACGCTCTCCGACGGCAAGCCCGTCCGCTCGCCGGATCACTACACCGTCACTGCAGCCAATCCTGGGGCTTCGAACGCGAGCGTCAATCTCCGCCGTTCGAAGGGCTATGAGGGCTTTGCCGCTTCCAAGGACGGCAAGTTCATCTATGGCATGCTCGAAGGCCCGCTGTGGGACGCCGAGAAGAAGGATTGGGAGAGCGTGGACGGCAAGACCGTGCTGCGCATCATCGAGTTCTCCGTCGCCGACGAGAAATGGACCGGGCGCCACTGGAAGTACCTGCTCGAGCCCGGCGCTTCGGCGATCGGCGATTTCAATATGATCGACGCGACGACGGCGCTGGTCATCGAGCGCGACGACAAGGAAGGCACTGCCGACAAGGCCTGCCCCGAAGGCAAGAAGGCTACCGACTGCTTCGATGACATCGCCAAGTTCAAGCGCATCGTGAAGATCGAGATGACCGACGCGAACGCCGGCGCCGCCGTGCGCAAGGTCGGCTACATCGATCTCATGAAGATCCAGGACCCGGACAAGAAGGCGCGCAAGCCGCTGAACAACGGCGTGCTCACCTTCCCGTTCTTCACGATCGAGAACGTCGATGTCGTGGACGCGCGCCACATCATCGTCGGCAACGACAACAACCTGCCGTTCTCCACGAGCCGCGAGCCGAACAAGGTCGACGACAACGAGTTCGTTCTGCTCGAGGTCGAGAGCTTGCTCAAGGCGAAGTAAGGCGTCCGATTTCTAAGGTGACGACAAGGGCGGTCGCTCGCATGAGCGGCCGCCCTTTTTATTCGGGCTCGCAACTGCAACGCGCACTCAGATCTCGATCACCAGGCCATCGTCGGCACATTCCTCCGGCACGCGATGGCGGTTCGCGAGCATCTCCGGTCCAAGATGCGTGAGTACGAGGCGCTTCGCTTTGAGCTCGTGCCGACGCTCGCGGATCGTCGGATAGTTCAGGTGAAAGCGGATCGGCTTCTCGTAGTAGTAGCACTCGCAGATCATGAGGTCGGCGCCGTCCGCGAGCTTGGGCGTATCCTCCGTCCAGTCGCCATCGCCCGTGTACGAGATGACCTTGCCGCCGCAGTCGACGCGCAGGCCAGTCGGGTTCGTTTCCCGCGTATGATCCGCCGGATAGGGCCTCACCGAGAGCCCGCACACCTGATTGGTCCGATGCGTTTCCATCTCGATGTAGGTGAGCGGGAACTTCGGCTTCATCACATGCATGCCGGGCATCAGCGCATCACGCATCTGAGCGAGCCGCGCCTCGACATCGCGCGGTCCCGCAATCGTCAGCGGCTTCTCGCGCCGTGCGCCAAGCATCGAATCTGCGAGCAGTTGCGGAATGCCGCCGCTGTGATCCGCATGAATGTGCGTCAGCAGGATGAGGTCGATGCTCGTGTGCGCAATGCCGAGCTTGTTGAGCGCAATGAGGCTCGAGGCGCCGAAGTCGATGGCAAAGCGCAGGCCGGGGATGTCGACGAGGATGCAGGTCTGGAAGCGCCCGCCGGAGCCGAAGGCATCGCCCGAGCCGACGAACGTCACTGTAGCTTTCACTGGTCTCACTCTCCCTAGGGACGGCTCCGATTCATTGGGTGGGGATAGGGCCACGTCGCCGCGCGCGCGTCCAGATACCTGTCCTCGCTGGGAGGCATCGATTGCGCCTGGCTGGAGGTGGCCAAGTACGATGAGCGCGCCCGACGCTCGGGACATTCCCGGCGCCAGGCCCCGTGCCCGGCCCACCATTAAAGATCCCGTGGCTACTTGCGGGGAATGCAGCGCCGCTGGCGGAGCATTTTCTTGCTCCCGCCCACTGAGGTGTGATTGCCGCCGACGACTTCCTTGATCTGGCCCTTTGGACAAGTGCCGTCATCGACGAGCACGCGCTGGCCTTCTTTGAGAGCCCCCATGGCGGGCTCCTGTTTCAGTGTCGCAGCAGAGGCCCAAGTGCTGAGGCCGGCCAAGGCCATTCCGGAGAGAACCGTGATGACAATTCTTCGCATGGTGCGAGATCCCGGCAGCCACTGAACGCCGAGCAAGAATATCGGGCCGTGTCGCCTGAGACCATCCAATTCGCAAGCTGCCGAAATAGCGCCCCGCGACCCTGACGGAGTACCACGACTGCGCTTCCGGGGCCTTTTCTGGGGCACTCCGGTTACGGCGATCCGGTAAGGAATTGATCTTGTTGGTCGGAGCGGGGAGATTCGAACTCCCGACCCCTTGCTCCCGAAGCAAGTGCGCTACCAGGCTGCGCTACGCTCCGCCAAATATTCAGCCCGCACGCGGCGGGCTCGGGAAACGAGGCGGCCCCAAGGCTTCCGGGGCCACCACGCGTGGGCTGCGTTATGCCTTTCGGCTTGACGTAATGTCAACCCCGCGCCTATAGAAGCCGCCACACGCTCCGCCAGTGCGCCCCGGGCGCCCCAGTGCGGAGCCTTCTTTCATTCGAGAGGCCCGATTGCGGCTGCCGGCACGAGCTGGCGCCCGGCCGCGGCCCAGAACGGCCCAGAGGGGCCAAGGAGCACGTTATGACGAGGCGCTGTGAGCTGACCGGCAAGCTGCCCATGTCCGGGAACCTGCGGAGCCACGCCGAGAACAAGACGCGCCGCGTCTTCCGGCCGAACCTGTGCGACGTGACGCTCATGAGCGATACGCTCAAGCGCAAGGTCCGCATCCGCGTCAGCGCCCACGCGCTGAAGTCGATCGAGCACCGCGGCGGCCTCGACGCCTACCTCATCAAGGCCAAGGCGGACGAGCTTTCCGACCGCTGCCGCAAGCTGAAGCGCGAGATCGAGAAGGCCACTGCCGAAACGGCGGCCTGATCCCAGCGCACATGCCGGAAACGGACACGGCGGCCCGCAAGGCCGCCGTTCGTGTTTTCTGCGCCGCGGGGCGGCTTAATTCACCAGCGCGGCCTGATCACGCCACGCGGCCGCTGCCTGCTCGGCCTTCTGGCGGTCGGCGCGCGAGAGCTTCTTCGCGATCTCGTCGAGGCTCGGATCCTCGATGCCGCCCTCCTTGGCAATGAGGTGCCATTTCACGGCTTCGACGACGTTCATCTCGACGCCGGCTCCGTGCGCAAGGCAGCGCGCATAGCGGTTCTGCGCAACCGGATTGCCCTTCTCGGCGGCCGTCTTGAAATAATACGCTCCGCGGACCTCGTCGGGCGTCAGGCCATGCCCCTTGAAGAGCAGGATGCCGTATTCGACCTCGGCATCCGCGTGGCCGGCCAACGCGGCGCGTCCGATCCAGCGGGCGGCCTCGAAGACATTGGCCGACGTGCCGGTCCCGGTCGCATAGAGCGTTCCGAGGTCGTACTGCGCAGCGGGCAGGCCCTGCTCGGCCGAGTATTCCATGAGCTGGAAGGCGCGGATCGGATTCTCGGGCTTGCCCTCGCCGGACAGGAAGAGCAGCGCAAGGTTGTAGGTCGCGAGCGGATTGCCTTTGCGCGCCGCCATCTCGAGATACTTCGCACCGAGCGGCACGTCCTTGGCGACACCATTCCCCTGCACGAGCATGGTGCCGACGGCGAGCGCGCCCTCGACATCGCCGAGCTCCGCGGCCTTGGCGTACCACTGGCCCGCCGTGACCATGTTCTGCGGCGCGCCGAGCCCCTCGGCATAAATGCGCCCGATGAGCGTGTGCGCCTGCGGCTCGCCCTTGGCGGCAGCTTCCTCGGCGAGCTTGAGTGCCGTCAGGTACTTGCCGAGCTCGAAGGCCGTATAGGCCGGATCGTTATCGGGCTTGCTCGGCTCGCTCGCGGCCTGCCCCATGGGCTTCAATTTGGCCGAAGGCCCCGGCGCTGCCGTCGTCTTCACGGATCGAGCAGGTCCCTTGCCGGCGCCGGCCTGAGCTGGTGCCGCGCGCGGTGCGGTGGCTGTCGGCGGCGCGCTTTTAGCCTTGGGCGTGCGCTTCTGGATGGGCTCGGGCGTGACCGTATGGCTCCAGCTACTCGTCTGCGCATTCACTACGGCGGGCGCGACCGCCCCAGCACAGAGTGCGGCACCAAGGATGTACGGCAGGCTCACTTTCATGCGACCGCCTCTGCAGCAATGGCAGCGCTCACCGCCCGCAGAAGCTCGCCGGAGACAGCCGGCGGCTCGCGCGACGGCAGTGTCAATGCAATGAAGTCCGCGCCGGCCGCAGCCAACTGACCGGCTTCCTCGGGCGCTGTGACATCGAATGCGACCACGGGGATCTCGAAGATCTCCGACCACCAGGCAATGAGCTCGCAGCGGCGTCGATGCGCCTTCTCGCAGTCGTCGACGTGATCGGGAATGCCGAAGGCGACGTACTCGGCGCCGGCCTCGCCAGCCACCATCGCCTCATGGCGCGAGCGCCCCGCATCGACACCGACAATGCCGCGGCTGCCGACGATCTCCCGTGCCTCGCCATAGGCCTTGCCGTTGCCGGCGGACAAATGGACGCCATCGGCCTTGAGGGTCCGCGCCAGGCGCGCATCATCGCGTACGAGGGCTGCGGCACCGGCCGCCTGGGCTACCCCGATGAGCGCCTGCACATCCGCGGCAGGCGTGCCTTCGGGAACGGTGATCACGACCGAGGTGATGGCGCCCGCGGCAAGCGCCGCAGCGAGCCGCGCGGGCGCGCCGGCACCCGTCTCGATCACGGCCATGATCTTGCAGTCCGCCACGAGGCCCCCTTTTTGCGTTCACCGGCAGCGTATCATGATTGAATGGGGCGGAAATCCGGCCCCGGCGGCGAGCTTCCCACGTCAGGCGACTGTGGCTCCATATTGCAACTCTTTAACCCATTGGTGCATTGCAGCAAGCGGCAGACATTGCCATAAAGGGCGGCCGTCCGCCGTGGCAGGAAGTTTGCAGGCCCGGCGGCGCTGGTTAGGGTGCGGAGTAGGTTGAGACATGGCGCCGACGAAGAAGGTTTTCATCAAGACCTACGGCTGTCAGATGAACGTCTATGACAGCGAGCGCATGGCCGAGGCGCTGGCCGGCGGCGGCTACGCGCCGACCGACGCCCCCGACAACGCCGACCTCATCATCCTCAATACCTGCCATATTCGGGAAAAAGCTGCGGAGAAGGTTTATTCCGAGCTCGGTCGCCTGCGCTCGATCAAGGAGGAGCGCGCCCGTGCCGACCAGGAGACGGTCATCGCCGTCGCCGGCTGCGTCGCCCAGGCCGAGGGCGACGAGATCGTCCGCCGCGCCCCCGTCGTCGACCTCGTCGTCGGACCCCAGAGCTATCACCAGCTCAACACGCTGATCGCCCGCAACCGCACGACCGCGCGCCCCGTCGTCGAGACCGAGTTTCCCGAGGACGACAAGTTCCGCCACCTCCCCGCCCGCGCTCCCGCACCGGCGCGGACACACACGGCGAGCGCCTTTCTCACGGTTCAGGAAGGCTGCGACAAATTCTGCACGTTCTGCGTCGTGCCCTACACGCGCGGCGCGGAGTATTCGCGCAGCGTCGGGACAATCGAGGAGGAAGCGCGCCGTCTCGTTGCCGCCGGCGTGCGCGAGATCACGCTGCTCGGCCAGAACGTGAATGCCTATCACGGCGAGAACAGCAAGGGCGGGACGGCGTCGCTCGCCGACCTGCTGCGCCATCTGGCCGCGATCGAGGGTCTGGAGCGCCTGCGCTACACGACGAGCCATCCGCGCGACATGAGCGAGGACCTCATTGCCGCTCACCGCGATCTTGCGACGCTCATGCCCTACCTGCACCTCCCCTTCCAGGCCGGCGCGGACCGCGTGCTCGCGGCCATGAACCGCAAGCATACAGGCGCGGAATACCTCGACATTGTCGCCCGTATCCGCGCCGCCCGCGCCGACATCGCCCTCTCGACGGACATCATCGTCGGCTTTCCCGGCGAGACGGACGAGGAGTTCGAGGCGACGCTCGATATCGTGCGTAAGGTGCGCTTCGCCCAGGCCTATTCCTTCAAATACAGCCCCCGCCCGGGCACACCCGCCGCCACCATGGAGCGCCAGGTGCCCGAGCCCGTGCAGATCGCGCGCCTCGCCCGGCTCCAGGCCCTGCTCGAGGAGCAGCAATCCTCGTTCAATGCCGGGTGCGTCGGCCGCGTCCTGCCCGTCCTGTTCGAGCGCCAGGGGCGCCGCGAAGGCCAGCTCATCGGCCGCTCGCCCTATCTGCAGTCCGTGCACGCCGATGCCGCACCCGGCCTCATGGGGCGCATCATTCCGGTTGAAATCGCAAAGGCGGGTCCCAATAGTCTTTCTGGTGTGATCAGGGCGGCGTGATATGCTGCTAGGGACTCAGGGCGCCGATCGGATTGCATCGGCGCACGGTCGACCGTCAACAGGCCAGGAGAGCCACATTTGACAACTGCGCGCGGGTCGGCGGCCGCACGGCCGTCCAAACCCGAGAGGTCCCCGGAGAGCGCGAGAGAGGCTCATCGTGAGGGAACCCGGGCCAAGCACCGCATCGTCGTGCCTTTCGACGACAACCGGCTGCTGGCCCATCTGCTCGGCGAGTATGATTCCCACCTCGCCCTCATCGAGAGCAGACTTGGCATCGAAGCCCATGCCCATGGCAACGTCGTCACGCTGACAGGACCGCAACCGGCCTGCGAGATCGGCCGCGAGGTTCTGAACGCCATTTATGATCGCGTGCGCAAGGGCGAGAGCGTCTCAGCCGGCGACATCGACGGCCTCATCCGCCATGCCCGCTCGGGCGCCCCGCGCAACGACGGCACGGCCCAGATTCGCACGCGCCGCCGGATAGTTACGGCCCGCACGCCGACCCAGAGCGACTATATCCGCGCTCTCGACCGCCATGATCTCGTGTTCGGCGTCGGCCCCGCCGGTCCCGACCCGCGGCACCTTCGGCCAGAAGACGAAACGCGGCGCGATCACCAGCATCGCCGGCAGCAGGCTCAGCATCGAGAGCATCGCCATGAAGATCCCGATCGCGCCGATCGGCCCCATCGAGGCGGTCGAGTTGAGTTCGGCCAGGGAGAGGCAGAGCAGGGCGGCGATCACGGTCAGGCCGGAGGCGACGATCGCCGGGCCGGCTCCCCGGAGCGCGTATCGCATCGACTCGGACCTGCTCTCACGATGCCTCAGTTCCTCCCGATATCGGGCGATCAGCAGCAGGGCATAGTCGGTGCCGGCGCCCAAGACCAGGACCGAGAGGATCGAAGAGGACTGGCCGGTCACCGTGACGCCGGGTTCGGTCAGGCCGTAGCCGACCGCCCGTTCGCCGATCTCCGCGAAGCCGACCGAGACCAGAGGCAGCCAGAGCAGGATGGGGGGGGGGTGGATGAGGATCAGGAGGAGGAAGACGAGGGGGAAGGGGGCGGCGAACAGGGTGCCGTTGATCGATTCGAAGACCCCGACGGAGTCCGAGGCATCCCCGGCCGGCCGGGTCAGGTCCACCTCGAGCCCGCCGAAGCTGCCGCTGACCAGGTCGCGTGCGTCCTCGACCGGTTCGCGGATGTCCTCGGCCTCACCGGTCGAGGTGATCGACGAAGTCACGATCACCGCCGAGCCGTCCTTTGACTCCTCGGCCAGCTTGAAGGGTTCGCTCACCCCTTTGACGTCCCGGTTGAGGGTGACCAGGTCACGCTTGATCCGGGTCTGGTCGGCCGGGGTGAGGCCGCCTTCGCGCCGGTAGACGATCACGATCGGCGCCTGTTCCGAGCCGACCAGCTCCTTCTGGGCTTCCAACGCACGGGTCGCTTCGGCGTCGCCCGGCAGGTAGGAAATCGACTCGTTGTTCTCGGCGTCGGCGAACTTGCCGGGGATGTTCGTCCCGAAGACGACGAACATCGCGACAAACCAGACGAGGACTGTGACCCAGCGGGCCCGGGGGCCGGTCGGGAGCAGGAGGAGAGACTTCATTGGCCAGACAGTAAGGGCTGGCCGTGACCAAGTCGAGCAGGGCATGCGGTCCCGGGTCACCGTAATATCTCCGCCATGGATCGCAAGCTCGGGGTTCTCATTGGCCTGCTCGTTCTGGTTGCCGCTCTGGTGGCAGTCATCCTGATCGGTCGCGGTGGCGGCGACGATTCGGGTGGCGCGACGTCGGGTGAGGTTCCCGCAGCGGTCATCGCCGACGTCTCGGACGACCTGAAGGAACGGCCCAAGCTGGCCGGCACCTCCGAGACCCCGCCGACGACCCTGCTCAAGAACGACATCGTGGTCGGTGACGGCGCCGAAGCCAAGCAGGGCGACACGCTCAAGTTCCAGTACGTCGGCGCGCTCTACAACAACGGCAAGGAATTCGACGCCTCCTGGGATCGCAACCAGCCGTTCGAGTTCCCGCTCGGTGGCGGCCAGGTCATCAAGGGCTGGGACGAAGGTGTCGAAGGCATGAAGGTCGGTGGCCGCCGCGTGCTGGTGATCCCCCCGGACCTCGGCTACGGCGCCCAGGGCAGCCCGCCCACCATCCCGGCCAACTCGACCCTCGTCTTCGTGGTCGACCTCGAAGACGTCCAGAGCCAGTAGCGCTCCGCCCGGCGGATCTCCCGATGAACATCATCGACGAACTCGTTGAGAACAACCGGGCCTTCTCGGCCCGGGTTCCCGATCAGGACCTAGACGTAAAGCCGAGCCGGCAGCTGACCATCGTCACCTGCATGGACTCGCGGCTCGACGTCTTCGCGGCGCTCGGCCTCAAGGACGGCGAGGCCCATGTCTTGAGAAACGCCGGTGGCGTGATCACGGACGACATGATCCGGTCGCTGGCGATCTCCCAGCGCCAGCTCGGCACCGATTCGGTCATGCTGATCCACCACACCAACTGCGGCATGCAGACGATCACCGACGACGGCTTCCGGGCCACGCTCCAGGAAGCGACCGGCACCGCTCCCGCCTTCGCGATCGAGTCCTTCACCGACGTCGAGGCGGACGTCGCCCAGTCGATCCGCCGGGTCCGTCGTTCCGAGTTCATTCCGCATCGCGACAAGGTGCGAGGTTTCGTTTTCGACGTCAACACCCAGGCCCTTTCCGAAGTCGTCGTCGAACCAGAGGACTGAGGCAACGGTGGGCATCGTCGTCTACGAGAAGCCGACCTGCACCACCTGCCGCAACCTCTTCAAGTTGCTCGAAGCCGAGGGCATCGATTTCGAGACGGTCGAGTACCACGTCACCGGGCTGACCGAGGACGAGATCCGCGACCTGCTCTCCAAGGCGCGCATCACCGCCGCCGAAGCGCTGCGCATGCGTGAGGAAGGCGCCCGAGCGCTCGCCGCCGAGGACGAAGACACGATCATCGCGGCGATGGCCGAAAGGCCCGAGCTGCTCCAACGGCCGATCGTCGTGAACGGCGACAAGGCGGTCCTCGCCAGGCCGGTCGAACGCGCGCTCGAGATCCTCTGATCGCGGGCGAGCCCGCGCGGGCTGCCCGTTACTCGTCGCTCTCGCCGGGCCAAGCGCCGGTGTAGCGGCGGAAGGCGACCCGGGCACCATGGTCGACCAGCCCGCGGATCAAGCTGAACACCGCCCCTTCGAGAAGCAGCGCCAGCACCAGCCTCCTCACGCTGATCGACTCTTCCTCGGGTGACGGGGGTTCGGTCTGGCTGAACGAGTTCCAGCCCTTGTCGAATACCTTGCGGGCCACGATGCCGGCGATCAAACCGGCAATCAGGCCCACAGGTCGGAACAGAAGGGTCATGCCTCCGTGGTGCCCACAGACGGCTCCGCCAAACACGTTCCCACTCGGACGATCGCGTTTGGCCGGTCGGGCGATCGCGTTTGGCCGGGGTTCGGGCGCGGTACCGGGGCGATATGTCAGATCGAGAACTGGGCATCTATCTCAACGACCACCTGACCGGGGCGACGGGTGGCGTCGCGCTGGCCCGGCGCGCGGCCGCCAACGCGACCGACGACGAACGCGAGGCGATGTGGATCGAGGTCGGAAATGAGGTCGCCGAAGATCGTGAAACCCTGATCCGGGTGAGGAACCTGATCGGCGCGAAACCCAACCACCTCAAGTACGCGGTGGCCTGGACCGCCGAAAAGCTCGGCCGGATGAAGCTCAACGGCTATCTGCTGCGGCGATCGGACCTCGGCGAGTTCCTCGAGCTGGAGATGCTCGTGACCGGCGTCACTGGGAAGCTCTCCCTCTGGAAGGCGCTGGCCCGGCTCGATGACCCCCGTCTGCGCGAACTCGACTTCGACCAGCTGGTCGAGCGGACCGAGGCGCAGCGGCAGCGGCTCGAACAGTTCCGGATCGGCCTGGTTCCGGCCGCACTCGGGTAGGGCGTGCGCCCGGTTTGCCGGACAAGGCCGTTGGCTACCCTGGGTTCGTGATGGTTCCAAGCATCGACCTGAACGACGGGCATTCGATTCCACAACTTGGTTTCGGGGTCTTCCAGATCGAGCCCGGTGATACCGCCGAGGCGGTTCGGCGGGCCTTGGAGATCGGCTATCGACACATCGACACCGCCCAGATGTACGGCAACGAGGCGGAGGTCGGCGAGGGGATCCGGGACGCCGGCGTCCCGCGTGAGGAAGTCTTCATCACCAGCAAGCTCAACAACGCCCATCACGAACCCGACGACGCCCGCCGCGAGTTCGAGACGACGCTCAACGAGCTTGGCACCGACTACCTGGACCTCTTCCTGATCCACTGGCCGCTGCCGACCCGGTTCGGCGGTGACTACCCAGCCACCTGGACCGTCCTCGAGGAGTTCAAGGCCGACGGCCGGGCCAAGTCGATCGGCGTCTCCAATTTCCAGGTCCCGCACCTGGAGCGCCTGGCCGCTCAGACCGACGTGGTCCCGGCGGTCAACCAGATCGAGCTCCACCCCTTCCTGCAGAACCGGTCGGTCAAAGCCTGGGGCGAGAACCACGGCATCGTCACCGAGGCCTGGTCACCGATCGCCCAGGGCGCCGTGCTCGACGACCCGACGATCGGCGGGATCGCCGCCCGCCTCGATCGCAGCCCGGCTCAGGTCACGCTGCGCTGGCACATCCAGAAGGGCAATGTCATCTTCCCCAAGTCGGTCCACCCGGATCGCATGAAGCTCAATTTCGAGATCTTCGACTTCACCTTGGACGGCGAGGAGATGACGGCGATCGAAGGTCTCGAGCGGGGTGAGGAGGGCCGGACCGGCCCACACCCCGACACGTTCGACCGGGTCTGACCCGATCCGCGACCGCCCCGGCATCAAATTTGCGGTTGTGGTGACGGACACCGGGTACGCTGAAACCATGAAACCACCGTGGCGCGACCTCGAGGAGAGGCTGGAGTTCGAGAACGAAGCCGATCGCCCGCTGCGCGAATCCGGCGAGGGCGAGTCGGAAGGATTCGAGGAGTCGGAGCGGGACCTGATCCATCAGACGGAGGACACAGCAGCCGGCCAGAACCCGAAATACGACGCCGGCCTGCCCGAGGAAGAACAAACCGACCCGGAGGTCTACGGCGAAGCCGACGAGGTCCTCAGCTCCGAGGAACCGGACTCCGACTACGACGGCTGACCACGGCCGGGCCGGGTGTCCCGTCTACTTGAGCAGCCGGGACAGGCGGCGATCCTTGAGCGGCTGCCCGCCGGTCTGCTCTTCCGGGCAGTAACAGAGCACGTACTCGCTGTAGTGAACGGCGTGGATCTCGGCCCCGCAGCGCGTGCATGGCTCCCCCTCACGGCCGTGGACCTCGAGCGGTTTCGGCAGCTTGTCCGGCAACGGCAGGCTCAGCTCCCTTTCGTAGAAGGAGATCGCACCATCCAGCCGGTCGTGGATCGCGCGGATGAGGCTTTCGGTCTCTGACGGGTCCAGGTCGGCCGCGCGTTTGAAGGGGGAGAGCCGGGCGCTCCAGAGGATCTCGTCGGCCCAGGTGCGACCGATCCCGGCCAGGGTCCGTTGGTCGCGCAGCAGCGAGTAGAGCGGACGGTCGGTGGTGGACACGGCTTCCGCCGGCACCGGTTCGGGCCAGGCCTCGGGACCGAGCTTCACGACCTCCTCGTCGTCCTCGATTTCGCCGGCCGGCAGCAGCTTGGCCCAGGCCCGCTGCTTGGTCCCGAACTCCCTCAGCCGCAACTCCCGTCCAGCCTCTCCGTCACCTTCCAGGCGAATCAGAACGCGCGAGGTGCGGTCCTTCGGGCCGGCCCGTTTGCCGAAGAGCTGGAGCCGGCCGGCCGACATCAGGTGGGTCAGCAGCGAAAGACCGGAGGCGAAATCGACGATCAGCAGCTTGCCTCGCCGACGGATCCCGGCGACCTGGTCGCCGGCCAAGCCGTCGAGCGGTGGCTTGAACGTTTTCATCGCGTTGATGCCCGGCGCCACCGCCGATTCGACTTTCGCTCCGCGCGTGGCCTGGTCGAGGAGCCGTGCCGTGATCTCGACCTCGGGCAGCTCCGGCATCGCTCAGGAGGCGGGGTCAGCGACCGGCCGGGCGACGCCGCTGACGATCGGCCGGACGACCGGCGGCATCGGGAACTTGTCCTGTTCGGCGACGACCTCGACCTCGAAGCCGCTGGCCTTCAGCATCGGCACCGTGCGCCGGTTGCAGTGGCAACCGTCGGCGAACTTCTTCCACGGCCCCTCCAACCGGTCTTGCAGACGGCCCAGCCGGGGCTTGTCGGAACGCACATGCTCCATGAACAGGAACCGGCCGTCAGGCTTGAGCACGCGTCGGATCTCGGCCGCGGTCGCTTCCGGGTCGGCGACCGTGCAGAGCACCAGGGTCTCGACCACGGTGTCGAAGCTGTCGTCCTCGAAGGGCAGCAGCTCCCCGGGGGCGCGCACGATTTCCGCGGAAACCCCGGGCGGCCTCGGCTTGGCGGCCAGCAACTTCGCCTTGTGGACGTCGGGCTCGACCAGGACGAGGCGTTCCAGGCCGCACGGATAGTGGCCCAGGTTGAGCCCGGTGCCCGCCCCCAGTTCGAGTACGGACCCGGAAACCTGGGCCACCACCTTGTGGCGCCAGCGTCGGAATCCGGTCTTCTCGCCCAGCCAGAGGACGGGTTCATACAAGCGGGCCGAAAGCCGGCTGCCCGGAACCCGGTCGGCCGCCTCCTCCGCCTCTTCCCGGGTTGCCGTCACCCTTCCTCCGGATGCTCCGCGACCCACTTGCGGACGAAGGAGCATTGCGGCACGATCGCCAGGTTTCGCGACCGGGCGTCGGTCACCGCGAACTCGATCAGCTTGGTACCGAGGCCCCGGCCGCCGAAGGCGGGGTCGATCTCGGTGTGGGTGAAAGTGATCACATCCCCGTCGAGTCGATAGTCCGCCAGCCCGGCCAGTTGGCCTTCGAACTCGATCTCGTAGCGGCAACGGCCTTCCGCGTCGCTCACGTTGACGGTTGGGTCTTCGGTATCTGCCATTGGCCCATGTTAGAACCCGTCGTGGCCGAGCCCGCGACGGTCGGCAGGTTTCGTCTTCGTCGCTGGTGGTTAAATGAACTGCGGTCATGTCCGACTTCGAACCGACGCTCTCGAGCGAAAAGCTCGTCGAAGCGACCGGCAGGAACTGGGAGCAGTGGCTTGAGCTGCTGGACCAGGCCGGTGCGATCAAGCGAACCCACACCGAAATTGCCCGCTGGCTGACCGACGAGCAGGGGGTTCCCGGCTGGTGGGCGCAATCGATCACCGTCGGCTACGAAAGAGCACGGGGGCTGCGCGAGCCCGGCCAAAGGGCGAACGGCTGGTCGGTGACCGCCTCGAAGACGATCGAGGTCCCAGTTGAAAGGGCCTTCGAGGCATTCCAGCGGGATTCCCTGCTCGAGCGCTGGCTGCCGGACACGAGGCTCTCCCTCCGCACCGCCACCGCCCCGGTTTCTGCCCGCTACGACTGGGGCGACGGCTCGACCCGGCTGGTCGTGAACTTCGAAAGCCTCGGTCCGGACCGTTGCCGGGTCGCCCTCGAACACGAGAAACTGCCCGACGCCCAGATCGCCGAGAGGATGCAGGCCTGGTGGCGCGAAAGGGTCACCGCCCTGAAGGATCTGCTTGAACAAGGCTGACCCGGACGTCCGGAGCGCGGCCAGCGATCCCGGACCGATCATCTACTATCCCCCCGGTCCCGTCCCCGCTCATTCGAAAGGTCTTGATGAGAAACCCCCTAGCCGTCGGCGCCGCGACTCTCGCCGTCGTGCTTTCCCTCGGTCTTGCCGCCTGCGGCTCCAGTGACGATTCCGGTGATTCCGGCGACAGCACGCTGAGCAACTCCGAGTTGATCGCCCAGGCCGATCAGGTCTGCACCGACTACAACAAGAAGCTGACGAAGATCCAGGAGAACACCGATCTGACCGCCGACTCCAGCAAGGAAGACATCGCGGCCTTCATCAGCGACGACATCGTCCCGCTGTACAAGGACCAGATCGCGTCCCTGCGCGAGCTGAACCCGAACGAGGACGACGCCGACGATTTCAACGACATCGTCGACACCCTGGACTCGGAGTTGAAGGCGGTCGAGGACGATCCGGAGGGCTCGATCGACGAGTCCGATCCCTTCGCCGGCGCGACTGCGAAGGCCAAGGAGTTCGGCCTCAAGGTCTGCGGCTCCAACTAGCCAGGAGCGAGAGCAGAAGGATCCACCGGGAGCCGTCCGCGGAAGCGGGCGGCTCCTTTCTTGTTTCGCGGCCTGTCGAGATAGGCTCTCGGTGGAACCGAGGAGAGGAGCACCGAGGTGCTTGACGAGAACCGCCTTGCCGTCCTGAACTGCGTCTGCGACACGATCGTGCCGTCGCTCGTGCGGGAGAACGACCCGACCGGCTTCTGGGCCAGATCGGCCGCCGACACCGGGGCCGACCAGGCTGTCGCCCAGGCGATCAGCGAGATGCCGGAGGCCGACCAGGCCGGCATGGCCGAGTTGCTCGACGGGCTCGCGATGCAGGGCTTCACCGCGCTTTCCCAGGCCTCCCGTGAGCAGATCCTGACCAACATGTCGCTCGCCAGCCGCCAGGCGGCGATCGGAGTCGGGGCGTTGACCCAGCTCACTCTCTTCTTCCATTACGGCCTGCCTCCCAACCCCGCCTGGGAGCAGTTCGGCTTCCCCGGCCCGACCTCCCCTCCGCCCCAGGTCGAGAAGCCGATCCATCCGCTCTCGCCGGCCGACGGCGAGGTGCTCGAGGCGGACGCAGTCGTGGTCGGTTCGGGCGCCGGCGGCGGGGTGATCGCCGCTCGCCTGGCCGAGGCCGGCCTCAAAGTGCTCGTGCTGGAAGCCGGCGGCTACTTCAACGAGGCCGACTTCGACCAGACCGAGTTGAACGGCTTTGCTCGCATGTACTGGCGCGGCGGCCCGAGCTACACCGCCGATTACAACATCAGCCTGCAAGCCGGCAGCTGCCTCGGCGGCGGCACGGTGATCAACTGGACCAACTGCCTCAAGCCGAAGCCGTGGGTCCGTCAGGAATGGGCGGACGAGTACGGGTTGGATGATGTGAACACCCCCGACTTCGACCGTCACGTCGACTCGATCTGGGAGCGGATCAAGGTCAACAACCAGTGCTCCGAGCTGAACCAGACCCAGAAGACCTGGATCGACGCAGCCCAGCAGCTCGGCTGGAGCTGGCACAAGACCGACCGCAACTGGGACCAGGAGAAGCACGACCCGCTGGTTGCCGGCCTGATGGGCTGGGGTGACCAGTCCGGTGCCAAGCAGTCGACCCTGAAGACCTACCTCCAAGATGCCGTGGAGAACGGCGCCGAGATCATCGTCGGATGCCAGGCCGAGAGGGTGCTGGTCGAGAACGGCCGTGCGGCCGGGGTCGAGGCAGTGACCGAAGGTGGCCGGGTCACGATCCGCGCGCCCCGGGTCGTGGTTGCCGGCGGTGCGCTCGAGTCACCGGCCCTGCTGCTGCGTTCCGGGATCGGCGGACCGGCGGCCGGGAAGCATCTCCGGCT
>Ga0066256_1001176_pt1 | contig 39254 bp, 41 predicted proteins | sample ThiBio_1000_biof_FD_87107 | JGI IMG/M metagenome (GOLD analysis project Ga0066256, IMG submission 87107) | Wastewater bioreactor microbial communities from Cape Town, South Africa - Thiocy_expt_1000_biof (version 2) | ecosystem: Engineered > Bioreactor > Thiocyanate-remediating >... | reverse complement strand
AAGGCCGTGCCGCTCGCCTCGCGGCCGACCGAAGGGCGCCTGCAAGCGGGAGCGGCGGATGTTGTCTTGGGCGTATTTCCCAGCGTCTCCGCCAACATGCGCCGCCAAAGGCTCTATACCGACACCTATATGAGCGTGGTGCGCAAATCTCATCCCCGCGCCGGAAAACTGACGAAGCCCGAGGCCTTCCTGCGCGAGCGGCATGTGGTCGTCACGTCGTCTCCCACGGGGCATGGCGTGCATCAAGCGCTGGAGCGTATCTTCGCGACCAAGCTTGATCCCGATCGCGTGCATGTGCGCGTGCCCAGCTTCGTGACGAGCGCCATGGTGGCGAGCAAGACCGACGCGGTCGGCACACTGCCGGCGCGCTTGGCCCAATATTTGGCTGACGATCTCAAGCTCACGCCGTTTGCAACGCCGTTGCCGTTGCCGCGCATCGAAATCTGCCAGTTCTGGCACGAGCGCGTGCAACAGGACGCCGGACATCGCTGGTTTCGCGGGACGCTGCGCACCTTGTTCGGCTCCAAGGACGAAGGGACTCACATTCCAATAGGGGGTTCTTTCCATTCCCATTTAGGACTGGCTTGTGGGCTGCGACTTGACGGAGACTTGTGGCGGCGCGGAGCGGACAGGGGAGGTCGCCGTGGCGGATGCAAGGACGGCGGGCCACGCCCAAGATAACGTGGAAGACAACGTTGTTGGCGCGCTGCTGGCGGGCAGTATGCCGCTGGCCGACGCCGAAGCGGGTTTTCGATTTGCGAGCGAACAGCTCGGCGGCCATCTCAAACGCATGCCTGACGGCGAAACCGGCGCGCGGATCAATTGGACGCAATGGCAACAGAGCGTGTTCAGCGCCGTTCCGGCACTGGCCTCCGAAATCTTCGACGCGGGCTATATCAAGCGTCCGAAGTTTCGATTGAAAGCCGGTGCGACGGTCGATGACGTGAAATTTCCGCCGCTCGGCTATGCCGCTGCGGCCGAGGCTTCCTATGGTGCGTTCAAGGCACTCAAGAAAGCCGGCGAGATCGCGCCCGGTATGAAATTCCAAGTCTGTCTGCCGACGCCGATCGCACCGACGACCATTTTCGTCTTCCCGGAAGATCAGATCAAACTGGAGCCGCTGTATGAGGCGGCGATGTTGGCCGAACTCGACGCGATCGTCGCCGCCATTCCCGCCGCCGATCTGGCCATCCAATGGGACACGGCGATCGAATTCGCCATTCTCGAAGGCGTGTTGCCCCACGCCTTCGAAAAGCCGGAGGCCGACATGGTGTCGCGGCTGGTGCGCCTCGGCAATCATGTGCCCAGCGGCGTCGAACTCGGCTTTCACCTTTGCTATGGCGACAGCGGCGGCCGCCATTTCAAGGAACCGGAAGACACCTCGAAACTCGTCTCCGTCGCCAATGGCATCGTGCGCGGCCTGACGCGCCAGCTCGACTGGCTGCATCTGCCAGTGCCGAAGGAGCGGGCCGACGAGAAATATTATGAGGCGTTGGCGGGCCTGCGCCTTCAGCCGAAGACGGAACTCTACCTCGGCTTGGTCCACACGACCGATGGTGTGGACGGAACCCAGAAGCGCATCGCAGCCGCCCGAAAATACGCCGCGCCCTTCGGTGTCGCGACCGAATGCGGCTGTGGACGGCGAAAGCCGGAAACGCTGCCGGAATTGATGCGGGTTCACCGCCAAGTAAGCGCGCCGCTCAAAAGCAAGTGAGCGCGCCGCTCAAAAGAGGGTAGTCAGGCGCTCGCCATCCCTCTTTGATGTATTTTCTGGTAAAACAGACACTTAAATCCGCTCTCGGCCGTCGCTCCCCGTCCGAGGCGGGGCGCCCATATCGACGTTATCGGCGAGCATTCCTATCTTACGGACGGTGCAGGACAATCGTGGCTGCGGGCGTTCGTCGAGAGGAGGCTTCCATGTCGCTATTTCGCGTGATTGCAATCGCGTCGGCCCTGGCCGCCGTGGTGGCGCTGGCTCTGCCGGCCGAGGCCAAAACGAAGCGGAAGAACCACCGGCAACCGGCCTATCACGGCCAGATGTACCGGCCGCACATCCCCCATTCCGTGCGAGTGGGGGGCGGTTATGGCCCCAATACCTATGCGCGGGCGCCCCGCGGCTATGGCGGCGATCCCGGCAACTATCGCAACGTGCCCCGTGGTCGGCCCGATGCCTTTCAGGCGGTAAATGGCTGTTATGGCGGCCGGGAACAGGTGTTGCGGGGCGGCCGGCTGGGCTGGGTGCCCCATGTGCCCTGTCCCTATACGCCGGATTGGTTCTGAGGATCGGCAGAAGGACGTCAGGGCGCCTGTCGTCAGGCGCCTTGGCGTTTGATCCGACGCGCTTTACATTAGTTTGAATCGCTCCGCTTCTTTGGAAGCGTGTTGGAGCAGGGTTTTGACGAACGAAGGCCTCCCGTTGCCGCGATCCGATGATGCCGGGCGCGACACTGCTTATGCCGGACCCGCCGGGCTCGCGCCCGCGGGGCGTCCGCCAGCCCCCGTTTACGCGGCGCTCGACCTCGGCACCAACAATTGCCGTCTTCTGATCGCCCAGCCCACGAGGCCGGGGCAATTCCGCGTCGTCGATGCCTTTTCGCGGATCGTCCGGCTCGGTGAAGGCCTCGGCGCCAGCGGGCGCCTGTCCGACGAGGCGATGGAGCGGGCCGTCGAGGCGTTGCGCATCTGCGCCGGCAAGCTGAGAAGCCGCGAAATCCGCCGCATGCGGCTGATCGCGACGGAAGCCTGCCGCGCCGCCGCCAATGGCGAGGAATTTTTGACACGCGTGACGGCGGAAACCGGCCTCAACCTGGAAATCATCAACCGCGAGACGGAAGCGCGGCTGGCCGTTTCCGGCTGCGCGTCGCTGGTGGGGCGCGACGCACGCTCCGTCGTGCTGTTCGATATCGGCGGCGGTTCATCGGAAATCGCGGTGTTGCGCATCGGCGAAAACCGCTCCAACCGTCTTGCCAACCACATCACCCACTGGACGTCGCTGCCGGTCGGCGTCGTCACGCTCTCGGAGCGCCATGGCGGCCGCGACGTTTCGCCGACGGTGTTTGCCGCCATGGTCGACGAGGTCGACGGCATGCTCGCCCGTTTCGATTGCCCGGCGCTCGATGCCTCCATGCCGCTCGACGATTTTTACCTGATCGGCACCTCCGGCACGGTGACGACGCTGGCCGGCGTGCATCTCGACCTGCCGCGTTACGACCGCCGCCGCGTCGACGGGCTCTGGCTGTCGGATTCGGAGGTGACGGAAATGCAGGCACGCCTGTTGTCCTGGGATTCCGCCGGCCGCGCCGCCAATCCCTGCATCGGGCCGGACCGCGCCGATCTGGTGCTGGCCGGCTGCGCCATTCTTGAAGCCATCCGTCGCCGCTGGCCGGCCCGGCGCATGCGCGTCGCCGATCGCGGCTTGCGGGAAGGCCTGCTGACCGACATGATGGCGGATGACGGCGTCTGGCGCCGCGGCCGCCAGCGCCGCAGCCATCGCAGCGGCAGGGAACGTTGAGGAACCGATGACCAAGCCACCGATCGGCGGAAATCGCACCGGCCGCAAGCTCGGCCAAAAAGTCAAGAAGGGCAAGCTCAAGGCGTCGTCGCGGCGCTGGATCGAGCGGCATATCAACGATCCCTACGTGCAGCGCGCCCAGCTCGAAGGGTTTCGCGCCCGCGCGGCTTTCAAGCTGCTGGAGATTGACGAAAAGCACCAGATCCTCAAGGGCGCGCGCCGGATCATCGACCTGGGGGCGGCTCCGGGCAGCTGGTCGCAGATCGCCGCCAAGGTGACCGATTCCACCGACGAGGATATCCGCGTCGCGGCCATCGATTTCCTGGAGGTGGCGCCCCTGCCGGGCGTTGCCCTGCTGCAGATGGATTTTCTTGACGATGCCGCGCCCCGGGCGCTGATGGATGCGCTGGGCGGCGCGCCCGACGTCGTGCTGTCCGACATGGCGGCGCCGACCACCGGCCACCAGAAGACCGACCATATCCGCACCATGCATCTCTGCGAGGTCGCGGCGCATTTTGCCATCGAGGTGCTGGCCAAGGGCGGCCATTTCCTCGCCAAGACCTTCCAGGGCGGCACCGAACGCGAATTGCTGAACCTCCTGAAGCAGAATTTCCGCCAGGTCATCCACATCAAGCCGCCGTCCTCCCGGGCGGAATCGGTCGAGATGTTTTTGCTGGCCAAGGATTTCAAGGGACGCGCCCGGCCGGACATGTCTGGCGATGATGCGGAAGCACCCGCGGACGATACGGTCGAGGAATAGACGGGCCATCGCGATGCTGCTCTACGTCACCATTGGAAGCAACGATCTCTTCCGCTCCCGGCTGTTCTACGATGCCGTTCTGGCGGAACTCGGCTACAAGCGCCAGCGCGAAAACATCGAGGAAGTGGGATATGCCGCCGATGGCGATATCCGCTGCCGGCTCTGGGTGGTGACGCCGTTCAACCGCAAGGCGGCGACCATCGGCAATGGTTCGATGGTGGCGCTGGAGGCGCCGAGCCGGGCTGCCGTCGATGCCTTCCATCGCGCCGGTCTCGGCCATGGCGGCACGGATGAGGGCCTGCCGGGCCTTCGCCCTTTCCACGCCGATTTTTATGCCGCTTATCTGCGCGATCCAGACGGCAACAAGATTTCTGCCGTCTGCGAACGTCCGGAATAATCACTCCGCCTTTTCGGGTTCCAGTCCCACATCCTGCCGGTGGCCGGAAACGGCTGCGCCGGCACTGCGATCCATGGCGATGAAGGGAATGGCGCCGAACAGCGAGACGGCGGCGACGACGAAGAAGGCCAGATGGAAATCGCCGATCTGCAGATGCGTGCCGCGGATCAGCGTCGCCCCTTCCAGAATTGCCGCGGCGAAGGCCACGCCCAGCGCCAGGCTGATCTGCTGCAGCACGGAGCCGAGCGAGGTCGCCTGGCTCGCCTGTTCGTCGGGAATATCGGCGTAGGACAGCGCATTGACGCCGGTGAAGAAGAACGAGCGGGTAAAGCCGGCGAGAAGCAGGAAACCGATCAGCACGAGATAGGGCGTCTCCGGCGTGAAGAAGCCGTTGGCGGCCGTAGCTATGGCGCTGATCACCGCCGTACAGAGCAGCGTCGTGCGGAAGCCGATTGCCGCGAAGACCCGTTTTGCCATGAATTTCGTGGTGATCGCGCCGATGGCGCCGGCGAAGGTGATCAGGCCGGACTGGAACGGCGAGAGGCCAAAACCGATCTGCAGCATCAGCGGCATCAGGAAGGGAATGGCGCCGATGGCGATGCGGAAGGTCGAGCCGCCGATGGTTGCGGCGCGGAAGGTCGGGTTGCGAAACAGGTTGAGGTTGATGATCGGCGCCGGATGCCGGCGGGCGTGGAACACATAGGTGACGCCGCACAGAAGGCCGATCGCCGTTGCGGTGATGCCGATTGCCGGCGGCAGCGCCGGCAGGCTGATCACCGACATGCCGAACACCGTTCCGGCGGCGGCGATGGCGCTGAGCAGGAAACCGCGCACATCCATGGCCGGCGGCGCGGTGGCTTCCACGTCCGGCAGGTAGATCTGGGTCAGCCACAGCCCGGCGATGCCGACCGGCACGTTGATCAGGAAAATCCAGCGCCAGCTGAAGAAGGTGGTGATGAAGCCGCCGAGCGGCGGGCCGGCCAGCGGCCCGACGAGGGCGGGAATGGTCAAAAGCGCCATGGCGCCGACCAGCTCGCTGCGTTTCGTCGTGCGCAGCAGAACAAGGCGTCCCACCGGCGTCATCATCGCTCCGCCCATGCCCTGCAGGAAGCGGGAGAGAACGAAGGCGAACAGGCTGGACGATACCGCGCAAAGCACCGAGCCGATCATGAAGACGACGATTGCCATGCGGAAGATCCGTTTGGCGCCGAAACGATCCGCCATCCAGCCGCTGACCGGAATGAAGATCGCCAGGGCAACCATGTAGGAAGTCAGCGCGAGCTTCAGCGTGATCGGCCCGACGCCGAGGTCGGTGGCAATGGCGGGCAGGGCGGTGGCGATCACCGTGGAGTCCATCTGTTCCATGAACAGGGCGACGGCGAGGATAAGCGGCACGACACGATTCATCGGCGAGATAGCCTTTCGATTCTCTCGTTCGGCCCGTCTCTACGCTTTGGCCGGCGTTCTGCCAATGGCTGATGATCGCACAAGATCACGTCTGCGTGAAACCCTGTTCTTCGGCTTTCGGCTGGCGCTATCTTGTCGTTCGTCAAGTCTGTAAGCAAAGCGCGGCATCGGATGCCGTCAGAGCCGGAGGTGGACCATGCCGATGTCGTTTTCTTTGAACCGTCGAACGCTTTTCGGCGCAGTCGGGGGAGGATTGCTGTCGGCACCCTTCCTGATGAGCCGTGCCGCCGTTGCCGATACCAATCCTGGAGCTGGAATGAAAAAGACGCAACTGCCCGACATCCACCAGTTCAAGGTCGGAACCTTCAATGTCGTGGTCGTCAAGGATGGCGCCCGGCCGATGGAAAAGCCGAACGAGATCTTCGGCACCAACCAGACGCCGGAAGCGGTGGGTGAGTTGCTGGCCCAGAATTTCCTGCCGGCCGACCGTTTCGTCAACAGCTTCTCGCCGACGCTGATCGATACGGGTTCGGATGTCGTGCTGTTCGATACCGGCCTCGGCGCCGCTGCGCGCGAGCAGGGCGGCGGGCGCCTGCTGGATGGCCTGGCGGCGGCCGGTTATTCCCCCGAGCAGGTCAGCATCGTCGTGCTCACCCACATGCACGGCGACCATATCGGCGGCCTGATGGAGAACGGCGCGCCTGCCTTCAAGAATGCCCGCTATGTCGCCGGCCAGGTCGAATATGATTTCTGGTCCGACAAGGCACGCGAAGGGTCGCCGGCCGAGGGCGGGCACAAGGCGGTGCTCGCCAATGTCGTGCCGCTGGCGGAAAAGACCACCTTCATCGGCGATAACGCCACGGTCGTGCCGGGCATCACCTCGATGCTCGCCGCCGGCCATTCTCCCGGTCACATGATTTTTCGTGTCGAATCGGGCGACAAGCAGCTGATTCTCACCGCAGACACCGCCAACCACTTCGTCCTGTCGCTGCAGCGGCCGGATTGGGAGGTGCGCTACGATATGGACAAGGCCGCCGCCGCCGCGACGCGAAAGAAGGTCTTCGACATGATCGCCACGGATCGCCTCGGCTTCCTCGGCTACCACATGCCGTTCCCGGCGGTCGGCTTCGTCGAGAAGGTGGATGCGGGGTATCGTTTCGTGCCTAAGTCCTATCAGTTCGATATCTGAGCGATATCGCCCCTGTCTCCGCGGCTAAACCTCGGATACTGCGCTGTGCATGTCGCATATGGATAGGCACGAAAGCGTGCATATTGATTGTATAACTTTCGTTTTGTTGTGTACCCTTCTGCGAGGAGGACGGACCTGCACTCGTACCGACGACGTGCAGGCCCGTGAGGGACGTGCCAAAGCGAGGAGCCTGATATGGATGCCGTGACGGACGGATTGATCGATCGCGTCTATGAAGCTGCTATCGTTCCGGAACTATGGGGCGAGACCTGTGATCTCATCAGTGCGGAGATCGGTGGTTTCTCCACGGCGCTCATTACCGTTGCCCCGCAAGGGTCGTTGCGCTGGGTTTGCAGTCCCTGCATCACCGAGCAGATGGCGATGTATCAGGCAAGCGGCCTTGCCGAGCGTACCGAACGCCCACGGCGCGGCCTTGAACTGGCGCCGGGAAGCTTCATGCGGGATATCGATCTCCAGACGATGGAGGAGTTGCAAAACGAACCGCTCTATACCGAACTCCTTCAGCCCATCGGCCTTTCCTGGGAAATGGGTGCCGTCTTCCTGGAGCCGTCAGGAGCGATGCTGATCTTCAGCATGCTGGCCAGGACCGAGGATGGTCCGTTCGACGAAACCGCCGTTCGCCGGATCAATACGGTCAAGGCGGATCTTGCCAGGGCGGCCTTCATGTCGACACGGCTTGCATTTCGCGAAGCGCAGACCATGGCGCAGAGCCTGTCGATTGTCGGGTTGCCGGCCGCGGTGATCGGCGATCGTGGCAATGTCGTCGCCATGAACCACCGCATGGAAGCGCTGGCTCCCCGGGTGATGACCACGGCCTCCGACAGGATGCGTCTGGCCGATGCCGAAGCGAACGCATTGCTTTCGTCGATACTGGAGACGTTGCGCCTCGATAAGGCGCCGAAGGTTCAGTCCATCCCGATCGCGGCGCAGATCGATGCACCGGCGCTGGTGCTGCATGTCGTGCCGGTCAAGCGCAATGCACGCGATATTTTCACCCGCAGCTACGCCCTGGTGGTGATCACGCCGGTCGGGCAGGTCGGGCCGCCGGATCTCAAGGTCATCTGCGGGCTTTTCGATCTCACCCGTGTCGAGGCGCGGGTGGCGCAGGAGCTGACCAAGGGACGAACCGTCGAAGAGGTCGCCCTGTCGCTCGGCGTCGGCCGCGAAACGGTTCGCAGTCACCTGAAATCGATCTTCGCGAAGACCGGCGTCAGCCGGCAGCAGCAGCTGGTACTTCTTTTGTCGGGGCTCGGACAATCGCTTGCCGGCTGAGAGGCGGGCGGCGGTTCCGTTTTGCGCCTGCAGAAATGCAAAACGCGGACGCCCGGGAGCGCCCGCGTTCGAGAGGGAACGTCGAGATCAGCGCCCTTCGTACATGTCGTTGGCGACATCCTTGAGCATCGACGTCATGCGACAACGGATCTCGTCGTCGAGAACTTCCACGCCTGCGGCATCGAAGTCGCGGCGCAGGCGGGCAAAGACGCCGTCCGGATCGGCGATGTCGGCGGTGGTCAGTTCGCGGGCATAGGCCTGCGCGTCGTGCCGGCGCAGGGTGGCGGCGGCCCAGAGGCCGATCAGCGCGTTGCGGCGCGCCTGAGCCTTGAACATGAATTCCTGATCATGGGCGAACTTGTCTTCAAGCGCGCGGGCACGCTTCAGCAAAGCAGTCATGTGTCATCCCCGTTTGGATCGATTTTTGTCCCCGGCCGTTTTCCCCTGGCCGTGAAAATCCTTTTAGAACAGGAGTTTTAAAGAACCGGCCATGAGGAACGGCTAATAAATGGTCAAGAATATGTCCGGCTTTTTTGGGAATTGTGGTCGTCTGGCCGCGGTCGACGTTTTGCTATTCCCTTCCTGTCATAGACGTGTTACCAGCCCTCGCCAACTTCCAAGCAATTCTTGCTGATCGCCGGGACGACGATTCGTACCGGGAGGATCGGCATTTTCTTCCAGATAAGGAATTTGGCCATGGCGCGGATCATAGAAACGGCAACCGGGGCAGACGCCCTTACCTTCGACGACGTGCTGCTGCAGCCGGGGCACTCCGAAGTTCTTCCCGGCCAAACCAATATCGCCACCCGGATCGCCACCGACATCGACCTCAACCTGCCGATCCTGTCCTCTGCCATGGACACGGTGACGGAAAGCCGCCTGGCGATCGCCATGGCGCAGGCCGGCGGCATCGGCGTCATTCACCGCAATCTTACCCCGATCGAACAGGCCGAAGAGGTTCGCCAGGTCAAGAAGTTCGAAAGCGGCATGGTCGTCAATCCGGTGACGATCGGCCCGGACGCCAAACTGGCCGAAGCCCTGTCGCTGATGAAATCGCACGGCATCTCCGGCATTCCGGTGGTCGAAAATAGCGGCAACGGCAGCCGCGCCGGCCGCCTCGTCGGCATCCTGACCAACCGCGACGTGCGGTTTGCCTCCGATCCGGAGCAGCGCATCTACGAACTGATGACCCGCGAGAATCTGATCACGGTGAAGGAAAGCGTCGATCAGCAGGAGGCCAAGCGCCTGTTGCACGCCCACCGCATCGAAAAGCTGCTGGTGGTCGATAGCGACGGCCGCTGCGTCGGCCTCATCACCGTCAAGGACATCGAGAAGTCACAGCTGAATCCCAACGCCTCGAAGGATGCACAGGGCCGGCTGCGCGCCGCCGCCGCCATCAGCGTCGGCGACGACGGCATCGAGCGCGCCGAGCGGCTGATCGATGCCGGTATCGACCTGATCGTCGTCGATACCGCCCATGGTCACTCGCAGCGGGTGCTGGATGCCGTCGCGCGCGTGAAGAAGATGTCGAACTCGGTGCGCATCATGGCCGGCAACGTCGCAACGGCGGACGGGACCAAGGCGCTCATCGATGCCGGCGCCGATGCCGTCAAGGTCGGTATCGGCCCGGGTTCGATCTGCACCACCCGTATCGTCGCCGGCGTCGGTGTGCCGCAGCTGGCGGCCATTATGGCGGCCGTCGAGGCGGCGCGTGCCGCCGACATCCCGGTCATCGCCGATGGCGGCATCAAATATTCCGGCGACCTGGCCAAGGCGATCGCCGCCGGCGCTTCGGCCGTGATGATCGGTTCGCTGCTGGCCGGCACCGACGAAAGCCCGGGCGAGGTCTATCTCTACCAGGGCCGCTCCTTCAAGGCCTATCGCGGCATGGGTTCCGTCGGCGCCATGGCCCGCGGTTCCGCCGACCGCTATTTCCAGGCGGAGGTGCGCGACACGCTGAAGCTGGTGCCGGAAGGCATCGAAGGTCAGGTGCCCTACAAGGGGCCGGTCTCCGGCGTTCTTCACCAGCTTGCCGGCGGCCTCAAGGCGGCGATGGGGTATGTCGGCGGCGGCACGCTCAAGGACTTCCAGGAGCGCGCCACCTTCGTTCGTATCTCCGGCGCCGGCCTGCGCGAAAGCCATGCGCATGACGTCACCATCACCCGCGAAAGCCCGAACTATCCGGGTGGTCTCTGATGCCGGACGCCGGCGAGCGCGGGTTCCTGTTCAGGATCCGGCTGCTTGCCGGCATCTGCCTGGCCTGCCTGTTGCTGGCGGCCTGGATCGCCTGGCGGTTCGTGCAGGCCGCCAACGGGTTTCCGATCTGGAGCCTCGTCTTCGGCACGGCAACACCGGCGGATATCGCCTTCCTACGCGACATGCTCCTGTTGCCGGAGCGGCGGGAGGCGGCGGTGCTGCTGTTCTGGCTCTATGCCGGCCCGGACCTGATCCTGCCGGCCTGCCTCGCCGCACTGGGCCTCGTGTCGATGCGGCGGCTGGCGCTTGGCGGCACGCTGTTCGGCCGCCCCGTCCGCGGCGGCCTGCTGACGGCGCTCCTGGCGCTGCCGTGCATCTATGTCGTCGCCGACTATGCCGAGAATGCCCTCAGCCTCGCCTATTTTTCGACGGTCGCGCCGCCGCGTCCGGTGATGGAACATGCGCCTGTGCTGCTGCCGTGGCTCGGAAGCGTCAAGATGGCGTTTTTCCTGGTTTCGGCGCTCACCATCATGCGCTTCTGGCTGCTGCGCCGATTGGGCGAAAGCGATCTCGGATAAGGATTGCCGGGAATAAGCACTCGCTTTGTCGAAGAACAGTCTAGCCCCCAATTATGTTCGTTTCCGGCGTCGTCGTTTGCGCCTAATATCCTGCCACGCCGACCGATCCAGGTGCGGCGTTCCAATTTGATGATGTGGACGGCCCTCCGAGACCTCAGCGCAAAGGTGCTATTCTCAGCCGGCACAATTCGGACAAGGAACCACGTCATGGCTTTTGAGAAGATAAGTGTTATCGGCCTCGATCTGGCCAAGAATGTTTTCCAGCTACATGCTGTTGATGAAGCCGGCGATGTCATCATCCGCCGCCAGCTCCGACGGAATCAGCTTCTGCAATTCTTCGAGAAACTGCCACGCTGCCTTGTCGGCATGGAAGCCTGTTCGACGTCACACTATTGGGCTCGTGAGCTCGGCCGCCAGGGCTTCGAGGTCAAGCTGATGCCGCCAGCTTATGTTAAGCCCTACGTCAAGCGCGGCAAGAATGATGCAGCGGATGCCGAGGCGATCTGCGAAGCAGTGACACGCCCCACGATGCGTTTCGTTCCCGTGAAGAGCTGTGAGCGCCAGGCACTCCTGATGCAGCATAAGACGCGGGATCTGCTGGTGCGGCAGCGGACCGCTCTTATCAACGCCTTGCGTGGGCATCTCGCGGAATTCGGGATTGTCACGTCGCAAGGAAGATTAGGCTTGAGAGCGGCAATTGAAGCGCTCAGCGCTGCCCAGGAATTCCTTCCGGAGCCCTCCTGGCAACCGTTCGAACACATAAGGAAGCAATTGGAGGAACTGACGCACAAGATTGCTGAACTCGATCGCATCATACTGCGATGGTGCCGCAACGAAGCGGCTGCCCGGCGTTTGATGACCATTCCCGGCGTCGGTTTCCTAACGGCAGCAGCGATTGCTGCTTCGGTCGGCGACGCCACCGAGTTCAAATCTGGCCGTCAGTTTGCAGCCTGGCTTGGGTTGACCCCACGACAAAACAGCAGCGGTGGGAAAGAGAGACTCGGCCGGATCAGCAAACAAGGCGATCGCACAATCCGACGATTGTTGGTGGTCGGCGCCACCGCCGTCGTGCGCAGAGCCCGTCTTGACGCTGCGTCGTTTCCCTGGATCGCACGCTTGTTAGGTCGCAAGCCCGCCAAGCTGGTCTCGGTAGCGATCGCAAACAAAACCGCGCGCATTGCATGGGCCATACTCACGCGGATGGAAAATTATCGCTTTGCCACCACCTGAAAAGATCTGTTCGGCCACGTGTGGCCGGATGGAGGAGTGGAGGACTTAGTTTGATGGCGAACCGGTTAGACCGGGGACGGAGGAAAGCCGGGGTTCCCCCAGCGCCTCGAGCGCGACAATTTGATTGGCTCTCCGTCTGCGGATCTCATCAGGGCCAGTGGCGTTGATGCCACGATTATAGGCCGGACACATGACTGAACCTGATTGGTCGCTCACAAACAAAAGTCTTGCATTCCACGGGCCGTCCACACATGGGGGATACCATGAAGAAGCTTCTCGTTTCGGCGATGCTCGTACTCGGCATGGCCGTTCCGGTCGCCGCACAGACCGTCAGCGCCGGCACATACAACGTCGAAGGCACGAACCTCGACGGTTCGAGCTACGAAGGCACGGCAACGATCACGCTCGCCAGCGAAACCACCTGTGTCATCGAGTGGAAGACCGGCTCGACGAACTCCCAGGGCGTATGCATGCTGAACGGCGATGCCTTTGCCGCCGCCTATGTCCTCGGCGATGCCATCGGCCTGATCGTCTACAAGGTGACCGGCGACGGCACGCTCGACGGCGCCTGGACGATCACCGGCAAGGACGGCAGCGGCACGGAAAAGCTGACGCTCGCTCAGTAAGCCAGCCCGATTTGCGCAAATCAATGCGCCCGCGATCGACCTAAATGCTTGATCGCGGGCGCATTTTCTTGTCTGGATGGCGTGACGAATTTTTGAAGGAAACACTATGTCCGCCACAGCCGCCATCTTCTGGCCGATGGTCGCCCATGCGGCCCTGGTCTTCGGTCTCTACGGCCTGCTCGGCCTGCGCCGCGCCGCCATGGTCAGGCAGGGAAAGGCCCGCATCGAACAGTTTCGCGAAAACCGCGACGAACCGGCCGAAAGCCTGGTGGTGCGCAACAATCTCGCCAACCAGTTCGAATTGCCGGTGCTGTTCCACGTCTGCTGCCTGGCGCTGTATTTCGTCGAGGCGGATAACCTGCCGATGGTCGCGCTCGCCTGGATCCTCGCCGTTCCCCGCTGCCCCGCCAGTTCCGTCCACGTCCCGGGCACCCGCCTGTCGCGCCGCCAGCCGGCCTTCCTGGTCGGTTTCGTCACGCTTGGCCTGATGTGGGCCTGGTTCGCCGTCTGGCTGGCCATGAGCTGACCCTGTCGCGGTAACGCGATTTCGTTCGCCGCGCCGCCTCGTGGAAGAGCAGCGCAGGCCGGTTTGGGCCGGTCGCCGCGCAATCTTTTTTCGGAGAATAGTCCGACCGGTAAAATGCGACTGTTTTATTTCGGGAAGCATGAACGTGTCGGTGCCATAGAGTGACACCTTGTCTCACTTCGGCACATAAGCATTTTCATATTTTCGTATAGGCGCATATGAACCGTTCGGACGATACTCCTCGTGCGGGTTACCGCAGAAAACCGCAGCAGGACCGCAGCGTACAGCGCGTGGAGGCGATCCTGCATGCGGCTGAGAGCCTGATCGGCATGCACGGCATGGCCGGTCTGAAGATGACGGAGATCGCCCGCGAGGCGCATGTGCCGGTCGGCTCGCTCTACCAATATTTTCCCGATCGCGGCGCCATCGTCGCGGCCCTGTTCGAGCGAATGGCGGAGGGGGTGCATACCCAGCTCGAAGGCGCCTTCGAGGGGGTCTCCACGATAGAGGAGGCGAGCGACCGCATCGAGGGCATCATCGACTGGTACTACAGCGAATATCGCGAGCACCCGACGCTGCGCCAGATCCTTTCGAGCACGGAAAGCGATCCGGAACTGATGCGCCTCAACGTTGCCGACAGCAAGCGAGTGGGCGATACCATCCACGCCGCCATCGGCCACCTGCTGCCGTCCAACACCGGCATCGATATGGAAGCCCGCACGTTTCTTTTCTGCCATCTGGTCGGCAATCTCGTGCTGATGTCGCTGATCACCGAGCCGGTCATGGCCGAGCGGCTGCTCAGGGAATGGAAGCTGATTATCCGGGCATCGCTCTTCGCCGAAAGTTCGTAACCGCGGCTTCTTTCTTACCAGCCGGGCAGCATGTGGCCGGCCCGCAGCCGCGGATAGCGCGGATAGGCCTTGACCTCGCCTTCCAGGTCGTCGTTGACGTTGCGAGGCGGGAGGGTGCGAGGGCGGGGGGCGCGGGGGTGGGGGGGGGCGCTCATCGGGGAGGAGGAAAGCCCCGGCCGTTTCCTGAGGCCGATCTGGACCGGCGGCAGCGCCGGGAACCCGTCGTTCTGGCTGAGACCCTTCATGCCCGGGCGCAACGCCGATCCCGGCAGCCCCGCCACCGCCATGCCGGCCAGCACGGCCGCCGCCACCACGGTGGACGACCAGCTGGTGAACAGGATCTGGTATTCGCGGCCGACGCCGTCGAGCGCCGAGCAGGCCAGCTGCCGCCACAGGCAGTCGCGCCGTCCGACGGCCAGCGGCACCGGCGCATCGTCGCGCAGCGGATGGTTGGCGGAACTGACCCAGCACAAGGGCTCGGTGCGCACCACGTCCGACATCCGTTCGCGCGGATTATGGGTGACGAGGGCGATATCCAGTTCGCCGCGCCCCATCTTTTCCGCCAGGTCGACGGACGGTTCGCAGACGATGTAAAGCTCGACGTTCGGATGCGTCTTGGCGAAACGACCGATGATCTCCGGCATGTAGCGGTCGGCATAATCGTCGGGCGTGCCGATCCGGAGCGTGCCTTCCAGCCGGTTATCGTCGAAGGCGGCGATCGCCTCGTTGTTCAGGCGGATGATCCGGCGGGCGTAATTCAGCAGTTTTTCGCCCTCCGTCGTCATGCGGATGCCGCGGCCGTCCTTGGCGAAGAGCTGCTTGCCGACACGCTCCTCCAGTCGGCGCATCTGCATCGATACGGCGGATTGCGTCTTGAACACCCGGTCGGCCGCCCTGGTGAAGCTGCCGGTATCGACGATGGCGATGAAGGTCTGCAACTGATCGATATCGAGAGGCGAGGACATGGGGTCATCCATAAAATCGATTGATGATTGATATTAGAAACATTCGTTGGACTGATCAATACGTTTTTGACATCCTGATCCTGCAAATCACGACAGCGACAGCGAACGGAAACCCTGACTGTTCGCAGTTTCTTACGCTCCTCTTCCCGACCTCAGGGAGGGGCTGAATTTTTCGTGCCTGAAGAAAGGATACATTGATGCGCACGACGGAACGGACGACCAGAATTGCGATAGCACGCCCGACGGCTGCCGGCCGGACGAATATCCTGTGGGCCATGCTTGTTTCCGTTTATCGTGCCATCCGCAATCGCGTCGTTCTCAATCGGCTGCAGGATCTGGACGATCACCAGCTCCTCGATATCGGCCTGACGCGCAGCGAAGTCAGGCAGGCGGCGACCTCGACATTTTTCGAGGACCCGTTCCCCCAGCTACGGACATCCGCCCGCAACCGCTCGCGGCGCATGGAACGGACGCCCTGAGCCTCTCAAGTTTCCCCGCAGGGTGATAGCCAATAAGCCCTGCTCTTTACCCGGTGACTGGACCCAAGAGCCGTCACCGGGTTTTTTTATGTCTTCGGAAAATGGAAAATTGGGCTTTGGCGGCGCAGCATCTCGGTGTCGGGGCGGTGCCGGATGAAAGCGCCTGTCGCTCAAACGGCCGACGGATTGCCGTACCGGCGCGCGGCAAGCAGGCCTTTAAAGCGCGTCGCGATCTTTCGGATTGGCTCTCATGCCTTAGCTCCTTGTCGCTACACGTCGTTTTCGCTAGATGTCGCCCACATCATTGTGGCGTTCCATGTTGCCGGTGAAGGGGTTCAGGAAGGGGTTGTGGCCTTCGCCGGCAAAGGCTTTTGCGGCGATCGCGCTAAGCTCGCCTGCGGTCATTCGCGTCCGTATATTGCGAATGACCGTGACGCCTTCGGGCGTATGGAGTGGCATGCACTTGTTCATGCATACCATGATCATCGAGAAGTTCGTTTTCAGCTGTGGGCCGACGATAGACTTGAAGGTTGCGAAAGTGACTTTGCTACCCATGCCCATGTTGGCATACATTTCTTTCACTTTGTAGTGCAAGTCGCCCTTTTTGCTGCTGTTCTTGTAGACTGTCGCTTTGGCGATGCTGGCTAGAATCTGCGTGATATTATAGGCGTCATGAATGAATCCCTGCTTTCCGCGTCCGGCAGTCCATTGGAGGAACTTGCCGACCTTCTTCGCGCCGCTGACGACCTGGCCCTTGGAGCAGTGCCCGGCGACGACGCAGAGGCCGCCGTCGCCGATTATCCTTTGGGTCTGGTCGATTTTCGCGAGACCCCTCCTCATCGTTTCCGCATTTTTGGCAAACAGGATGAGGCCGGTGGAGGAGGTGATTTTGTCTACGACAAGGGGATTGGTTTCCTTTGTGCCGCCGCCCGCGCCGTCATTGATCAGGATCTTGCCAAGTTGAAACATTGAGCACGTTTCGACGTCGAAACCCTTCTCCAGCAGGCTGGAGGTGGGTATGGCGGATTGCATGATTTTCATGTGAAATCTCACTATCGCTAAATAGGATTTTGCCGATTTCCCATTTAGCTACCATAAAATTTTCTTAATTCAATGGATACGGAAGTATAGATAGGGGGAATTGAAATTTTGTACAAATGCCCCTAAATTGTACAATGTATTTTTCGAATTTATACTTTCAGTAAAAAATAGTTTTATTGAAAATAAATCGATCGGTTGCGGTAATGTGGTCTTGTTTTTTCAAGAATTTTTTAAGTATCGGAAATCGTCGAGAGGCTGTTTCTCGGGCCTCTACATGTTTCCGTGTTCCGGCGGAGCCCGTACCGGCATGTGCTTCAGGGGCGGGACAGAAATGCGTTCAGGGCTGCATTGCAGCGCAAACCGAGATGCCACGCATCCGCATGGCCGGTCATGGCTCCAGATGAAGAGCGCTCGCAGTGTCGCAGGACCTCGGGCGGCAACTGCGCCTGAGGTCGCGAGGATCTGCCTTATTCGTTCTCCGGCTTTTTCGGCGTCGCATCGGCGCCGGCCGGGCGATAGGTCTCGAAGATCGACTCCAGGCTTTTCTGGTAGTTTTTCTGCACTTCCAGGCCACTGTCGAACATGCTGTTGAGCATCTCGGCGAACTGGTTGGGTTCGGGAACGGCGGCCTTGGGCTCGGCGGTTTCCTGCTTCTGCTCCCTTGCTCCGGGGAAACTGCCGGACATCATGTCCTGGAAGGCCTTGGCGAAAGGGTTGTCGGCAAAAGGATTTGCGGCGGGCTGCGGCTGTTCCGGCCTCGGCACGGCAAACATCGCCTGCATGGCCTGGGTGAAGGGATTGTCGAAGAGGCTCGCCTGCGGCTCCGGCTTGGCCTTCGGGGAAAAGCCGGTGGTTTCCAGCCATTGCTGCATCATGCCGGCCATCGGTGTGTTGGCAAACGGGTTGCTGCCCGCCTGCATCTGCCCGGTCGATTGTTTCAGGATGCCGCCCATCAGCATGTCTGCCATGACGGGAAGCATCTGCTTGAACACTTCCTGCCCCACGCCGGTCATCTGCGCCGCCTGGGCGGCGATGGCGCGGGAGACGTCCTTCGAGCCGAAGATCTGGCCGAGAATGCTGTTGCCGTCGGCGATCCCCTGCGGGGTGAAGGCCTTGCTCATGTCCTCGAAGTAGCGGGCATAGTTGCCCGAGGCGGCCGCCTGCATCAGCGTGCTGAAATCGTATGGACTGGTGGTGCTGCGTTTCAACCCGGACGAAAAAGCCGGCATCAGCGCCGCCATGGCTTTTGCCGTCTGCTCCTGGGCGAGGTTGAATTGCTTGGCCATCGCCTCCATGGCGGCGCCGTTCTGGGCCCGCATCATCATGTCGAAGAGAGGCAGCATCGGAGTTCCTTTCCCAGGGCGGTGACGGTTTGTGCCACTATAGCTGGAAAAGGGTGGGCGCAAACCGGTTTTTGCCGTTGGACCCGGACCGGACACAGCTATTTCTGCATCCGGCCTTTTCGGCTTCAGTATTGATATTCTTCGAAAACCGGCTCGACACTGCCGTTCCAGCGGCCGTTGTAGAGCATCAGCAGGTCGTCGGCGAGCGTCGCCTTCTTGGCGAGGATTTCGTCGAGCGAGGCAAGGAAGACCGTCTCGTCCTGGCCGTCGCCGTTCAGCTGCGCCCGGGCCTGGAGGCCGGCGCGGGAAATGGCAAGCACCTCGCGGGCGACGTCGAGCAGGCCGTGGCCGGCCACCGTTGCCTTCAGCCCTTCTTTCGGCACGGAATCGCGGAAGGCCGAAACCTGCTCGAAACTCCAGGATTTCGTCAGTTCCTCGGCGGCATCGAGCGCGGCGTCGTCGTAGAGCAGGCCGACCCAGAAGGCCGGCAACGCACAGATGCGCCGCCACGGCCCGCCGTCGGCGCCGCGCATTTCCAGGAACCGCTTCAACCGGACGTCGGGGAAGAGGGTGGAGATATGGTTGGTCCAGTCGCCGAGCGTCGGCTCCCAGTCGGCGATCTCGCCTTTCAGCGCACCGTTCATGAACTGGCGGAAGGTGACGTGCGTGCAGTCATGGTAACGGCCGTCGCGCACGACGAAATACATCGGCACGTCGAGCGCCCATTCCGTGTAGCGCTCGAAGCTCATGCCGTCCTCGATCATGAAGCGGTGCAGGCCGGAGCGCTGTTTGTCGGTGTCGCGCCAGATATCGCCGCGCCAGGACACCAGCCCGTTCGGCTTGCCCTCGGTGAACGGCGAGGAGGCGAACAGCGCGGTCGCCAGCGATTGCAGCTTGGTCGAAACCCGCATCTTCTTGATCATGTCCGCCTCCGACGAGAAGTCGAGGTTCACCTGGATGGTACAGGTGCGGTACATCATGTCCAGGCCCTGCGAGCCGACCTTCGGCATGTAGCGGCTCATGATTTCGTAGCGCGATTTCGGCATGCGCGGCGTCTCTGCCAGAGACCATTTCGGGCTGCCGCCGAGGCCGAGGAAGCGGATGCCGAGGGGTTCGGCAATGGTGCGCAGCGTCGCCAGGTGTTGATTCGATTCGACGCAGGTCTGGTGCAGCGTTTCCAGCGGCGCGCCCGACAGTTCGAACTGGCCGCCGGGTTCCAGCGAGATGGCACCGGCGCCGGACGGGCCGGCGAGGCCGATGATGTTGTCGCCGTCCATGATCGGCTCCCAGCCGAGCGCCTTCTGCATGCCGGTCAAGAGCGCATGGATGCTGGCATCGCCGGCATAAGGCACCGGCCCGTGATCGGCCTTGAAGAAGACGAATTTTTCGTGTTCGGTCCCGATACGGAAGTCTTCTTTCGGTTTGGACCCCGATGCCAAATAGGCTGTCAGTTCGCTGGCCGCAGAAATCGGCGTTTGATCGGTAGTATCACGAGCCATGGACAAACCTTGCACACGAGGGATCACCCGCCTCCCCGGAGGCGGGCCAGTAGGGTGGATTGGACCGGATTGATAAACCGCGCAAGTGAAAATCTTTTATGCGTGGATCAAAAAAACCGGAAGCCGGTTCCGGCCGTTATTGCCAGTCGCCGATCGCCGCCTGGATGACCGCCATGGCGGCGACCGCGGCGGTATCGGCGCGCAGGATGCGCGGCCCGAGCGGAATGGCCGTGACGAAATCGAGAGAACGCAGCAGCGCCCGTTCGTCCTCCGAAAAACCGCCCTCCGGGCCGACCAGCAGCGCCAGGTTCCGTTCCTTGATGCCGGAAAGCAGCGGCAACGGGTTCTGTCCGGCATCGCCTTCGTCGCAATAGATGATCCGGCGGTTGCCCGGCCAGCTTTCCAGCAGATCCTGCAGCTTTTTCGGTTGCGCGACGGTCGGAATGCCGAGGATGCCGCATTGTTCGGCGGCCTCGATGACATTGGCCTCCAGCCGCTCGATGCTGTTGATGCGGCCCTGCACATGCTGGGTCATGACCGGCTGCAGCACGCCGGCGCCCATTTCGACTGCCTTCTGCACGAGGTAGTCGAGCCGGCCGACTTTCAGCGGTGCGAAGAGATAATGCAGGTCGGACGGGGCCGGCTGCGGGCGCACCTGTTCCTGCGGCAGGAACTGGATGCGCTTGCGGGTCGGAAAGGCGAGTTTCGCCTTCCATTCGCCGTCACGGCCGTTGAACAGCAGGATCTCGCTGCCCTCTTCTGCGCGCAGGACGTTGGCGAGATAGTGGACGTGTTCCTTGCCGGCTTCGATGGCGACGTCCCTCTGCAGGGCAGCCTCGATATAGAGCCGCTGCATTCGAAAATTGGCACGCATGCGATTTTCCAAACCTCAAAGACAATCCGGGTTGCGGACGGGGAGCCGAACAATCGCTCCTAGATGAACAGCGCGAACATAATCCAATACAGGACCGCTGCAAGCGCGGCGGAAATGGGAACGGTGATGATCCAGGCGGCGCCGATGGTCATGAGGTGCGACCGGCGCACCAGGTAGCGCCGCCTCGTTTCGTCCGGATTGCGGTCCTCCGGTTCGGCGATGTCGAAATGGCCGGATTTCTGGCGCATGTATTCGATGCGCCGGCGGGAGTGGCGCGTATACCATTCGCGGAAGAAGCCGACGCCGAACACCGCTCCGACGGCAATATGCGTCGAGCTGACCGGCAGGCCGAGCCAGGAGGCGACGATGACGGTCACGGCGGCCGACAGCGCGACGCAGTAGGCGCGCATCGGGTTGAGCTTGGTGATCTGCTCGCCGACGATGCGGATCAGCCGCGGACCGAAAAGCAGCAGCCCGACGGAAATGCCGAGAGCGCCGATCGCCATCACCCAGAAGGGCACGCCGACCGTCTCGGTTACGTCGCGCGATTCCATTACCACATGCACGATGGCCGACAAGGGGCCGATGGCATTCGACACGTCGTTGGCGCCGTGCGCGAAGGAGAGCAGCGCCGCGGAAAAGATCAGCGGCAGCCGGAACAGCTTGCGCAGCGAATCGTTGCGGTTTTCCAGGCCGATCGATTGCCGGGCGATGAGCGGCCGCGCCGCCAGCCAGCAGGCGAACCCGGCCGCCAGCCCCAGAGGGCCCGTCCAGACAGGCGGCACATGATTGATAGGGGCTGTCTGCAGCAGGATGTAGGTGGTGAAGGAGCCGAACATGACGGCGATGAGGACCGGCACCCAGCGATTGGCCGCTGCGATCTTGTCCTGCCGGTAGATGATCGTTTCCTTGAGGATATAGAGGAAAAAGATGGCGATCAGCCCGCCGAGCAGCGGCGACACGATCCAACTGACGAGGATCATGCCAATCATCTCCCAGTTGACCAGGTCGAATCCGGCTGCCGCTATGCCCGCGCCGAGCACGGCGCCGACAATGGAATGGGTCGTGGAGATCGGCGCATTGAGCCAGGTGGCGAGATTGATCCACAGGGCGGCGGCTGTCAGCGCCGCCATCATCAGCCAGGCCAGCGTGTTGGCATCGGGGATCACTTCGCGCGAGACGATGCCGGAGGCAATCGTCTGCGTCACGGCGCCGCCGGCGATCGTCGCGCCGAGGATTTCGAAGACCGCCGCCATCATCAGCGCCCCGGCCATGCTGATGGCGCGTGCGCCGACGGCGGCGCCGACGTTGTTGGTGACGTCGTTGGCGCCGATGTTCATCGCCATATAGGCCGCAAGCGCCGACGCGGCGATGATAAGCACCGCATCCGGCTGGTCGAACACATAGACGCCGGCAAAAAGCATCACCATGCCGAGGAACAGCACGGCCAGTCCCGGCGCAACCAGGCTGCGCAGGACGAATTTCGACGCGTCCTCGACAAAGGTCAGCTTGTCGAGATCCTTGTCGAGCGTCTTTTTCGTCAGTTGGACCGGCTTGTTCGCCATGCGTCTTCAGGACCTGTTCCGCCATCGGCATGGTTGTCAGCGACAATCGCCGACGCGCCGAGGCCCCCGTGCACTACCGGTCTCGGACACAATGTGCAACGGTTACGATTTTCCGACTAAGGCTTGCGTTGACGCAATTCCGTTTCGAAGCCGAGAATCAAAAGCTTCAGCATCGGTTCCTGGACGCGGTTCGCGGCTTCCTGGCAAGAGACCCACTCGGCGCGGCGCTCGCCCTTTTCCTTGAATTTCTTGGCGATTTCCGTCACTTCCAGGGCGTAGACCTGCACCTTGCAGTCAACGGTGAAGCCGTCCTTCATGCCCTTGCGATAAAGGAAACAGCCGATGCTGGTCTTGTCCACCTTTCCGCGGACGCCGGCCTCTTCATAGGCTTCCTGTGCGGCCACTTCATGCGGTCCCTTGTCGGCCATCGGCCAGCCCTTGGGAATGACCCAGCGACCGGTGTCGCGGCTCGTCTGCAGAAGGATCTCAACCCGGTTGTCGTTCGTCATCCGATAGCAGAGCGCAGCATATTGCTGTCTTGGCGGACGCCGAAACATCAATTGGACATCGGAAGCAAGACGCGACAGGATGGGCAATTCGGGGACGACCTTTCAGCTACGATTATTTAAGCAACCTATATAGGAATAATCTTTTAAAGTTGCCCCAGTCTTATGGAAAAAAAGCGTATCCAAAGGAAAACGCGTGGTGGGTGCTCTATGGCAAGGCTGTGTGTTTCAATTTGAATTTGTCGGCATTTCCTGTTCAGATTGCGACATGGGCGCCGTTCTCCCAAAAAAGGCAGTGTCATGCGACTTCCGCCGCTGAATGCGTTGCGTGCTTTCGAGGCTGTTGCCCGTTGCGGCAGCATCCTGAAGGCGGCGGAGGAACTGGGTGTCGTCCGCGGTGCGGTGCGCCAGCAGCTTGCCGCGTTGGAAAGCCATCTGGGCGTCCCGCTGTTTTCCCGCGAGGGCCGGCGTCTCGTCCTGACCGGGGAGGGCAGCCGGCTGGCGGCTGCGGCGGGAACCGCCTTCGGCATCCTGCAGCGCGCCGCCGCCGACATTGCCGCGCCGAAGGGACGGCGTGAAATCCGTCTCGGCGTTCCCGCCGCCTTTGCCGTCTGGTGGCTGATGCCGCGGCTGCCGTCGCTGGAGGCGGATCTCGCAGGCATCGACGTGCGGGTCCTGCCATTGGCGGTGGTCGAACCGCTGTCGCGCCATCCCGATCTCGACGCCGTCATCATGGGCGGCGAATATCGGCCAGCGCCGGAAGTTGCCGCCCTTCGTTTCATGGAGGACGAGTTCGGCCCCGTCGCCGCGCCGGATCTCAGCGCGCAGCTGTGCCTGCGGGACGACCGGTCGCGGCTGGGCGAGGCCGTGGCCTTGATTGCCCGCACGGCGCCGACGCTCTGGGACGACTGGTTCGTCGAAAGCGGCACGGCGCCGGTGACGTTTCCGCGCCGTCCGGTTTTCGAGGATCTGTTGCTCGCCATCGCCGCTGCTCGTGCCGGTTCCGGCGTCACCGTCGCGCCGCGTGCCTCGATCGAGGCCGATCTGCGGCACGGCCTGCTCGCCGCGCCCTATGGCTTCATCGCCCGGTCGGGTGGTTACCGGCTCTGCTTCCGGAGTGCCGATGCCCAAAATCCGGCCATTGTGGCGTTTGGTGAATGGCTGAGCGGGCAGGGCGCGGCGACAGGGCAGAAAATCTGACCATCCGGGCAGGATTATCTCCATTGGATCGCTTGCGGCGGCGGTGTATCGCCCTGAAGATCAGAAGCCGAGATCATGAAGGAGAAGCGCCGTGCCGCAGACCGAAACCGCCAGCCGCATCGATTGGGTTGCCCGCAGTTGCCGCCTGCTGCTGGCGACTGCCGCGGAGTTCCGCTCCACCCGGCCGTTCGAAGGGCTCAGCATCGGCACCGGCATCCATCTGGAACCGAAGACGGTCGCCATGCTGATGACGCTGGTGGCCGGCGGCGCCCGAATCGTCGCCACCGGCAATCTCAACAGCACCCAGCCGGAAACCGTCGCCTATCTGCGCGACCGGGGCATTACCGTCTTCGCCACCCAGACGACCGATGAAGCCGAACATGCCCGCACCCTGGATGCGCTGCTCGCCGAAACGCCGGACCTGCTGCTCGACAATGGCGGCGATCTTTTCGCCCGGGTGGTGGAAAAACCGTACGCCGGCCTGCTCGGCGGCACGGAAGAGACGACCTCCGGCCGGACGCGGCTTCTGCCTTTGCGCGAGCGGCTTGCCAAACCGATCCTCGTCATCAACGACAGCCCGATCAAGCAGTTCGCCGAAAACCGCCATGCGGTCGGCCAGAGCCTGTTCGAAAGCTACATGCGCTTCACCAACCGCTCCACCAACGGCAAGCGGGTGACGGTCTTCGGTTACGGCGCCTGCGGCAAGGGCACCGCCGCCTGCTTCCGCAACGCCTTTTCGGCCGTCAGCGTCGTCGATATCGATCCGGTGACGGCGCTCGAAGCCCATCTCGACGGCTTTTCCACGCCGTTGCGGGAAACGGCGATCCGCACCGCCGCTGTCATCGCTACCGTTACCGGATTTTCAGGCATCATCACGGTCGCAGACCTGCCGCTGATCAAGGACGGCGCCATCCTGCTGAACGGCGGCCATTTTCCGCACGAAATCGATGTCGAAGGGTTTCGCGCCAGCGCCGACGTGGTGAAGACCGAGCATTATGTCGCCGATGGCATCGAGACCTTTCATCTTGCCGATGGCCGCGCCTTCCATGTGCTGGGTGGCGGCCACATGGCCAATCTCGCCGGGCCGCGACCGCTCGGGAATTCGGTGGAATCGATGGATCTCGGCTTTACGCTGCAGGTGCGCTGCCTGGAGCGCATCGCCAGGGGCGGCGTCGGGGCGGAAGCCTGCATCGTGCCGGTTCCGGCCGATATCGATGCCATGGTGGCCGGCGCCTATCTCGATATCCACCGATAGGTCAGCCGCGGTTTTCCTGCTGCATCAACCGGAGGCGCGAGACACGCGCCCATTCGCCGCTGCGGGTCGCCTCCCGTGTCGTTTCGACGATGTAGTCGATATGCGCCTGCGCCGCCGATCGGGCGGCGGCCGCATCGCCGGCGATGATCGCGTCGTGGATGGCGACATGCTGCGCCAGAAGCCGCTCCCGCGCCCCCGGCACGGCAACCACCATCTGCCGATGATAGAAGATGCCCTGCGTCAGAAGCCGGTAGCAGGCGCGCAACGTGTGCATCAGGATGATGTTGTGCGCGGCCTCGCCGATGGCATTGTGCAGGTCGACATCGGTGCCGAGTTCGTCGTCGAAGACGCCGCTGTCATGAGCGGCGCGCATGCGGTCGATGATGCGGCCGAGCATGGCCTTGTCGCTTTCGGTCGCCCGCCGTGCGGCAAACTCGGCGGTCAGTCCCTCGAGCTCGCGGCGATATTCCAGATAGTCGTAGGTGGCGCGTTCGTGCCGGGCGATCAGTTCGGTGATCGGCTTGGAAAACACCTGGCCGATGATATCGGCGACGAAGGTGCCGCCGCCATGGGTGCTGACCAGAAGGCCGCGATTTTCCAGCTCCTTGAGCGCCTCGCGCAGGATCGGCCGGGAGACGTCGAGCCGCTGCGCCAGGTCGCGCTCGCCCGGCAGCCGGTCGCCGTCGCGCAAGACGCCGTCGAGGATCAGCCGCTCGATCTGCAGCACCACGCCATCGGCCGTGCGGTTATGGTCGACACGGGAAAAAAGCATGTCGTTCTGGTCTGTCACGCTGTCCTCCGTCGCGGTTCCGCTTCATATCAAGTTGGCTGCGGAGTGGTCAAATAACTTGTCCAGTTTCATAAACCAAGCCTGCGGCAAACCGCCCTTTGTCTTTCGTCAAGATCTGCCGCATCCTGTACGGCCTGAGGGGTTGGGGACGACAGAATGAGCAAGGGGAGCTTTGCGTTTCCGGGGCATCCGGAACGCGCGGTGGCATTGGGCGAAATCCATGCGCGGCCTTACGTGCTGGTGCGGGCGCCGCGGGTGATCTTTCAGCTCGCCTTCATGGCCGAAGGCGGGTTGAGCGTGCACCACGCCGTCATTTCCGAGATGTCGCGCAGCCGCGGCGTCTCGCCGCCGGCGACGGACGCCCGCCACCATGCGCTGGCCTGCGGGCCGGGTACGTTGCGCTGGGAGCGTCATACGGAATTTTCCACCTGGTTCTGGGACGGACCGGCGCCGGAGCAGTTCGGCGGCGAGGTGGCGATCCATCCCTTCGGCGACGGCTTTTCGCCGCCCGGCTCGCTGATGTCGGGCATCCGGCTGGAGATCCGCCCGGATGGCGCGGAAGCCCGCGCCGCGCTGAAAACCTTCGATCCTGCCAGCCTCTGTCATAGCGAAGTCAAGAGCGGCTCGGCGACCATCCTCACCGATTTCCGCCAGGACGGTGACGGCCTGACGCGCATCCTGATCATCGACCGTGGCCTGACGGAGGCCGGCACCGGCGCCCTCGTGCAGCGGCTGCTCGACATCGAGACCTATCGCACGCTGGCCATGCTCGGCCTGCCGCTGGCCCAGTCGCTGTCGCCGGAGATCCGCCGCATCGAGGACGGTCTGACGGCGGTCACCCAGCGCATGAAGGCGCATGCGCGCGAAGAGGCCGATACGATGCTCGGCGAGATCACCCGGCTTGCGGCGGAACTGGAGGCCAATGCCGCGCTCAGCCTCTACCGCTTCGGCGCCAGCCGCGCCTATGACGACATCGTCCGCGAGCGTGTGAAAATGCTGGACGAAACGCCGGTGCCGGGTTTCGAAACGCTGGGCTCCTTCCTGCAGCGGCGCCTGGCGCCGGCGATGCGCACCTGCCAGTCGGTGGAGGAGCGCCAGGCGAACCTGTCGCGAAAACTGTCGCGCGCCACCGGCCTCGTCCGCAGCTGGATCGACGTCGAGCTGGAACGCCAGAATTCCGTGCTGCTGACCTCGATGGACCGCCGCGCCAACCTGCAGCTCCGGCTGCAGCAGACGGTGGAAGGTCTGTCGGTGGCGGCGATCTCCTATTACGTCGTCGGCCTGTTCGGCTACCTTGCAAAATGGCTGGAGACGGAGGGTTTTCCGATCAAATCCTCGACGCTGACGGGGCTCTCCGTGCCGGTCGTCATCCTCGGCATCTGGTGGACCGTCCGCCGCATCCGCCATCACCACCGCGATACGGGGGATTGATTATTTTGTGGCGGCTTCTTCGATGACGCCGGAGATCCACTCGTTGAGGCTCTTGTGCTCGGAGCTTGCGGCGAGAACCGCCGCTTCGTGAAGCTCGGGTGCCAGGCGGATGTTGAAGCGGCCTGAAAACGTCCGCAACGGCTGGATATTTTTTTCCGCGCACATTTCCAGGAAAACCTTGAGCGACAAGGCGCCTTCTTCCCGGAGCCTGTTCAGGCTGTCTCCATAAAAATCCGCGCCGCCGTTCAAGCCAAGGAATTCGCCGCGAAACAAGCCGATCTCGGGATCGAGGGAGACAACTGCCTTGTGACCCTCGATTTCAATGATGTTCTTCATGGCTTCACTCCATTGCTCTCCAGCCATTTACGAATGCTGGCGACGGCGCCCTTGTCCGTATCCGGCGAGGGATGCGGCCTATGGAACACCCTGATTTCCTCAAACAGAAAGACACCGATCCTCGACCCCTCGCGTTCCGTGATTTCGGCGCCGAGAGACAGAAGCAGCGCCTCGATCTCGGTCCAGCGAATAGAACCTCTCACGGGGCGTGCAAATATCTGTTCGAGTGTTTCCCGATGTCTGCGTTTCATGTGATTTGGTACCACATAGAAGTACCAATTTCAATCGCCCGCTACCGTTCCCAATACGGCACCGGCCCATACAATTCCGCCAGATAGTCGATCAGCAGCCGCACCTTGGCGGGCAAGAACTGCCGGCTGGGATAGACGGCGGACAGGGTGACGTTGCGCGAGCCTTCGTAGGACGGCAGCACGCGCACCAGGCGACCGTCCTTCAGTTCCTGCCCGACATCCCAGGTGGAGCGGAGCGCGATGCCGAAGCCGGCGATGACGGCTTCGCGGATCACCTCGCTGGAATTGGTGACAAGCCGGCCTTCCGGACGATAGAGCACGGCGCCGCCGGGTCCCTCCAGCCGCCAGGCGTCGTTGTTGTGTGGCCGAAGGCAGGTGTGGTGTTTCAGCGCCTCGACATCTTCGGGCGTGCCGTAGCTGGCCAGATAGGCGGGCGCGGCGCAGAGGACACGGCGCACCGGCGCCAGCCGCCGCGCGACGAGGCTGGAATCTCCCAGTTCGGCAATGCGGATGGCAAGGTCGAAACCGCCGCCGACGATATCGGTGAATTCGTCGGTCAGCACCAGGTTGAGCGTCAGGTCCGGATGCGCATCGAGAAAGGGTTTCAGGTGCGGGGCGATGTGCATGCGGCGGAGGGGGGGGGGCGGCGCAACCTCCAGCGGCCGCTGGTCCTGGCCCGTGCGGCGGGGGGCGATGGCTTGGGCACCCTCGAGCCGGGCTAGCACCAAAAGCTCCCTTTCGAAAACCCCCGGTCCGGCCTCGTTGTGCGGGGTCTGCCGCGGGGTGCGATGCAGGAGCCGGTTGCCGAGCCGGCCCTCCTGCCGCTTGATGCGTTTGGAGATCACCGCCGGCGACAGGCCGAGCGCCCGGCCGGCCGTCGACATGCTGCCGCTTGACACGACGCGGGCGAAGATGTCGAGGTCACCGAAGTTCGTCACGAAAGCCGTCCATTTTTTCCGATTTGGGAATAAGTGCTTAGCATTTGCGCCGGTTTTGTTGAAGTGGTAAAGAAAAAACACCAGTGCGGCGGAGGCAATGCGCCGGGAGGAACTGATGACTGATTTCATTCGTTTTATGGACCCCCAGCCGGCTATCCTGTCGCGCCGCGACGCCATCGTCGCCGATCTGGTCGACCTGCTGCCGAAGGACTGTCTGATCCACGCGCCGCGCGAGCTGGTGCCGTTCGAAACCGATGCCTTCGTTTCCTATCGCCGCGTGCCGCTGGCCGTCGCCCTGCCGCGCACCACGGAAGAGGTCGCGGCCGTCATGCGTTATTGCCACAAATACGGCGTGCCGGTGGTACCGCGCGGCGCGGGCACCTCGCTGTCGGGCGGCGCCATCCCGCAGGAGGATGCGGTGGTGCTCGGCCTGTCCAAGATGTCGCGCATCCTCGATATCGACTTCGCCAACCGCACGGCGACGGTGCAGGCCGGCGTCACCAATCTCAACATTTCCGAGGCCGTGTCGCCGGAAGGGTTTTTCTACGCGCCCGATCCGAGTTCGCAGCTTGCCTGCACCATCGGCGGCAATATCGGCATGAATTCCGGCGGCGCCCACTGCCTGAAATACGGCGTCACCACCAACAACCTGCTGGGCGTCAGGATGGTGCTGGTCGACGGCACAGTGATCGAGCTCGGCGGCAAACATCTCGATGCCGGCGGTTACGACCTGCTCGGCCTCGTCTGCGGTCACGAGGGACAGCTGGGTATCGTCACCGAAGCGACGGTGCGGCTGATCGCCAAGCCGGAGGGGGCGCGTCCCGTGCTGTTCGGCTTCGAGACCTCGGAGGAGGCGGGGTCCTGCGTCGCGGACGTCATCGGGTCGGGCATCATTCCCGTGGCGATCGAGTTCATGGACAAGCCGGCCATCGAGATCTGCGAGGCCTTCGCCAAGGCGGGCTATCCGCTGGATGTCGGCGCGCTTCTGATCGTCGAGGTCGAGGGCTCGGAAGCCGAGATGGAGGCTATGCTCGCCGACATCGTCGAGATCGCCCGCCGCCATGGCGTCAAAACGGTGCGCGAATGCCAGTCGGCCACCGAGGCGGCGCTGATCTGGAAAGGTCGCAAGTCCGCCTTCGGCGCCACCGGCCGCATCTCCGACTATATCTGCATGGACGGCACGGTGCCGCTCAGCCAGCTCTCCTACGTCCTGAAGAAAACCTCCGAGATCATCGACCGCTTCGGCCTGAGAGTCGCCAACGTCTTCCATGCCGGCGACGGCAACATGCATCCGCTGATCCTGTTCAATGCCAACGACCCGGACGATGCCGCCCGCGCCGAGCAGGCCGGCAACGAGATCCTGAAACTCTGCGTCGATGCCGGCGGCTGCCTCACCGGCGAACACGGCGTCGGCATCGAAAAGCGCGACCTGATGACCCATCAATACGGCAAGGTGGATCTCGACCAGCAGATGGCCGTGCGCGCCGCCTTCGATCCGGGCTGGCTGCTCAATCCCTCAAAGGTCTTTCCGCTGGAAGGGCGTCCCGCCGCATGACCGATGTTTTCCATCCCACGACGGAAGCGGAAGCTGCCGATCTCATCCGTGCCCATGCCGAAGCGGGCAGGGCGCTTGCGCTTTTCGGCGGCAACAGCCGCAGCGGTTTCGGCAATGCCGTCCGCGCCGAGGCGAAGCTGAGTGCCGCCGGCCTCTCCGGCATCGTCGCCTACAATCCGGCGGAAATGGTCATCACCGCCCGCGCCGGCACGCCGGTTGCGGAGATCGAGGCGGCGCTTGCCGCAAACGGCCAGATGATGTCGTTCGAACCCATGGATCATCGCCCGCTGATGGGCACGGACGGCGAGCCGACCATCGGCGGCGTCTTTGCCGCCAATGTCTCCGGCCCGCGGCGGTTCGTGGCGGGCGCGGGCCGCGACAGCCTGCTCGGCGTGCGGTTCGTCAACGGTCGCGGCGAGATCGTCCGCAATGGCGGCCGGGTGATGAAGAATGTCACCGGCCTCGACCTCGTCAAGCTCATGGCCGGCTCGCATGGCACGCTGGGTTTCCTGACGGAGGTCACCTTCCGCGTGTTGCCGGTGCCGAAGGCGACGGAAACCATCGTCATTTCCGGCCTCAACGATGCCGAGGCCGCGCATGCCATGGCGGCGGCCATGGCTCTTTCCGTGGAAGTCTCCGGCGCCGCCCATCTGCCTGAGAGCGTCAAGGGCCGCTTCGCCGGCGGGGGGCTGCCGGATGGCGAAGCGACCGTGTTGCGGCTCGAAGGCCTGCCGTCGTCGGTTGCCGTCCGGGCGGAAAAACTGGGTGCCGCGATGGCGCCGTTCGGCGCGGTCGGCCGGCTCGACATGGCCACCAGCCTTTCCCTCTGGCGCAAGATCCGCGATGTCCTGCCTTATGCGGACGGCACGAAACGTCCGATCTGGCGCGTCTCCGTCGCTCCATCGGCCGGCCACCAGCTTGTCGCCGCGCTGCGCCTCGAAGCCGGCATCGACGCCTTTTACGACTGGCAGGGCGGTCTCGTCTGGATGCGCATGGAGGCAGATCCCGAGGCAGCACTCGTCCGCCACTACATCAAGGCACTCGGCGGCGGCCATGCGACCTTGATGCGTGCCTCGGAAAAGACCCGCGCCGCCACGCCCGCTTTCGAACCGCAGCCGGCACCGGTGGCGGTGCTGTCGGCTCGGGTGAAGGAAAAGTTCGATCCGCAAGGGATTTTTAATCCGGGGAAGATGGGATGAGTATCGCCATGTGTCGTCTCGCTTGGGCCTTGCCGCTTGCTCCCTCTTCTCCCCAGCGGGGAGAAGGTGGCGCAGCGCGCCGGATGAGGGGGGCGCCGGTGCGTCAAGCACCTTTCACTGCGGTTTTTGCGCCCGTCGCCTTCGCTCCGGCCGTTCGCGGCTTGCGCCGCTCACCCCCTCATCTGCCCTGCGGGCATCTTCTCCCCGCCGGGGAGAAGAGGGCGCGTGCCGCCACCGGCGGGAGAACCTGATCGATGCAAACCAACTTCACCCCCGCCCAACTGGCCGATCCGCATGTCGCCGAATCCGAAAAGATCCTGCGCAAATGCGTGCATTGCGGCTTCTGCACCGCCACCTGTCCCACCTATGTCACGCTGGGCGACGAACTCGACAGCCCGCGCGGCCGCATCTACCTGATCAAGGACATGCTGGAAAACGGCCGGGCGGCCGATGAGCAGGTGGTCAAGCATATCGATCGTTGCCTCTCCTGCCTTGCCTGCACCACCACCTGTCCTTCCGGCGTCGACTATATGCACCTGGTCGACCATGCCCGTGCCCATATCGAAAAGACCTACAAGCGCCCGCTTATGAACCGGTTGACGCGTGGCGTTCTCGCCATGGTGCTGCCCTATCCGGGCCGGTTCCGCATGGCGTTGCAGCTTGCGCGCCTCGGCCGGCCGCTGGCGCCCTTGTTCGACAAGGTGACGGCCTTGAAGCCCTTCGCGGCGATGCTGCGGGGCGCGCCGACGCCCATTGCGCCCGCCACGGCATCGGCGACGCCGCCGGTCCTGCCCGCGAATGGGGCCCCCATGGTGCCGGGGCGGGGCCGGGTGGCGCCCCCCCCCGCCTGCGCCCAGCCGGTGCTCGATCCCGGCATCAACGCGGCGACCATCGCGCTGCTGACGCGCCTCGGTATCGAGGTCGTGGTGCCGCAGGGAGAAGGCTGCTGCGGTTCGCTGGTGCACCACATGGGCCGCGAGGAACAGGCGCTCGCCGCCGCCCGGCGCAATGTCGATGTATGGATGCGCGAAGTGGAAACCGGTGGGCTGGATGCGGTGATCATCACCGCATCGGGATGCGGCACGACGATCAAGGACTACGGCCACATGCTGCGGCTCGATCCGGCCTATGCGGAGAAGGCGGCGCGCGTCTCGGCGCTGGCCAAGGACATTACCGAATATCTCGCCACCCTCGACCTGCCGGCGCACAGGCCGAAGGGGATCACCGTCGCGTATCATTCCGCCTGCTCGATGCAGCACGGCCAGAAGATCACCCTGCTGCCGAAACAGCTTCTCAAGGCTGCCGGTTTCACCGTGCGCGATCCGGCGGAAGGCCATCTCTGCTGCGGTTCGGCCGGCACCTACAACATCATGCAGCCGGAAATCTCGGCGCAGCTGAAGGCACGCAAGGTGCGCAACATCGAGGCCACCAAGCCCGATATCATCGCCACCGGCAATATCGGCTGCATCACCCAGATCGCCTCCGGCACCGGCATTCCCATCCTGCATACGGTCGAACTGCTCGACTGGGCTTATGGCGGCCCCCCGCCGGCGCAACTTTCGGCGGCGACGTGGGCAAGTGCCGGGCAGCCGCTCGGCACCCCCGCATAGCCGAGCGACGGTCTCGCGATATCACAGCGTGGCGAGCATGTGCATGAAACGGATGCCGCAAAACGAAAGCGGGCGGCCGTGCCGCCCGCTTGGGAAGATCGTGAAATGGCGGTATCAGCCGCCGAACATGGTGCGCAGGACGTCGATGCCCCGGTCCTCGAAGGCGACCTTGCCCTGGCGGTTGCCGGGGCCGACGACGATGACCTTGGTGCCGACGCCGGCGCGGTCGTAGAGATGCTCCACGTCCTTGTTCATCATGCGGATGCAGCCGGACGACATGTTCTGGCCGATCGTCCACGGCTGGTTGGTGCCGTGGATGCGGAAGATGGTGTCGCGGCCGCCCTGGTAGAGATACATGGCGCGGGCGCCGAGCGGGTTGTCGACGCCGCCCTCCTGGAAGGCCGGGATCTTGCGGCCCTTGCGGGCTTCGCGGGCGATCATCTCCTTCGGCGGCACCCAATCCGGCCATTCCGCCTTGCGGCCGATCTTGACGATGCCCGACCAGCCGAAGCCGTCGCGGCCGACGCCGACGCCGTAGCGGGTCGCGCGGTTGTTGCCTTCGACGTAATAGAGATACTTGTTGTTGGTATCGATGATGATGGTGCCGGCCTTCTCGTCGGTCACCAGCCGCACCTTCTTGCGCCGATAGGCGGCCGATACCTGCTTGCTCTGCACGGCGATCTCGACGACGTCGGAGCGCTGCGCGACGGCCGGAGCGGTGAGATTGAATGCCTGGGCGGGCGGCACGGCAATGATGCCGGCCATCGTGATCGTCACTGCCGCAAGCAGATTCGAATATTTCGCCATGTTCTTGTCCCCTCGATGATCAAATCCATACGGCACGCTACTTGAGTGGTCTTGCATGTTGCAAGACACGCGCCTGGCAATAAAGCATAAGTGAACGAACGGCCGGCGCTGTTCCGCAAGAAACAGGCCGGCCTGTTGCCGTTACATCACGATGACGCGGGTTCCGACGTCCACCCGGTCGTAAAGATCGACGACATCCTCGTTGCGCATGCGGATGCAGCCGGAGGAAACGGCGTAACCGATCGTCCAAGGCGCATTGGTGCCGTGGATGCGGTAAAGCGTCGAGCCGAGATACATGGCGCGGGCGCCGAGCGGGTTGGCCGAGCCGCCTTCCATGGTGGCCGGCAGGTAGTGGCCCTTGGCGGCCTCGCGGGCGATCATCTCCTTCGGCGGCGTCCAGTTCGGCCATTCCGCCTTGCGGGTGATCTTGTGGGCACCGGCCCATTCGAAGCCCGGCTTGCCGACGCCGACGCCGTAGCGCCGCGCCTGGCCGTTGCCGAGCACGAGATAGAGGAAGCGGTTGTTGGTATCGATGACGATCGTGCCGGCCTTGTGATCGCCGGGATATTCGACCATCTGCGGCAGGTACATCGGATCGAGCTTGCTCTTGATCGGTTTTTCGGCGCGCGTCACCGCCACCTGCTGCACATCCCGCTGCTGCAGGTCCTGTGTCTGGAACAGGCCGCGGCGGACGACGCGGCGCTGGTAGACCTGCGGCTGGGTGAGCACCCGGCGGGAGGAATAGACCCGCGGCTGCACGGCGCCGCCGAGCTGCATCAGCCAGGGTGCGCTGAGATCGGCGCTGACGACGACCGGCGGCCGCTCGCGGTAGCGGCCGTCACTGGCTTCGGCAACGGTGGACAAGGCAAGCACGAGGCTTGCCGCCAAAAGAAAAGGTTTTTTCAACATCGGGTGGACTCGCTACATTTCACCGGGTTTAACTGGGGCGCTCAGGGGCGTCTTGGCAGCGATCGTCGCACCGGGCCGCCAGCGAATGGTAAACAACGGTTCATTCCAATGCGAAGGGTGCGATAAACCTTTCGTCAGGGTTACCGCCCGGTTCGCAAAGACGGTAAGCAAGTGGTAAAGCCGCCGCCGCGGCCAGGGAAGAGCAGGCAGGAATGACCGTAGAAGGCATCATCATCGGCAATGACGGCCGCCAGACGTGCTCCTGGCACGGTGGCCTGGACGATTACCGGCGCTACCATGACGAGGAATGGGGCAGGCCGGTGACCGACGATATCAGGCTGTTCGAGAAGATCTGCCTGGAAGGGTTCCAGTCCGGCCTCTCCTGGCTGACGATCCTGCGCAAGCGAGACAATTTCCGCCGGGCCTTCGCCGGTTTCGATTTCGCCGTCGTTGCCGGGTTCGGCGAAGCTGACATCGACCGCTGCCTTGCCGATGCCGGCATCATCCGTCACCGCGGCAAGATCGTCTCGACGATCAACAATGCCCGGCGCGCGCTCGACCTGCAGGCGGAGTTCGGTTCGCTTGCCCGGTATTTCTGGAGTTTCGAGCCGGGCGGAAGCGAGCGGCCCGGCGTGGTGACGCGGGCGGTGGTGATGGCCAATCCCACGACGCCGACCTCCGTGCGCCTGTCGAAGGACCTCAAGAAGCGCGGCTGGACGTTTGTCGGCCCCACCACCATCTATGCCTTCATGCAGGCCATGGGTATGGTGAACGACCACGTCGAAGGTTGTTATTGTCGGGCCGAGGTAGAGGCGATGCGCGAGGTGCTGGAGCGGCCATGAAGAGATTTCCGGGTTCGGCGTGTCTTGCCGCCGTTTTGTTTCTTCTCTTCGGCATGATCGGCCCGGCTCTGGCCGATCCGCCGCACCCCAATCTCTACAAGGGCGAAAAGCTGCTGCCTATCGAGCCGCCCGTCGGCAAGCCGCTGGAACTCAGCGGCTGGACCCGTGACGGCCGTAGCCAGGTCTATTCGCTGCACGTCAAGCGCGGCCAGACGGTGGGGATCAATTTCTGGACGCCAAGCCGGTTCACCTATCTGGTGATGTTCGACGTCTCCAGGCCCGACGACGAGGCCTTTTATTCCAGCGACGAGGACGGCAACATCAAGAGCCTGCCGGTTGCCAACAATACCACCTGGCTGATCCGGCCTTATTATTCGCGCGTTTCGCCGCGCCGCGGCCTCGGCGCGCCCTACAAGGTGGTCATCGACATCAAATAAAGCAATTTCATAAACGTGCGCAGCGGTTTTGCGTCCGGAATTGCGTGAAACGCTCTATCCGATCGTCTCGATGATCGAATGCAGCTCGCCGAGATGGGCGATCTGCCGGAAGCGCGGCGCCTCCACCGGCGGTTCGACATGTTCGAACACCCAGGTCAGCTCGTGCGGCACGAAGATGCCGTAGCTGCCGGCGGCGATGGCCGGCACGATGTCGGATTTCAGCGAATTGCCGACCATCATCGCCCGTTCCGGCCCGTCGGCGAGCTTGGAGAAGATGCGGCGGTAGGTGACCGCCGTCTTGTCGCTGACGATTTCCACCGCATCGAAATAATCGCCGAGGCCGGATTGGGCGAGCTTGCGCTCCTGGTCGAAAAGGTCGCCCTTGGTGATCATCACCAGGAAGTAGCGGCCGGCCAAGGCCTCCAGCGTCTCGTGCACATGTGGCAGGGATTCGACGGGATGGCGCAGCAGGTCGCGGCCGATGTCGAGGATCTGGGCGATGACGCCGGCCGGCACGCGCCCCTCGGTCACCTCGACCGCCGTCTCCACCATCGACAGGGTGAACCCCTTGATGCCGAAGCCGTAATGGCTGAGGTTGCGTTTTTCCGCATCCAGGAGCCGCGCCGAAATATGCGTCTCGTCGGCGAAATCGGCAAGCAGGCTGGCGAAATGCCGCTCCGTCAGGCGGTAGAACTGCTCGTTCTGCCACAAGGTGTCGTCTGCATCGAAGCCGATGGCGGTCACTTGCCGGGTGCTCATTGGGTCTCTCCATGGCGGCTGCCGCGCCTCGCATCCTATAGCACATCTTGCCGGCATGTGCAGGGGCCTTGCGAATAACGCATGCAAAAACAAAAGCCTACGAAAAGGCACAGCAGTTTTGGTCCGTCCGGTCATATGAGAAAACCGTGACCGAAAGGTGTCCGCTCCGATCAGCGCCGTACGGCGACCACCGTGTGCACCACCTGGTAATCGGCGCTTTCTTCCCCGACCGGAATGACCGGCCACGTCCACTTGTCGTCGGCGGGCGGCAGGCCGGCCCCATGCATCAGGTCGACGCTGTCGTGCCGCTTGCCGTTGATGTCGATGACATCGAGGTGGATGTCGGTGAGGAGGCATGTCCGGCATCCGAGCGTCGCCAGGCCGTCGAGATGGCCGGCGATCAGCCGCGCCACCGTATCCTCCGGCATGCCGCTTTCGCCGGCCTCCATCCGGCGGCGCGCGCCGATGCCGATCTGCGACAGCAGGTTGGCGGAAACGACGAGATCGAGATAGGGCACGCCACGCAGGAAGCCGAGCGCATCCGGGTTGCTGCCGGCGGCAAGATCGTCCCAGCCGGAAAGATCGCGCTCGATCAGCCGCACGTTGCGGTATCGCCGCCGCATCAGCCTGAGCCGCACCGAGGCGAGATGCACCAGATCGACCAGCACCACCGTATCGAAGCTGCGGCAGAGATCGTCGATCGGCACGTCGCGCAACAGGCCGGAGCCGAGCACGACGGCGGTCCGCTGCTGGCGCAGATCGGCGATTGCCGCGCGGATTGCCGCCTTGCTGTTGTCCTCGTGCCCGGCCCAGTCCCGCGCACAACGATTGGCCCGCGACCAGAGGCTGACCGAGGAGCCGACGAAGCGCCGGAAAGGTTTGGCCGTGAGGGGACGGGTGGCGAGGTAGTTGAGCGCTTCGAGGATCATGAATTATCGGTAGATTTCCCGGCGATGGCCGATCTCGACGACCAGGACGGTCAGTTTCTCATCCTGGATATTGCAGATGATGCGATAGTCGCCAACGCGGTAGCGCCAGAGATGGTTGAATTTCTGCCCCTCGAGCGCGCGACCGAGTTGACGCGGATTGTCGATGGGCTTGATCCTCGTATGAAGAAAATCACAAATTCGGGCGGCTTCCGCCTTTCCCATTTTTTTCAGACTCTTTATGGCCTTGTCGTCGAAATCAATCGTCCAGGCCAAGTTCGCGCTCCATTTCCTGCCACGAGTAGGTACGGCTTTCACCGCGCTCGCGCGCTTCGAGCGCTTTTTCCGCCTTTTTCAGAAAGTAGGCGTCTTCAAGCCGTTCTTCGATGAGGTCGAGGAGGTAGGAGTTCGGTTCCGTGCCCGCTTCCGCCGCGTACTGGAGCACCAAACGATGCATTTCTTCCGGCATTTCGATGGTGACGCGCTTGTTCATGGTCGGGCCTCTTCGTCTGGCTGCCAATATAACATCCGCACGCCCTGCCTGCCAGCCTTCGCCCTTGCCGCCCAAGCCCCGATCCTCTAAGAAATCGCCACAAATTGACGATGGACGGACCCGCATCATGAATGACAAGTCGAAGAAACCGCAAAAGCTGAAAGCCCGTCTGCCCCGGGGTTTCGTCGACCGTTCCGCCGCCGATATCCGCGCCGTCAACGAGATGACCGCGAAGATCCGTGAGGTCTACGAGCGCTACGGCTTCGATCCGGTCGAAACGCCTCTCTTCGAATACACGGATGCGCTCGGAAAATTCCTGCCCGACAGCGATCGTCCGAACGAAGGCGTCTTCTCGCTGCAGGATGACGACGAGCAGTGGATGAGCCTGCGCTACGACCTGACGGCGCCGCTCGCCCGGCATGTCGCCGAGAATTTCAACGAGATCCAACTGCCCTACCGCACCTATCGCGCCGGTTACGTCTTCCGCAACGAGAAGCCCGGTCCGGGCCGCTTCCGCCAGTTCATGCAGTTCGACGCCGACAGCGTCGGCGCGCCCGGCGTGCAGTCGGATGCGGAAATGTGCATGATGATGGCCGATACGATGGAAGCGCTCGGCATAAAGCGCGGCGACTACGTCATCCGCGTCAACAACCGCAAGGTGCTCGACGGCGTCCTGGAGG